>Ga0164243_10005036_pt1 | contig 20325 bp, 14 predicted proteins | sample OricompcompostOP_FD_108781 | JGI IMG/M metagenome (GOLD analysis project Ga0164243, IMG submission 108781) | Organic Plus compost microbial communities from Emeryville, California, USA - Original compost - Organic plus compost (OP) | ecosystem: Engineered > Solid waste > Mixed feedstock >...
CTCCAAGACCATCAACATCGGCGTCAACTCGCCGATCACGATCTTCGGCTGGACGCTCGGCAACTCGTTCACGCTGAATCAGTCGCGCAACGACTTCCCGCAGCAGTTCGACATCTACGACGTCCACACCGGCGCCAAGATCGACCAACGCATCTTCTCGGCGACCTATCGCAGTGACCTCGACTGGACGCCGACCTTCACGCTGCCGTCGCTCGGACGCAACCGGTTCAACCTGACGCCGAGTGTGAGCCTGGCGAACGTCGACCCGGGCCCGCTGTTCATCGCGTCGGAGCGCACGAACGGGAAGTACGTCCACCAGTCGAAGCGCCTCTCGTTCGGGCTGAGCGCGTCGCCGACGATCTACGGTCTGTTCGGCGGCTTCGGTCCGTTCCGCGCGATCCGGCACACCATCCAGCCGACCATCGGCTGGTCGGGCGCGCCGGCCAGCGACGTGAGCGACGAGTATCTCGCCGCGCAGGGCAAGTCGCGCGCGGGCTATGTCGGCAACCGCCGGCAGAATCAGGTGACGTTCGGCCTCTCGCAGAACTTCGAGGCGAAGGTCGGGTCGCGGACCGACACGCTCTCGACCGAGGGCGACAAGATCCGTCTGCTGACGGTGAACTTCAGCTCCCTCACGTACGATTTCGAGCGCGCGAAGGGGCGCACGAGCCGCCTCGCCGGCTTCACGACCGAGAGCTGGAGCTACAACCTCAACTCCGAGCTGCTCCCCGGGTTCGACTTCACCGGCAACTACTCGCTCTTTCAGGGCAGCACGCTGAGCGACACGGCGAAGTTCAAGCCGTGGCTCACCGGGATCTCGGCGTCGTTCAACATCAGCCGCGATCAGAATCCGTTCGCGATCTTCGCGCGTCTCTTCGGCAAGGCGGTGCCGCAGGCGCAGGCGACGCCGGTTCCGGGAACGGAGCAGGTCCGCGAGCAGCCGGACGCGATCACCGCGCAGGCGATCGCGGCCCAGCCGGTCGCGGGGAGCGCGCGCGGCGGCGACCGGTTCATCGTCCCGCCGGCGCAGGGATGGAAGGCCTCGTTCGCGTTGAGCCGCTCGAGCCCGCGGCCGCCGGTCGGCGACAACGTGATCGATTACGACCCGAAAGCCCGTTGCGCGCAGCAGGTCGGCAACGACCCGGTACTGCTCGCGATCTGTGTGGCCCAGCAGATCGCCACGCCGACGACCGAGCTGCCGATCACGTCGCAGACCGCCGGCGCGCAGGCGTTCCGCATCCCGCCCACGACGTCGCTCAACTCCGACATCAGCTTCAGCCTCACGCCCAAGTGGGCGGCGCACTGGACGACGACGTACGACATCGAGCACCACGAGTTCGCGAGCCACATCGTGCAGTTGCAGCGCGACCTGCACGACTGGCGCGCCATGTTCGGCTTCACGCAATCGCCGAACGGCAACTTCGCATTCAACTTCACGATCGCGCTCAAGGCCGACGCGGACATCAAGTTCGACTACAACCGGACGACAATTCGGTCTGGCGGCTTCTAGCCGGTGACCCCGCGGGGCGGCATCTCGCCGTCATCAAATCCGGACGGCCGTCGGCCGCCGATCATCTCAAGCTCAAGATTTTCCGTGGCTTAGCGGAGACGCCGCCGCGGCGTGGCCTGTGCGAAGCCGGCCCGTGCACCCCACTCGGAGCACTCATGCACCTACGTCGTTGGCTCCTGGCCGCGCTGCTTCCCCTCGCCGCGTGCGAGATCTCGACAGATCCCGGCCCCAGGCTCGATCCGGACGCGCCAGCCCGCCTCACCTATCAACTCATTCCCGGCGGCGACCCCGGCGCTCCCCTCGGCGTTCTCCTGAGTTGGGACCTGCCGACGAGCGGACGCGCGAACGCGTTCAACATCTACGGGCGATCCGGCTCGGTCGGGAACTGGACGCTGCGCGCGACGACCACGTCGACGACGTTCCACGACGCGGGGACGCCCGAAGAGCAGTACTACGTCGCAACGCGCGACGCGAACGGCAACGAGATCGGGAATTCGAACGTCGTCACGATCGATCTCACCTCGAGCCTTCCGGCGCCCAACGGGCTCGGCTCCGTCTCGCTGAACGGCGCGATCCAGCTCTACTGGAGCTCCAATGCGGCCAACGTCGCCGGGTTCGACCACTACCGCGTCTATTCGACCGACTACGTCGTGTCGCGCAGCGTGTGCTCGGCGAACTGGGTGCTCGAGGGCTCGACGGTGTCCGACGGGTTCCTGGTCGGCAATCTCACGAACGGCGTGTCGCGCTGCTACGCGGTGAGCGCCGTGACGACGGACGGCCACGAGAGCGAATGGAGCGCCTCCGTGCTCGACACGCCGCGGTGGGATGCGCGCAACGCGTTCGTCTACAGTCGCCAGGCCCGCCCCGACAGCGCTGGCTTCCTCTTCCTCGACGAGGTGTCGAAGAAGATCGGATCCGTCGCGAGCACGACGCGCGCCGACCTCGATTTCACGATCGAACGGCACGACGACGGTTCGCTCTGGTTCGCGCCGGTGCGGAGCGGCGTGACGATGATGCTCTATGCGGCGACGCCGGTGGGTGATCTCACCTCGATCGACTTCGCGCCGGCGAGCGGTTTCGCCGCGGCGACGATCGAGGCCGTGCCGGGCTATGCGTACGTCTTCCGCGTGCAGAAGAACGACGGCGTTCACTACGCCGCGGCGCGGGTTGCCTTCGTGACGCCGACGTACGTCGTGTTCGACTGGTCGTATCAGAGCGCCGTCGGCAACGCGGAGCTCAACGTGATTCCGGCGCGCTGATCGCCGGCGCGGACCAACCACGGCGCGTCGGCCACGCTCCCTGCGGCCGACGCGCCGCTTTACATTCCCGCCCATGCCCAACGACGTCGTCATCGACGGAAATTCCCTCACGATCGAGCAGGTGACGGCCGTGGCGCGCGATCGCGTCCGTGTCTCGCTCGCCCCCCACGCCCGCGACCGGGCCGATCGAACTCGCGACGTCGTGGATCAGCTGGTCGCCCAGCGCGCCGTCGCGTACGGCGTCACGACCGGTTTCGGCAAGCTGTCCGACGTGGCGATTCCACCGGAACGCCTCGCCGAGCTGCAGGTGAACCTCGTGCGGAGCCACGCGGCGGGTGTCGGCGAGCTGCTCCCCGAGCGCGAAGTCCGCGCGATGATGCTGCTGCGCGCGAACGTCATCTCCAAGGGCTATTCCGGCGCGCGGCTCCTCCTCGCCGAGCGGCTCGTGGCGATGCTGAACGCGGGGCTGTATCCGCCGGTGCCGGAGCAGGGCAGCGTCGGCGCCAGCGGCGACCTCGCTCCACTCGCGCATCTGGCGGTGTCGCTCATCGGCGAGGGGATTCTGCATCGCGGCACGGAGTCCGGCCCCGCGGCGGACATGCTCCGCGCGTCGGGGATCGAACCCGTCACGCTCGGGACGAAGGAAGGGCTGACGCTCATCAACGGGACGCAGGCGCACACGGCGATCGCCGCGCTCGCACTCGTCGACGCGCATCGTCTCTGGCGAACGGCCCACATCGCGGGCGCGATGTCGCTCGAGGCGCTGCTCGGAACACCGGTCGCGTTCGACCCGCGCATTCAGGACGTGCGCGGGCAGCTCGGCCAGGCGGCGTCGGCGGCGTACATGCGCGAACTGCTGACCGACAGCGAGATTCGCGAATCGCATCGCCAGGGCGACAGCCGCGTGCAGGACGCCTACGCGCTGCGCTGCATCCCGCAGGTCCACGGCCCGGTGCTCGACGCGCTGGACTTCGCGGCAGCCGTCGTGGGGCGCGAGCTGAATGCGGCGACGGACAACCCGCTCGTGTTCGAGACGGGCGACTTGATGAGCGGCGGCAACTTTCACGGCCAGTCGGTCGCGATGGCGCTCGACTTCATGGCGATCGCCCTCACGAACCTCGCGACGATCTCGGAGCGGCGCATCGACCGGCTCGTGCACCCCGACCTCAACGAGGGGCTGCCGCCATTCCTCACGGCGGACGCCGGCGTCAATTCGGGTTTCATGATGGCGCAGGTGACCGCCGCGTCGCTCACGAGCGAATGCAAGGTGCTGTCGCATCCGGCGAGCGTCGACACGATTCCGACCGACGGCAGCAAGGAGGACGTCGTGCCGATGGCGATGGCCGCCGCCTGGAAGCTCCGTCGCATCGTGAAGAACGTGCGGTACGTGCTGGCGATCGAGCTGATGTGCGGCGCGCAGGGGATCGACTTCCGCCTGCCGCTCCGGCCCGGGCGCGGCGTGGCGCAGGCGCATCGCGCCGTTCGCGAGCGCGTGGCCCATCTCGACCGCGACCGCGTGCTGTCGCCGGACATCGAGCGCCTCGCGCTGGCGATCCAGCACGACGAGATCCTTCCCTCGAGCCTGGTGAGCTGATGACGGCTGTATCTACGAGCGGGAACGACGCGCTCACGGGACGCGGACCGCGCACGATCCGCGCGCCGCGCGGCACCGCGCTGTCGTGCAAGGGGTGGCAGCAGGAAGCGGCGCTGCGCATGCTCATGAACAACCTCGACCCCGAGGTCGCGGAGCGTCCGCAGGATCTCGTGGTCTACGGCGGCACGGGGCGCGCCGCGCGCAGTTGGGAAGCCTTCGACGCGATCGTCGCGGCGCTGCAGCAGCTCGAGAGCGATGAGACCTTGCTCATTCAGAGCGGCAAACCGGTCGGTGTATTCCGGACGCATCCGTGGTCGCCGCGCGTGCTGATCGCGAACAGCAACCTCGTCGGCCGCTGGGCGAACTGGGAGTACTTCCGCGAGCTCGAGCGCGCGGGGCTGATCATGTACGGCCAGATGACGGCCGGCTCGTGGATCTACATCGGGTCGCAGGGCATTCTGCAGGGCACGTACGAGACCTTCGGCGCGGTCGCGCGCACGCACTTCGACGGCACGCTCGCCGGACGCTTCGTGCTCACGGCGGGCCTCGGCGGCATGGGCGGCGCGCAGCCGCTCGCCGCCACGATGAACGACGCGGCCATCCTCGGCGTGGAGGTCGACGAGGCGCGGATCGACATGCGCATCCGCACGGGCTACTGCGATCGCAAGACGCGCGACCTCGACGAAGCGCTCCGTTGGATCCGCGAAGCCACGGACACGAAGACCCGTCTTTCGGTGGGACTCGTCGGCAACGCCGCGGAGGTGCTGCCGGAGCTCGTGCGCCGCGGCGTGACCCCCGATGTCCTCACCGATCAGACGAGCGCGCACGACACGCTGGTCGGCTACGTGCCGGCGGGGGTGTCGCTCGAGGAGGCTGCCGAACTGCGTCAGCGCGACCCCAGGGAGTATGTGCGCCGCGCGAACGCGTCGATCGTCGACCATGTGCGCGCGATGCTCACGATGCAGGAGCGCGGGGCGATCACGTTCGACTACGGCAACAACATTCGCACCGTCGCGCTGGACAACGGCGTCTCGAACGCGTTCAACATTCCGGGCTTCGTGCCGGAGTACGTGCGTCTGCTCTTCTGCGAAGGGAAGGGACCCTTCCGGTGGGTTGCGCTCTCGGGCGACCCGAAGGATCTCGCGCGCACCGACGAGCTGGTGCTCGAGCTCTTTCCGAACGACGCACACCTCCGGCGCTGGATCGAGATGGCGCGCGAGCGGATTCACTTCCAGGGGCTGCCGGCGCGGATCTGCTGGCTGGGGCAGGGGGATCGCGCGAAGTTCGGCGTCGCGCTGAACGACCTGGTCGCGAGCGGGGAGCTGAGCGCGCCGATCGTCATCGGACGCGACCATCTCGACACCGGCAGCGTCGCGTCGCCGTTCCGCGAGACCGAAGCGATGAAGGACGGCAGCGATGCGATCGCCGACTGGCCCATCCTCAACGCGCTGCTCAACACGGCGAGCGGGGCGTCGTGGGTGTCGTTCCATCACGGCGGCGGCGTGGGCATCGGCAACTCGCTCCACGCCGGCCAGGTGATCGTGGCCGACGGCACGCCGGAGATGCGCGTGCGCCTCGAGCGGGTGCTGACGAACGATCCCGGCATCGGCGTGGCGCGCCACGCGGAAGCGGGGTACGACATCGCGCTCCGGACCGCCGAGGCGCAGCACATCCAATTGCCAATGCGGAACCGCGAGTGACGTCCTCGAGTCGTGCCGTCACGTGCTGAGCGCCCGCTTCAAGCCGCATCACGTCCCGCTGTTCCTCGGCAAGTACGCGTGGCTCACGATGCGTCGCCGGCCGGTGCTGGTCCACTTCGAGGTCACGATGCGCTGCAACGCGCGCTGCGGCTTCTGCGACTACTGGAAGACAGACGCATCGGCCAGGGCGACCGAGCTCGCGAGCTACGCCGACGCCGCGCGCTTCTTCAACCCCATGCTCGTCACGTTCACCGGCGGCGAGCCGACGCTCCGGCGTGACCTCGAGGACCTCGTCGCGGAAGTCGATCGCGCGATCTCGCTCAAGTACATCACGCTGATCACACATGGCGCGATGCTGAACGTCGAGCGCGCGCGGTCGCTGTGGCGCGCCGGGGTCAACCAGTTCAACATCTCCCTCGACTATCTCGACGAGCGACACGATCGCCAGCGTGGCATCCCGGGCCTGAGCCGCCGCATTCTCGACACCGTTCCGGCCATGCGAGAGGCGGGGATCGACGGCATTCGCTTCAACACCGTCATCAAGAACGACAATCTCGACCAGCTCATGCCGATCGTCCGGCGCGCGCAGGAGCTGGGCGTGGGCGTGAACTTCAGCGTCTACACCGACTCCAAGAACGGCAACCGCGCGTATCTGGTCGACGCCGAGACGCTCGGCCGCGCGGAGGCGGCGGTGCGGGAGCTGCTCGCCTTCAAGCGCGCGAAGCGCGGCGTGATCACGAACTCCGATTACTATCTCGAGCAGATCCCGCGCTACCTGCGCGGCGAGATGACCGAGCCGTGCCAGTCGGGCATTCGTACCATCCACATCGACCCCACCGGTCACGTGAAACGCTGCCCCGACTTTCCGACGGACTTCCACTGGCGCGACTACCGCGGCTATCAGCCGGTCGACTGCAACGCGTGCTACTACGCGTGCCGCGGGGAGGCGCAGGCGCCGCTGCGGCTGTCGCGCGTCCGCGACGTGATGGCATGAGCGAACCCACGACGCTCTTCGTCAACGCGTCGGAGGTCGTGACGTGCGCCGGTCCGCCCCGCGCGCGCCGCGGCGGCGAGATGAACGACGCCGTCGTGCAGTCGGGCGTGGCGGTCGCCGTGGCCGACGGAAGGGTCGTCTCCGTCGGGCCGCTGGCCGACCTGCGCGCGCGCCATCGCGGCGCGCGCGAGGTCGACTGTCGCGGAGGAGTGCTCACGCCGGGGTTCGTCGATTCGCACACGCATGGCGTGTTCGGACGGCCGCGCTACGACGAACAGGAGCTGCGCGCCGCGGGGCTCGACTACATGGAGATCGCCCGGCGCGGCGGCGGCATTCACTCGTCGGTGCGCGATCTTCGCCAGCGCTCGGAGGACGAGCTGTTCAGGCTCGCCGAGCGGCGACTCGGACGCCTTGCGTCATTCGGGACCACCACCGTCGAGGTGAAGTCGGGCTACGGGCTCACCCTCGAGGACGAGCTCAAGACGCTGCGGGTGATTCGCCGTCTCTCGGAGACGCTCCCGCTGCGGATCGTGCCGACCTTCCTCGGCGCGCACGAGATTCCGCTCGAGCATCGCGACTCCGCCGCCTCGCGCCGGGCGTACGTCGATCTGCTGGTGCACGACATGATTCCCGCCGTGGCGCGCGAGGGGCTCGCGCGTTTCGCCGACGTCTTCTGCGAGACCGGTGTCTACACCGTCGACGAGAGCCGTGAGATTCTCACCGCGGCGCGCGACGCCGGGCTGCTCATGAAGCTCCACGCGGACGAGCTGACGTCGGCCGGCGGCGCGGAGTTGGCGGCGTCCATTGGCGCGACGTCGGCCGATCACCTTGCCGCCGTGTCCGACGCGGGCATCGCCGCGCTGGCGCAGTCGAGCACCGTCGCCACGCTGCTCCCCGGGACGATGCTCTTTCTCGGCAAGCCGAAGCAGGCGCCGGCCCGGCGGTTCATCGACGCGGGGGTGCCGGTCGCGTTGGCCACGGATTTCAACCCCGGCACGTCGCCCACGGCCAATGTGTCGCTCATCCTCACGCTCGGCGTCAGCCAGTTGCGGTTGACCGTGGCGGAGGCGGTCATCGCGGCCACGGTGAATGGCGCGGCGGCGCTGGCGCTGGCGGACCGGATCGGTCAGATCGCCGAGGGCTACACGGCGGACCTCGCGCTGTTCGACGTGGAGGATGTCCGCGAGTTGCCCTACTGGTACGGCGACAACCGCTGCGTCGCGACCTGGGTGGCAGGCAAACCTTGTTACACGAGAGACTTAGGGGTAGGTTAAGGCTCCACCTTCCCATGGGTTTCGCGCCCGGCGTTCCACGTCAGCGCGCCCCTGAAGACGCGGATGTCCAACGTCGCTAAGCTGAAAAAGCAGGCTGTCGAGTTCGAGCAGAAGCGACAGTTCGACAAGGCGCTGGCGGCGTACATCAAGCTGCTCGAGTCCTTTGATCAGCATTCCGACGAGATCGACGTCGCGCTGTTCAACCGGGTCGGTGATCTCCTGCTTCGTCAGGGCAACACGGCGGACGCGGTCGACTACTACGAGAAGGCTGTCGACCACTACACGGACACCGGGTTCTTCAACAACGCGATCGCGTTGTGCAACAAGATCCTGCGGCATTCGCCCGGCCGGGCGTCCGTGTATTACAAGCTCGGAAAGATCAGCGCGCAGAAGGGCTTCAAGAACGACGCGAAGGTCAATTTCCTGGAGTACGCCGACCGCATGCAGAAGGCGGGGAAGGTGCACGAGGCCTTCCGTGCCCTGAAGGAGTTCGCGGACCTCTCGCCCGACCAGGATGAGATCCGCTCCATGCTGGCCGACCAGCTCATCAGAGCGGATCGCAAGGGCGAAGCGGTCGAGCAGCTCCAGATCCTCCACGCTCAGTACATCTCCGAGGATCGGATCGCGGAGGCCCAGGCGACCGCCGACCGGATTCACGCGCTCGATCCCAGCGCGGAGATCAAGTCGGAGGGGATGACGCAGGCGAAGTCCACGTCGAGCGATCTGATCTTCATCGACCTGGGCACGCCGACGATCCGGACGCCGAGCGGCACGCGCGCGTATTCGCCGACGCCCCCGCGGCCAGCGACGCCGTCAGCGCCGGTCTCGCCGCCGCCGGTCAGACCTGCGACGCCAGCGGCCCCGCCGCCGCGGCAGATCACGCCGGAGCAGGCGGCCCTGTTGAGCCATCTGCCCGCGGGTGTGACGCCTCTCGATGTCACGCCGGTGAGCAATACGCCGGTGGACGCGACTCCGGTGAGCTCCACGCCGGTGAGCTCCACGCCGGTGAGCGAGACACCCGTCAGTGCGACCCCCGCGAGCGCCACGCCCGTCGACGAACCAGTCGTTCACGAGACGCCGCGCGAGCTTGCGTCGGTCGACGAGCTCCTGCGGCCCGCGGAACCGCCGCCGCCGGCGCTCGACGCGCCGCTGCTCGACATCACCCGCATCGGCGACGGGATGCCGACGCCGGCCGACACGCCGTCGCACGCGCTCGACGGCCTCGAGTCGACCCAGCTCGGCGATCCGGACATCCTCAAGAGCACGCCGACCAACACCCTGCTCGACATCGAGCCGACGTCGCTCACCCGCGAGCGGACGCCGATCCATCGCTCGGCGGCGCCGACGCATTCGCCGCTCCGCGAGACGCCGATCGGCGGCAGCATGGATTTCACGCTGCCACCGCTTCCGGCGCGACCGGAACCGCGTACTCCCGCGCCGGAGCCGCTCGATTTCGATGCGGATTCTCTGATACCCACGCCGGTCGCGCCGCCGCCGCGATCCCCGACGCCGCTCAACCGGTCGCCGCTCGACGGGCTCCCGCTGATGGAGCTCGACGTTCCGTCGGAGCCGACGCCGTCGACGCCGTCCGTTGCGCCCACGCTGTCGCTCGACGAGATCGCGTCGTCGAACGACCTGGAGCTGATCGAGGCGGAAGACGGGTCGCCGTCGCCGGACCTCGGCGACGAGCCGCTGGCCGCCGACGAGGCGAGCGAGGTCGACCTCAACGCCGAGCCGCTGGTGGCGGACGACGTCGCCGCGCCGGTGCCGACGCCCCCCGTCGCACGCCGGTCGACGATGGTGGCACTGCACACCGTCGAGCTGCTGCAGGCGAGCGTCGCGACCGATCCGGAGAACTGGAGTCTGCGCCGCGAGTTCGCCGAAGCGATGTTCGAGGCGGGCGATCGCGACAGCGGCCTCCGCGAGCTCGAGATCGCGATGTTCGGCGCGGAACAGACCGGCAACCTGGATCTCGCCTCCTCGATGGCGGAGGAGATCGCGCGGCTCGAACCGGATTCGGTCAAGCATCATCAGAAGCGCGTCGAGTACGCCTACCGGATGAACGATCGGCCGCGGCTGATCGAGGGCTACCTCGCCCTGGGCGACGCCCTGCTGCGCGCCGATCAGGGCGACAAGGCGCGTTCGATCTATCAGCGGGTGCTCGACTTGGCGCCGGACGAAGCCCGCGCTCGCGCCGCGCTCGACACGATCGTCGTGTCAGAGCCGGAGCCGCCCCCGCCGCCGACGCGCGTGTCCGCCGGGCGGCGCACGACGATCGGCCGGCCGACCATGGAGCCGCCCAGGCCGCAGCCGGTCGCGGCAGACAGCTTCGTGAACCTCGGCGACTGGCTGCGCGACGACGACGCGCCGAAGGACACGCGGATGGTCGTCGCCGAACAGGAGCCGACCGGCGACGAGGACGCCGACTTCGCCGACATGCTGCGGAAGTTCAAGCAGGGGGTCGCGGAGAACGTCGACCCGGAAGACTTCCAGAGTCATTACGACCTCGCGATCGCGTTCAAGGAAATGGGGCTCCTCGACGAGGCGATCGCGGAATTTCAGAAGGCACTCGGCGGCGCGAGCAATCGTCTGCCGACCTACGAGGCGCTCGGCCAGTGCTTCCTCGAGAAGCAGCAGCCGAAGCTTGCCGCTTCCATCCTCGGCCGCGCCCTCAACGAGCGCGCGAATGAGGAGCAGTTGATTGGCGTTCTCTATCTGCTGGGCCGCGCGGCCGAGGAGCTCGGAAATCCGTCGGACGCGCTCACCTATTATCAACGAGTCTTCGTGTTGGATATTCAGTTCCGGGACATCGCCGACCGCATGAGCCGGTTGGAGCAGGTCCTCCGATGAGCGGCGTCGTGACGCGCACCCGCTCGCCGCTCACCAATGCCCTGCGCGACATCCAGGCGCCGGTCACCGCGCGCCTCGAGGACGTCGTCATCGAGATGCAGCGGATCGTGACGCACGAGCTTCCGCTCATCCAGGAAGTGAGCGGCCACCTGCTCCAGATGCGCGGCAAGATGTTTCGTCCCACGCTCGCGCTGCTGAGCAGCGACGCGACGGGCGCATCGGAGCCGCGCGCCGTCACGCTGGCCGCGATCGTCGAGCTCATGCATCTGGCGACGCTGGTGCACGACGACTCGGTCGACCACTCCGCGCTGCGCCGCGGGCTGCCGACCGTGAACTCGCTGTTCAGCCACCAGATCTCCGTGATCATGGGGGATTTCCTCTACTCCCGCGCGCTCACGGCGCTCGTTCGGATGCGCGATCTCGAGGTGATCACGATCATCACCGACGTCGCCAACGAGCTGACGATCGGCGAGATGCGCCAGTTGGGCGCGGTGGACAGCCTGAGCTTCGGCGAGAAGGAGTACTTCGAGCTGATTCGCGCGAAGACCGCGTCGCTGATGTCCGGCGCGTGCGAGAGCGGCGCGCTCTGCGGCGCGCCGGAGTTCCGCGACGCGCTTCGGGTCTACGGCGACAAGCTCGGCATGGCCTTCCAGATCGCCGACGACATTCTCGACTACACCGGCGACGAGTCGGTGACGGGGAAGCCGGGCGGCCTCGACCTGCGCGAGCACAAGGTCACGCTGCCGCTGATCGCGGCGCTCCCGCGAGTGTCGGCGGCGGGTCGTTCCCGCATCGACGAGCTATTCTCCACCGCGGAGCCCGACGACGCGCTGATCGCGGACGTGGTCGCGGTCGTCGCGGAGGCCGGCGGGATCGACGCCGCGCGGCGCACAGGGGAGCGTTTCGCGAACGACGCCGAGGCCGCATTGCACGTCCTGCCGGAAAGTCCCGCTCGTGCCGCGCTCACCGATGCAATCGCCTACGTCATGGACCGGAGGTCGTAATGCCGCCTCGTGGATCATCCAAGCACCGTCCGCTGTTTCACGGCCTGGTCCTGGCGGCCGGCTTCGTCGTGGGCGGCCTGCTTCAGCAGGTGGCTCGTCAGTTCTTCCCGCCCGGCGCGGCGAAGCAATTCTTAACGGCGGGGGTATCTCCCTCCCTCGGACCGCTGGATATTGATTTACTTTTGGTGAGATTTCGGTTCGGCGTTGCTCTCGACGTGTCCCTGCTTAGTCTTGTCGGCGTGCTCGTCGCCTATCTCATTGCTCGGTCGCTGTTCTAGTTCCCTACAGGAGAAGGTATGAATTTCGGCAACATTGGTTTCATGGAGCTGATGGTCATCCTGGTCATCGTGCTCGTCCTGTTCGGGGCGCGGCGCGTACCGGAGATCGGGGCGTCGATCGGCAAGGGCATTCGCGAGTTCAAGAAGAACATCAACGAGGCGGACCGCGAGATTCGCGAGCCGCTGCGCGAGTCGCTGCGGGACGTGAACAACGGCAGCCTGGGAGCCGGCGAGGCGGACACGACGGTCCGTCGCCAGCAGGACGAGGTTCGTCCCGAGCCCAAGCGCCTGATGTAGCTCGGCGCGGTTCGCAGCGCGTTGGAAGGCCGATCCGAGAGGGTCGGCCTTTGTTTTTTCTCGGGAGGAGGGGCGGGCGGGAATGCAAAACGGGCGACCGTCGAGGTCGCCCGTTCAACTGGCCTCACGCCGCGTTGCGCGCGGCTCAGGCTTCCTGACGCCGCGCCTGCGCGTTGATCTCGCGACGGCGGTCGTCGATCTTGGCCGACTTCCGGAGGTCCTGGAGGAACATCTGCACGGCCTGCTGGCGAAGCTGCTGCAGGCGAAGCGTCCGCTGGACTTCCTTCTGCGCCGCCCACGTGGCGCTGTCGGCCGGCACGCGCCGGTCGACGCGCAGCACGAACACGCCGTTCTCGGATTTGACCGGCTGGCTCACCGCGCCCGTGGGGAGAGCGAACGCGGCGCCGATCGCCTCGTTGAACTGCCCGAGTCCGGGCACGTTCGACGACCGCGTGAACATCGGCGTCTGTTCGACCTTCTTGTTGGCCTGCTGCGCCGCGGCCTCGAGCGAGCTCTTGGCCGCGTTGCTGGCCAGCGACTGCGCCTGGGGGAGGAGCTGGTCGAGCGCGCGCTGCGCGGCGACGCGAACACGAACCGCCTCCTTCACGTTCTCGAACTTGGGCTCGCCGCCTTCCTGGAGCGTGTCGAGACGGGCGATGTAGTAGCCGTTGTCGTCGTCGAACATCTCGCTCGTCTCGCCGACGCGCGCGCCGCCGAACGCCCACGCGCTGGCGCCCGGAATGACCCGCCCGTTCACCAGGGCGACGTCGTTCTCGTAGGCGTCGCCGCGGAGAATCGGGAGGTTCAACGTCTTCGCGGCGCTGTCGAAGTGCGCGCTGGTCGACTGCGCGGCGATGTTCGTGAGCTGATCCGCTTCACGATCGACGCGGCTGCTCGCCGAATCGCTCATCTGAATGCGGACGAGAATGTGCCGGAGCGACAGCGTGTCGCCCTTCTTGGAGTCCACGCGGATCAGGTGGAAGCCGAACGGGGACAGCACCGGCTGCGACACTTCGCCGACCGGGAGCGCGTACGCGGCCTTCTCGAATTCCGGCACGAAGCGTCCCTTGGCGCCCTTGCCGAGATCGCCGCCCTGGGAGCCGGAGACCGTGTCGGCCGACTCGCGGCGCGCGACGTCCTCGAACTTCTCACCCTTCACGATGTCCGCCCGCAGCGCCTCGGCCCTGGCCTTGGCGGCAGCCGTGTCGGCGGCGGTGACGGCGCGCTGGATCGTGATGACGGAGATCGCGGCCCGTCCCGGGCCCTCGAACTCCGCCTTGTGCGCGTTGAAGTAGGCGCGGAGGTCGGCGTCGGAAATCGCCTTCATCGCGGCGGAGTCGTTCGCCGGCGTGAAGGCCACGAAGCTCGCCTGGGCGCTGTCGCGCTGGTCGCGCCACGCACGCCACAGCTCCGAATCGGAGACGTAGACGCCGCTCGCGATCTGGTCGAACAGCTTCTGCCGGGGAATCTCAGAGCGGTAGTAGCCCTCGAGCTGCACGAGCAGGCCGCTCTGCCGCGCCTGCGGGCTGGCGAGCAGCCGCTGGTACTTGGCGGGGTCGAAGCGCCCTTCCGTCTGCAGCGACGGCTCCTGGACGATCCACGACGGCGGCACGGCGCGCGCGTACTCGCGCACCTCGTCGTCCGTCACGATGATACCGCGCTTGCGGTACTCATCCTGGAGGAGCTGTTCGGTGACCATCGCGTCGAACACCGAATTCTCGATGCGGCGATTGTCATCCTGGGTCAGCGACCGGCCGGTCTGCGCCTGCTCCGACTGGATCTGATTCTGTACGCGCGCCATGTAGTCGCGGTACAGCAGCTCATGGCCGTTCACCACGGCGACCGCGGTGGTCGTCGTGATGGGAGCGCTTCCGATCAGGCCGGACGTTTCGTAGAGGAGGAAGCCGCCGACAAAGGCCAGGGCCACGAAGAGCCAGACGTACTTCGCCAGGCTCCGCATCTGATGCAGCATGAGGTGGTGTTTCCGCGGCGCAGAAGAGGGTGAGAACGCGAGCGAAATTTAGCTTGTGAAGTTATGGATGCAGATGACCTAAAATCAAGTGATGGTGTGACTTCTGATTGACGTGCTTCGTCGGAAAGATGTATTTTCTGCGATCCGTCCTTCCCGGGCTTCGGCCCTTGCCGCGCGTCTGCACCGAGGGCTTTCGATGGCGAGTTCCGCCCGCATCGACGAACTGCGTAAGAAATTCGACGAGAATCCGCGACGCTATTTCGCTCCCCTCGCGAACGAGTATCGCAAGGCGGGCGATCTCGAGCAGGCGATCTTCATCTGCCAGGAATACCTCCCGCAGCAGCCCGGCCACATGAGCGGCCATATCGTCTACGGGCAGGCGCTCTTCGAGCAGGGGCAGTTCGACGCGGCGCGCGGGGTCTTCGAGACGGCCCTCTCACTGGACCCCGAGAACCTGATCGCGCTCCGGCACCTGGGCGACATCGCCCGGCAGGCCGGTGACACGTCCGGCGCACGGGTCTGGTACCAGCGCGTCCTCGAGGCCGACCCGCGCAACGAGGAGATCGCGCAGTTGATGATGTCGCTGCTGTCGACGCCCGCCGGCACACCGGTGGTCGACCACGCAGCGCCGACGCCCCTCAGTACGCCGGTCGTCGCACCCGCCGCGGAGATGACCGCGCCGGCTCGCCCGACGCCGATCAACTCCTACACGCCGTCGCTCAGCGAGCATGCCGTCGCGCCGTCGGAAGCAGCCGCGCCGCAGCCGTCGCCGTTCGCGCCGCCCCCGACACCCGAACCGGGACCCGAGGCCTTCGTCTCGCGACACGCGCCAAGCGAGGACGAGCTTCTCGACCTCGACAGCTTCGATCTCGGCGGCGTCCCTCTCAGCTCGCTGCGCAGCAGCAAGACCGACGAGGATGTCGGCTACGCACCGACCCCGCCGGGCACCGACGCCATCTCGTTCGCCGACGCGCCTGCCGATCCGCCGAGCGAGCCCGCAGCGCCGGTCGTCGACGAAGTCGGCGCCGACGAGCATTCGCCGGTCGAAGCGGACGCCGGAACGGACGTCGAGATCGAGAAGTCGGAGGAGTTCAGCGGCGAGTTCGAGGCCGATCCCTACGCGGTCGCCGCGCGCCAGTCCGATGAGGCGACCGCCGACCAGCCCGCGGAGTTCTCCGCCGCGCTCGACGCGACGTCCTCCCTCGATACGTCGGACACCCTCACGGAGGACGCGATCCCGTCGGACGGCGTGCCGATGGAAGGGCTCGAGGTATTCGAGTCGGGATTGATCTCGGGCCGCACGCCGGGCGCGCTCGATGCCGTCGAAGGTCTGTCGACGGAGTCGTTCTACGACGCGCCGGCCGAAATGCCCGGCGACGAGCCGTCCGCATTCGTCGACGACCGGGCCGCATTCATCGCGCCGTCGGTCGAGGAGATCGCTCCGCCGCCCGAGTCCGGCGATGACGACGCACCGGTTGCCGAGGAGGCACAACCCGAGGCTGTCGCTCAGGTCGAGACCACCGTCGAGACCACCGTCGAGCCCGCGCCCGAGACCGAATCCGAGGCGGAGCCGGCGTCGCCCGAACCGGTCGCCGAATCGCAGCCCGCTCCGCCCCCGGCGCTCGGTACGCCGCGCTTCAACGTCGCGATGACGGAGACGCCGTCGTTGGCGGAACTGAGCGCGTCGCCGCCCTTCGGCGCGGAGGCCTTCGACAGCCCGCCCGATGTGGCGGACGTCGCCGAGCCAGCGGACGCCGTCGAGTCAATTGAAGAAGAAGCATCAACGATCTCTGATGCCGAAGCCGCGCCCGAGCCGGTGGCCGAGCCAGCGAGCGCGTTCGTCACGGAGACGATGGCCACGCTCTACCTCGAGCAGGGGCACTACGACGCCGCGCTCGACATCTACCGCCAGCTCGTCGCGCAGCGCCCGGAGGACATCGGGTTGCGCGAGCGGCTGCACGCCGCCGAGGCGCGCGCGTGGGGTAAGTCGCAGGAGCTGGGCGCGTCGATCGTCGATGACGAGATCCTCGACGACGCAGCGCCGATGGAAGGAGCGCCGGTCGTCTACGACGGCCCGACGATCCGCGATTTCCTCTCGAGCGTGATCTTCGGCCGCGGCGCCGAGCAGGGCGAGGCGGCAGCCGGCGAGTACGCGAGCGACCCGGCGGTAGCTGTCGAAGAGCCGCCGGTCGCGGAAGCGACGGTCGAGCCGATGCTCACGGCGTCGTCCGTCGAACGGGAGACCGTCCGCGGCTCGCTGGGCGCGCTCTTCTCCGAGGCCGACGCCGCCGCGCAGGCGGTGAGCGAACCACTGACCACGCACGCCACACCGCTCGCGGGCGCGCCGGCACATCGCGCCGCCAGTGAACTTTCGCTCGACCACGTGTTCAAGACCGGCACCGCGCCGCGCCGCAGCACCGACGAGTTCTCGTTCGACCAGTTCTTCGCCGAGGACAGCGCGTCGGCGTCGGACGCCGCCGCGCCGCCCGAGCCGTCGAGCACGGAGGCAACGGGCGCCCGTGAGCCGGCCGACGACATCGCGCAGTTCAACGCCTGGCTCAACGGGCTGAAGAAATCGTGAGAATCGCGGTCCTGAATGGCCCGAACCTGAATCTGCTCGGCACGCGTGAACCGGCGCTCTACGGCCGGGAGACGCTGTCCGACATCGAGATGCGTTTGCGCGACGTCGCGAGCGAGATCGGCGTGGAGCTCGACTTCGCCCAGCACAACGGGGAAGGCGAGATGATCGATCGCATTCACGCGTGGCGTGGCTCGGTCGACGCGGTGATCATCAACGGCGGCGCCTACTCGCACTCGAGCCTGGCCATCCGCGACGCCCTGACGGCGATCGCGGTGCCGTATGTCGAAGTGCATCTCACGAACATCTACGCGCGGGAGCCGGAGCGTCGTCACTCGATGCTCGCCGGCGCCGCGCTCGCGACGGTCTGCGGGCTGGGTGCCTACGGCTACGAGGCCGCGCTGCGCGGTCTCGTGCGAAAGCTCGGCGCCGCGTGAACGACCCGCGCCCGCGCCGCCTGGCGGCGCTCGTCGATGCCGTCACCGTCGAGCACCTCGACGGCCTGCTCGTCACGAGCCTGCCCAACATCCGGTATCTCACCGGCTTCTCGGGATCGAGCGCGCTGCTGTTCGTGTCGCCGCGCGACACGATCTTCATTACCGACTTTCGCTATCAGACGCAGGTGCGCGACGAGGTGGGCGATCTCGCGCGCGTCCTGATCCAGGCGCAGAGTCTGTGGACGGGCCTCTGGCAGCAGCTTCCGGCGATGACCCAGCTCGACGTCGTGGGCTTCGAGTCGGCGCACATCGCGCATCGCGACTTTCAGCGGCTGCTCGAGGCTGGGGCGCGGTGGCAGTGGCGTCCCACGGTCGATCTGGTGGAGACGTTGCGGGAGCAGAAGGACGAGGGTGAGTTGGCGCTGATCGAAGCGGCCAACGGCATCGCGACGCGTGCGCTCGCGCGCACCACGACGCAGGTGCGCGCCGGGATGTCGGAGCTCGAGGTGGCCGGGGTGCTGGAGAAGGCGCTGCGCGACGAGGGGAGTGAGGGCTTTCCGTTCCCGTCGATCGTCGCGTCGGGCCCGCGGTCGGCGCTGCCGCACGCGCATTCGTCGGAGCGTCGGCTCGGGGCTGGGGATTTTCTGCTGCTCGACTTCGGCGCGGAGCACCGTGGGTACTGCGCCGACGTGACGCGGACGTTCGTGGTCGGCCGTGCGTCGGCGGAGCAGCGCGAGATTTACGACATCGTGCGCGTGGCCAATGAGACCGCGGCCCGGCGGGTTCACGCCGGAATGGCGGGACGGGATGCCGACGCCATCGCGCGCGACTACATTGAGCAGCGCGGATTCGGGGACCTGTTCGGGCACAGCCTGGGACACGGCCTCGGTCTGGAGGTGCACGAGGCGCCGCGGCTGGCGAAAACGGCCGACGGCGTGCTGGCGGAAGGCGCGGTGGTGACGATCGAACCGGGGATTTACCGACCGGGGTGGGGCGGGGTTCGGATCGAGGACGATGTGTTTCTCGGCGCGAGCGGCCCGCGAATCCTGACGGACTTCACACACGAGCTGATCGAGCTCGGGTGACGCGACGGCGCCGGTCCAGTGCGACTTTTTCGAGGCCTATGATCGACTTACGCTATGTGAAGAAGCTCATCGAGATGATCGACGAATCCAGCGTCGACTCGATCGAGATTACATCGGACAAGGGGATGAAGATTCGGATCTCCAAGAGTCCGAATCAGCGCGGGGCCGTCCAGATGGCGGCGCCGATGGCGATGCCGGCGATGGTGTCGTCGCCCGCGGGGCGCGTGTCGCCCGCGCAGGGAATTCCCGTCGTCACCGAGGCCGAGGTGGCGTCGCCGCCCGCCGAGGCGCCGAAGAAGGCGAGCAACACGCTCGACGTGAAGTCGCCGATGGTGGGAACCTTCTACAAGTCCCCCGAGCCGGGCGCCAAGGCGTACGTCTCCGTCGGCGACCGCGTGGCCAAGGGCCAGATCGTCTGCATCATCGAGGCGATGAAGATCATGAACGAGATCGAGTCGGAATACGCCGGCGTCGTGAAGGAGATCGCGGTCGAGGACGCGCAGCCGGTCGAGTACGGGCAAGTGCTGTTCAAGATCGACCCGAATGGCTGAGCAGGCGGCTCCATCCGCCGGGGCCGCGGCGCCGCTCTCGGGCGCGCCCGCGAGCTTCAACTTCAAGGCCGTCCTTCAGGAGATGATCCGGCGCAACGGCTCGGATCTCCACCTGAAGGTCGGCCGTCCGCCGACGATTCGCGTCGACGGCGAGCTGGTGGCCCTGAGCTACGCGCCTCTCAAGCCGGAAGATCTCAAGGCCCTCGCCGAGCAGCTCATGACGCCGCGGCAGGTGAAGCAGTTCGCCGACGAGAAGGAGTGCGACTTCGCGATCGGCGTGCCCGGCATCGGCCGCTTCCGCTGCAACGTCTACCAGCAGCGCGGCTCGTTGTGCTATGCCATGCGCGCCATTCCCTATCAGGCGCGCACGCTCACCGAGCTCAATCTGCCGACGGTGCTCGAGGAGATCGCGATGAAGCCGCGCGGCCTCGTGCTCGTCACGGGCGTCACCGGCTCCGGGAAGTCGACGGCGCTCGCGGCGATGGTCAAGCACATCAACGAGCATCGCCACGCGAACGTGATCACGATCGAGGATCCGATCGAGTTCCTCCACCGTGACATCAACTGCCACGTCAACCAGCGCGAGATCGGCACCGACACGTCGAGCTTCGCGCAGGCCCTGCGGCGTGTGCTGCGTCAGGACCCCGACGTCATCCTGATCGGCGAGATTCGAGACCTCGAGACGCTGGACACGGCGCTCAAGGCGGCGGACACCGGCCACCTCGTCTTCTCGACGCTCCACACGATGGACGCGACGCAGACCATCAACCGCATCCTGTCGTTCTACCCGCCGCACCAGCAGGCCGAGGTGCGCTTCTCGCTCGCCAGCGCGCTGGCGGCGGTGATCTCGCTCCGCCTCGTGCCGCGCGCCGACCGCGCCGGCCGCATCCCGGCGTGCGAGGTGCTCATCAACACCGCCGCGGTGCGCGACAACATCCGCGA
>Ga0164243_10005037_pt1 | contig 20322 bp, 18 predicted proteins | sample OricompcompostOP_FD_108781 | JGI IMG/M metagenome (GOLD analysis project Ga0164243, IMG submission 108781) | Organic Plus compost microbial communities from Emeryville, California, USA - Original compost - Organic plus compost (OP) | ecosystem: Engineered > Solid waste > Mixed feedstock >...
CCGTACGGCCCGCCCGGCACCCGGATGTACCGCACGGGCGACCTGGTCCGCCGGCTGCCCGACGGCACCCTCGACTACGTCGGGCGCGCCGACCAGCAGATCAAGCTGCGAGGGTTCCGGATCGAGCCGGGCGAGATCGAGGCCGCGCTGACCCGGCACCCGGTGGTCGCGCAGGCGGCCGTGGTGGCGACCCCGACACCGGCCGGCGGGAAGCAGCTGACCGGTTACGTGGTGCCCGTCGAGGGTGTGGCCGATGTCGACGCGGCCGCCGTGCTCGCCCACGCGGCCGGGTTCCTGCCGGCCCACATGGTGCCGTCGGCCCTGGTGACCCTCCCGAGGCTCCCGCTGACGACCAACGGGAAGCTGGACGTGCGGGCCCTCCCGGCGCCGGGTGCGCCCGCCTCCGGGCGTTCCGCGCGGCCGCCGCGCACCGACGCCGAGCGGGCGCTGGCGGACGTCTTCCGTGAGGTGCTCGGCCTGACGGAGGTCGACGCCGACGGGGACTTCTTCGCGCTGGGCGGCGACAGTCTGCGCTCGGTGCGGATCGTGTCCCGGGCCGCCAAGGCGGGCCTGACGCTCTCCCTGTCGGACGTGTTCACGCACCGGACGGTGGCGGCGCTGGCGGCGGCCGCCGAGCGGCGGGCCCCCGTGGAGGAGGGTGAGGAGGGTGACGACGAGGGCTTCGAGGCCCTGCTGCCCGTACGCCCCTCGGGCTCCCTGCCGCCGCTGTTCTGCGTCCACGGCGGTGTCGGCTTCGGTCTGCCCTTCGCCGGGCTGGCTCCCCATCTGCCGCCGGAGCGCCCGGTGTTCGCGCTCCAGTCGGACGGTGTCGCGGCGCCGGCCGGTGCCTGGTCGCCGCCCGCCGACGTGCCGTCCCTGGCCGCCGAGTACGTGGAGCGGGTCCGGCGCGTCCGGCCGCACGGGCCGTACCACCTGCTGGGCTGGTCCTTCGGCGGTCTGGTGGCGCACGAGATGGCGGTACGGCTCCAGGCGGCCGGCGAGGAGGTGGCGTTCCTCGCGGCGCTGGACGTCTGCCCGGTCGCCCCGGAGGACCCCGAGGTGACCGACGAGCGGATGCGCGCCGCGTTCCTGGAGCATCACGCCGGGGGCCGCGCCGTGGACGAGGCGGAGCTGGAGCGGCTGATGACCGTCATGCGCCATCACACGGACCTCGCGCGGAGTTTCACGCCCGGCCGCTTCCACGGCCCGCTGACCCTGTTCGTGGCCGCGGACGAGCCGGACGCCCCGGTCGCCGACCCGGCGGCGCGCTGGGAGCCGTACGTGGACGGGCCGGTCGTGGTGCACGAGGTCGGCTGCGGGCACGAGGAGATGCTGTCCGGGGAGGCGGCCCGGTTCATCGGCACGCTCACGGAACGGGCGCTGCGCCGGTCCTGACCCGGCCCGCGCGCACGAAGGCGCCGGCGGCTCCAGGGGAGCCGCCGGCGCCTTGCCGTGTCCGCCGGTTCAGCGGTCCCGCGGGCTCACAGCGACGGGTCCTGCATGAGGATCGCCTGGTACGTGCTGTGGAGCCGGCGCGACGGCTTGAGACCCAGCTCCTCGTCGAGCCACTTGCGGGTGCGGTGGAAGATGTCGATCGCCTCGGACTGCCGCCCGCAGCGGTACAGCGCGATCATCAACTGCTCGCTGAACCGCTCCCGTTCCGGGTACTGGGCGAGCAGCTGCTTCAGCTCGGCAACGACGACCCCCGCCTCGCCGGCCTGAAGCTGAGCCTCGATCAGGTCTTCCCTCGCGGTCTTGCGCTGTTCGTCGAGACGCAGGGCGACCGCCCGGCACCGCGGGCCGTCGCTCACGTCGAGCAGGGCGGGCCCCCGCCACATGGACAGGGAACCGCGCAGCAGGTCCCTCGCCTCGTGCGGCCGCTCGCTGACCAGACTCGCGCCCTTCTCCGCCATCCGCAGGAAGCGGTGGGCGTCGAGGGCCTCCTCGGGCACGTCGAGCAGATAGCCGTTGTCCACGGTCCGGATGAGGGTCTGCTCCGCATCCTCGAAGCCGAACTCGGCCAGCGCCTTGCGCATCCGCTTGACGTTGGCCTGCAGGGCGTTGCGCGTGTTCTTGAGGGGGCTCTCGCCCCACAGTTCGTCGATGAGTTCGTCGAAGGCCACCACCTGACCGGGGTTCAGTGCCAGCATGGTCAGCATGACGCGAATCTTTTTCGCCCGCAGACCGACAGTCCGCTGACCGTCCCCTATCAGCAGCGGGCCCAATATGGAGATGTACACCAAAAAATTCCCATCCCTATCCAAGAATTCGGCCGCGAGCTCCCACCTCGCGACTTCGGGCACAGCACGCGGAACAGCGACTCATTCCGACGGGCCCGACAAGGGAATTGCCTGGGAGTTACTCGAACTGATCAATTATCGAACATGTCCGAGTGGTTCGAAACTGTACCTTCGTACATATGGTGATGGGCCTGGGCCACCAAGCCCACCTGAAGGCGTGACTCCACTTCCAGCTTGGTCAGGATGCTCGCGACGTGCGCCTTCACCGTGCGCTCGGTGACCTCCAGGCGGGCCGCGATGCCGCGGTTGGAATGCCCGTCACCGAGGAGTGCGAAGACCTGGAGCTCGCGGTCCGAGAGCGTGTCTACGCGAGCGAGCTCGGCCTGCCAGCGCGCGGTCGGCAGGCCGTCGTCACCGTGCATGGATACTTCCCCCTGATCGCCCCGTTTTCCCCCGTCGTCGCGTCAGAGAAGTTGAGGATTCACCCAGTGCATCGGTGGTTCCCGGTGATCGTTCTTCCCCGAACGCGCGTCTGAGTGTACAACTCCCGCATCTTTCACCACAGGAGTCGCAGAAGCGCTTCACACAATTCACAGGATGATTAGCGAGCGTCCAGCGCAAAGCATGACAGACATGACGGAAGGGGCGGTCCGTGAGGACCGCCCCTCCCGTCACGGCCGGGGCCGCGCGGCTCAGGCAATCGGCGCCCGCTGTGCCAGCACCGCCGGAATCCTGGCCGGCCGGGCCTCGTCCTGGTGGGCCAGGCGGGAGGGCCACCAGGTCTTCCAGCCGAGGAGCGTGACCATCGACGGCAGGACCACGATGCGGATCAGGGTGGCGTCCAGCAGCACCGCGCAGGCCATGCCCACCCCCATCTGCTTCATCTCGATGAAGCTCAGCGAGGCCAGCAGCGCGAACACGCTGACCATCACCACGGCCGCGCTCGTCACCACGCCCGCCGTGCGTGTGATGCCCTGCTCGACCGCCTCCCGGATGGGCAGGCCGCCACGTGCCGCCTCCCGGATCCGGCTGACCACGAAGACGTGGTAGTCCATCGACAGCCCGAGCAGGATCACGAACAGCATCAGCGGCAGCCACGCCACCACCCGGCCGGTGGACTCGAAGTCGAGGAAACCCTCCGCCCAGGTCCGCTGGAAGATCAGCGCCAGCAGGCCGAACGAGGCCACCGCGGAGAGCACGTTGAGCACCACGGTGATCAGCGCGAGCACGACCGAGCGGAACGCGATCGCCATGACCAGGAAGGTCAGCAGCAGCGCCACCCCGAGCACCCACGGCATCTTGTCGACGACGTTGGCCCGGTAGTCCACGTCGTACGCCACGTCGCTGCCGCCGACCGCGAACTCGGCGCCCTTGACCGCGCCCACGGTCTTCGGGGCGATGTCGTCGCGCAGCGCCGCCAGGGACCGGCGCGCCTCCTCGGAGCTGCTGTCGAAGCGGGTGCCGATGGAGACCGTCGCGGTCGTCCCGTCCTTCGAGGTGCGCACCTCGGGCGCCGGGGTGTGCACGAACAGGTCGGATCGCAGGGTGCGTCCGACGAGCGCGTCCACCGCGTCGTCCAGTCGGTCCTTCTGGCCGGCCGGGACCCGGACGGCGACGGTGTGGGTGTCGGCCTGGCTCGGGAACGACTGCGTCAGCCGCTCGTTGGCCTGCATCGCGGGGATGGACCGGGGCAGGTCGTCGATGCCGGTCGCCTTCAGCTTCAGGTCCAGGGCGGGCAGGGCGAGGGCGAGCAGGGCGCCCACGGAGACCACCAGGGCGATGACGGGGTGGCGCAGGGACGGCTTGAGCATCGCCGACCACAGCCGCGGCTTGGTGCCGGCCCGCTGGGTCAGCCGCCACACCAGCGGCACCCGCGGCCGGTCCAGGTAGCGGCCGAACTTGGAGAGCATCGCGGGCAGGACGGTCAGCGAGGCGAGCATCGCGATGGCGACGACCAGGACCGCGCCGGTCGCCATCGACTCGAAGGCGATGTGCCCGGCGAGGTACAGGGCGCCCATGGAGACCATGACGACGAGTCCGGAGACCATCACGGAGTGCCCGGAGGTGGCGGAGGCGATCTCGATGGCGTCGATGTTGTCGGCGCCCAGGGCCCGCTCCTCGCGCTGCCGCTTGAGGTAGAAGAGCGAGTAGTCGACGCCGATGGCCATGCCCATCAGCACGATGATGTGGGTCACCGGCCCGGGGTCGGCGACGAGTTGGGAGGCGACGCCCCACAGGCCGAGACCGGCGAGCACGGACGAGATGCCGAGGATGACGGGGACGCTGGCGGCGACGATGGCGCCGAAGACGAACACCATCACGATCAGGGTGACCGGCAGGCTCAGCCCCGTCGCCCGGCCCAGGTCCTCGGAGAGCATGTCGTCGAGTCCGGCCTTGATGGAGCCGGCGCCCACGAGTTCCACCCGGACGTCGGAGTGCGCGTCCCCGACCTTCGTGACCCGGTCGATGAGCGGCTGCACCCGCTCGCTCGCCGTCTCGGGGTCGCCGGAGAGGGTCACCGGCACCAGCAGGGCCGAGCCGTCCGGCGCCGGGACGGGCTCACCGACGGAGGCGACGCCCTCGGCGCCGCGCAGCGCGTCCGCCGCCTCCCCGGCGGCCGCCCGGGCCGCCTTCTGGTCGAGCCCGCCCTCGTAGGGCGTCACCAGGATGTTCTCCACGGCCCGGCTCTCCAGACCGCCGCCGCGGGCCAGTTCGGTGGCCCGCCCGGACTGACCGATGGCCAGGTCCGAGACGGTCGCCGACCGTGTGCCGGTCATTCCGCCGACCACCAGGGCGCCCAGGACGAACACCACCCAGAGCGTCATCGCCCACCAGGGGTGGACGGCGCTCCAGCGAGCGGCCCTGGTGATCAGGTTCCTGCCTCCCACGATTGCTTTCCCCTTCTCGAATGGATCGCCCGGGATCACGGACACATGACTCGGTACGAAATTCCGGCCGTTGATTACCGCGCGCTTCTGCCTGTCGAAAATCTACGGATGACCCGGCGCGCGATCACGGGTACAAGTACTCCGATTCGAGGGGGAGTTTTCTCTACTTGACACCCCGGGTGGCCGACATGGCGGCGGATTCTTCCGGCGGCATGTCATACCACATCCGCGATGACACGGAAAAGGGGCCGCCGCCGGTCAGGGCGACGGCCCCCGCATATCCGGAGGGCAGCGTCAGGTCCGCGACCGTCCAGGGCCCCGGCAGCGTGCCGGTGGGGTCGCGGACGACGGCCCGGGGCTCCGCGTGCGCCACCTGCACACCCATGCCCTGGGTGAGCCGGCCGCCCGCCGCCTTCACGCACGCCTCCTTGCGCGTCCACAAGCGGACGAAGGCGCCGCGCCCGGCGCGCTCCACCGACTCCCGTTCCGCTTCCGGGAAGAAGCGCCTGGCCAGCCGGGTGACGTCCAGGTCGGGGCGGACGTACTCCACGTCCACGCCGACCGGCCGGGGCGCCAGCGCGAGGAGCGCCAGCTCGCCCGAGTGGGACAGGCTGAAGTGGATGCCGGCGGCCCCGTCGACGACCGGTTTCCCCCAGGGGCCCCGGGTGAAGCGCAGCTCCCGCGGGGGCCGTCCCAGGCGGGCTCCGAGGATGACGCGGGCCGCCGCGTGCGCCCGTACGAAACGGCGTCGCATTCCGGGGACTTTCCCCATCCGGGCCCTGGTCCTCTCCTGCTCGTCGAGGAGCCCTTCGAGAACCACGACCCGGTCTTCCGCTTCCGGTTCGTCCGTCTCCCGGAGCCGGAGGGAACCGGAAGCGGAAAGCGGAATGCGCCACACCTCGACCCGTGTGTTCACGGGCGGCCCACCTTTCCGGTGTGCAGTCCCTGGAACAGATTGAGTTTCTGGATGTTCCGGGTGCCTTCCATGAACTCCACGCCCCGCGCGTCCCGCGCCAGCTTCTCCAGCAGCGGGTGGTCCAGCCGTGCGCCGGGCCCGAGCAACGCGAGCGCGGCGAGGGTGACGTCCTCGGCGACCTCGCAGGCCCGCGCCTTCGCGGCGGACGCCAGATGTCCCGCCGAGGGCCGGCGGTCCACCGCGCGGGCGGCCCGGTACGTCAGCAGCCGGGCCGCGTCGATACGGCGGCCCAGCTCCTCGTACGTCTCCCGCTCCGCGCCCCGCAGCAGCCGGCGGTGCTCGGCGACGTACTCGTGGGCGGCACGGGCGATGCCGAGGGCGATGGCGGCCACGCTGGGCCGCAGCTGGTTGAAGACGGCCACGATGCTCCACATCCCGCGCCGGGTCGGCGGCAGATGGGTGCCCAGCACCTGCTCCGCGGGCACCCGCACGGCGTCCAGCGTGATGTGGGTGAGCTGGGCACCGCGCAGCCCCACCGTGGGCAGCGGCTCGGCCCGGAAGCCCGGGTCGGCGGTGTCGACCAGGACGGCCAGCACCCCGAGCCGCTCGGTGCCCTCGACGCGTGCGAAGACGGCGCCGACGTCGGCGCGGGCGGCGTTGCCGACGTACCGCTTCGCGCCGTTCAGGACGTACCCGCCGTCGCCCACCGGGGTGAGGGTGGCGGTCATCTCCCCGATGGCGGAGCCGCGTTCGGGCTCGGTCAGCGCGAAGCAGGTCCAGCGGGGCCGCTCCGCGAGCGCGCCGTACACCCGGTCGCGCTGCTCCTGGCTGCCGAGGACGCCGAGCAGCACCCCGCACATGGAGGCGCCCGGCGAGGCCAGCATCATGCCGGCGTCCCCCCGGGCCAGTTCCTCGCTCACGATCACGCGTTCCAGGGTGGGCAGCCCGTGCGCGGGTCCGGCGCCGGCCGCGTCGCTCACCCGGTCCCAGCCGGGCGGCACCAGGTGCCCGGCGAGGAACCGCACGGCGGGCAGGTCGAGGTGGCGCCGGACGGCGTCCGGGTCGCGGTCGAGTTCCAGGGCGTGCGCCCGCAGGTCCCCGGCCCAGCGGCGCACCTGGTCCCGGGTGGTGACCAGGGACGCTGGCAGTGCGCTCACGCCGGCTCCCCGCGGTAGACGTCGGCGAGCAGCTCAGAGGCGTGCACGGCGGGGCCGGGCCCTTCCTGGGTGAAGCCGTGGGCGCCCAGCAGCCGCAGCAGGGTGCGGTCGGCCCGGGTGATCTGCCGCTGGAGCCGGTCCAGGGTGCCGTCCCCGCCGGAGCCGTCGGTCAGCTCCTCCAGGACGCCCTCGATCTCCAGGTGCTCGATGAGGACGTCGGCGAGGGTGCCCTTGACCATCTGCTGCATCAGCAGCGAGGTGCCCTCGACCTGCCGGGCGGCGAGATAGGCGACGCACGCCTCCCGCAGCCGCTCCGACATGCCGAGCCGCAGCCAGGCGAGCCCGGTGCCCCACACGTGCGCGTCGGCCCCGTCGGACGCCGTGGCGTCCGTGTGGTCCGCGGGCCGCAGCACGGCCAGTCCGGGCAGCGGCCCGTCGTCCCGGCGTTCGTCGCGCCGGGCGTCCTCCGCCTCCATCGCGGCGAACTCGTCGAGCAGTTCCTTCGGCAGTACGGCGTGCCCGCGCGGCCCGCGTGGCGGGGCCTTCGGCGACAGGGCGCGCGTCAGCAGGGCCAGCGCGGGCACCAGCCCGTCCGTGCGCGCGCTGCCGCGCGCCTCCCGGCAGTGCTCACGCACCTCGGCCGGAACCGTCATCGGTGTTCCCCTTCCCCCCGGTCACCCGTGTCCGGGAGCAGTCGAGCGTGCAGTGCGCGAGCCGGCCGTGCCCCGGGTCGTGGTCGGCCACGACGACCGGGCCGGTGACGTCCCGGCCCACCGCCTCCAGCAGCGCCGTCCAGACGCCGGTGCACGGCAGTCCGGGCGCGGCGACGCCCACCGGCGCCTCGTACGAAGGCAGTTGGCAGGCGGACTCGGCGAGCCCCGCGCCCGCCACCACCGGCACCGCCGGATCCCATCCGGCGAACGTGTCCGGCGCCGCCACCGGGCCCTGCCCCATGCCCCGGACCGGGGCCCCGCCGCCGTCCCACTCCACCAGCAGCGCGACCGCGCAGTCGGTGTGCGCGGCCGCCGCGTCCGGCACCGGGAACGGCTGGGTGCTCTGGTCGACGGTGAGCAGCAGCACCCGGGTGAAGTCGCGGCGCCGGGCGTACTCGACGGCCACGCGCAGCGCGCTGAACCCGGTCAGCGGCCCCTGGTCGGACAGCGCGAAGGCGAGCGGCCCGCCCGGCAGCCGCCCCTTCACGCAGGACGCGACCAGCTCCGCGTGGACGAAGTCGGGCGTGGCGTACGCGGTCACGACGAGCTGCGGTGCCTGCCCGGCGTCCAGGCCGCCCAGCGCGTCGAGCGCGCCGAGGGCCAGCTCCACGGAGCTGCGCCGCGCCGACGCCGCGAACCCGTCGCGGTCGAAGCGCAGCCCGTAGGGGGCGCCCAGCTCCGCGTAGAACGCCTCCAGCTCCGGATCCGGCACGTAGGGGGCCGCGGCGGCCCCGGGCGCGTACCGGGCCGCGCGGACGAGGCGGGGCAGGACCGGGGCGGTGCCGTCCGGCTCCGCCCGCCGTACGGGCGCTGCCGTGCGGAACATGCTCAGGCGTCCGCTTCGGCCGCGACGAAGTCGGCGAGGGAGCCCACCGTCTCGAAGTGGGTCATCTCCAGGTCCTCGGCGTCGAACTGCACGTCGAGGATCTCCTCGATGGTGATGAGCAGTTCCAGTGCGCTGCTGGAGTCCAGGCCCAGCTCGTCGAAGAGGCGCACGCCCTCGGCGGCCTCGGAGACGTCCTTGTTCAGGACCTCGCTCAGGCCCTTGCGGACGGCGTCCACGTAGCGCTCGCGCTCGGCGCCGGCCACGACTGCGGTGTTCTCGGTCATCTGTCGTTCTCCTCGCTGGTGCGGGTCGGTCTCGGGTGTCAGGGGGTGGTGTCGGTGCCGTCGTACAGGCGCTGCCCGCCGAGCATCGCCTCGGCGTCGTCCCGTTCCCGGACGAGGTGCGCCCGCCCGTCCAGGACGAGGACCTCCGCCGGGTAGCCGTGGCTGAGGAAGTGCACGGGGGAGGCGGTCGGCCCGTACGCGCCGGAGCGCAGCACGCCGATCAGCTCGCCGGCCCGCAGCGCCGGCAGGGGGACCTTCTTGCCGATGACGTCGTTCGGGGTGCACAGCGGCCCGGTGATGTTCCAGGGCTCGCCCGCCGGCTCGTCGAGGCGCTCCAGGGCGACGATGGGGAAGTTGCGCTTGACGTAGGAGCCGATGCCGACGGCCGCCATGTGGTGGTTGGTGCCGCCGTCGGTGACGGCGAAGTTCTCGCCCATCGACTGCTTCGTGTAGCGCACGCGGGTCACGTAGGTGCCGGACGCGGCGACCAGGAAACGGCCCAACTCCATGATCATCCGGGTGTCCGGGTGCCGTACGGCGAAGGCGTCCACGACCGGGTTCAGACGGGCGGTGAGCTCGTCGAGGTCGAGGTCCTTCTCGTTGTCGAAGTAGGCGATGCCGAGGCCGCCGCCGACGTCGACGGTCTCCAGCGGGAAGCCCAGGTGCCCGGAGACGCGCTCGGCGAGGTCCAGGATGCGCCGGGTGTTCTCCACGACGGTGTCCTCGCCGAGGATGCGGGTGCCCAGGTACACCTGGACGCCCATGAGGCGCACGGCGGAGTACCGGGACGCGAGGCCGGGGCCCTCGGCGAGCAGCCGCTCCTCGTCGATGCCGAACTGGCGGGGCTTGCCGCCCATGGTCAGGCCCGAGCCCTTCACGGAGAAGGACGGGTTGACGCGCAGCGCCACCCGGGCGGTCACGAACTTCTCGCGGGCCACCTCGTCGATCAGGGCGAGTTCGTCGAGGGACTCGCAGACGATCGCGTGGATGTCCTCGTCGAGGCAGGCGGCGAGTTCCGCACGGGACTTGCCGGGGCCGAGGAAGATGATGTCGTGCGGGGCGACACCGGCCCGGCGGGCCGTGACCAGCTCGGTGAGGGAGGACACCTCGGCGCGGGCGCCGCAGCGGTTCAGCAGGGCGCAGACCGAGATGTTCGGGTTGGCCTTCAGGGAGTAGAAGACCTCCAGCGACGGGTGCAGACGCTCGCGCAGCCCGTGGAAGCGGGCGGTGATCTCGTCGCCGTCGTACAGGTAGAGGGGGGTGCCGTACTGCTCGGCGAGGTCGGTGACGCCGATGCCCTGCACCTCGAAGGCGTGGCTCACGTTCAGCTCCGATCCGTGTGGGCCGCGAGGCGGCGGGTGATGTCGGTGTCGAGGGCGGCCACCTCGGCGTCGGAGCCGGCCACGAGGACGCCGTAGAGCCGGCCCTCGAAGCCGTCGTCCCCGGCGCCCGCGGCGGAGGCGTTCACCGTGGCGTAGTTGTTGACGAACAGGCCGCGCGGGCGCGGGCCGCGCTCGGTCAGCAGCAGCCCGTCCAGGACCTCGCGCAGCTCCGCGAAGGGCAGGGCGCGCCGGGGCCGGACGGTGAAGTGCCGGGCGACGGCGACCTCGTCTGGTCCGGCGAGGACCTCGTGGACGACGCTCTGGTACGTCGACATGTTGTTGCGGGCGTTGATCTCCACCACCGGGTACAGCCCCCCGTCGGGGTCGACCATGGCGTCCACGCCGACCACCCCGAAGTAGCCGTCGGCGGCGAGGCGTTCCCCGAGCCGGCCGGCGGTCGCGGCGACCTCGGCGACCTGCCGTTCGGTGAGCCGGGCGGGCATGCGGTGCCCCTTGTGGACGCCGTTCTCGGTGAGCAGTTCCTTGACGAAGTCGAAGTGCGTGGAGCCGTCCCGGCCCACCGTGAACTGGTAGTTGAGGTCGGCGCGCTTGGCGACCCACTCCTCGATGACGAGCGCCGTACGGGGCTCGCCGCCCGCCGCCGCCCGCTCGGCCTGGGTGACGGCCATGCGGTGCAGCCGCGTGAGGCGCTTGTCGCTGTCGAGGACGACGATGCCCTTGCCGGAGACCCCGAACGCGTCCTTGACGACGACCTTGCGGCCCGCCGCCAGCAGCTCGCCGGCCGCCGCGACGGCGTCCGCAAGCTCCGGGAGGGTCTCGCAGGCCCAGCCCCGCGCCTGCCGGATGCCCAGCTCGTCGGCGAGGCGGCGGCTGTACACCTTGCTGTTGACGCGTTTGCAGACGGCGGCGGACGGGGCGGCCAGGGCCAGTCCGGTGCGCTTCGACAGCTCCTCCTCGACGGTGGAGACGCCGTGCCCGGTGAGCCGGGCACCGCCGGCGGCCAGTGCGGACAGGGTGTGCAGCAGGCCCGGGTCGGCGAGGGCGTCCTCGCTCACCGTGCGGCGCGGGTCCTGCCCGGCCACCACGTGCACGGTGGGCAGGGCGAGTCCGAGCCCTTCCAGGTAGGCGCGGTAGCCGTCGTCGAGGTCCGTCTTGAGGACGACGTGGTCGTCCTTGCCGCCGAGCAGCAGCGCGAACTCGTCCATGCGGTTCACGACCGCGCTGCCGGCGTGCGCGCCGACGCGGGGCAGTGCGGGCTCACCGACCGCCCACTGGTTCTCGACCTCGAAGTTGCCCAGGAACACCAGGGGGGTGTCGACGGCTCCGGTGACGGCGCGCTTGAGGCGCGCGGTGAAGCCGGCGGGCGGTGGTTGCATCTGTGTCGACCTCGTCCTTCTCATGGATGTCAGTGCTCGAAGACCATCGCCGCGAACGTCGCCCCGAGCCCGACGCTGGTCATCAGGTAGCGGTCGCCGGGGCGCAGCCGGCCCAGCTCGGAGGCGTGCTGGAGGTTGATGAAGGGGTCGGCGCAGAAGCAGTGCCCGGTGTGCGGCACCAGGTCGAGGAAGACCCGCTCCAGGGGCAGCCCGAGCTCCTTGCAGACGCCGATCCACGACAGCCGGTTCACGTTGTGCGGCAGCACCAGGGCGAGTTCGCCGAGCGTGCAGCCGGCCTCGTCGAGGGCCGCGCCGATCACCTCGGTCAGGCCCGGCCCGTACAGGTCCTGGAAGTCCTTCGCGGCCGCGTCGCCCATGATGAAGTCGGCGCCGAAACGGGGATGGGTGCGGGCGGCGTAGCCGAGCATCCGGTCGCGGCCGGCACGGTCGGCGGCGACCAGGACGGCGGCCGTGCCCTCGCCCATCACGGTCACGTCGGGGATGGACTGCGTCTTTCCGGTGCGGGCCTTCTCACCGGTGAGGACGAGGGCGAGCGCGTCCGGGTCGGGGTCCGCGGCGAGCAGGGTGCCCGCCATGTCGACGGCGAGCAGGCCCGAGGCGCAGGCGTGGTGGGCGACCACGAACGCGGTGGCGTGCTCCAGGCCCAGCTCGGCCAGGAGCGGTCCGAGGGAGGTCATCGGGTAGGGCAGCGGGGAGGCCATGGTGCGGGCCTGGAGGACGTACTTCACCCGCTGCTCCTGGCCGCGCAGCTCGACGAGCTTGGCGGCGGCGCGCAGCAGCAGCTCGGTCTCCGTGGCCTCCGGGGCGCGGCACACCTCGGAGAGACCGTAGAAACGCTGGTAGCGGCGCAACTGCACGTCGGTCAGCCCGAGTTCCCTCTGGAACCGGGCGATCGGAATGGTGTCGGGCAGGCTGCTGGAGACCGCGACGATGGACGTCATACCCCTAACAGTCGCGGCCCCCGCTGACGCCCAGCTGACGCTGCGCTGACCGGCGCCGCTCCCCTCACCCTCCGCCCTGCGGCACGGGCGCGCCCTCCGGGGTGCGGCGGTGCGCCGTCGCCAGGGCCAGGGTGATCGTGAGGGACCCCAGCGCCATGCAGGTCATCGCCGTCGCCGGGGTGGTCAGCTGGGCGATCGTGCCCGCAAGGGCCGCCGCGACGCCCTGCATGGTGAGCATCCCAGCGGCGCGCAACCCCAGGGCGTGACCGGCGAGTTCGCCGGGGGTGAGGGCCATCAGGCGTTCCTGCTGGGCGAGGGTCGCGCCGAAGCCGACGGAGGCGGCGCACACCGTCAGGGCGGACCAGGGCAGGCCGGGGCGCAGGGCGAACAGCAGGTACGGGGCGGCGAGCAGCGTCAGCAGCGGGATCGGCAGGCGTGGGCGCAGGGTGGGCGGCACGAGGCGGCCGACCGTGAGATCGCCGGCGAACATGCCCAGCGCCGCGCAGGCGAAGAGCGCGCCGGCCGCTTCGGGGTCGTAGGAGACGTAGAGGGACTCGCAGCCGACGATCAGGCCGTTGGGCAGCCACATGCCGAGGTAGGCGAGGCGGCGGGGGCGCGAGGACCACAGCAGGGCGTTGGTGCGCCAGGTCTCCGCGACGGACGGGCGGCCCGCCGCGCGCGGCGGACGGGCGGTCAGGCCCATCCGCAGGACCAGCGAGGCGAGGGCGTACAGCGCGGCCGCGAGGAGCAGGCAGGCGCGCGGGGACAGGACGGCGAGGAGGGCGCCGCCGGCCGCGAAGCCGACGATCTGCACCAGCCCGAAGACCATGTTGAACACCGAACGGCCCAGTACGAAGCCCCCCTTGGGCAGGATCTCGTTGAGGAGTCCCCCGCTCACCCCGCCGCCCAGCGAGGAGACGAGCCCCTGGACGAAGACCACGCCGAAGGCCGCCCCGAGCGGCAGGCCGGGCAGCGCCTGCACGGCCGCGCAGACGGCGAAGGCCAGCGCGATGCCGCTGAGCGCCGCCCGCGGCGGGAGCCGGTCGGCCGCCGACAGCAGGAAGGTCGCCCCGAGCATCTGCGCGAGCTGTGGCCCGAACATGCTGACGGCCGACAGCAGCGGGGAGTCGGTGGCCCGGTAGACGAGCGTGGCGAGCGCGAGCCCGCCGATCGTCAGGGCCGCGCCCTGGGCGGCGGAGCCCAGGAAGAAGGGCGTGAACTCACGGGTCCGGAAGAGTTCGCGGTAGCTGCGCATGCGGGGAGTCTGCGACGGCCCGCGCCGCGGCCGTACTGTTTCGCGCGCACGCGAAACGTCGGGAGGGTGCTCGTGGGGTGGTGGCAGCTCAACGCGGACACGCTGGCGCGCAGCCGGTTCGTGCTCTCCCCGTTCGCGGAGACCTTCGCGAGTCTGCGGCTGCTGCACACGGGCGTCCCGGCGCACCCCGGCGAGCGGGCGTGGCTGCGCGCGCACCTGCCCGGCTACCGGGCGCTCCTCGCGGCGGACCCGACGACCGCGCGGCTGGTCGGCGCCGCGCTCGGCCGGTCCTGGATCGCCGACTTCGTCACGCCCACGCCGCGCGACGGGGAGGACTTCGAGGACGTCGTCGCCCGGGTGCGGTCCGCCGACCCGGGCGCCGCCCGCGCCCACCTCGCCGTCTCCCTCGACGGGCCGCTCCCCGCCGAGCTGGACCGCGACGACCTGCCCGAGCGGGCCGCACGCCTCCTGGAGCATGTCTGGACCCGGACCGTACGGCCCACCTGGGAGCGGCGCCGCCGCGTCCTGGAGGCGGACGTGGCCGCCCGGACCGCGCGGGCCGGCGAGAGCGGCTGGGCGGCGGTGCTGGACTCCCTGCGGCCCGGCCAGACCCGCTGGCTGGGCGGGAACCGGCTCCAGGTGAACCTCCAGGAGTACCCGCCCCGCGAGATCTCCGGCGCGGAGCTGGTGTTCATGCCGGTGACCCCGCGCACCGGCTGGGTCTCCTGGGAGGAGCCCGACCGCTACGCCCTCGTCTACGCCTGCTCGGGCCCGCTCGCGGACCCGGGTGCCCGGAGCGTCCCCGCGGGTCTGGCCGCCCTGCTGGGCCCGGCCCGCGCCACGGTCCTCGTGCTCCTCGGCTCCCCGTTGAGCACGAGCCACCTGGTCGCGGTGACCGGGCAGGGCCTGGGTTCGGTCGGACGGCATCTGCGGGTGCTGCGGGACGCGGGGCTGGTGGAGCGGCGGCGGGCGGGCCGGTCGGTGCTGTACGCGCGGACGGCGGCCGGGGACGCCCTCGTCGACGCCCCGCGCCGGAGCGAGGGGCACCGGAGTTAGCATCCGGTGCATGACGACCCTCAACAGCGCCTCCCCTCTCGCCGTCGGCATCGACGCCCTCACCGGCGGCCCCGCCGACCTCGCCCAGTACGCCGGCAAGGCCGTGCTGGTCGTGAACGTCGCCTCCAAGTGCGGCCTGACCCCGCAGTACAACGGCCTGGAGAAGCTCCAGGAGCGCTACGCCGAGCGCGGCTTCACGGTGCTGGGCGTGCCCTGCAACCAGTTCCTCGGGCAGGAGCCCGGCTCGGCCGAGGAGATCGCCGAGTTCTGCTCGGCCACGTACGGCGTGACCTTCCCGATGACGGAGAAGGTCGAGGTGAACGGCGAGGGCCGGCACCCGCTGTACGAGCGGCTGGTGGGGTTCGCCGACGCCGAGGGGCACACCGGCGACATCCGCTGGAACTTCGAGAAGTTCCTCATCGGCCGGGACGGCACGGTGGTCGCCCGGTTCTCGCCGCAGACCGAGCCGGAGGACGCCGCGCTCGTGGCGGCCGTCGAGGCCCAGCTGGCCTGAGCGCTTGACCTTGCCCCTGGGGCAGAGCCGAGCGTCGTCGTCGCCGGGCGGAGGGACCGCCCGGTGACGGAGGACGAGGCGGTGGACGAGGAACTGCTCACCATCGGCGCGTTCGCCGCGCGGGCCCGGCTGTCCGCCAAGGCCCTGCGGCTGTACGACCGGCTGGGACTGCTGGAGCCGGCCCGGGTCGACGAGGCCAGCGGGTACCGCTACTACCGGGCCGAGCAGGTCGCGCGGGCCCGGACGGTGGCGTTGCTGCGCCAGCTGGACATGCCGCTCGCGCGGGTCGCGGAGGTGGTCGACGCCCCGGACGGGGCCACGGCCGCCGACCGGCTCGACGCCTACTGGGCGCAGGTCGAGGCACGGGTGGCGGGGCAGCGGACGCTCGCCGAGTACCTCCGTGGACGGCTGACGGGGAGGAGCTCCGAGGTGTACGGGAAGTTCGTGGTCGAGACGGTCGACGTGCCCGAGCAGGTGCTGATCGGGGAGAGCCGCCATGTGCCGGCGGACGAGCTGCCGGTGTGGATCGGGTCGGCGCTGGACCGGCTGGAGGCGGCGGCCCGGGAGTGCGGCGGGGTCACGGCGCCGCCGTTCGTCGTGTACCACGCCGAGGTGTCGCCGGAGAGCGACGGGCCGGCCGAGGCGTGTGTGCCCGTCGCGGACGAGACGGCGGCCCGTGCCTGGCTCGCACGGACCGGCCGGACGCACACCACCACGGTGCGGGTGGAGCCCGCGCGGCGGCTGGCCTTCACCCGGATCACGAAGGCGCAGGTCGCGCATCCGCAGATTCTGGCGGCGTTCGAGGCGGTGGAGGAGTGGATCGCCCGGGAGGGGCTGGAGCAGGCGGGTCCGTGCCGCGAGGTCTACTTCGCGGACTGGGAGGCGGCGGGAGCCGGGGACCCGGTGTGCGACGTGGCCTTCCCGGTGAGGTGATCCGGGGCGGGGTCGTCGGGGCGGGGTGATCGGGGTGAGGCCGGCGGTCTCGCGCCGGGTCGCCGTGCCTTACGGGTGTGGCCGAGCCCTCTCGGCAAGGACGGCGGACTGGTCGAGAGGGCTCTTCCTGGTACTGCCTGTGCAGTTGTGACGCGTACCGCTGGTGGAAGGGGAGGTCAGAAGGACCCGCCCCTCACGCCTTGACCGACGCCACGAAGGTGTTCCACGCGTCGGCGGGGAACGCCAGGACGGGGCCCTCGGGCACCTTGGAGTCCCGTACCGCCATGGCCGCCGTCACCGGCGACTTGACCTCGACGCACGCGCCGTTCCCTGTCGAGTACGAGGACTTGGTCCACGTGTCCGTGGAACCCTGACGAATTGCCATGTTCGCTCCGCAATGCTGATGGTGAGTGCTGTCATCGCGCGGCGCGGCCCTGGTCGGACCGGCAGCGCGATTCGCGCCAACCTTCTTGCTCGGTGGCGTGATCGACGCTACTCGCCACCCCCGGCCGACGAAGCGACTATTCACTCGGCCGGGTGGCATATTCCAATGGAGTCTTCCGTCCTGACGGGGGACGGTGTACCGTGCGGCTCTTTCAGCGCGCGTACTCCTTGGCGATGTCCGCGATGAACTGCCGGGACTGCTCGACGTTCAGGGCCTGCGCCCGCAGGTGCTCGTACATCACGCTGTATTTCTGGACGTCGTTCGCCTTCTCCAGATACAGGTCGCTGGTGACGCCCTCGATGTAGACGACGCTGGAGTCGGCCGCGTCCGGGAACTCCAGGATGGCGTACTGCCCGTTGAGGCCCGGGTGGGCGCCCATGTCGAACGGGATCACCTGCACGGTGACGTGCGGCAGCAGGGACTGCTCGACGAGCTGCTCCAACTGGTCCCGCATCAGGTTGCGGTTGCCGACGACTCGGCGCAGGGCGGCCTCGTCCAGCACGGTCCACAGCCGGAGCGGGTTCTCCTCGGTGGAGATTCGTTCCTGTCGGCGCATCCGCACCTGGACGCGCTTCTCGATCTCCGTCGGCGCGGTCTCGGGCAGCGCCCCGGCGATCAGGGCCTCCGCGTACTGCTTCGTCTGGAGCAGACCGGGCACGACCTGCGGGTCGTACACGCGCAGGCTCGCGGCGTCGGTCTCCAGGCCGATGTAGACGCTGTAGGGGATGTCGCCGAAGGAGTGCCACCAGCCCTGCTGGCGCGAGTCCTTGGCCATCTGCATCAGGGAGTCGACGATCCGGTGGTCCTCCACCTCGTAGACCCCGCACAGGTCGCGGACGTCGCGCTGGCTGATGCTGCGCCGCCCGTTCTCCAGCCGGCTGATCTTCGACTGGGAGACGAGCAGCCGTTCGGCCACTTCCTCGGCGGTCATGCCCTTGAGCTCACGGAGCCGGCGCAACTCCTGGCCCAGCCGGCGTCGCCTGACGGTGGGATTGACATTGGACGCCACGGGACGTGCACCTCCGGCTGCCTGCCTTGTGATCGGCACTTTGCGTATCTGCTGTTCAGCAGATTGCCACCAAGGCGCTCACCACCGCTGGGAAACGGTGGATATGCGCAGGACGCACACCGATGGGGGTCCACGTGGGCACACGCGGCCGCGCGGGGCGACGGAACCGGTGTCCCTGTCCGCGCAGTTGAGCACGGACGTACGGTTCCGTCGCCCCGCGCGGATCAGCGGCTCCCGAACCGGTCTTGGGGACGGTGCGGCGCTGCACGTGGCGTGCGTGTGGTGCGGGTCGAACGGGTCGAGCGGTCTCTCAGTGGGCCACGACGCGTGCCATGGACCCTCGGCGCGGCTGTGCCGGGACGGCGCGCGCGGGTTCCGCCGGCGGCCTGCCGCCGGGGCCCTGCTGCCGGCCGGACGGTGCCTGGCCGCGACGCGGCTGGGCGGCCGCGCCGTTCTGGACGTCCATCACCGCGTGCGCGACGAGGCCGCCCATGGGGTCGTGCCGGATCAGATCCCGCAGCCGGGAGCGAGAGGAGCGTCCCTCGTTGCCCGGATACAGGTGCTTGCCGAGACCGACCGCGTGGGCCAGGGCGGCGAGCGCCGCGGTCCGCGGGTCCGGCGGTACGCCGGTGCGGATCGCGGAATCCAGCCGGGCCCGGATCTCGCGGGTGATGTCGTTGTCCGTCGCTTGATAGCGAGTCGTCGGCAGCACTCCGCACATCTGGCCCGGCACGGCGGCGACCATGCCGCACCTCTCCAGATGCGAGAGGTAGGTCTGGCGCAGCCCCAGCCGGGGCCCGCCGATCCAGTGGACGGCCCGTACCGGAGCGCCACGCCTTCGCAGCAACTCCAACGCGCAGTCCAGAGTCGGATCTCCTGTCGGCCGTGGTGCCACCACGGCGATACGATCCCCGTCTGGGGCTATCCGTCCGGCCAGCGCCAGCTCCACTAGCTGTGCTCCGGCCAGACCGAGGTCGAGCGACTGCGGCTGCGCGGTGGTACCCGTGGCCGGGTCCAACGCCAGCAGCAGAAGCTCCTCCGGAAGTGTTCTGCGGCTCCTGCCCATCCATGCCTCCCCGCGTGGATGAAAGACAGGGTGACCCCTCTCACATTGGTCTGTCGAGAGCACGTGACCGGTTCGTAGCGGAACCGGTAGGTATGTCGTTCTCGTCTACCGCGTCAGGTGGGGGTCGCGCACCGGACACTGGTATCTGGTTCGGACAGCAGCGGCACGGGGGTCGTACGGACACGGTGTCCGGGCGACGGCCCACGGTTCGGCAGCCGTACGGTGGCGTGCGGCGGCACATGGAGGAGGCATCGGTGGCGGGCGAGTCCCCCGACAGGTCGAAGCAGCGCGAGTCGTCGGCAGAACCGACGTCGGGGAGCGCGGTCCCGGTTCCCGAATCCCGGCCCGAACCCGAGGCCACCACCCGACCGGCCCAGGGCGCGGGTGGCGACCCGCGTCTGGCGATGGCCCGCGAGTCGTCCCCGCGCGGCGGCGTGGACACGGCCACGCGGGTGCTGTCCCGCCAGGACCTGGACGAGGCGCGGGACGAGCCGGAGGCCGGCGGCGACGAGGAGACGGAAGACGTCGAATCGAGCGCCGGGGCCGACGAGAGCACGGGGAGCGCCGAGAGCGCCGAGGCCGAGCGTGAGGACGCCGAGAGCACCGAGGACGCGACCGGCGAGGACGACGCCCCCGAGGCGGCCGGCGACTCGGACGGCTCCGACGGCTCCGACACGCACAGCGCCTCCGAGGCCGCCGCCGACTCCGCGGACGAGACCCCCGGCAAGGGCGAGGACCGGCTGAGGGACGCCGTCGCGGCCTGGGTGGCGTCCTCCGACGCCGAGGACGCCAAGGACGCCTCCGATGCCAAGGACGCCGAGGACGCCTCCGACGACGCCAAGGGCGAGGCGAGTGCGAAGGACGGCGCCGAGGAGGAGGCCGGGGAGGGCACCGACGCCGGCACCGAGGACGCCCCCGCCGAGAGCGACGGCGTCGACCAGGCCACCGCGGTCTTCCGCACCCGGCCCGCCGAGCCGAAGAAGTCGCCGAAGGCCGACGACGACACGGTGGACGACGCGAAGGACGAGCCCGCCGCCGAGGACACCCCCGACGACAGCAAGGGCGTCGACCAGGCCACCGCGGTCTTCCGGACCCGGCCCGCCAAGCCGCACGTCGACCAGCCGACCACCATGCTGAAGGCACCCAAGCCGGAGGCACCGAAGCCCGAGGCCCCGAAGTCCGAGACCTCCAAGCCCGAGACCTCGAAGCCGGACGCCCCCGAGGCCGGGGCGTCGAAGGCCGGGGCCCCGACGCCCCCCGCCGAGCGCACCAGCAAGTTCGTCGCGCTCAAGCCGGACATCCCGCAGGAGGCCCCGAAGGCGCCCGGGGCCCCCCGGCC
>Ga0164243_10005038_pt1 | contig 20321 bp, 17 predicted proteins | sample OricompcompostOP_FD_108781 | JGI IMG/M metagenome (GOLD analysis project Ga0164243, IMG submission 108781) | Organic Plus compost microbial communities from Emeryville, California, USA - Original compost - Organic plus compost (OP) | ecosystem: Engineered > Solid waste > Mixed feedstock >...
GGCACGAGCACCAGGGGGCGGCGAGGCAGCGGCCCGGCGGCGTACGCCGTCGACCCCTGCGCGATCGCCTGGACCACGGAGAGTGCCAACAGCTCGCCGAGTGGCCGGGCCAGGCCGAGCAGCCGCCGCTCCTTCAACCCGATGACGAGCTGTTGGAGCAGACCTTCGTAGGAACCGGCCGCGTACGCCGCCACGAGCCCAGGCGGCGCTGGCCTCGGCATGGCCACGCGGGCGCTGGTGGGCAAGGTCGTCCGGCAGCGGGGACAGAGCAGTCGGCCAGGATGGGCGCAGCCGACGCAGCTGCCGCCGAGCACCAGGTCGACGTAGGCGTCACGAAGACTCATGCCGCCGGGTCCGTCGAAAGACCGCAGAATGCGGGCCGGGCGGCCCGAGAACATCAATCGCTCGCTGACGCTCGCTCATGGCCCTACCGCACCAGCAAGGCCCGGGACCGGGCAAGGGCCGGCGCCACAGCCTGTGGAGAGAGCTCTTCAGCCGGCGTACGACACCGTGCCGGTGCCGCGTGCGAGCGCGATGTCGTCGTTGTTGGACAGGTCGATCAGGGAGCGGCCCGAGCGGGCGTAGAGGGTGGTGCCGGAGACCGGCGAGCCGACGAGCCGGTCGATCTCGTTGACGAGCGAGCGGGTCGCCCCGGGGACCACGTCGGTGGCGCCGTCAAGGGTCAACACGTTGACCAGGGCGGTGTCGGGCAGTTGCTGGACGGCGGCCACGGTGGTGGGTGAGCGCCAGGCGATGTCCGTGATCCGGATCGTCCCCTGGGCCGGGTAGGGGATGGCCGCGGCACGCGCGGCCGAGGTGATCACCCCGCTCGCGGTAGCGTGCAGCCGGCTCACCACGACCTGGTCACCATCCCGATGCCGGACAGCGGCGACCAGGCGAGTTCCATCGCGGGAGACCAGGAAGTGGCCTACGTTCGCGCCGGAGACACCGGGGATGTGCACCCGCACCACGGATCTGCCGGCCGCGCCGGCCGGCGTCAGGTAGGAGACTCTCGCCCCCGACGGAGTGCGATCGACGACCCAGACTCGCCCGGTCAGATCCCAGGCGGGCCGCAACAGGCTGCGACCGGTGAAGGACGCCCGCGTCACCGGCCCCTTGCCGACGACCGGGCCGACGAGCAGTCCGCGGCCGTCGCGGGTCACGCCGGCCGCACGGTTGCCGGTCGGATCGACCGCGAAGGCCCGCACCGAATGCGGCTGGCCCCAGGCCCCGCCGACCTTCGTGAACGGCTGGCCGTCACTACTGATCTCAAGCATCCCGCGACGTACGGCGTAGAGGTCTCCTCCGGCGGCGAAGCCGTTGGGGTCGTACTGCATGCCGCTCGAGACGCCGAAGGTAGGTCCACTGTCGGGGAACTTCACTGCCCGGCCGTCGATGGTCAGCCGGATCTCCTCGACCTGCGGATCCTGGCGCAGCGTCCAGGCCAATTGGGCAGCCATCAACTGCTGGGAGTGGGCGCTCGGGGTGCCGGTACTCCCGCTGATGTTGATTTGCGCGGTGTGGCCGATGACGGGCACCGAGAGTCCCTCGCTACCCGCCGGGAGGAAAGTCCGATCGACATTGCTCCGCGCCGCCCCGGGCCCGCGCAGCAGGCTACTGACCAGCGCCGTCGCGAGCTGGCTGCCGTTGGGCGCGAAGATCGGCTCGGGCACGAGCACCCGCGCGGTCGGATCGAAGAAGTAGAGGTTCCGCTGGGAATACCGTGTCTGGAACCACCAGTCCGGGACGACCAGCGCGTTGGGAGCCTTGGCGATCCGCCACTGTCCGTGCTCGCGCGCGAGTGCGAAGCGCAGGGTGGCGGCGCTGCCTCTCAACGCACCCCGCCAGGCACCGCGGTCGTCGACCCAGTTAGCCCCGATCAGACCCACCGTCGTCGACGCCTCACCCTGGGCCGGCCGGTGGCCAGTGTAGGTGATGATGCGCTGCGACGGGTCCCAGGAGCCGGCGTAGTCGGTGGTGAGGTACTCCTTCGCCACCCGGGTCGAGATCGGTGTGGCCAGCATGGCCTCCAGGAAGCCGGAGACGACCTCGGTCGGCGCGGCGCCGGACTGGGGTGGCCGCGGATTGAGCGGATAGGCGCCCTTGTCGGTGCGGACGGCGCCCGCGCGCAGTTCGTGGACCGGCCCTGAGTCGGGCACCGAGAGGCACCCGGAGAGGGAGGTGGCCAGCAGGAGTACGCCGAGCAGCGCACCACTCAGGGGGAGGAGGCGGCGGGTTCGCCGTACTTCGACGCCGGTCATGGCATCGCCTCGGTGGCGCGGGCGACCCTCTCGGCATGGTCGATGGCATCGGCCGGGACGAGCGGAAGCGGACTGTGCCGCAGCGGGGCTCCGATCCGCCGCGGCAGGGTGAGCCGGAATTGGGCGCCCTCCCCCGGCCGCCCCCAGGCCTGCAGCCAGCCGCCGTGCAGCCGGGCGTCCTCAAGGGCGATGGAAAGGCCGAGGCCGGTACCGCCGCTGGCGCGATTGCGCGCCGGGTCGGATCGCCAGAACCGGTTGAACACCATCGCCGCCTCCCCCGGCGCCAGCCCGACACCGTGGTCGCGGACCGCGACCGCGGCGGCATGGCTGTCGGCGTCGACGTAGACATCGATGGCGACCGGAGCGTCGGCAGCGGGATCGGTCCTCGGCCCGACGGCATGGTCGATCGCGTTGGTGATCAGGTTGCGCAGGATCCGTTCGACCCGACGGACATCGGCTTCGGCCAGACACGGCCGACCGGGTGTGTGCATCACGACGCGCACGCCGCGTCTGGCCGCCACCGGAGCCACGCTCTCGCCGACCCGCGCCGCGACGTCGGCCAGGTCGACATCGTCGATGTCCAGTGCGGCGGCTCCGGCGTCGAACCGGGAGATCTCCAGTAGGTCGACGAGCAGCGTCTCGAAACGGTCGAGCTCGGTCTGGAGCAGCTCGGCGGCGCGCGCGGTGGTCGGGTCGAAGCGCGATCGAGCGTCGTGCAGCACATCGCTGGCCATTCGGACCGTGGTGAGCGGCGTGCGCAGCTCGTGGGAGACGTCGGAGGTGAAGCGGCGCTGGACCCGGGAGAGGTTCTCCAACTGTCGGATCTGGTTCTGCAGGTTGTTGGCCATCTGGTTGAACGAGACGGCCAGGCGGGCCAGGTCGTCCTCCCCGGTGACCAGCATCCGCTCCTCGAGCCGGCCGGCGGCCAGTCGCTCGGCGGTCTGCCTGGCCAGCCGGATCGGGTTGACCACCCGCCGTGCGACCAGCCAGGACGCGGCACCGATCAGGACGATGAGGATGACGCCGGCGACCACGAGGCCCCGGGTGATGAGGCCGAGGGTCTCCTGCTCCTGGGTGAGCGGGACGAGGAAGTAGAGGTTGTAGGTGCTGCCATTGGCCGGCAGCGTCACCTGGGACCCGACCGCGATCCCTGGGGTGTGTTGCGGCTGGCGGGTGGTGCCGGTCCGGATGTCGGCGTACGTCCAGGCGTTCTTGGCATCGACCTTCTGGAAGTGGTCCTCCAAGGAGGCGGGCACGCTTGAGGTGTCGAGTCCCGGCGACCACTCGCTGCCGCCGTCGGCGATCCGGCCGCCGTTGGGGCTGACCGGCCCGGCGAGGACGACCCAGAACCCCCGGGAGAGTCCGCGCTCGATGATTGGTTCCACCAGATCGGTGCGCTGCCCAGAAGCATCGACATCGATGCCGGACGCAGCTGCCAGGCCGCTCTCGGCCTCGGCGACCTCTTCACGCACCTCGGCAAGAGTGGCGTCCACCCGGTGGTTGAGCAGGCTGCTGCGGGTCTGCTCGAGGAGGATCCAGCCGACCAGCACCACGGCCAGCGCCGTCAGCACCACCGTGCTGACCACCATGCGCACCCTGATCGAGCGGCGCCAGAACGCGAGCACCCTGCGCAGGCCGCCCAGATGCAGGACTCGCCCCAGACGACGGAGCGAGGAGGTGATGGTTGCCGGGTCGGTCACACAGGGCCCGCCTTGTAACCGACGCCGCGGACCGTGACCACGACCTCGGGGTTCTCCGGGTCGTGCTCGACCTTGGAGCGAAGCCGCTGGACGTGCACATTGACCAGCCGGGTGTCGGCCGCGTGCCGGTATCCCCAGACCTGCTCGAGCAGCACCTCGCGGGAGAAGACCTGATGGGGCTTGCGTGCCAGGCAGACGAGCAGGTCGAACTCCAGCGGAGTGAGCGCGATCGGACGCCCGTCCCGGCTGACCTGGTGGCCGGCGACGTCGATGGCCAGATCGCCGATGGTCAGCTGCTCCGATGAGGAGCCGTCGAAACGCCGGACCCGCGCCCGGATGCGGGCGATCAGCTCCTTGGGCTTGAACGGTTTGACCACGTAGTCATCAGCGCCCGACTCCAGGCCGACGACCACGTCCACGGTGTCGCCCTTCGCGGTGAGCATCACGATCGGTACGCCGGACTCCTGCCGGATCTGCTTGCAGACCTCGATCCCGTCCATCCCGGGCAGCATCAGATCGAGCAGCACGACGTCGGGCTTGTAGTCGTGGAATGCGTCCAGTGCCTCGTCGCCGCGAGCGACCAGACGCGAGTCGAACCCCTCCTGACGCAGGACGATCGCCAGCATCTCGCTCAGAGGGGCGTCGTCGTCGACGACGAGGACGTTGCCTCTCGTGGTGGTCGGGTCGACCGTGTGGCTCATGGTTCAAGTCTGCCAGTCGGTTCGTGTCTGCGGCGGTCAGGTGGCTCCGTGGGGCAGCCGGACCGGTGGGGCGGCCGGGCTCCCGGCCGGACGCGGTCGCAGCGGACAATCCGCGCATGGCCAGTGTCCTCGCCAGGTTGCTGTCTGCTCAGCGCGGATTTGTCCGACGCTCCCTTCGCGTCCGTCCATCCGCCCGGCCGCCGCTCGCGCATCCTGCCCAGGCACGAACGGCGCCGGCCGCCTCCGCGAGGAGACGGCCGGCGGCGTACAGCTCAGGCGGCGCGACGAAGGAGCGACGCGCTCGCGCAATTAATACCTGTAGTGGTCGCTCTTGAAGGGGCCCTCGACCGGGACGCCGAGGTAGTCGGCCTGCTCCTGGGTGAGGGTGGTGAGCTCGACTCCGAGGGCGTCGAGGTGCAGTCGGGCGACCTCCTCGTCTAGGTGCTTCGGGAGCACGTGCACGCCGAGGGCGTACTCCGCACCCTTGGTGAAGAGCTCGATCTGGGCGAGCACCTGGTTGGTGAAGGAGTTCGACATCACGAACGACGGGTGCCCGGTCGCGTTGCCGAGGTTGAGCAGGCGGCCCTCGGAGAGCACGATGATCTTCTTGCCATCGGGGAAGATCCATTGGTGGACCTGGGGCTTGATCTCGTCTTTGACAATACCGTCGATGCGCGACAAACCGGCCATGTCGATCTCGTTGTCGAAGTGGCCGATGTTGCCGACGATCGCCTGGTGCTTCATCTTCTGGAAGTGCTCGACGCGGATGATGTCGAAGTTCCCGGTCGTGGTGACGAAGATGTCGGCGTACTCGACAACGGACTCGAGGCGCTTGACCTCGTAGCCGTCCATCGCTGCCTGCAGTGCGCAGATCGGGTCGATCTCGGTGACGATCACGCGGGCACCCTGGCCCCGCAGCGACTCCGCGCAGCCCTTGCCGACGTCGCCGTAGCCGCAGACGACGGCGACCTTGCCACCGATGAGGACGTCGGTGGCGCGGTTGATGCCGTCGATGAGCGAGTGCCGGCAGCCGTACTTGTTGTCGAACTTCGACTTGGTGACCGAGTCGTTGACGTTGATCGCCGGGAAGAGCAGCGAGCCCTCCTTGAAGCGCTCGTAGAGACGCAGCACGCCGGTGGTGGTCTCCTCGGAGACACCCTTGATGCCGTTGGCGATGGTCGTCCAGCGCTGCGGGTCGTTCTCCAGCGAGCGGGCGAGGACCCGCAGGACCTCCTTGAACTCCGCGTTGTCGGTGGAGTCCTGCCCGGGCACGGCGCCGGCCTTCTCGAACTCGACCCCCTTGTGGACCAGCAGCGTGATGTCACCGCCGTCGTCGAGGAGCATGTTGGGGCCCTCGTCGAAGCCGAAGACCTGCTCGGCGAGGTCCCAGTACTCCGCGAGGGTCTCGCCCTTCCAGGCGAAGACCGGGATCCCCTGGGGGTTCTCGACGGTGCCGTTCGGGCCGACGACGACCGCGGCAGCCGCGTGGTCCTGGGTGGAGAAGATGTTGCAGGAGGCCCAGCGCACGTCCGCGCCGAGCGCCGCCAGCGTCTCGATGAGCACGGCGGTCTGGATGGTCATGTGGAGCGATCCGGCGATCCGCGCGCCCTTGAGCGGCTGGGAGGCGGCGTACCGCTCCCGCATCGCCATCAGACCGGGCATCTCGTGCTCGGCGAGCTGGATCTCCTTGCGGCCGAACTCGGCCAGGCTCAGGTCAGCAACCTGGTAGTCCATTGCGATTCCTTACTGGACGTGGCGTTGTCTGCGTCGCGCATCTGCACTCGTCGGGATCTCCCACGCGGACCGCACCAGACTACAAGCGGGGTTCGGCGTCGGTGCTAATCCTCGGCCGTGGCGAGTTCCTCGAGGATCGCCGACAACGCCTCGAACCGGGTCAGGGCGGATCCCAGCCGAGTCAGCTCATCCGGGTCCGCCCCGTGATCGTGGGCCAGGTCGCGATGTGCCCGGAGGCTGCACAGGCCGAGCCGGACCGAGGTGGCGTACGCCGCCGCGGCGGCCGCGACCTCGGCACTCGCGGACGGGCGCGCGTCGTTCCGGAGCAGGCGGAGGGCCGGGACCGCCAGCGCGGCGAGGTCGAGCACACCGAGGTCAGCCTGTGCCGCCGCGACAGCGGCGCCGGCCGGATCGGCCGCCGCCGGGGCGGCCGCCGCGGTCCGGTACTCACGATCGGCGGCAGCGAGTGCGTGCCGCCGTAGCATCTCGCCCTCCTGCGCGGTCCCGCGGAGCTCGCGCCTCAGGCCAGCCGGGGCAGTGGCGCTCTCACCGGTTGCGGCGCGAGCGATGAGCGCGGCACCGACGGCGGCGATCACCGCGGCCACCGGCCCGACTCCGTCGGCGGCCGGCTCCGCCAGCGCTCTGGTCCAGGCGTCCACGGTCGTCTCCGCCGTGCCGGGTGTGCTGGTCGCTGACACCATCGCCGCGCTCCTGTCCCTGGGCTTCGCGCTGCCGCTGTGGAGGGCGACAGCATCGCGGCTGCCTTGCCCCCAGGGCAAGGGGTCGGCTGTCTTGGTGGCTCACTGCTGCCGGTCGGCGACACGCCTGGGGCGGAGAGCCAGCAGCCCCATGATCACCAGCCCCACGACGAGGCCGATGACCGCCGAGGCGACGGTATTGACCAACCAGCCGAGGGCGCCCCCGACGACCGCCACGGCGTCGGCGATCTCGTGCTCGGCGTGGTGGATCTTGTCGTAGAGCCAGTGCCAGCCGGGCTCGCCATCGGTGACAGCGCCGTTGAGATCGTGGACGCCGACCAGGATGATGTGGCCGCCGACCCAGAGCATCGCGGCAGTGCCTACCGCCGAGATCACCGCGAGCAGGATCGGCATCCCCTTGACCAGACCGCGGCCGATCACCTGCGCCGAGGAGGAGGCCCGACCGGCCAGATGGAGGCCGACGTCGTCCATCTTCACGATCAGCCCGACGACGCCGTAGACAAGGACCGTGATCACGATCCCCACGATCACCAGGATCACCAGCCGGGCCCAGAAGCCCTGGTCGGCGACCTCGTTGAGTGCGATCACCATGATCTCGGCCGACAGAATGAGGTCGGTACGGACCGCGTTCGCGATCAGCGTCTTCTCCGCCCCGGTGCCGAGCTCAGCCGCCGGGACCCCGTGCTCATCTCGATGGCGAAGCTTATGCCAGATCTTCTCCGCACCCTCGTAAGAGAGATAGCAGCCACCCAGCATCAGGATCGGCGTCAGCAGCCACGGTAGGAACTGGCTGAGGATGAGCGCCACCGGGAGGATGATGAAGAGCTTGTTGCGGATCGAGCCGACGGCGATCTTCCTCACGATCGGCAGCTCGCGCTCGGGCGTGACGCCGGTGACGTACTGCGGGGTCACGGCGGTGTCGTCGACGACCACGCCGGCCGCCTTCACCGTCGCCCGACCGGCCGCGGCGCCGACGTCGTCGACGGAGGCGGCCGCCAGCCGGGCGATAGCGGCCACGTCATCGAGGAGACCGAAGAGTCCTGCGCTCACGGGCGGAACATTAGCGACCGAACGGTCAGCCGGTGGCGGCGACGAGACGCCGCCGCCCCTCTCGCTCGAGGTCATCGGCAACCAGGTGCAGCGTGACTGCCTGCTCGAACTGCGACTCGGCGTAGGTCAGCGGATCGACGGCGCGCTCCAAGCGGCGGGAGATCCAGGGCGAGGCCAGCAGCAACGCGACGAGCACGGCTCCGGCCATCGTCAGTGGCAGGGCCGGCTGCCAGTGACTCGCCGCCCACTCGTCGTACGGCGTGTACTCGACGGCCTTCACGAAGAACCCATGGCACAGGTAGACGACCAGACTGGCCGCGCCCATCCTCGCGAACCAGCCACGGATGCTCGGGATCAGGGTGAGCACCGAGAAGGCACCGACGACCCCCATCAGCAGCACGACCGCCCGGATCGCCATCGCCGGGTAGTCGCTCTGGTGGAGGTTGGCGTAGGCCCAGCTGTAGTAGTACCAGCGGGTCTGGGCGAGCTCCCCGGTGTGGCCACTCAGCACCCACAGACCGACCAGGCCGGCGACGGCCATCAGCCGCGCCGGAGCGGTGCGCAGGAGGCGGAGCCGCTCGGGGGTAAGGCAGAGACCGATGACGTAGAACGGCAAGAAGCCGAGGATCCGACGTAGGTCGAGGTAGTCGATGTCGAGGTAACCGCCGACCAGGCTGATCCCGAGCGCGACCGCGATCGCCGTCGGTCCCAGCCGACGCAGCAGTGGCGTCGCCAGCCGCCAGAAGAAGAGTGCCGGGAGGTACCACATCGGCCAGTGCGGCTCGGCCCACAAGGTGTGCAACTGCTCGCCGCCGACGAGCTCACGGAAGAGGGCGAGGGCAGCCTCCATGACGACGTACGGAATCGCGACGCTGCGAACCAGCGACCACAGCCGCTTCCTGCTGTAGGCGAAGTTGCGGGAGAGGAAGCCCGTGACCAGCACGAAGGTGGGCATGTGCCAGGAGTAGAGGAAGTCGTAGAGATGCCGCGGGAGCGTCTGATCCATCAGCATCACCAGGCTGTGACCGCAGACCACCAAAGTCACCAAGAGCATCTTGGCGTTGTCGAACCACGGGTCTCGGTCTGGTCCGCCGCTCTTCGCGCTCGGCGGTTCGTGGGAAGCGGCACCGGCTGGGGTGGTTGTCGGGGTGGCTGTCGGGGTGGGCGCAGTCATCCGTCCTTGGGTACCCAGTCGGGCTGAGAGGCATTCTCAGGTTTGCTGTCGGCTGGCTGTGCAGGGGCCGAGTCAGTCATCCACAAGACCAAGCCGAAGATACTCAGCCGCATAAGTCCCCAGCAGCAGCAGCGAGGCGTAGCGCGCGACATCGGTGGGAGCCTCCGAGTTCACCACCTCGACACGTACGCCGCGGGCGTCTGCCGCGCGGGTGAGCCGCTGTCGTTGCTCGACGGTGATCGGGTCGAGGTTGCCGTCGTCGAGGACTACCAGCGACGGTCGGGCCGCCGTCCCGTCCCCGGCGAACGGGTCGTCGAAGACGTCGCGAGGACGGGCCGCCTCGAGGACCGGCAGCAAGTCGTCAGCGTCGCCGGCGAGCGCGCCTCGGCCACTGGCCCGGCGCAGCGACTCCGCGACCCGGCGAGCGGCCCGGGCGGCGAGGACGGAGCCGCCCCACACGACCGGGATGGAGTCGGCCAGGGAGATGGCCAGCGCCTTGGCCGGGTTGACGGAGAGGTCACGGTGTGGCGAGCAGGCGAGCGCCACCTCGTCGAGCGCTACGGCGACGCTCTCCGGGCCGGCCTCGGGTCCGAGGTCGACCTGGTGCAAGAAGGTGAGCATGACCACGGCGGTGGCGAGCTGGTCGCCGCCGGTGACCGGCAGCACCGTGCTGTCGCGGCCGGCCGCGTGTTGGGCCACCAGCGAGTCGGGCGGCGCCGCCACGACGAGCTGGCAGCCACGACGGACGGCCTCGGCGGCGGCCGCGGCCTCCCCCGGATCCGAGCCTTCGGGAGCGAGTACGACCACGAGGTCGAGGCTGCCCGCCCAGCCGGGCAGGCCGGGGGCCGGCCAGGCGACGAACGGCACCGGGCAGGAAGGTTCGAGCACCGCCCGCAACAGTCGGGAGTCCGGGCTGGCAGCGACCACCGCACGCGGCCGTCCGGTGTCCCGGGCCCGCGCCACCGCCTCGGTCAGTGCGTCGGCGGCGGCACCCGCCTCGCGGCGGACCCGGGCGCCGGACTCGGCGAGCGAGCGCAGCCGCAGGTCGGCGACGGCGAGCGCCTGCTCGTCGTCGAGGCGAGACTCGTCGAACCAGGTCACGACGCGGCCCCGGTCATGAGGCGGTCGAGCGGGCCTCGTCAACAAGGAGGACCGGGATGCCGTCTCTGACCGGGTAGGCGAGGCCGCAGCTGCCCTGGCAGACGAGTTCGCCGCCGTCGGCGTTCTCCACCGGCAACAGATCGCCGTGGCACTGCGGACAGACGATGACCTCGAGCAACTTGGCGTTGAGCCCGAGGGTGGGCGGGGTGGAGTCGGTCGTCATGGGGTGGGTTCCTTTCGGATGAGGGCGAGCACCTCGTCGCGGACGCGTTCCATCGTGGTGAGGTCCTTGCCCTCGACATTGAGTCGGAGCAGCGGCTCGGTGTTGGAGGCACGGACGTTGAAGCGCCAGTCTGCGTGAGTCACGGTGAGGCCGTCGAGATGGTCCAGCTCAATTCCCTGCCGAGTCCCGTAGATCTCCTCGAGCTCGGTCACGATCCTGGTCTGAGCGGCGGCGCCGCCCTGGATCGTGGAGTTGATCTCGCCGCTCATCGGATAGCGCTCGTACGGCGCCAGCAACTCGCTCAGCGCCCGATCGCTCTCCGCGAGCGCGCCGAGGACGTGGAGTGCGGCGAGCAGCCCGGAGTCAGCGCGCCAGAAGTCGCGGAAGTAGAAGTGGCCACTGTGCTCGCCGCCGAAGACAGCACCGGTCTGCGCCATGACCGCCTTGATGAAGGAGTGGCCCACCCGGGTACGAATCGGTACACCGCCGCTCTCCTCGATGATCTCCGGAACCGCCCGTGAGGTGATCAGGTTGTGGATGACCCTCGCCCCCGGCTCGTTCGCGAGCGCGCGGGAGGCGATCAGGGCGGTCACCGCGGAGTTGTCGACGGCACGCCCGTGCTCGTCCACCAGGAAGCAGCGGTCCGCGTCACCGTCGAAGGCGAGGCCTACGTCGGCGTGCTCGGCCACGACGCGGGCACGAAGGTCGCTCAGCGTGGACTCGTCGAGCGGGTTGGCGACGTGATTAGGGAAGGTGCCGTCCAGCTCGAAGTACATCGGGATGAGCTCGACCTGCTCGGCACCGATCCGGCCGAAGACCGCGGGCGCGGTGTGGCCGGCCATCCCGTTGCCGGCGTCGGCGACGACCTTCAGCCGGCGTCCGCGGACGGGTGCCAGGGAGAGCAGGTGGGCGGCGTACGCCTCGAGGACGTCGGTCTCCTCGATCGTGCCCGGGCTCGACGCCGCGGTGACCTCGCCGGAGACGACCAGATCGCGGATCTGATGGAGTCCCGTCTCCGTGCCGACGGGTACGGCGCCAGCCCGGCACATCTTGATCCCGTTGTAGCCCGCGGGGTTGTGGCTGGCGGTGAACATCGCCCCCGGAAGGCCGAGGTGGCCGCTGGCGAAGTACAGCTCGTCGGTCGAGCAGAGGCCGACCATCACCACATCGGCGCCCGCCTCGGTGGCGCCCTCGGCGAACGCTCCGGCGAGGGTCGGCGAGCTGGGTCGCATGTCGTGGGCGACGACCACCCTGCCAGTCGAGGCGTCGCCGTCGGCCACCACGCGCACGAAGGCACGCCCGGTCGCCCGCGCCAGCGACTCGTCGATCTGGTCCGGGACGGTCCCCCGGACGTCGTAGGCCTTGAAGACGGCCTGCGCGACGGCGGGATCCACCTGGTTCACGGCCATGGCGGAACTGTAGGACACCTCGGGTGGACCGTACCCGACGGGCGCCGACCCGGGATGGGCGTCAGGACTCGGTAGTGAGGACCCGTAGGTGGCCACGACGGGCGGTCTCGCGGGCGCCCACCTCGGTGGCCGCCACTTGACGCGGCGCCGGCGCCGGGCGGCCCGCCTCGCGGACCGCATCGGCAAGCGCGAGCAGGTCGTCGCTGGAGGGCTGTGGCTCGACCGACTCCCGCGCCAGCCGGACGACCTCCCACCCGCGAGGGGCGGAGAGTCGCTCCGCGTGCTCCTCACACAGGTCGTAGGCGTGCGGCTCCGCGTAGGTCGAGAGCGGCCCCAGCACGGCGGTCTGGTCGGCGTACACGTACGTCAGCGTGCAGACCGCCGGACGGCTGCAGGCGGTGCGCGAACAACGACGGGCTGGGCTCACGCGGTCACGCTACTCCCCCGCGGATGACTGGCCGATTAGGCTCGCGGGCATGAGTCGGAGGCGTGATCGCCATGGCCGTGGCATGCGTGGGCCGGGGGTGCTCCCCCCGATACCGAGCCAACCGGTGCTCCGGACCCGCCGAGAACGCTTCGACGATCTCGCGCTCGGGATCGTCACCGAGATCGACGAGCGCTGGCAGCAGCGCCTGGGGCTGGTCGAGTACGCCGTCGAGGACACTCCACTCGTCCCCGACGACTGGGCTCCGGAGACGGTGCCGCTCGCCTCGCTGGTGCGCGGGTCCGGCGCGACCCCGACCAGACTGGTGCTCTTCCGCCGGCCGATCGAGCATCGCTGCGAGACCCGCTCCGAGCTTGAGGACCTGGTCCTCACCGTTGTGGTCGAGCAGGTCGCCGACCTGCTCAACATCGACGCCGAGCAGGTCGATCCGCGCTACCAGCGCGATCTGTGAGCGCCGGTCAGCGCAGGCCGGGAGCGACCGCCGGAACCCGCGCCGAGACCGCGACCTCGCGGAAGGGCAGTACCGCGGCACCGGCATCGCCGTCGCCGCGGACGAGGAGCGCCGCGCTCACCGACACCCGGTCCGGGCGGACCTCCACCAGGGCCGCAGCGGCGGGGACGTCAACGGTCGCGCCCTGCTGCTGCTTGAGTGCGACCCGGGTCGAGTCGAGCTGCTTGCCGTCGGCGTCACGGCTGACGACCATGGCCGCACCGACCCCGGATGCGCCGGCCAGGTCCACCGTCTTGTGAGTGACTCCCTTGCCTGCCGGGACGACGAGGGCGCTGGCGACCGATACCGGCCCCGCAGGAGCGGTGACCGCCAGGTCGCCGTGGGCGACACTCCGCAGCGTCGTCGTCACCGGGCCGGAAGCGTCCAGCTCGATGCCGTACGCATCCTCGGCGACCGGTTTGTCGAGCAGCCCGTTCAACGCGACCGTCGCCACGGTGTGGGGCGGGATCTGCACGTCCGGGGCGCCCTGCGGACTGATGACCGCGTCAGGGGTGACCAGCTTCAGGCTGGCGGTGACCTGGTTGTCCCCGGGATTGGCGATCACCAGGCTCTGGCTGGTCGCGTGCTTGGGGTAGCCGAGGAGTAGGTTGCTCGTCCGCGGCGCACCCTGCGGCGCCAGCCACTCCTCACTGCCGGAGCTGGCCACCAACTGGCCGGACCGGTCGCGCACCGCTACCGCGACCTGGCCGCGTACGACGGAGGTGTGGATCGCCAGCGAGCCGGTCCGTGACATCAGCTTCTGCAGATCGATGGTGCGACTCGAACCACCCGGGACCGCGACGCCACGCAGGTCGGCGATGTCCACCACGCCGTTCTTGTCGAGCACGGTGATGTCGACGACGCCCGAGCCCTTATTGGGGTTGGTGAGTTCGATCGTGGAGTTGTGGACCGGCCCCGCGCCCAGCCCGGTGAACCACTCCTCGCCAGCCGGCGGCCGACATTCGGTCGCCGCCAGCGGCCGCCGGGAGGAGCGGCCGGCCACGAGCCCGGCCGAGGCGTTCCCGACGGCGCTGATCACCAGGCCGTCCTTGTCGGCCTCGGCCGGGGTGACCTTGCCCGGGGCCAGGCTGACCGAGTCCGCGGCGGCGCCCTTACCGGTGAGCGCGGCTTCGCCGCCGGCGGCCTTCGTCGCGGTGGTGGCTACGCCGACCGCGTCCTTGCCGCGGAGCGCGGCGGGGCAGATGAGCGTGGCGGAGCGCAGCGCCGCCTCTCGCGCGGCCTGCTTCGGCTCCGACCAGCCTTCGGGTCGGGTGAGCCAGAGCGCAGCAGCAGCCGCCAGCACGAGGACGACGGCCACGAGCACGGTCGCATCGAACCGACGGCTGGTCCGGCCGCGGCGTACACGCCGCTCCTGACGCGCGGCGCCCTCGGCAGGGACCGCTGCATGACTACCGGTGTGCTCGCGATCGCTCATCGTGCGCGCCTCCTGTTCTGCACGGTGGGCAGACAGAGCACGAGCACCGCCACCATGCCGACGAACTGGACGACCAGCAGCGCGATCCTCAGCCAGGACCGATGGCCGCTGAGGCCGGGATCGCCCGGCGAGGGGTCGAGCTGCCAGGCGCGGGTGTCGTCGTCGGCCGTGGACGCCTGACTGACTCCACCGCTGGCATCGATCCCCTCCGCCACGGCATGGTCGGCCGGCCCGGGCATCACCACATAGGTGATCCCCTGCCGCGCGACCGCGTTGATGACGTCCTGATCCGGAGCCGCCGCGAGACGGCCGACCAGCGCCGTGAACGCGCGATCCTCGGGGGTCGTCGCCGCCACCTCGTTCTTGCCGAGAGTCAGCCCGTCACCCCGCAGGACGGCGTAACGCAGCCCGTCGTCGACAGACCCGCGGATGACCAGCACTCCGTCCTTCTTGCTGTCGGTGCTGGCGTCGAGCATGTAGGCGGGCACGCCGGCGTGGGCCAGCCTCGCGCCCTGATCGGTCAGTTGATCGTTGCCGGCGACGACGAACCAGGCCAGCCCGCCGGTCGCTCCGACCACACCGATCCCGGCAGCGACGACGGCGAGGATCCGACGCCAGTTCGCGAGCCCATCGAGCAGCGCCCCCTGGATCCCGAGCACGGCGGCCACCACCGCCGCGCCCTGCAGGGCGACCAGCGTGAAGGCCGGGCCGGGCGTCGTCGTACCGGCGGCGAGGTGGAGAGGAAGCCAGGACAGCACCATCCCGACGGCGGCAACCACGACCGCCACGATCCAACAGACCAGCACCGGGATCCGGGTCCGGCCCGGAAGGAGGGCGAGCAGCGCCAGCAGTGGGATCGCCAGGCCGAGCCACCACGGCGCACCGAGCAGAGTTCCGCCCTCGGACAGTCGGCCGAGGAGCAGGTCGCCGCCGTCGGCGGTCGGAGCGGCGAGCCGCCCAGGATCGAGCAGCAGCCCCGCCCAGCCGCCGTGGAGCACGGCCGGCAGCCACCACGGCAGCAGCAGCACGGGCGGTACGAGGAGCGCCGTGGCCGGCGGCCCCCACACGTCAGCGCCGGTAGCCGCGCCCGGCACGATCCGGAACGCGACGACGAGGACGACCACCGTGAGCAGCGCGGCGACCAGCCACCCCGAGGGGGCGAAGGCAACGGTCAGCGTCAGCAGCAGACCCGTCCGCCAGCCGGCCCGCCACCGCCGGTCGGCCTCCGGGTCGGCGAACCCGAGCCCGGCGTGGGCCACCCACGGAAGGAGCGCGCCGGCGACCACCGGACCCAGCCGGCCCGCGCCCCAGGCGCCACTCACGAAGGGAACCAGGGCGTAGGCCGTCGCCCCCCACAGGATCAGCCATCGCGGGGCTCCCCGGTGGCTGACCAGCCGACCGGTCACCCGCAGCAGCCGCCAGGCGCCACCGAGCGCGAGCGGGAAGCTGAGCAGCATCACCAGGCTGACCGCCAGACCAGGGTGACCGCCCAGGACGGTGGCGAGGAGCGCCAACGGGAGGACGTAGGGCGGCGCCGGGATCGCGCTCCCCTGCCCAATCGCATGCCAGGACTCCAGGTGGAGTCCCCACAGTGCTCGGGCGCCGTCGGGCACCGGGGCAAGGCCGCCGCCGGCGACGCTGCCGAGTGCGGCACGCGCGCCGATCACGCCGAGGACGCCGACCAGGGTGACCAGGACCGCCACCGGGTTGGTGAGGAACCGGACGACCCACCCGTTCTCCACCGGGATGTCGTCCTCGTCCTGCTGCTCGAGCTCGGCCTGCCGACGCGCGGCGAAGGAGGCCGGGTCCGCCTCCGCTTTCGCCATCCGGCGGCGTTCGGCTACGTCGGCCGCTTGGTTGGTCAGGGCGCTGGCGAGGTCGCCGACGAAGTCGAGACCGTGCCGGTAGGGCAGCCACGCCGCCGGCAGCAGCGCGCGGACGTGGGCCGGCTCGGCGCTCGCCCCGGCCTGACGGCTCCGCCGCCCGGCGAGCACGCCGCCGAGCCGGCTGTAGACGTTGACCAGCGCCGCGAGCTCATCGAGCGCCGTGCCGACCTCGCGCACGACCAGGAAGCCGACCATGCGCAGGAGGGTCCCAAAGGCAAGTCTGACGAGCTGGAACGGCAGTGCTCCGCGCTTGCTGTTGACGAGCAGTGTGTAGAGCGCCGAGCGGCGCTCCTGATAATGAGTGTGGCGCCCGGTGAGCGGAGTCCGACGTACGCCGCGGTGTGCCGCCTCGGCGTGGAAAACGATCGCCTCGGGCACCACGATCGTGGTGTGGCCAGCCGTCGCGGCGCGCCAGCCGAAGTCGATGTCGTTGCCGAACATCGGCAGTTGCTTGTCGAAGCCGCCCAGCTTCGCCAGCAGCCGGCGGCGTACCAGCATGCCGGCGGTGTTGACCGCCAGCACCCGACGTACCTCGTCATGCTGCCCCTGGTCCTGCTCGTCCCGCTCCAGACCGGTCTCGCGGCGGCCGGTGCCCGAGATCGTCACGCCCATCTCCAGTAGGTGCCGCAGGCTCGGCCACTCGCGGAGCTTGGGCCCGAGTACGTCGGCCTCCGGGTGCTTCTCGGCGGCGTCCAACAACGCCGCGAGCGCGCCGGGATCGGGGGTGGAGTCGTCGTGAAGGATCCAGATCCACCCCGGGCCGCCCTCGGCCTCGCCGGGGATCTGACGCAGTGCCAGATCGATCGCCTCGGGGAAACTGGTGCGGCCGCTGGTGCGTACGACGCCGCCGAACGCCTGCTCCAGCAGGTCGGCGCTGCCGTCCTTGCTCCCGGTGTCGACCGGCACGACGCCGGCGATCGAGGCAGCCTGCCCGCGGATGCCGTCGATCACGGTGGGTAGCCAACGGGCGCCGTCGTGGCTGACGAGGATCAGGGCGACCGATGATTGCACGATCGGAAACCCTAACGGGCGCTCCTGCGCTCCCCGAATCCGTCGGCTCGCCTGGTGCGGTGGGGTTGGACGCGACGTCCCCACACACCCCAGAAAAGCAGCAGGCCCGGGCGGTAGGGACCCGGGCCTTGCTTGCTACGTCAGACTGCGCGCTTCTTGAGCTTTCGCCGCTCCCGCTCGGAGAGCCCGCCCCAGATGCCGAAGCGCTCGTCGTTCATCAATGCCGACTCGAGGCACTCCTGGCGCACCTCGCAGGTCTGGCACACCTTCTTGGCCTCCCGGGTGGATCCGCCCTTCTCCGGGAAGAACGCTTCCGGGTCGGTCTGCGCGCACAGTGCGCGCTCCTGCCAGCCCCCATCGTCGGCGTCCGGCTCGAGGAGAATCAGCTCTCTCATCGTCTTTCGCCCTTTCGACCCTTTTGTGCTCGGTTGGTGCTTATGACCCCGAGTGGTCAGTCACCTCGCGTCATCGGCAGGCAACCGATCCCCCTGAAACAACACTGGTGAAATTACATGCCTGTCGTACCGCCAAGTCAACCCCGGAGTCTGGTATGGCCCTCCCGTAGCACAACCGGCCAAGAGTCCCTCCGCGGGTCAACCGCTACAACCGGGCAAGCCGCCGCCTCCCTACGAGACCGCTGGGACGACCTGAGAAAGTTGTCGCCATGCGCAACATCACGGTGCTCTCCGGCGGCCACGGCGGCGCCAAGTTCATCGCCGGACTTCTCCACGGCATCACTGCCGGCTCGCTACCCGGGGTCTCCCCGGACGCCGAGGTCACGGTCATCGCGAACACTGCCGACGACCTGTGGATCCACGGACTCAAGGTCTGTCCCGACCTCGACACGGTGATGTACACCCTCGGTCACGGCCTCGACCACGAGCGCGGCTGGGGACGAACCGCAGAGACCTGGAGCATCAAGGAAGAGCTCGAGGCCTACGAGATGCCCAACACCTGGTTCGGCCTCGGCGACCGCGACATCGCCACCCATCTGGTCAGGACCCAGATGCTCGAGGCGGGCTACCCGCTCTCGCAGGTGACCGAGGCACTCTGTCGACGCTGGCTCACCCCGCTCCACGGCGACCGCGTGCGCCTGCTGCCGATGACCGACGACCGGGTCGAGACGCACGTCGCGGTCAAGGATCCGGAGTCCGCCAGCGGCCTCAACGTCGTCCACTTCCAGGAGTATTGGGTTCGCCTGCGGGCCGGCGTCCCGGCCGAGCGGCTTGTCTTCATCGGCCTCGACGAGTCGACCGTCGCTCCCGGCGTACTCGATGCGATCACCGGCGCCGACCTGGTGATCCTGCCGCCGTCCAATCCGGTGGTCTCGGTGGGCACCATCCTCGGTGTCCCCGGTATCCGCGAAGCGGTGCGTACGACGAGCGCACCCGTCGTGGGCATCTCCCCCATCATCGGCGGCCACCATGTACGCGGGATGGCCGAGCAGATGCTGGCAGCGATCGGCGTCGGGGCCAGCGCCAGCGCGGTCGGGCTCCACTACGGCGCCCGCTCGGCCCGTGGCGTGATCGACGGCTGGCTGGTGGACGAGACCGACGCTGCCGCACTCCCGACTCTCGAAGGGGCCGGCCTCCGCGCGACCGCCGCGCCACTGTGGATGTCCTCCGACGAGGCGACCGCCGCTATGGCCGCCACGGCGATCTCCCTGGTCGCGAGCTGAGACGGAGATGAGCCTGACCGTCATCGCGCCCGACGGCGTACCGGAGGTCCGTAAGGGCGACGACCTCGCCACCCACCTGATCACCGCGCTGGTGGCCGCCGACTGGACGCTCGCGGACGGTGACGTGGTGGTCGTGACGAGCAAGGTGGTCAGCAAGGCCGAAGGCCAGGTCAGAGAGGGAACCCGGGACGATGAGCTCGCCGGTGAGACCCGTCGCGTCGTGGCTCGACGCGGCCACACGGCCATCGTGCGCAACCGCCTCGGACTGACCATGGCGGCCGCCGGCATCGACGCGTCCAACGTCGAGAGTGGGTACGTCGTGTTGCTCCCCCTCGACCCGGACGCCTCCGCCCGCGCGCTTCGGGCGGCGCTGCGGGAGCGTAGCGGCGCCAATGTCGGCGTCGTCGTCACCGACACCGCCGGCCGCGCCTGGCGGGACGGACAGACCGACCTGGCCATCGGCGCGGCGGGGCTGGTCGTGCTCGAGCGCTTCGCCGGCCGGACCGACCCCTACGGGAACCCGCTGGCCGTCACCGCACCGGCGGTCGCCGACGAGGTGGCCTCCGCCGCCGAGCTCGCACAGGGCAAGCTCGCGGCGCGCCCGTTCGCCGTCGTACGCGGCCGGGGTGATCTGGTGCTGCCGCCCAGTCAGGACGGGCCGGGCGCGACCGCCCTCATCCGCCCCGAGGGCAGCGACTTCTTCGGTTACGGCGCCCGCGAGGCCGTCGTTCGCGCGCTGGTGGGGGATCCTGACGAGCAGCAGCCCTTCGGTGCCCCGGCAGCCGCCGAGGAGCTCGCCGCCGCGATCCTCGAGGTCACCGGGCGGGCCCCCGAGATCGTGTCGTACGCCGCCGGCGACGGCCACGCCGAGGCGCTGAGGGTGAGTGCGGCCGACACCGCTGCCGTCGCCGCGCTCGCCTTCGCCCACGGCTGGACCGTGACCACGCGGGGCGCCGTCTCCACACTCCTACCGCTGACTCCGTAGACTCTGCGCGTCCCGCCCACCCGGTGGCCGAGAACGCTCCATAGAACCCAGAGGAACGCCGTACCGTGGCCAAGAAGCCCGCCAAGTCAGACCGTCGCGCGGTCATCGACGACATCCGCAAGAAGCAGCGGGGTGCCGAGCGCGCCCGTGGCACGGCGATCATCGTGGTGTGCGTGGTGATCGCGCTCGCCATCGTCGGCATCGCGGCCTTCAAGCCGATCAAGGACTCGATCCAGACCAGCGCCTACGACAGCAGCCTGCTGCAGGACATCGGCAAGAGCCCCTCAAAGGCGGGCTGCCAGAAGATCTTCGAGCTCAA
>Ga0164243_10005039_pt1 | contig 20320 bp, 26 predicted proteins | sample OricompcompostOP_FD_108781 | JGI IMG/M metagenome (GOLD analysis project Ga0164243, IMG submission 108781) | Organic Plus compost microbial communities from Emeryville, California, USA - Original compost - Organic plus compost (OP) | ecosystem: Engineered > Solid waste > Mixed feedstock >...
ATTCCAGTTACGTTTTTCTTTGGGGCTCCACACTACTTCGCTCAGTGCGCTCAGGCGCGGGAACAACTGGTACTCCACCTTGCGGGTGTTTTTGATATATTCGGTCCATAGGTTGCCCTGTGCACCCAGTATATGTTTGGCTTCTTCAGCAGAAAGCTCAGCCGGTATCGGTTCATAACTATATACCCGCTGAAGAGGAGTATAACCTCCAAATGTAACCGAATCTTCGTTTTTTGATTGAGAGTGGTCGAGGTACATATAACCGCCCGGCGTCATGATCACGTCGTGCTTCAGTCTGGCTGCTTCAATACCGCCTTGCTCGCCGCGCCAGCTCATTACTACGGCATTGGGCGCCAGTCCGCCTTCCAAAATTTCATCCCAGCCGATAATGGTCCTGCCTTTGCTGTTGATGTATTTTTCCATGCGTTGCACAAAATAGCTTTGCAACTCATGTTCATCTTTGAGGCCATGGTCTTTGATTCGTTGCCGGCATTTGACGCATTTTTTCCAGCTTTCCTTGGGACATTCATCGCCGCCAATGTGGATGTATTTTGAAGGGAAAAGCGGGAGCACTTCATCAATCACGTCCTGCAGGAAAGCAAATACAGAATCATTGCCTGCACAAAAAACATCTTCAAAAACGCCCCAGGTTTGCTGCACCTGGTAAGGGCCGCCGGTACAGCCGAGATGCGGATAGGCGGTGAGTGCCGCGCTGGCATGACCGGGCATTTCTATTTCCGGAATCACTTCTATGTAGCGGTTGGCGGCATAGGCTACTACCTCTTTGATTTCTTCCTGCGTATAAAAACCGCCATAGCGGATATTATCATTGCCCGTGCCGGGGTAACGTCCAATGATGGTGCCATCGCGCCAGGCGGCCTTGCGTACGAGTTCCGGGTATTTCCTGATCTCAATGCGCCAGCCCTGGTCGTCGGTAAGATGCCAGTGGAAATAATTCATCTTGTGCAGCGCCATGTAATCTATGTACCGTTTGATAAAAGACACCGGATAAAAATGGCGCGATACATCAAAATGCAGTCCGCGGTATGGAAAACGCGGATAGTCTTTGATGCTTACAAAACTGACGTCAAGCGTTGTCTTTAATTCAACAGGCAGCAATTGAATCAGTGATTGAATGCCGTAAAAAACACCGGCGGGGTTATCACCGGCAATATAGACGCCGTCTTTCTTCACATGCATGTGATAGGCTCCAGCCATGGGATGGTCCATACGCTCCAGGTTGAGACGAATGGCGCCGGAGGCCGGTGCGTCTTTCCGGATGGGCAGTTCAAATCCATATACCAGCTTCAGGTAATCATTCAGAAAAGCAGCGGCATTTTCCAGTCCGCCGCCATCAAGAATAATAGGCGTGGCAGCCGTAATGGTGAAGGTTCCAGCCTGCTTCGGTAGCACTACTTCCGCCGGCAGCGGAATAATATTGACCTGGGTATAGGCGCCAACAGATATACACAAAAGAGCAGAAAGGAGTACGCGTTTCATTGCACGGAATTTATGCATGTTCCTGTTCGTTGAAGTTTGTTGCTGTTTGTATAACGTTATTGTATAACCGGTAAAATAATATTGCTGCTGTTGGCGGCATCGTGGTGAATGCGGATGGTGGCTTTCTGAAAATCGCTGTCATCGCATTCGTAGATATTCACGAATTTTTGCGGGTTGCGGTCAACCAATGGAAACCAGCTGCTCTGTATCTGGATCATGATCTTGTGTCCTTTTTTGAAGGTATGGGCCACATCGGGCAGTTCAAATTTTACGCGCTCCACTTTGTTGGGCTTAAAAGGTTCCGGTGCAGAAAAACTGTTGCGGTATCTGCCGCGGATGATCTCGCCGCGCACCAGCATCTGGTAACCACCCATGGGGTAGTCGCCGCCGGCATTGCGGCTCATAGAAGGTTGCGTACCGGGATAGCGGAAGTCGTTCGGAAATACGTCAATCAATTTTACAACAAAATCAGCATCGGTTGCAGATATGCTGGTGAGCAGGTCGGCAATTACGGTACCGGCAAGGGTGACGTCGTTCTCCAGTTCGGCAGTTTCAAAAGTCAGCACATCGGGTCTGCGTGCGGCAAAGCGCTGGTCATCGGTCATGTAGTTGCGCGTACGGAACCAGTGCACATCTTCGGTATAGGGCACCGGGTGGGCAGGATCGCTGATGTATTCGCTGAAACTGTTTTTTCCGGCCGGTTTTTCCCACGACAGGCGGCCATTGGCATGCAGGTAGAGCGGCCGGTCTTCCTTACCGGCCGGAGGCCAGATGGCGAAACTTTTCCATTCATTGGCACCGGTAAAGAATACCGTGGCTTCAGCAATGTGTTTGATATCGCCTTTGCCTTTCAGGAAATAGTTGAAATAGGGGATTTCAATATTGTTCTGGTACCAGTGTGCAGTATTGGCGTCGAAGCGCACATTGCCCAGTACTGAACCATCAGCCGAGGCCCATTGGCCATGGAACCAGGGGCCCATTACGAGTTTGTTGTTGTTCTTTGCTTTTTGTTCAATGGCTTCATACGTGCGCCAGGCGCCATAGCAGTCTTCTGCATCAAACAAACCACCTACTACCAGCGTGGCGGTTTGCGGAGGGATATTGTTTACAAAGTTGCGCACGTTGCGGGCCTTCCACCAATCGTCCATATCGGGATGGGCATACAGATCTTTCCAGAAACTGATGCTGTCGCCGGTAAGCTTCATAAAATTCTTCAGTGCACCGATACGCAGGTAGGTGTCGTAATTGTCTGCATTGGGCAGCCGCAGGGAAGAACGCGGTCCGATGGTAGTAGGCTGCCGGCGCGGATAGCCGAAGCCGCCGGCATAAAACGAGAAGGCGTCCATCAGGAAGAAAGCGCCATTGTGATGAAAATCGTCGCCCAGGAACCAGTCGGTAACAGGCGCCTGCGGACTCACAATTTTCAGTGCCGGGTGGCCACTGAGTGCGGCCATGGTGGAATAAAAGCCGGGATAAGAAATGCCAAACACGCCTACGTTGCCATTGTTGTTGGGAATGTTTTTGATCAGCCAGTCAATGGCATCGTAGGTATCGCTGGCTTCATCAGTGTCTTTATGACTTTGCTTATCGGGATTGTACGGCCGGATATTTACAAATTCGCCTTCACTCATCCAGCGGCCGCGTACATCCTGGAAAACGAAGATGTAGTTTTCGCGGGCATAATAGCGCCAGTAGCGGTTCCAGAGATTGGCGTTAAAATTATTTTCACCATAAGGCGCGCAGGAATAAGGCGTACGGGTCATGAGGATCGGATGTTTTTCCGATGCATCTTTAGGCATGTACACGGCGGTAAACAGGCGTGTACCGTCGCGCATGGGGATATACACTTCTTTTTTGGTGTAGTTGTCGCGAATCCAGGCGGAGTCCTGCGAAAACTGCGCCCGCGACACAAGGATGACCAGCACGCAGCAGGCCGTAACAAAGAATTTTCTCATTCAACCGGTAATTTTGATAATTAAATGTAGGAAAAACGCGAATAGGAAAGATAAATAACCAATAACCGTCAACAAATGGCAAAAAGCGAATATGAAAATGTCTTTTTAACGCCCGTACAGGGCATCCTGACAACAGGGAACAATTAAATCTTTAAATTGAATTGTATTTTGAGCATGTGATTTGAAATTTCTTCCTCAACTATCAATCATGTCAACACGAAGAAGATTCCTGCAATCATCCTTTTTAAGTTCGCTGGCGCTGCTGGCCGGCAATAAATTTTTACCTGCGGGTGCAGTGAAGCGCACGCGTGTACAAAACAATGCTATCGTGATCTCCACCTGGGATTTTGGCCGCGAAGCGAATGTGGCCGCCTGGCAGGTGCTGGCCAACGGAGGCCGTGCGCTCGATGCCGTGGAAGCCGGTGTAAGAGTGCCCGAAGCTGATCCTTCCAATCAATCTGTGGGCTATGGCGGCCTTCCTGACCGCGATGGACGGGTTACACTCGATGCCTGCATCATGGATGAACATTACAATTGCGGTTCGGTGATGTGCCTGGAGCATATCAAACATCCCATATCGGTGGCGCGATTGGTCATGGAAAAAACGCCACATGTGGTACTGTCCGGCGATGGCGCCCTGCAGTTTGCACTGGCAAATGGTTTTCAGAAAGAAAACCTGCTCACACCAGAAAGTGAACGCGCCTGGAAGCAGTGGTTGAAGGACTCCGAATACAAACCGGTCATCAACATCGAAAATAAATTATACCAGAAAGAACAGGACCCTATGCCCGGCGGGCCGCACAACCATGATACTATTGGTATGCTGGCCATGGACCAGCAGGGGAACCTGAGCGGCGCCTGTACCACCAGTGGCATGGCCTATAAACTGCATGGAAGGGTAGGAGATTCCCCCATCATAGGAGCGGGACTATATGTTGACAATGAAGTGGGCGCAGCAACTGCCACGGGCGTGGGAGAAGAAGTGATCCGCATTGTAGGCGCACACCTGGTAGTGGAACTCATGCGGCAGGGATACGCTCCGCAGGAAGCCTGCAAACAGGCCGTGGAAAGAATTATTGCGCGTAATCCGGATAAAGCCGGAAAAGTGCAGGTTGGGTTTCTTGCATTAAATAAAAAAGGTGAATATGGCGCATATGCATTGCAGTCAGGGTTTACCTATGCAGTAAAAAGCAAGCGTGAAGAAAAAGTGATTGCGGCGAAGAGCAGATATTAAGAAATGGAATGGGCTGCATGAAGAGCAAAAAATTAAAATGATCAAACAACACTTCGCTCATGTTACTTGAAGTATGCGCATTCAATCTGCAATCCTGTATCATTGCTGAACGTGCAGGCGCTAAGCGCGTGGAATTGTGTGATAACCCGGTGGAAGGCGGCACCACGCCCTCATACGGCGCCATACGGTGGACGCGTGAAAAAATAACCATTGACTTGTACCCGATCATTCGGCCACGTGCCGGCTATTATTTTTATAGTGATGAAGAATTTGCCATCATGAAGCAGGATGTATTGCTGTGTAAGCAACTGGGATGTGATGGTATTTCCACCGGCGTGCAACTGCAAAACGGCGCTATTGACAAAGAGCGTATGAAGCGGTTGGTAGAATGGGCTTATCCTATGGGCGTTACCTGCCATCGCGTTTTTGATGCTACGCCGGACCCTTTCCAGGCGCTGGAAGACCTGATTGAATGCGGATGTGAAAGGGTGCTGACGAGCGGACAAAAAACGGCGGCGCCTGAAGCCACAGATATTCTTGCCAGACTGGTGCAGCAAGCGGATGGCAGAATCATCATCATGCCCGGCGCGGGTGTGCGTAGCTCCAACATAGAAAAACTGATACGCGAAACAGGCGCCAGGGAGTTTCATACCTCGGCAAGAAAAATAATTCCCGATACTTTGCAGTTTGAGAATCCTGCAGTGGCAGATACGGGCAAAATGGTTTTGGCTGATGAAGAGGAACTGCGGAAGTTGCTGGCGTTAGGGCGGGCAGCAATGGCGCAAATTTCATGATGGAAATAAGATCAGGTGCACTTGCCGCATCAGGCAAAGTCATTTCACTCATTAAATGAATTGCTATGACAGACCGTGAACATCGTTTTATGCAGGCTGCTATTGAACTGGCCAGGAAAGGGATGAACGCCAATACCGGCGGACCCTTTGGTTGCATTATTGTGCGGGGCGATGAAATTGTAGGCCAGGGCTGCAACAGCGTAGCTTCCACCAATGATCCTACCGCACATGCAGAAGTGGTAGCCATTCGTGATGCCTGCAAAAGACTGAACCATTTTCAGTTGACGGATTGTGAACTCTATACCAGTTGCGAACCTTGTCCCATGTGCCTTGGCGCCATTTACTGGGCGCGGCCGCAAAAGGTATTCTATGCCGGCACCCGCCACGATGCGGCACATGCCGGATTTGATGATTCCTTTATTTACAATGAACTGTCGCTTCCCTTTGACCAACGCGCTATACCCATGGTGGGTATTGAAAGAGAAAAAGCCATTGCATTGTTTGAAGAATGGATCAGGAAGCCGGACAAGGTGGCGTATTAAATGCGCTATTGTCCTCCCAGTTTGCGGATCATGTACCAGGTGAGGATAATAATGGCCAGCACCATGATAACGGCGAGGTATACCCAGGGATTGTCTTTGAAACGGCGCCTTTCGCGCAGGTCTTTTTTCTTTTGAATATAATGGTTAAGCTCTTTGTTCAGTTGCTCTACGTACAGGCTCAGATCCTTTTTGTTGGGGAGGTCCTGTAATCCTTCCATCGCCTCATTTACAAATTCATTATCCACCATCCATTTTTCCACTTCATGCTTTTCCTGCTCCGACAGTTTACCACTCAGGTAATCCATCAGCTTCTGGTTGTCTATATCCTTATTGCTGTTTGATAATATGTTGAGCAGATCATTATTCATGGCAACGGCATGGTAAATAACAGGTCATTGATTGAGTTTTTTCTCCAGTAATAATTTCAGGTTGCGTTTTCCGTTCTGAATATAGCTTTTCACCTGCATGAGCGTATAGCCAGTCTGACTGGATATTTCCGCGTAAGATTTCTTCTCAAGGTAAAACAAAGTTACACACCGTTTCTGGTCTGTATTCAATTCCTGCAAACAATCATTCATCAGTTCCAACTGCCGGTCTTTTTCCATGTGGAGCCGGATGCTGTCGTTTTCTTCCGGCGTAACGGCGGCCATTTGCTCCTTCACCTCCCCGGTAATGCGCCCGGGCCGGTCGCGCAGTTTCATAAGGCAATGGTTTTTGGCCACCATATACAACCACGATTTAAAATATTCCACGCGGTATTTATGCAATTCCGTAATGGCTTTCAGAAATACCTGCTGCACACTGTCCCTGGCCTCTTCTTCATTTTTCAGGTATTTCATGCAAACACCCAGCAACAACAAAGTATAGCGCTGTAGTAACACGCCCAGCAATTGATTGTCGCGGGTCTGGTAAAACCGCTCCAGAAGTTGTTGGTCGCTGATATGTGCAAGAGGTTCCTGTTTCACCAATTGAAAATTAAGGAAAATCCTACCTGTTAGATGCAGTGCCGGGGAATTTTCACAAAAGCTACAGGAGATATTGTGTAAAGATTATCTTCCGCCATTTACGCTCAAAAACGCCTTATCTTCCGCTTTATTATTTTCTTTGTGGTCAAATGCACATCATGAATTATGCTGTTTGCGTAGTGCCGGTATGTCCGGTGAGAGCGGAGTCTTCGCACAGGAGCGAAATGGTCAGTCAATTGTTGTTTGGAGAAAGCGGAGAGGTACTGGAAACAACAACTGATTTTGTCAGGGTGCGCTGTACACACGATCAATATGAAGGCTGGTGCCAGCGCAGCCAGTTGGTGCTGATGGATCAGTTGCCTGCCTTTAACGGATCCGCAGTTTATATAAACGATCATACAGACCAGGTAACCATTAATGGAGTACCCGCGCTTATTCCGATGGGTGCACCAGTGATAGCGCCTGCCAATACTGATTTCCGGATAGGGCACTATCGTATCAACTACCTCGTGGGTAGTCCATGGGATGCATTGTCCGCCACATATTCTGCATCAGCCATACAGGCAAGGGCGGAGCGTTTGTTGAATACGCCGTATCTCTGGGGCGGTCGATCCGTTTTTGGTATTGATTGCAGCGGCTTCACCCAACTCGTCTTTCGTTTCTTCCATTACACCTTGCGGCGCGATGCGTGGATGCAGGCGGAACAGGGGAGTCCGGTAAATAATTTGCAGGAAGCCCGCTGCGGCGATCTGGCATTTTTTGATAATGAGCAGGGAAAGATTACGCATGTAGGACTGTTGCTGAACGATAAGGAAATCATTCATTCATCCGGCAAAGTGCGTAAGGATACCATTGATGCGCAGGGGATCATCAACAGCGATACCGGTGACCGTACGCACCGCCTGAAACTGATCAGGCGCTATTTCGAATAGCAATGCACTTTGATGAAAAAGGCAGGAAATTTTTCCTGCCTCCTGTACGAATTTACTTGTCGAGAAAAAGCATTTTGCCCGCCACGAGCAACAGTATCACTGCAAAAATTTTCTTCACGGTTTCCTGCGGCAACGATAAAGTGAATTTACTGCCCAGCCATCCGCCTATCACAAACGACACACACATTATGGCCACTACTTTAATGTCAATGTATCCCTGCTTGTAATAGTTCATTACAGCAAGAAATCCTACCGGCAAAAGCAGCAGGCCGAGTGAAGTGCCCTGTGCCTGCAATTGCGAAAAGCCCAGTATGTACACCAGGGCAGGAACGACGATGATTCCTCCGCCAACGCCCACCATGCCACTCAACGCGCCCGCCGCAAGGCCCACCAGAAAAAGCAGCAATACCGTTTGTAAGGTCATATCAGTATGTTCATGGTTGGTAAATAATTCGTTTTTTAAGAAACCAACAGGGCAGGGACAAACTACTTTCTGAAATGCTCTTTATACGATTGAATGGCGTCTTCAATGATCTTGAGTGCCGTGGTCTTGTCGCCAAATTCATTCACAACAACCGTTTTGTTTTCGAGTTTTTTGTATTCCTCGAAAAAATGGCGCAACTCATCAAAGAAGTGTTTGGGAAGTTCTTCCATGTTGTTGTAGTGATTCACACTGGGATCATTGGCGGCAACGGCTATGATCTTGTCGTCGGCATCACCACTGTCAATCATCTGCATTACGCCCACCACTTTTGCCTGCATAATGCACAGGGCCTGTACAGACTGGCTTGTCAATACGAGAATGTCCAGTGGGTCCCGGTCGTCTCCATAAGTTTGAGGAATAAAGCCATAATTGCAGGGATAATAGAAAGAAGAATAAATAACCCTGTCCAGTTTCAGTAAACCACTTTCTTTGTCAATCTCATACTTGGCACGCGTGCCCTGCGGTATTTCCACCACTGCATTTACAATGCGGGGGGCCTGTTCGCCATAAGAAACGCCGTGCCAGGGGTGAGCAATAGTCAACATAGTTTTCAGAATTTTAACAAACGTACGAAAAGTTATATTGGGCTTCCGGAGCTATTGAAGCAAAAACCACGCTGAGCAGTGTCCTCTCAGCCCTGAAATGATCACTTCGTCAACAGCATGCCTGCAAACGTAGCCAGTATACCCAGCAACACGCTGGCTGTGGTATAGAGCATAAAATACAGGATCCGGCCGTCTTTCAGTAACTGGATATTTTCGGCAGCAAAGGAAGAAAAAGTGGTATACCCGCCGCAGAATCCTGTTACCAGCAAGAGCCGCCATTCTTCCCTTACCAGGTTGCCTTTGGCAATGATGCCAGATAACAATCCGATGAGCAGGCAGCCGGCAATATTAATGAGAAAAGTGCCCCAGGGAAAGGCGTGCGGATGCAGTTGGTGTATCCATCGCTGGCACAGATAGCGGACAACGCTGCCGGCGCCGCCGCCTGTTGCAACCAGTAAAATGCTTTTCCACCACATTATTTCGGGGCGATTATGGATTTGAGATCTACCAGCCATTCGTCATTTACCCGCACTACGTGGAGGTTAAAAGTGTCTTTGGAATTGGCAGTATGATGGTACCTGTAGGTGGTGAGGGTATCGTTCACAGGCGTAATGGCAACAGGCCGGATGCTTGCTTCGCGGTAGCTGCGCTTGACTTGCCCGGACATCTGCTGGTAATCGTGTTGCCATTTTTCGAGCAACCGGAGATTGTCTTCGTCCTTCAACAAATAAAATTTTGCCTTTTCGTAATCTCCGTCGAGGCAGGCCCGGATGAACTGGCGGCCTGCGTCCTGTGCATCTTCTGCTTTGGTCAATTCATTGCTGCCGCACGACAGCAAAAGCATGGCAGCGATAACGCCGGTGAATATTTTCGTCATAAAACAAAAATAAGGTATTCAAACACGCAGTAAACAAAGAAGTTGGTGGGGCAGGGCAACCATGGAACAGAGAAGAACAGCGAACCAATTTTCACAAACGGCTGCCCCTTGCGGGCCGGTTACCGCATAAAAAAACAGGAGTACCATTGGCACCCCTGTTTTCTATGCTGAATGATTGTAATTAACCGTTTGAAGCCGCCTTATCATCGCCTTTGTTTGGCGTATGATGCCGCCCTTCGGTTTGACCCATTTCTCTTTCCCGGTCGCGGTCATAAGCCTTGATGATGGCTTTCACCAGCCGGTGACGCACCACGTCTTCTTCATCAAGCTCAATATGGGCTATACCATCAATATTGCGCAGAATGCGCACCGCTTTTTCCAGACCGCTGCGCTGGTTTTTTGGCAGGTCAATCTGGGTAAGGTCGCCGGTGATAATGGCTTTGGCATTGGCGCCGATACGGGTCAGGAACATCTTTATCTGCAGGTCGGTGGCGTTTTGCGCTTCGTCCAGGATGATAAAGGCATTGTCAAGCGTACGACCGCGCATGTAGGCAAGCGGCGCTATTTCAATCACGCGCGTGCTCATATAATACCCGAGCTTGTCGGCAGGGATCATATCGTCCAGCGCATCGTACAACGGACGCAGATACGGGTCAATCTTTTCCTTGAGGTCTCCCGGCAGGAAGCCCAGGCTTTCACCGGCTTCTACGGCGGGACGCGTAAGGATGATCTTTTTTACCATCTTGTTCTTCAGCGCCCTTACAGCCATAGCTACGGCTGTGTAGGTTTTACCGGTACCGGCCGGACCGATGGCAAAGAGTACGTCGTTCTTTTCGGCCATATGCACCAGCCGTTTCTGGTTGGCTGTGCGCGCCCTTACCGTTTTGCCGTTAGGGCCAAACACCAGTATGTCGTTTGGATTGCGATCTACAAAATGATCAACGGTCTCTGCATCGTCTCCACCGAGAATCTGTTCAAAATAGTTCTCGCTCATATGGCCGTTGCGTTCCAGGTATTGAACAATGAGATTGATCTTTTCCCTTGCATTTTCTACCTGTTCCGGAGAGCCGCTTAATTTCAACTGGGTCCCCCGCGAAAGAATCTTCAGCAGCGGAAACTTCTTTTTGAGGATGTCTAACTTACCATTATTTACACCGAAAAACTCAATAGGGTTTACGGTTTCCAGATTAATGATTGTTTCTGTCAATTCACGTGCTGTTTAGGTTCACAAAAAGCAGCAACTGCAATAGCTTCATCACTGCCTGTACGTCTATTCCAAATATAATTATTTGAAACAGCATTTACATAAAGTTACTTATTAACAACATGTGGAAAAGGAGGAATGTTGCAGGGAATCGTTAAGATTTTTTGTGGGGGCTAATGGTTTAGCGGTTCCCCCCGCAACTGTGGCTGCACGCTGTAACCGTTGCTGCACCTGCATTTCCTTATCTGCCCGAAAGTTCGTCGCGTTCTTTTTTCAGCGCGCGGACCATTTCTGCAAAGCCCATTCCCTTACACAAGGCCGTTATAGACTGTGCAATGCGTTTGGCTTGGGTAGGTTCCGTTTTTGCGCTTTCTATCCAACTGCTGAAGTATCGTTGATGGGAAGGCGTCAGTGTGTTGAAGAAGGCCATGGCTTCCGGCTCGTCGGCCAGGCATTCCAGAAATTCAGCTGACAGGGGTTTGGGTTTGTTTTCAGCTTCCAGTTGCACTTTCAATTGTGCGCCTTTTCGTTTGCCAGTTCCCTTTCGCATGGCTGCATTGATGGCCATAATAAAATTGCCGCCACCCATAGGTATCAACGATACATTGCTGATGGCATAGTTGTCCAGCTTACCTTTTACCCGGAAGCTTTTCTTGTTGCCCGGTTTTAGTTTTTGCGCGATGTCGGCCGTCACCTCAATATAACTCCACCCTGTTTTTTCGCCTTGTTTTTCAAACTGCTGTATGGTAGCGGTAAAGGTTACTTTCATAACGGAAGCCGGTTTTGAGGTTGCAAATTAAAATTTATCCGGTATGGTTTTTTCAAGTGAGCTTGAAATGCGGTGCGGCTGTTGAAATGGAGGGTGTTGTATCAGGAAGTTGTATACCCTGGCTCTGCGAAGCGGCCATACTGAGTGGTGGTGAGCGGCGGGAAGAAAATATCCGGTCGTGATGCACCGGGTTTCAGGTGTCGGGCAGAAAATGTCCGGCAGCGCTGCACCGGGTTTCAGGCAGCGGGTTTCATCTGTTGTGGCTGCGCGTCTTCCCCTTCCTTAATTGATGTGCCTGGCGGCACATCGCTTGTTCAGCTGTCGCCGATGCACAACCTCCTGTTTGGATCGGGCATACCGGGGCTTTGCCTATTGCTTCCAACTGCTGCAGGCAGTAATACCATAGGATGAAAAAAAAATACTTTTCATGAAACAAACCATCATTATCATAGGCGCCGGTGCCGCGGGATTGATGGCTGCACGTTTGCTGTCGGAGCAGGGCTATCATGTGGTGGTAACGGAAGCGGACAACCGAACGGGTGGGCGCATTCATACCATTACCAGGAACGAGTTGGAGGGTGTTATGGAAGCAGGCGCCGAATTTGTACACGGCAACCTGGTGCTTACCTCCACACTGTTGCAAGAGGCCGGTATCCCGCTCATACCATTGACCGGCAACACCTATACGGTGACCAACGGTTCCTGGACCACCCTGGAAAGTTTTGCGCCGGGCTGGGATGAATTGCTTGAAAAAATGCAGCAATTGCACGAAGACATGGCCATTGCAGGGTTTCTTGACCAGTATTTCCCGCTGACACACTATGAACCGTTACGCAAAGCAGTACAACGTTTTGCTGCCGGGTTCGATCTGGCTGATATCCGCAAAGCCAATGTGTTTGCTGTTCGCGATGAGTGGCAGCACGATATGGAGCAGCAGTTCAGGGTGCAGGGAGGCTATGGACGGCTTGTTGACTATTTGTGTAACCAGTTTCTTGCGAGGGGAGGAGCATTGCTCACCTCCTTTGTGGTAAAAAAACTGCATTGGAAAAAAGGCGCTGTGCGCGTTGTTGCTGCCGATGGCAGCACCATTGAAGGCACGCAGGCCATCATTACCGTTCCGCTGGGTGTGCTGCAGGCATCACCTTCCGATGCAGGTGGCATTGCATTTGAACCCGCCATTGATACTTACCGGGAAGCAGCTATGCAAATGGGATATGGCACCGTTATAAAAATGGTGCTGCATTTTTCAAAGGCATGCTGGCCCCCCGATACAGGTTTTATTTTGAGCGATCAGCCGGTGCCTACCTGGTGGACGCAACTGCCTGATACCAGACCACTGCTCACCGGCTGGCTGGGTGGCGGGCAGCATCCGTTGCCCGACCAGGTAAGTGATGAAGAAGTGCTGGCGCTTGCTTTCCGTTCTTTATCGGCCATCTTTAACTTACCCGAATACCAGTTGCGGGAATTGGTAACAGCGTATGCAGTGTACAATTGGAAACAGCATCCCTATGCATTGGGTGGCTATAGTTACAGTACCCTGCATACGAGGAACGCGCAGGAAATTTTCAAAATGCCCGTTGAACATACATTGTACTTCGCCGGTGAAGCTTTTTACAATGGTCCTTCACCAGGTACTGTTGAAGCGGCATTGGTGAGCGGAAAGGAGGTGGCGGAGAAGATAATTGCAGGAAAGTAATATTTGCTTTTTAATCAGACTTCTTTCTTTCAATACCTGCTGTTCAAAGTATATCCCTTGGTATAGCTCGTCGTTTTTCCACACATAATTCCTGCAAGACCGGCTTCCAAAAACAGTTTACGATACTATCCACATCAGGCCTGCTGCAGGAGCTGTTGAACAGTGTTGCCTACTCATGAAAAAAATCAGTAATGGTTCCGGTTATGTTTTTTATAAAAGAGCATGTACAACACAGAATGACTGTAATTGAAATACAGTCAATAGTAATGAATAAAAGAAAAACAACTGAAACAATACCTGCGACGGCGAAAGATGGCAAAGCATTTGCTCTTACTGAGGCGAAGAAACTTATTGTGCTGCAAAGTGGCCAGTTAGGGAGGAGTACCTGATTTTTTAATCCATACTCCTAATGCTCGCGTAGCGCGACCGGGTCATACGACTGGTCAGCTACGCTTTTTGTGCTATCTGCCGGGCATACTGCTGATGCCGATATAAACGGTCGATGCAATAAATGCCAGGATGAGCAGGAGTATGAGCGTAACCGACATGGTGCCGAACAAATAATGATACACATCGTCGTTGTTCCGTTCCTTTAATTCTTTTACTTCCTTTTTCATAATTGCTTTATGAAGGATAATATGAAAAAGGTGCCAGACTCGTTCGGCTTGATGGTCAATATTTTGCAAACGCGGAAGGTAATAGCCGGTGAAAGGATATGGGTATACAATTCAACACCTCATGAAAGGGGAAGCGGTTTTGGGTCTATCTTCCTGTTCCCGCATGTTCGTACGCCAATTACAGACAATACAAAGGCCGTCCAGGCCACTGTGTTGAAGCCTGAACAGCCAACCGTTCAACAATATTTTTTAGGAGGAAGAAATTACCTCGATTCTTTCAGCTCTTCTTCTATCAGTTCGTGAAAGCTGGATTCTTTTTCAATGATCCATGCCGGCAATGGCTGCGGCATTACCAGTTTCCAGGTGTCGTCTTGCTTTTGCATCCGGAAAATGATACGGTTGCCACGATCATCGCTTACATCTACGGTAAAAAAGCCCTCATTGGCGCCGCCCAGTTTCCTGAAATTAAACTCACGCAGGCGGCCATTCACTTTCAGCAATCTTGTGAATTGAATGTTCCTGACAAATTCTATGCGCATATTCCTATGGTTCCTGTGTTAAAAGAGTCCCCAAATTATATCAATATCCGTGCAATAAATTGTTTTGTGGAGATTTTTAACTTAAAAAAGTTATTCACATAAGAATATGCTGTGCGTTCTGCGTCAGAAAGAAGTTCTGAATCCGACTCCGTAGTATTGACGCCGGTCAACATAGGCGGCCCCCAGCCGGTGAATATCGGTAAAGACAGATGCGTTGTCTGGCCAGATATGGGTAAAGCTGCCGTACACCTCAACAGGCCACTGCCTGCCCACCATGAAATTATATCCGGCGTATAGGTTGTTTATTTTCCAGGAGTCTTCTTTGCTGTAAGTACTTACCCCTGAACTGACTTGTTCATTGAGTGCGTACACCACGTCTAAGCCTGCCACGAACTTTTTATACCGAACGCGTTGAACAAAGCCGCCGGTCCACAAAGGTTTTTTATTGTTACTCACAATTTTTATTTCTGCCGGTGCAAAGGCTTGCGATTCGGTAATTTTCAGGCGGTACGTGTTAACGTTCAAACCACCCGCCATTCAACAGTGGCTGATTTGTAGACCATGGCTGTTATACCCAGCCTGTGTGCGGTGTAGGTATGGGGCGGCCAGGTGACCAGCTGACTGGTAGGAAAAGGGACAGAAACCAGCAATTCATCGTGATACTTTCTGTGTTCAAAATTATAGCTGATGGAATACCGGTCACCGGAAGAAAACTGTACACCGGTCTGCAGGCTGCTGAAACGGACTTTTTCTTCATATGGTATTTGGAGGTACAACAAACTGTTTGTAGAACGATAGGGTGGTTCAGTCAGGTAATCGTCCATTTTGTAAATTTCATCGGATAAATCGCCTGGCCGCGACCAGGAGAAAAAGAATTTACCGCTGTAGTTACTGGTCTCTTTTATTAACCGGAGAATATCTGCAGAGAATGAAACAAACGGAAAAATTTTGGCAGAATCGAAATGCGCCTGGCGGTCATCGGAAAGCCGGGAAGACAGTCCCGCGAGCAAATGAACATGCTGTTTGAAGGTAATACCCATTTGAGGTGTGAGCACCAAACTTTCGCTTTGCTGTTGGGCAGTAGTCCGTAATTCTGATATTAATTGATCATCCCGCAGGGTGTATTCTCTGTTATCAAGCTCCGCTTTGTACTTGCGGTAGGAAACGTTAACGGCCGGTTCCCATTGCCAGTTACCGCTGTTCAGGTGGTAACTGATCCTGTCGCGCAGAAGCAGCATACTGTTTTTTAAACGCGTATCGTAATTGTGGTATTCATTCAATGAACCCGTGTACGAGTTCATTTCGCTTGTGTACCTGTCAACCAGTAAACTGGCATCCAGTTGATGCGACCATCCACCGCCAAAATAATTACGCAGGGAAAGTGTTGGATTAAAAGGAGCCTGCCGGCGGTCTGTTAATGATTCATTCCCGCCGTAGCGGTACTGTGAACCCACACGGTTGGGGACATAGTTTAACCGGAGAAACAAAGAGTGATTGGCGCTGAATGAAAAATCTGCCCAGGCATTGAAGCGGTAACGATTGACTTGCGCAGGGCGAATGTCCTGCTCAGCCGGAGATGATTTATAGCGGGCAGGATGGATGTCACGAAAGACGTTCGCGCTGGCGCCCCATTGCCAGTGCTGGTGTCGCTTCCAGCCGCTGACCTGATATTGATGATAAAAACCGGTATTTGACTTTGATGACAGGGTGTAATAATCATCCTTAACAAGGTGCGAAGCTCCGGCTATACGTAGTCCTCCATTGCCATCGCCCTGCTTACGCGTTTTTATTAAAACCAGTTGTTGACCATTGAGAGCGCCGTTAAGCTGCACCAGGGCATTTTGCACCAAAGTAATTTCTTCCACATCGTAAATGCTGTAAGCATTTATATCCTGCATCAGGTTTCCGTCCACAACATAATTGACCCTGGCGGAATGTGCCTGTATGCCATGCAGCCATGCATTCAGGGCCATGGTTAGTTGCGAAAAGGGCATGTGCTCCAGGTCTGCCCCTTTGATCGTAACTGTTTGTGCAAAATCTTTTTTTATCCTGATGCGCCCCAGGTCGGGCCAGAGAGAATCTTCCTGTTGTGCGGAGAGGTGATTGAAAGCGAGTAAACCAAACAGGATAAAAGGCAGCGATTTTAATGTCTATCTCATAGCGGTTCAGGTATGTTTAAGGGTTATAAGCGTTTGCAAATTACAGGGGAGTAAAGAAAAAAACAAACCGTTTGTGAATATGCTTGTTACAAACGGATACCATGCAGGGCAACGCGCCGGTGTTTTCGTGTAATGTTGACATTTATTCTTCGCGGCCTTCATCAAACCAGCGCATTCTGTATGCATTCATGGCCGTGTTGCCCAGTTTTTTAACGAGCTGGTAATTCACCACAGCGCCCACCGGCGCGCCAATAAATGGCACCAGTTGAGCCATTTTAGCAAGGTCAATATGATCGCGGTATTCCTGCTGAAAATTGCGCCAGTCGAAATCCTTTAAAGTGCCCGGTAGCTCCTGTACTTTTTCTTTCCAGTCTACGATCTGCTGATACACATTCCGGCGATGTTCCTTGCTGCTGAACGCCAGTTGAAATATATGCAACAGGTATACGCGCTCCTGGTATTCTTTAGTGGCAAAACCGTACAGGGATGCAATGGAAAAAAGCAGTTTCAATTTGATTCCTAAAAGCAAAGGAAAATCAGCAAGCCCCAATAATATACCGCCGGCGCCTGTAATGCCGCCTTCGGCAGCAGCAGCTTTTCGATACTGGTCAATTTTTTCACGTACCAGCAATTCCCTTACAGCCAGCGGTTGATTCAACAACGGAGTTGGTGTGGTATGTTCGGCGCCAAATAATACACCGTGGATCATCTGCCGGATGGCGACAGTAATGCCCTGGTGAATTTTCTCCGGTATCAGGCTGTTTACTTTTGTCTGCGCTTTCCGTGTAAGGCGGTTGACGAAATTAGGCTGGCGCTGCATTTCGCGTTGCCACCGCTCCAGTTCCTGCCGGATCTCCTGTTCGTAGCTGGCCATGTAATCAATATATGGTAAACCAGTAGTCGGTTGCCGGTCCTGTTTATTACAACCGCATACTTTTACAATTATACAACACGGAATAATACCATTGCATCAGCCGCTTACATTTTATTTAACTATAATCACAGATTGGCTGCGGGTTACAGCTGCAGATATCAATTTCAGCTTTACGGCATCGTACAGGTATGTGGAATATTGGCAACACTGCTCCGCGAGTCGTTTGAACGACCGGATTGCACCGGGTGCACCTCGTATGAAATTGGCACAGTTTTATGTAGATAAGTAGTAAGAACTACAAAGCATTTAGTAAACAAAAATTGTGTGACTATGAAACAGAGGAATATGCTGAAATCCGCAGGGGTAGTGCTATTTTCAGTGTTTGCATTGGCTACTTCTGCCCAAACCGACACCACCAGGAAAGATACAACAGGACGAGACACGACCAGCATGGCGCAGGATCATCAGCAAATGGATATGGACCAACAGTATACCATAACCGATCTGCAGAATAACATGGTGATTGATATTTATTATGACACCATGAACTACAAGGCAGTGAACAAAACTACAGGAGAACCGGTTGAATTTTATGTTATCAACGGAACGGATACTGTGCACGGTCCTACCGGGTTGATTGTAAACGGCATGCTGACGCGAGACGATGAGGGGAATTATGAACTGGACGAGTCAGTAGTGAAGGTGGAAGATGATGAATTCAGGATCAAGACCGCAGAAGGCAGAAAGGTGAAATGGCATGACGGCAAATTGAAGATCAAGGAATGGGGTGACAAGTCAGAGGCCAGGGCAGGAAAAGAAAAGATGCGCAACCAGTGGAGCAGGGTACGGTGGAAAGAAGATGAATGGAGAGTAGAAACTGTTACTGGTTAGTGACAAACAACAACTGAACGGTGCCGGATGAATTTGCATCCGGCTTTTTTTTGAGTACAACAAAAAGCATAAAAATCAGAACAGCAGTTGAGACTCTACCACCTTCCGTTGCGCCATTAACTTTCTTGTTACTGTAGTTTCTTCTTCACTCAGGTTTAATACAGATGCAATGGTCTCGAGCAGTTTTTCTTCCTGCAGGCTAAGATCAGCATCGGTAAGACTTAGTTCCATGCAATAGGAATACAGCGCCAGTTCATTGGCTGGTTTGATGAGCTGTATCAGAAACTGAACATAATCTTTTTCGTTGGTGATATCATCTACATAAGAGCGGTATTTCAGTACCTCGTCTTTAAAATTGAGGTTCTTGTGCAATCCGAATGCTACAAAACGGCTTGAAATTGCGTCTATTTCGGCATCAGAAAACCGGCCGTCGCGGAGGCAGCAATGGAAGAATAAATGGCATAATGCTTCATCCTGCATGGCAATTAATCCTTTGTAGGCAGGATTCGCTTGAGATTGGTGCATGGTTTCATTCATACAATTGTGATTTAATAGTTATTGTTCTTTTTTTTATGACCTTCATTTTCCAGTTCGCCACGCAACACCTCACCTTCAGTCCTGGTAAAAGCATCTGCAGAGCCGTCTGAATGTTGTTCTGCATCCTTTGGGTTATTTTCTTTTTTGATCAGTTGTGCATTTGCCTGCTCTTCTTCGGTAACCGGGTTGATCATTTGTTCATTAGAAGGAGGATGCGGATATCCGGGAAAGTCTTCGTCAATACGTTCGTCCGGGTTTTTCTGAATGTCTTCTTTTTGCAAGGGTTCAGGTTTGCTTTCCTTTTTTTTATCTGTGGTGAGTGGGCGGTTTTCTTTTTTCATATACTTTTTGCCCCACTGCAAAAAAAATTATGCCGCGCGGCTGTGATCCGTTTAAAAACCGCGAAAATTCGCCTGTTGGACAAAACCTTCCGTTTACAACGTACCCATAACTTACGATTTTTCAACTACTAACCGGTTACGCCATCGTAAAAATCCGGTAAAAAGGGTCCGGATTCTTTAACAAATCGTTGTGTTGCTTTTCGCAAAAGCGGCAGTCTATGGATTAAACGAAAACGAAAAAGAAAAGAGGTAAATGAAAAAGCGACAGCAGAAATCCGGGTCAACAAGATTAGCGCCGGCGTGCATTGTACCCGGTAAATGCACCGGCGGCAACGATTAAAATTTATGAAGATGAAAAAGATTGTTACACTTATGCTGAGCACCCTGATCACCATGGCCGTATTTGCTGATCATCGCCCGATAGTGACACTGAAATCGGCCCGCCAGTATGAAATCGTAATTGATGGTAAAAGCTATTTCAGCCATAATGGAAATACGATCAATATTGCCGACCTGTCAAGAGGCAAACACGTGGTAAAGGTTTATGAAGTGGATCACCGAACCGTTTTCCGTACAACGCGCAGGCTTGTTTCCAGCACTGTATTCAACATCAATAAGAGAGATGTAAACATAGTGGTTGACGTTCGCGGTAATGTAAAGGTAATGGAGGTAAAGAGTAAGAAACACCGGAGAAATGGCAGGGGTTATGATTGGGATGATCACCGCAAACATCGTCACTAAATAGCCTGTGCTTACCGGCCTTTCATAGGGTTACACATCAAACCGCCTTGTACCAGGGCGGTTTTTTTATGTAAAGAATGAAAGGCCTGTCATTGTTGTTGCGTTTGTACCTGTTGCCCTGCTG
>Ga0164243_10005040_pt1 | contig 20308 bp, 20 predicted proteins | sample OricompcompostOP_FD_108781 | JGI IMG/M metagenome (GOLD analysis project Ga0164243, IMG submission 108781) | Organic Plus compost microbial communities from Emeryville, California, USA - Original compost - Organic plus compost (OP) | ecosystem: Engineered > Solid waste > Mixed feedstock >...
CGGCGAATTATGTCGGCGTCGATCCGGAGAGCGCCGATGACTCGATCCCTCCGCCTGCTCGTCCGCGCGATCGCGCCGATCGTCGCCGTCTGGCTCCTGTCGGCGGGCATCGCCTCGGCCGAGGCGCTGGCGTCGTGGAACGACGGCCCCGCCCGCCGGGCGATCGAAGGGTTCGTCGCAGCGGTGACCACCCCCGGCGCGGATTTCGTGCCGCCGGCCGAGCGGATCGCCGTCTTCGACAACGACGGGACCCTGTGGGTCGAGCAGCCGATCTACACCGAGGTGGCCTTCTCCCTCGCCCGCGCCGCCCAAATGGCCAAGGCCGATCCGAGCCTGATGGCGAAGCCGGCCTTCCGGGCCGCCGCCAGCGGCGACCCGAAGCAGATCGCCGCCCTGTCGGAGGAGGCTCTGCTGCATCTGGTGGTCGCCACCCACTCCAACGTCACGACCGAGGACTTCGCCGCCGCCGCCAAGGCCTGGCTGGCCAAGGCGCAGCATCCCCGCTTCCACCGCCGCTACGAGACGGCGGTCTACCAGCCGATGCTCGAGCTGATCAGCTACCTGCGCGAGCACGATTTCAACGTGTTCATCGTCTCCGGCGGCGACGCGGACTTCATGCGCGCCTACGCCGACCGGGCCTATGGCGTGCCGGCGGACCAGGTGATCGGCACCAGCAGCAAGACCCGCTTCGAGAAGCGCGGCGGCCGCTGGGTGCTGGTGCGCACGCCCGAAATGGCCATCGACGACAAGGCCGAGAAGCCGCCGAACATCGGCTTGCACATCGGCCAGCGGCCGATCTTCGCCGCCGGCAACTCCGACGGCGACCTGCAGATGCTGCAGTACGCGACCTCTGGCCCGGGCCGCCGCCTCGGCCTCATCGTCCACCACGACGACGCCCAGCGGGAGTACGCCTACGACCGCGCCTCGAAGATCGGCACGCTCGACAAGGCGCTCGACGAGGCCGCCGGCGCCGGCTGGACCGTCGTCAGCATGAAGGGCGACTGGAAGACCGTGTTTCCGCCGGCGGCCGCCGTCCGCCGCCAAACCGCGCCCCCGGAGTCGACCGCCAGGCCGACGGGCCGGCCGCGCAATTGAGGCGATCGGCGCCCGCGCGGCTCGGCCGCGGGTTTGACCCGATCCTCGAAACCGCCCTGCCCGCTCAGATTGCTCAATCTGCAAGGGAGCGCGCCATGCCACAGGGCAAACCCAACATCCTCGTCATCTGGGGCGACGACATCGGGATCTCGAACCTCAGCTGCTACTCGCACGGCCTGATGGGCTATCGCACGCCCAACATCGACCGCATCGCCAGGGAGGGCATGCTGTTCACCGACAGCTACGGCGAGCAGTCCTGCACCGCCGGCCGCTCGTCCTTCATCACCGGCCAGAGCGTCTACCGCACCGGCCTGTCGAAGGTCGGCATTCCCGCCGCCCCGACCGGCATGAACGACAAGCTCGTCACGATCGCGGCGCTGCTGAAGGAGCAGGGCTACGCCACCGGCCAGTTCGGCAAGAACCACCTGGGCGACCTGAACCACATGCTGCCGACCAACCACGGCTTCGACGAGTTCTTCGGCAACCTCTACCACCTGAACGCGGAAGAAGAGCCGGAGATGGTCGACTATCCGTCGGCGAAGGACTTCCCGAATTTCCGCAAGACCTTCGGCCCTCGCGGGGTGATCCATTCCTGGGCCACCGACAAGGACGACCCGACCGAAGAGCCGCGGTGGGGCCGCGTCGGCAAGCAGAAGATCGAGGACACGGGGCCGCTCACCAAGAAGCGGATGGAGACCTGTGACGACGAGTTCGTGGCGGCGGCGAGCGACTTCATCAAGCGGCAGAACGCCGCCGGCAAGCCGTTCTTCGTCTGGCTGAACACCACCCACATGCACCTGTTCACCCACACCAAGCCGGAAAGCATGGGCCAGGCGGGGCGTTGGCAGTCGCCGTATCACGACACCATGATCGACCACGACAAGCACGTCGGCCAAATGCTTGATCTGCTGGACGAACTCGGCATCGCCGAAGACACCTTCGTGCAGTACTCGACCGACAACGGCCCGCACCGCAACTCCTGGCCGGACGGCGGCATGACCCCGTTCCGCAGCGAGAAGAACACCAATTGGGAAGGCGCCTTCCGCGTGCCCCTGCTGGTCCGCTGGCCGGGCAAGGTCGAGCCCGGCTCGACCGCCAACGGCATCGTCCAGCACCACGACTGGCTGCCGACCTTCCTGGAGATGGCCGGCGCCCCCGACGTCCTCGACAAGTTGAAGAAGGGCTACCAGGCGATCGGCCGCACCTACAAGAATCACATCGACGGCATCAGCCTGCTTTCCTACATCACCGGAAAGCAGAAAGAATCGCCGCGCAACTTCTTCTTCTACTTCAGCGATGACGGCGACATGCTCGCCATGCGCTACGATAACTGGAAGATGGTGTTCATGGAGCAGCGCTGCCAAGGCACCATGCAGGTCTGGGCGGAGCCTTTCACCCGATTGCGGGTGCCGAAGATCTTCAACCTGCGAACCGATCCCTACGAGTTCGCCGACATCACGTCGAACACCTATTACGACTGGTTCCTTCACAACGCCTACTTCATCTACGCGGCGCAGGCCGGCGCGGCGAAGTTCGCGGAGACGTTCCAGGAGTTCCCGCCGGTGCAGCACGCCAACACCTTCACGGTGGACGACGCGCTGGCGAAGATGCACGAGAGCGTCAGCGGCGACTGACGGGATCGGCGGCGGCGCGGGCGTCCGCGCCGCCACCGCCTCACGGATCGGGATGGATCTTGGTGATCTTCGAGCCTTCGAGGTCGATGCCGGCCATCAGCCCTTCCTGGCCCCAGGCGACGGCGTAGATGTCCTTGCGCAGGGTGGTCGTGTTGAGGTTCTCGCCGGCGCCCTCGTCGATCAGGGCGATCGACGGGCCGGAGCCGAACGCCCAGCCCTCGGACTCCTTGGCGTAATCGACCGCCTTCTGGGTCATCATGAACATGGCGTAGGAGAACTTCTGCGCCCCCAGCTGCAGGCCGAAGGAGCCGGCGGCGATCCGATAGAAGGCGATCGGCTCGTTCTTGACGAACAGCACGCCGTCGCCGCCCTGGCCGCCGACCAGGATCGCCGCCTTGGTGATCCGCGGAAAGACCATGATGGCCTTGGCCGACTTGGCCCACTCGCGGCTCTCCGGGCGCACGGCGAAGAGATTGTCGAGCGCCAGACGTCCCTCCTTTGCCAACTCCGGCGCGGTCGCGGCGGAGGCGAGGCTGGGCCGCGCGAACGCCGCGGCCGCGACCAGCGCCAGCGCTGTGCGCCGGTCGAGGCCGGCCGGCGGCTGAGCCGAGGGAAGGTGCGGACGCATGCTGATCTCCCGTTGGGCGGCGCGTCAGGTGGCCTTGCGCGCAGCACCGGCTATTGGTTCGCGGCGGAGGCGGTGGTCGCGCCGCCCAGCGGCGAGCGCGCCTTCAACTCCGCCAGGCCCTGCACGCTGGACTTCGCCCACTCGCTGAACTGGCGATCGAAATCCGCGCGGTTCGTGACGCTGTCGCGGCGATAGGGCGCGCCGTAGCCGACCACCCGATTATCCACCGCGCGCCCGAGCAGGGCGTTGGACGAGGAGTCGCGCACCTCGACGATGAGGGATGCGCCGCCGGCGTCCTGCGAGAACGTGCGCGACCGGCCGGGCGACATCGTATCGGGCGCCGCGACGTCGAGATCCACGATGGCGGTGCCCACCCGCAGCACGTCGGGGCCGGGCGCATCGACGATGGTGTAGCCGGCCTCGGTGACCGCCTTGCGGAACACCTCCTCGAAGCCCTTCTGCACGTCACTGAGGATCCGTTGCGCGTCGGAATTGCTGAGACGCGACATGGGATCGGCCTGGTTGTCGTTGTAGTCGCGCAGCCAGTTCTTCTGGAACGCCACCTCGGTCGGATCCAGCATGATCTTGGTGTAGCTGCGGAAGTCGGCCCCTGGCAGCAGATAGACGTAGTCGAAGCGCTTCGACGACACGCGGGTGAGGCCGTCCCAGGACGCTGGCGCGCTGGCGGCGACGGCGGCGCCGGCCAGCGGCGCGACGGCGACAATGGCGGACAACGCCGCGACGGCGAGGTAGCGTTTCATGACGCAGTCTCCGAGCATCGAGGCCACCAGCCTGCACTTCGCCCATGATCGCCTCCATCCGGAGAAACCCTGGGCCGTCGCGGCCACCCGCCGGAAGTTCCGGCTCCAAGCCCCGCTTGCGGCCGGGACCGGGTTTGACCCGATGGGCCGCCCGGGTCGGACGGGCGATCCTTCGCGGGTGAAGCCGGAGGTGGAAATGCCCTCACCGCCCCTGCACGCCGGCGCGGCCTGGCTGCTCGCCTGCGCCGCCGGCCTGGCGCTCACCGCGCCGCTGGCGCACGCCGGCCCGCCGGCACAGCGGCCGGCCGCCCCGAGCCCGGCGGTCGACCCCGCAGCAATGGCGGCGGCGAAGCGGATGGGCGACTACCTGCGCACCCTGACTAGCTTCGAGGTGGTCAGCGACGCCACCGTCGAGCGGGTGCTGGACGACGCCGGAGACAAGGCCGCCTTCGCCGAACGCGACACCTACAAGGTGCGTCGCCCGGACGCCTTCTTCGTGGAGACGGAATCGGACCGGCGGCACCGCCGCTACTATTATGACGGCCGCAGCTTCACGGCTTACGCGCCGCGCGCCGGCATCTTCGCCAAGGGGCCGGCGCCGGCGACGATTCCGGCGACCCTGGCGCAGGTCTACAAGGATTTCGGCATCGCCCTGCCGCTCGCCGACCTGTTCACCTGGGGCGTGGAGGAGCCGCCCCCCGGTCCGGTGCAGCGGGCGATGCATGTCGGCTCGGTCAAACTGAACGGCGTCGACACCGACCAGTACCTGTTCCGCGGGCCCAGGCTGCAGTGGCAGATCTGGATCGAGCGCGGCGAGCGGCCGCTGCCCCGACGGGTGTCGACCGTCACGCTCGACGATCCGGCCAAGCCGGCGTTCACCGCCGACCTGAGCTGGAACACGGCGGTCAGCTTCCCGCCCGAGACCTTCGCCTTCCAGCCGCCGTCGAGCGCGAAGCCGATCGCCCTGAAGCTGATCGACGTGGAGGAGCGCCCCCCGGCCGCCCCGCAGCCCTAGATCGGCGGCGCGGCCTGACCCTCAGCGCGCCTTGCGATGCTCGACATCGATGCCGAAGCGCTCGCGGTAGGGCGCGAACTCCTCGTTCAGGGCGGCGATGTCCTCGCCGATCATGTCCGTCGAGTAGACGAACTTGCCGTAGCGATCGCCCTTGTTGTTCGCCAGGTAGTCGCGCATCGCCGCTTCGGTGTCGGGCCCGAACGGCATGTCGTACTTCTCGTAGAAGCCGCGGATCACCGCCACCGGATCGGCGACGAAGTCCTGATAGCGCACGTGGTGGATGCGCGGATCGTCGACCAGCGGATGGCTCATCGTCGCCGCGAAACTGGCGCGGCTCATCGCCAGCTGCTGCTTGGCGATCGCCGCCCAATCGACGTGGCCGGCGAGCCCCTCGGTGAGTTCGGCGACCATGGCGATGCGCGAGGCGATCACCTGCACCGGGTCGCGGTGCGTCCAGATGATCCGCGCGTCCGGATAGGTCGCGAAGAAGTCGTCAAGGCGCGCATTGTGGAAGCCCTTCAGCACCCAGTACTTCTTCGGCCGGCGGTACTGGAACTGCTGCAGCATCATCTTGTGCAGCCGGTACTGGGCCTTGGGGTCCGCCGGCAGGCCGCCGACGTTCATGCCCATCGGCACCCGCCACCAGGCGGTCGGCGTCATCACCCGGAAGTCGAACGCCCAGGTGCGCTCGTCCTCGGGAAGCCCTGCCCCCAGCATGTCGTTGTAGGGGTGACTCTTCAGCCAGAAGTCGAGCTTGGTGTTGATCTCGCGCCAGTCGTCGTCGGCCCGCGCGCGGCGCGGATCCTCGCCCTCCACCACGCCCGGCGGCGGCGACGGATACATCACCTCCCAGAAGCGCAGCGAGCGGCCGTTCGGATCGACTGACAGGAGGGCGTGCAGCAGGGTCGTGCCGCAGCGCGGCTCGCCGGTGGCGAACACCGGCTTTTCGATCACCTCGTCGCCGATCGGGTAGCGCTTGCGGTCCTCGAAGAACTCCAGGCGCGAGGTCAGGAGCCACAGGCAGTTCTCCACCGCCGCCCGCTGGCCGGCCGCGTCCATGCCGACGCTCTTCAGATGGTCGACAGCCAGACGGAACCGCTCCGGCAGGCCGGGATCGCCGAAGTCGCTGAGGCCGGTGCGCGCCTGCGCCTCGGCGAGGATCGCCTCGGCGTCCAAGGGAGGCGTCTTCATCTCCACCGCGCCGTTCACGCCGCGCCTCCCGTCAGCCGCATGAGTTCGTCCTCCGCCTGCCGCACCTTCTCGGCGGAGCTGGCGGCGAACTTCAGGCCGGCCATGCCGCTGTAGTCGAGCAGCTTGGCCACGCGCATGCCGGCGTCGACGTAGCCCTTGTACTTGGCGGCGATCTGCTGCGGCGAGCCGTGCTCGACCACCGACAGGATGTGCTCCGGCCGGGTGCGGGTCAGCATGTCGAGGATGCGTTCGCGCGGGAACTTCGCCGGATCGATGTCCTGCATCCCGCGCCAGTCCTCGCCCAGCGGATGCTGGTGGCCGCGCTCGCGCAGCACCTCGGCCGGGATCTGCATCACCAGCGCCTTGACCAGCGGCGCCTCGAGGATCTCCGCCAACTCGGCGTCATCGCCGATCAGGCAGAAGTTGGTGGTCGCCGGGGTGATGGCCATGGGATCGCGGCCGGCCTTCTCGGCGGCTTCGCGGATCACCTTCAGCTTCGCCCCGTACTCCTCGGGCGTCCAGGCGCCGGCCGGCCACCAGCCGTCGGCGTAGCGGCCGGTGATGTCGAGCATCCGGGGGCCGTTGGCGCCGATCCAGATCTTCGGGAACTTGCCCTCGTAGGGCTCGGTGTCGAGGCGGGCGTGGTGCAGGTGGTAGAACTGCCCCTCGAAGTTCACCGGCCCGTCGCTCTCCCAGAGCAGGCGGATGACCTTCAGGGATTCCTCGAAACGGCTGACCGGCTTGGAGAAATCGAAGCCGTAGGGGACGGTGTTCTCGGTCTCGCCGCTGCCCAGGCCGAGGATGAAGCGGCCCTTCGACAGATGATCGATGGTCAGCGCCGTCTGCGCCAGCAGCGAGGGGTGCCGGCGCACCGTGTCGACCACTGTGGTGGCGATCGGCACGTTCTTGGTCAGCACCGCCGCCGCGGCGGCGACCGCCAGCCCGTCGAGGTGCCGGTGCGGCGACGGCGAGGAGATCGCCAGGTCGGTGAACTCCGGCGTCCAGATCGAGTCCGGCCAGAAGCTGACCATGTGGTCGGGAATCCAGATCGAGTGGTACCGCCCGCTGTCGAGCCTTTCGAGGTCCCCGAGGCCGAGCGGCAGGGTCGAACGCAGGAAGGCGGCGGGCTGGAAGGTCATGCGTGCTCCTCGACGTGCGGCGGCCCGCGGCGCGACGACGACTGGGAACCCGTGACCCCCACGTTCCTCTCCCATCCGCCCCGGCCGGGACGCCCGCGGGCTGGCCCCGCTGATTGCTGAGCCCCATTCAATGTCATACACCACCTGCGCAGAAACCTCCCATTTGGGAGGCGCTTTTGGAGAACCGAGGAAGCCGTCATGGTCGACGCCGACCCGCGCCAGGAACTGTTCTCCGCCCTCGTCGAGGGGGCGTTCGAGACCCCGCTGTGGAAGAGCTTCCTGGAGGGGCTGCGCCGCGCCGTAGCCGCGGACTACGCCAGCCTGATCTTCCGCCGGCCGGACCAGCCGCTGAACGACGTCGTGCACCTCTATTCGGGCGAACCCTCCCCGCCCCTGGTGCACCAGCTCTACCACGAGCAGCTCTATCAGCAGGATCCGTTGCCCTATCACGACATGGCCGAGGGGCGGCCCTACGCCATCGACGAGCTGATCAGCCCGCACGACCGCGCCACCAGCACCTTCTATCGCGAGATCAACGTGCCGAGCGGAATGGCCGAGCTGCGGATGATGCGCCTGCAGGAGGCGAGCGGCGTAAACGTGTGGCTGACCATCGCCCGCCGCCAGACGGACTTCACGCCGGCCGACGAGGCGCTGCTCACCGATCTCGCGCCGGTGCTGCGCGGCGCGCTGCGCAACTTCATCGCCCTGGAGCGCGAGCGCTTCAACGCCGCGGTCGCCGGCGAGGCCATCCGCCGCCTGCGGTTCGGCTGGTTCACGCTCGACGCCGGCGGCCGCGTGCTGGAGGCCGATTCCCAGGGCGCCCAGGCGCTGTCCGGCTCCACCATCCTGCGCAAGACGGCGAACGGCCGGCTCGCCGTGCGCCCCCCCGAGCTGGAGCGGCAGGTGCTGGAGGCGATCCGCCGCGTCGCCGCCGACCCGCGAAGCCGCCCGCAGGCGATCACCCTCAACCGCGACCCCTGGCTCGACATGCTGCTGGTGCCGGTGCACACCCCGTCGATCTCCGCGAACCCGGCGCCGGCGGTGATCGCCTATGTGCACGGCGACCGTCAGCCCTCCAACGACCGCTGCGAGCAGCTCGCCCAGCTGTTCGGCCTGACCTTCAGCGAGGCGCGCCTGGCCCTGGCGCTGAGCCGCGGCATGACCATCGCCGAGGCGGCGGCCGAGTTCGGCCTGACCGTGGAGACGGCGCGCAACTACTCGAAGAAGATCTACTCGAAGACCGGCGCGCGCGGTCAGGCGGACCTGATCCGCTTCGTCATGCGCAGCGTGCTGGCGATCGCCTGAGGCGCCTATCTCCTCCCCCCGCTCGTACCGGCGAAAGCCGGTACCCAGATTCAGCTGCGCGCCTTGCGGGCTTCACCTGGATCCCGGCGTTCGCCTGGATGAGCGGAGTTGGTTGGATATGTTCTAGAACACCAGCGCCGCCCCCGACGCGCCGGCCAGCACGGCGCCGAGTTCGATGTTCGACTGCTCGCCGGTCATGAAGTGCGCCGCGCCGGCCTGCAGGTCGCGGTAGCAGCGCTGCAGCCGGCTGCCCTGCCGCAGCGCGGTGGTCGTCGCCGAGCTGAACGCGGTCTGCGCAGCCTGGGCGGCGACGCGGGTCGCGTGGCTGGCGCAGAGCCGCCCGTCCAGCCGCAGGTCCTCCGCGATCTCGCCGCGCTCGGCGCCATCGTAAAGCTCGGCGAAGGTCGCGCGGACATAGGCCTCGGCGGCGCGCAGTTCGCCGTGGGCGTGGGCCATGTCGCGCTGCAGGGACGGCGACTCGCCGGCCAAGCCGCGCGGCGGCCGCGGCTTGGTCCTGGCGAACTCGGCCCATTCGTCGAGCGCCCGTCGGCCGCAGCCGACGGCGAACGACGCGTGGGTCAGGCAGGGGATCGCCATGAAGCCCATCTTGTAGAGCGCCCCGCCGCGGCGCGGTCGCGGGGCCATGGGATCGAAGGCGAAGTCCTCGTGGACCACCTGCTCCAGCACCTTGAAGTCGTAACTGCCGGTGCCGCGCAGGCCGATGACGTCCCAGTTGCCGAGGAACTCGACCTTGGCGCGGGGGACCAGGGCGATCAGCATCTGCGGCTGGCCGTGGTCGCCGATCACCGGCGCACCGTCCGCGTGCAGCACGTAGCCGCCGACCAGCCAGTCGGCGCTTGGGCTGCCGCTGCCGAAGCTGAAGGAGCCGGACACCCGGTAGCCGTCGCCGACCCGCTCGGCCTTGCCCAGCGGCGCGGCCTGGCCGGCGGCGCGCGCCTTGCCCGCGCCGCCGAAGATGGCGTCCACCGCCCGCTCGCCGAGGAAGGCGCCGGCGACCGCGCCGGCGGTCATCACCGCCCCGCAGTACCAGCCGGTCGAGCCGTCGTAGTAGGACAGCTCCCGCAACACGTCGATCAGCAGTTGCGGATCGGCCTCCAACCCGCCGACCTCCCGCGGCGCCATCAGCCGCAGCAGGTTGGAGGCCTCGATCGCCTGACGCAGCTCCGCGCCGAGTTCGCTGGCGTTTTCGCTCTCCAGGGCGCTGCGCTCGATCAGGCCGCGCATCGCGCGGACCTCCTCGAGCACGCTCAAGGCCCGCTCGCCGGCGCGCACGGACCTCGACGTCGCGTCCATTTCCACGGAGCCGCCGCCCGGCTCAGACCATGGTGTTTTCGAGGAGCTTGTCGCCCTGACCGCCGCTCTCGAAGCGGCCCAGCCCGTAGTCGCCCTTGATGGTGGTGCGCTGCATGCGGCGGGCGTAGCGGTTGTCCACCCCGCTCACGCAGTGCAGCATCCGCCAGTTGTCCCAGATCAGCATGTCCGTCGGCTTCCACTGGTGGAAGTAGGCCTGGACCTTCGCCGAGACCTCCTGGCAGACGGCCTCGAGAAGCGCGTCCCCCTCCGGGGTCTCCTGGCCCGAGAGGCCCTCGGCCATCCACGGCGAGACGTGCATCACCTTGCGGCCGTCGTCGCGGGTCCAGACCGCCGGGTGCAGGGCGCGCGGCAGGGTCTTGGCGTACTTGTTCATCTCGATGGCGTCGGCGCGGACGTGCACCGACTTGAAGGTCGGCGGCCTTCCGAACTTCCACTCGTCGTAGACCACGTTGAGCGTGTAGATGATGTCGCGCTCCTCGATGGCCGCGCGCAGCTCCGGGGAGAAGTCCTTGTAGAGCTGCACGCCGTCGGCGAAGCCGGTCAGCCCGCCCTCGGGCGGAATGTCGATCGCCCGCAGCACGCCCGCGCGGTTGAGCTCGTTGTTGTAGCAGTGGTCGAAGTGCCACGGCAGCCATTGGGCCAGCAGCCGCCCCTCGATCTCCACCAGGATCGGATCCTGCGGATTGTGCCGCATGTCGATCACCCCGGGCATCAGGTCCTGATCGACCCGCTCGACGGTCGCCACCGGGTGATCCTTCAGCGGGCCGAACACGTTGCTCAGCTCCACGTGCATCCGGCTCGACGGCTCCATGTCCTCGAAGACGATCATCCCGCGGTCTTCGAAGATGTCGTTGAGTTCGCGCCGCACCGCCTCGTCGGCCAACGACTCCTGGGTCACGCCGGAGATTCGCGCCCCGAAGCCGAGGTCCTCGCGCAACTTACGCACCTTGAACGACGCCACCGTCACTCTCCATCCCTGAGCGGCCGCCGCGCGGCCCGCTTGTCTTCGGCCGGATCGGATTACATAGTGACACAGCCGTTTCTTATAGTGACCTGATATTGGGACATCAGCCGAGGCCGTCAAGCGAAGCCAAAGCGCATCGCGCGTTCTTGCGGTGCTGGAGCTGATCGCCCGCCGCCAACCGATCGGCGTCAGTGCGCTGGCGAAGGCGATGGGCGAGGACAAGAGCGCCGTGCAGCGGGCGATCATGACCCTGGCCGACGCCGGCTGGATCCGGGTCGCGCCGGAGCCGCCGACCCGCTGGGAGCTGACGGCCCATATCTTCACCATCGCCAACCTGCCGCACAGCGCCAACGACCTGCGCCAGCGCGCCGGCCGTACCCTGGAAGCCCTGCGCGACCAGACCGGCGAGACCGTGTTCCTGGCTATTCCCGACTTCCAGCAGTTCGTCGTGATCGCCGTCGCCGAGAGCCAGCACATGCTGCGCATGGCCCCGCGGATCGGCGAGATCATCCCAGTGCGGGAAAGCGCCACCGGCCGGGCCATGCTCCCGTGGCTGTCGCCGGACGAACAGGCGGCCATGCTGGGCGAGCCGCCCGACCAAAACGAACTCGCCGCCTTCGCCGCCACCCGTGCGCGGGGCTACGGCCTCAGCGTCGGCGACGTGCTGAAGGGCTCGACCAATCTGGCGGCGCCGATCTTCGACGCCGACGGCCGGCCGATGGGAACGCTCGTCGTCTCGGGCCCCTCGGACCGCTTCACCGTCGAGCGCCACGCCGGAATCGGCGCTCTGACGGTGGAGGTCGCACACAGCCTCTCACGCGGCGCGCCCCGGGCCATCGCCGGCTGAAGCAGCGCCGCTGCGCCACCTTTGGTCTGCTCACGATCCCGTGTTCATAGAACCGGATCGCCCGCCGCCCGCTTCTTCCCAGGGAAAAAAGCTGAGCCTCGCACGACGCGGCCGGCGCAGCCCCGCCAAGCTCTGCGCCGCGGCTCGCCGACAGCAATGGAGACCTTGATGAAGAAGAATGTGATCTGCGGAGTCGGGTTGGCCGGTCTGATCCTGGCCGGCTGCGGCACGACAACCACCCAGCGCGCGGCCACTGGCGGCCTCGCCGGCGCGGCGGTCGGCGGCGCGGTGGGCGGCAGCTGGACGGGCGCCCTGGTCGGCGGCGCGGCGGGTGCGGCGCTCGGCGCGGCGACCACGCCGAAGTCGCACTCGAACGACCGTCGCCAGTACTGGGACTCCCGCGCGGGCCGCTACTATTACTACGATCGGGATTCCGGCCGGTACTATTGGGAAAACGGGCAGCCGCGCTACTGACGGCTGACCCGGCGGCCCGGCGGCCCTTGGTCGCCCGGGCCGTCTGGCGCTAGAGGACCCGGCAGGCTTCCTCGAAGCTCAACCGCGGCAGCCGCTCGAACAGATTCTCGTCCGAGCCGTAGCCGAGGTTGCAAACGAAGTTGCTGCGCCAGGTCGTCCCGGCGAAGAACTCCGCGTCCACGCCCTTGGCGTCGAAGCCGGACATCGGGCCGCAGTCGAGCCCGAGCGCGCGGGCCGCCATGATCAGATAGGCCCCCTGCAGCGAGCCGTTGCGGAAAGCGGTCTCCTGCGCGACCGCCGGATCGCCGAACCAGTCCTTCACGCCCGGCGCATGCGGAAACAGCCGCGGCGCCTGCTCGGCGAAGGCGAGGTCGTAGGCGACGACGGCGACGACCGGCGCCGTCAAGCTCTTGGCGCGATTGCTCGACGACAGATGGGGCGCGATCCGCGCCTTGGCCGCCTCGGTCGTCAGGAACAGGAAGCGGCCGGGCGCCAGGTTGGCCGAGGTCGGCCCCCACTTCAGCAGATCGTAGAGCTCGCGGATAACGGACTCCGGGACCGACTCCGGACGCCAAGCGTTGCGCGTGCGCGCCGTGCGGAACAGCTGATCGAGCTCAGCGGGGGCGAACCTTTCGGCCATGGGATGTCCTTCTCAGCGGGTGCTGCACGGCGCCTTAAGGCGCTCGCGCGCAGCCGGCAACCGCCCCCTAAGGAAGGCTCAGCGCGGCCGCTGGACCAGCTCGAGTTCGTTGCCGTCGGGATCGGCGACCAGGCCCACTAGCACATGGTGGGTCGGGTTCTCGCTCACGGGACGAAGAAGCGGATAGCCCGCCGCGGTCAGCCGCGCCTCGAGCGCGCGGACGTCGGCCACGTCGAGGATCGCCCGGCCGATCCGCGGCGGCTGGCCGGAGCCCGCCACGGGCGCCTTCGACTTGATCAGCAACAGGGTCACGCCGCCGCCGGGAAACAGCAGCGGGACCTCGGTGTTGGTCGGGTTCTCGATGCGCCGGGCCGCCGTCAGGCCGAGCCCTTTGACGTAGAAGTCGACCGCCCGATCCAGGTCGGTGACGGCGAAGGTCGCCGACATCAGCTGCATCGTCTGCGGCGCCGGCGGCGGCGCCGGTTCGCTCTTCGCCGGAACCGGGGCGGCGCCCAGGCCGATGGCGATCGCGGCGGCCGCGGCCAGCTGGCGCATGTCCATGAGCTCTCCCCTCTCCGTCGCGCTACTGCTTCGCCGCCCAGGAGTCGCAGCGCCCCTCCGCCGGCACCGTCCCGCCGCTGAGCAGGGCGCACTTGCCGCACGCGCCGTCGGCCGCCGTGTAGAAGGCGCAGCCGCCGCAGCGGCGCTTGGGATCGTCCGAGACCATCACGAAGCCGAGCGACTTGCGCATCGCCTTCTGGCCGGACGCCAGGGCGTCGGGGTTCACGCAGGCGCCTTGCGCCGCCGCGGCTGCGGCGAAGCCCGCCGCCGGCGCGCCGACGGCCAGCATCAACAGGGCCCGGCGCGTCGCGCCGGGCCGCAGGTCGGAGCCGGCCATCTCAGTCCTCGCGGAACTTGTTGTGGCAGGACGAGCAGGACTGGCCGAGCGCCTTGGCCTGCTTCTTCATCTGCGCCGCATCGCCGGTCTCGACGACCTTGACCATCAAGTCGGCCTCGCGCTGGAACTGCGCCTGCGCCGCGGTGAACCCGGCCGCGTCGGTCCAGATCGCCGGCTTGGCCTTGGTCTTCACTCCGGCTTCCGGACCGGAGCCGGCCGGGTACCACTTGTGCTGATCGCGGGCGCTGTTGGCGATCGTCCGCGCCGAGGAGCGCAGCATGATCTTCACCGGCGTGCCGGACTTCAGCTGGTCGTTGATGTTTTTGAAGGCCGCGCCGGTCTCGCGATAGCCGTTGATCCGGACGCTGACTGCGTCCTTAGGCGCGAGCTGCGCGTAGGCGGTCCCCGCCGCAGCCAGCGCCACACCTGCGCCGACCATCATCATCACCCGAAACGTCAACTGATAGCCTCCTCGACCTGGCGCGGCCCCTCGCCTGCGCCCTACGCGGTCCCTCGCCGGCCGAGCTTCACACGTCGCGCGAGCGCCGCGCAAGGCGGATATTTCATATTGCGAACTAGCAACCCGCCGCCGACCTCGAAAAGTTCACATTTTGAATTGACGCAAGCTTGAACTTTTTCAATCCTCCACGCTGAACGGCGCAGCACGGACCGCGCCGCACATGCTGGGGAGGCGTTTGAGTATGAGTTCGCCGCACGGGCGCAGACGGACGGCCGCGAGCCTGGCGATCGCCGGCGTGCTGGCGGGTCTCCTGGGCTGCTCCACTCCCCGCGACGTCGCCGGGCCGAACCTCGTGGCCGCCGCACAGGCGCCGGGGCGGATCACCGCCATGCGCCGGCTGACCGAGGCGCAGTACCGCAACGCCATCGCCGACATCTTCGGCACCGACGTCAAGGTCGGCGGCCGATTCGACCCCATCGTGCGCCCCGAGCATGAGCTCATCGCCACCGGCGCCGCCGAGAGCACGATCTCCCCGGCCGGTTTCGAGCAGTTCGACAGCATGGCGCGGACCATCGCCGCCCAGGTGCTCGACGAGCAGCGGCGCGGCGCCTTCCTGACCTGCCAGCCGGCGGACGCGACCCAGGCCGACCCGGCCTGCGCCCGCAGCTTCTTCCAGCAGATCGGCCTCTACGTGTTTCGCCGGCCGCTGACCGCCGCCGAACTCGACTTCTACGTCGACGTCGCCGGCCGCGGCGCCGAGCCGACGCGCGACTTCTACAAGGGCGTCGAGTTGGGCCTCGCCTCGATGCTGGTCTCGCCGCAGTTCCTCTACCAGCTGGAGACCGCCGCCGACGACGGCCGGCAGATCGACAGCTGGTCGAAGGCCTCGCGGCTCAGCTTCCTGATCTGGAACTCGGTCCCCGACCGAATGCTGCTGACCGCCGCCGCCCGCGGCGAACTGGACACCGAGAAGGGCGTGCAGGCGCAGGTCGCGCGCATGCTGGCCTCACCGAAGGCCGAGGAAGGGGTGCGCGCCTTCTTCACCGACTTCCTGCACCTCGACCGCGTGTCCAACCTGTCGAAGGACACGGTGGTCTACAACCGCTTCACCCCGGCCGCCGCGGCGGACCTGAAGGAGCAGATGCTGCTCACCGTGGTCGACCACGTGCTGACGCAGGACAAGCCCTACCCGGAGCTGTTCACCACCCGGAAGACCTTCCTCAACCGCCGGCTCGGCCTGATGTACCAGACGCCGGTGGCCAAGGCGGAGGGCTGGGAGCCGCACGAGCTGCCGGCCAACGACGAGCGCGCGGGCATTCTCGGCCAGGGCGCCTTCCTGGCGCTGTTCTCGCACGAGGGCCGCTCCTCGCCGACGCTGCGCGGGCGGGCGATCCGCGAGGTGCTGCTCTGCCAGCCGGTGCCGAATCCGCCGGCCAACGTCGACTTCTCCGGCTTCAACGACACCTCGAACGCGGTGCTCAAGACGTCGCGCCAGCGCCTCGACCGGCACAACACCGACCCGGTCTGCGCCTCCTGCCACAAGATCACCGATCCGCTGGGACTGCCGCTGGAGCGGTTCGACGGCGTCGGCGCCTTCCGCACGACCGAGAACGGCGCGCCGATCGACGCCAGCGGCGCCTTCGAGGGCAAGAGCTTCGACGGCGCGGCGGCGCTCGGCTACCTGATGTCCCAGAGCAAGGGCCCGACCGACTGCCTGGCCAAGCGGGTCGCCGAGTATTCGACCGGCCTGACCGAGGACAAGCTGCCGAAGGGCTGGCTCGAGGAGCTCGGCCAGCGCTTCGAGGCCGGCGGCTTCAAGTACCGCGCCCTCCTCGAGAAGGTCGCGCTCAGCCCCGAATTCTTCGCCCTGCCCGAGGTCGCCGAGCCCGCCGCCAAGGTGGCCGCCCTCTCCTCCCCCGCCACTCCGACCCAAGGGATCCGCTGATGGTCAAGCTTTCCCGCCGAACGATCCTGCGCGGCGCCCTCAACGGCGCGGCCGTGGGCGTGGCCCTGCCGCTGCTCGACTGTTTCCTGGACGGCAACGGCCAGGCGCTCGCCTCCGGAGCGCCGATCCCGGTGCGCTTCGGCACCTGGTTCTGGGGCCTGGGCGTCACCGAGGACCGCTGGAAGCCGACCAAGATTGGCGCCGACTACGACCTGCCCTTAGAGCTGCAGCCGATCGCGCCCTACAAGGACAAGATCAGCATCCTGTCCGGCTTCGACGTGATCCTCGACGGCAAGCCGAACCTGCCGCACAACTCCGGCGGCATCGCCATCCGCAGCGGCGTCGCGCCGTCCACGCCGACCCTGCCGGCGCCGTCGTTCGACGTGCTGATCGCCGACAAGATCGGCGGCCAGACCCGCTTCCGCTCGCTGGAGATCTCGGCGACCCGCGATGCGACCAACTCGCTCAGCGGCCGCGGCGAAGGCAGCCTCAATCCGGCGGAGACCTCGCCGATCAACTTCTACAATCGCCTGTTCGGGGCCGAGTTCGTCGACCCGAACAGCGCCGACTTCAAGCCGAACCCGCAGATCATGGCCCGCCGCAGCGTGCTTTCGGCCGTCGCCGACCAGCGCAAGGCGCTGGAAGCGCGGGTCGGCGCGCGCGACCGGGAGCGGCTGGACCAGTACTTCACGGCCCTGCGCCAGACCGAACAGCAGCTCGCCCTGCAGCTGGAGAAACCGGCGCCGCTGGAGGCCTGCCGCATACCGGCCAAGCCGGCCGACACCACGCCGCCGAACTACCAGATCGAGCACGTCATCGAGAACCACAAGACGATGGCGCAGTTGCTGGCGATGGCCCTGGCCTGCAACCAGACGCGGGTCTTCAACCTGAACTTCAACAACGGCGCCTCCTCGCTGACCAAGGCCGGCAGCACCATCTCCCACCACCAGCTGACGCACGAGGAGCAGATCGACGCCAAGCTCGGCTACCAGCCGGAATCGACCTGGTTCGTCGAGCGCTGCATGGAGGCCTTCGGCGTGTTCGTCGACACCCTGGGTCAGTTCAAGGAAGGCGACGGCACCCTGCTGGACAACACGCTGGTCGTCGCCCACTCGGAAACCAATTTCGCCAAGACCCACTCCGTCGAGGGCATTCCGATCATGCTGGCCGGCCGCGCCGGCGGCAAGGTCAAGACCGGCCTGCACGTGGCCGGCGGCTCGACGCCGGCGACGCGGCTCGGCCTGACCGTGCAGCAGGTCATGGGCGTGCCGGTCGACGCCTGGGGCGAAGGCGGCCTGCACACCAACAAGCCGATCTCGGAAATCATGGTCTGACGGAGCGGCGCGCGCGCCGCTCCGATCGATCCGCTGGTCCCGGCGAACGCCGGGATCAGCGGCTTCTACAGTCGCACTAGGTCTAGGACGCGCGCCGCGTCTTGCGGATCGACGCGCCGTCGCCGTCGGTTTCGGAGCTCCCGACCGGCGGGATCGGCTCGACGATCTTGCCGAAGGTGTCCAGGAACTGCGCCAGCTCGCCGGGCGCCAGCTGGCGCAGGCGCGGCCGCAGGAAGGCGTTCAGCGAGTCCGCCATCTCGCGATGCACCGCCTGCCCCTGTTCGGTCAGGCTCAGCTGCACCACACGGCGGTCGGTCGGGAGGGCTTCGCGGACGAGAAGGCCGGCGCTCACCAGCTTCTCGGTCTCGAAGGTGATGGTGCTCGGCAGGACGTCGAAGTACTCGATCAGCCGGCTCGGCCGATCGAGCCCGGCGTTGACCAGCGCCAGGATGAAGAGGCCGCGCTCGGTGAGCCCCTTCTCTCGCCAAAGGCTCTTCAGATGGCGGCTGGAGGCGCGCTGCAGATCCGAACCCAGCCGCATCACGGCGATGATGTCTGGATCGAGCCCGATGATCGGATCGACCACGTCGGCGGTTGCCTTGACCGGCTTGGACTTCGTCACTGGACGGACCTCTGCTTCCCGACCGCGCCGCGGCAGGATCCCTCCAGTTATTTCAGTAGCGACACGCACCGTTCAAGGCCAAAACCGCAGCGAAGTTGAACATTTCGATATATGAACTTGATCGATGCGGTATAGTCGCGGCGAAGCGCGCGGGAACCGCGCAAGAAAAGAGCGGGAGGACACCTTGGATCGGAAGCTGAAGAGCGCGGCGGCTCTCATCCTGGCGGGCCTCTTCGCCCTCCCGCCGGCGCTCGCCGCCGCGGGTCCGCTTCCCCCCGGGATCACGACGCGGAAAGCCGAGGACGGGCTGGCCCTGGCGCTCGCCGGCGGCGAGCCGCTCTATCGCCTCGACCTCGACCGGTACGCCAAGCGCCGCCGCGACGCCGCCCGGGTCGCCGCGGAACGCTGCGCCGACGTCTGCGACAAGCTCTGGCGCCCCGTGCCGGCCCCCGCCGGCTTCAAGCCCGAGGGGGACTGGAGCACGACGGAACGGCCCTGGGGGGCGCAACTCACCTACAAGGGCGATCCGCTCTACAGCTTCGTCGGCCAGAATCTGGCCGAGGCGGAGGCGGCGCCGGTCGCGCCGCCCTACTTCAGCTCCTACACCGCCAAGCCGGTCAAGCTGGTCGACGGGGTGCCGGTCGCCACGCTCTATTGGCACGCCGCGCTCTATCAACCGCCCGCGCCGGAGGTGAAGACGCCGGCCGGCGTGAGCGTGCGCTGGACGAAGACCAGCTACGTCTTCGCCGACGCGGAGAACCGCGAACTCTACGTCGCCAAGTCCGGACGCGCCTGCCGGGAGGACTGCGGCGGCTTGCAACCTCTGGCGGCGCCGTTGGCGGCTGCTCCGTTCGGCGAATGGAAGCCGGTCGAGGACGCCGTCGGCGGCCGCTACTGGGCCTATCGCGGCCGGGTCGCCCACCACGCCGCGACCGCCGAGGCCGAGCCGCCCGGCGGCGACTGGCGCCCGCTCGAGGTGCATTGAACGCAATTCCCGCGCGCATCGGGTCGGCGTCAAAGCCGAGCGCCTGTTCGTCCCGAGCGCAATGAGGTTCGGCGATTCGCTTGCATTTACCCGGGCTTAACCCTGGGGCGACTGACCACGGCGTCATCAGAGGCGAATATCGGGCGCTCAGAGAACACGCGTCTCCGAAGTTGCGTCGCCGAGCGTCAGAAATGTGTTGCTTTAGCCACAGGTGGCCGCCGCCGACAGTCCGTTGAGCGACGCTGCGCGCAGGTCATGGTGACGGTTGCGCGAACCCCGTGATAGCGCCGCCGACGAAGCTTCAGGGGTACGGCGTGCAGTCTGCGCCCGCCGCTGGGGTTTTGCAGCAGCCTTGGCGATGCTCCCAAATCCGTCGCCCGGGCGCTTCTGAGGGACGAACTTTCACGGTGTGAAAGGTCGCGAGTGCGCTCGACCAGCGCGTGCCGGACCCCGGTGCGCGCGCGAGACCACGCGTCCTGACGCAGCCGCGCAGCCCCCTCCGAAGGCTGGCTTTTCGACTTAAGAGGGGAGGTCATTTCAATAATGACATCGCGTAATCGTATCGCCGCCGGCGCGAGCTTGCTCGTGCTTGCATTCGCCAGCGCCGCCCATGCGGCCCAACCCGCCGAAGCCGTCGGAACCGCCGGCCCGGAAGCCGCCGCTCCGGAAGCGTCCGTCGCTGAGCTCGGCGAAATCGTCGTCACCGCGCGGCGCAAGTCGGAAAGCCTGCAGCAGGTGCCGCAGAGCGTGACCGCGGTCACCTCCGAGACGCTCGGCAAGCTCAACATCCAGCGCCTGGAAGACGTCACCGCCGTGACCCCGGGCTTCACCCTGAGCAGCGGCACCAGCGGCTACTCGGTCGCCGCCTCGACCCGCGGCGTCAGCTTCCAGTCGGAAAGCGCCGCCTCGCCGACCGTCGCCTTCTACCTGAACGACGCGCCGGTTGAATCCAGCGTGCTGTTCCAGTCGCTGTACGACGTCGGCCAGGTCGAAGTGCTGCGCGGCCCGCAAGGCACCACCCGCGGCATCTCGTCCC
>Ga0164243_10005041_pt1 | contig 20307 bp, 23 predicted proteins | sample OricompcompostOP_FD_108781 | JGI IMG/M metagenome (GOLD analysis project Ga0164243, IMG submission 108781) | Organic Plus compost microbial communities from Emeryville, California, USA - Original compost - Organic plus compost (OP) | ecosystem: Engineered > Solid waste > Mixed feedstock >...
CATCCGCGCCCGCGGCTATGCCTCTGTCGACGGCAAATTCATCCCGGGCCTGGTCGCCATCGCCGCGCCGATCCTCGACTGGCAGCGCGAAGCGCAAGCGGTCGTCACGCTGATCGGCATCGACCCGACCATCATCGATCAAGGCTCGGACGCCGTGCGGCATCTCATGGCGTTCTGTGAGGAGCAGTCGCTCGCGGCGATCAGGGGGGAGAGCGTGTAGCGGCGGCGGCGCTGGGGGAAATCTGGCGCTCCCTAGGGGACGCGTCAAACTCTGTCAAAACAAGCACTTATCTGAAGGTTTGGGCGAAGGGACCGGCGTTGAATTTCAAAGAACATTTCTAGCGGCTCCCAAACACTAGCCGTCGCAACTTTAATCGACGACCTCAATGGTGGGACGCTCGAAGGCACACATCGTTCATCCGACAGAAAACGCTTCCGACTTGCCGACCGTCCGCAAACACTTGCGCCGTGTCCGAGCATGGCGCGCGACCGAGGAAAGCTGCCACACCACGGCGTTCAGCCGGCAAACGGGATTCCGCGAAGCCCTATGTACTCGCAAGGAGGCTGGCAGCCCGATTCGAGGAGCTTGGCTTTCAGCCGTTTGCGTCTGAACACGACCGTTACGCGGTCATCCTTCATCGCGATCGGCAAGGCGAGATTATCGAGCTAGGCCGACCACTGAAGGGGTACCAATTTTTTCCCACGAAGGCGCTTCGCCGGAATATCGAGCTATTGCGGCAATTCAAATCATTTGCACGACGCCAGGACACGAAAAACTGGCGGTTCTGGTCGTTCGGCACGACAGACCGCAAAGCGCGGATTTATGAGCTCGCCGAAGACCTCCAATTGTTCAATAAGCGGATAAACACGGTCTTTTCCGATTGCCGAAAGCGTCATGATTTTGAAGTGTTTCTTATCGTGGTTCACGTCAGATACGACGAGGTCACGAACTCGTTCGACTTGCACGCACATTTCATCTGCCAGATGCCTGCCGGACAGCGGGAGGCTGTCGCTCGGCGGCTAACCTGCGCTTTCTCCAAATGCCACCTGCCCGATGAGCCCATACGTAAACTGGCGGCTGTGGTGACCTACTCTTTGTGGGGCATCTACAAGGCCCGAAACCTGGTCGAGCGGCCTGCAACCGCGCTTTCCGCTGTATGGAAGCTTAGCGAGAAGCGCCCGCGCCTAGTCCGTACCGGCGGGTCCTTCGCCAAGTGGCGCCGCAAGAAGAAGCCCAAACGCTCCCAACACGAACGCGCAGCGGCTCGAAGAAGGCGGGAGAACCGCGCAGCGACCCGCTACAGCGGACCTAGGAAGCCTCAGGGCAACCGCGTCTTGGCCAAGACAACGATAAGGCTTGGACGCAATCGCGTTAGCGCATTGATCGTCGAGGAGTATCGCCGAAGGCACGGCAGCCAACCTCAGGACTCGCCTTCAACGACCTGCGCCGTAACTCAGGACTGGCCGAATAGGTCCGAACATCACGCCCATTCGTCAAACGGCGTCGGAGGCCCCACACAGGAAACTTCGACTTCACCGGCTTCAGTAGCCCACTTCTGGTGGACGGCGAAGAGCTTGCTCATCTCCGCGACCCAGGTTCGTACCGGCTCTCTCCCTCAGCCCAAGGCGAGGCAGCCAATCTCCGAAGCACAAAAGGCTGCGCTCTGGTGGACTGCCATCCACGCAGAAAGCCGGCGAGCATCCCGGACAGCGGCTGTCCCCCACTGTAGGACGTAACGCTACGTGCTACAGCGCAACAGGAGACTGGGATAGCCCCCAATCCTCGCCTCGGTTTCAGACCCACGCTGTCACGCATTGCGTACTTCCAGAGTGTACGCGCGGCGAGACTGTGGCGAACACTGGACTTTTGCGGATACCAAAACGCATAGGCGGCCCTTGCGCCGGCCGCCGCCGAGCCTGCGACCAATGCAGAGCTCAGCGCGCTCGACCGGGAGTTCGATGGCGCTCGCGCGTTATTGTGCCGCCTCCATGCGCTCGCTGACGTCGGATATTGTCCGCTTCGCCTGCGACGATCCACAGCGGCCCTTACCGGGTGTCGTACACTCGGGTCAACCGAGCCTAGTGGCCCCATGTGCCGTGCTCCGGTCCCTTTGCTGTCGCCCCTCGACGAGCGCGCTTTGGACTTGCAGGACGCTCGACAATGATGGGGACAGCGGCAGCCACGGCCGTAACACGTAGCGCTACGCCGCTACGCAACAGGAGGTTAGGCATGCGACACACGAGACCGCCCATTACCGAGAAGGAAGTGCACGACGCCATGGACGCGCTCAACGCGGCAGGCACAGAGCCTTCTTACAGGAAGGTGCGGAAGGAACTGGGAGACCGCGGCAGCTTCTCCGACCTAAAGGGGTACATCCGGTCTTGGCATCCCAAGGATCGGCCGGAAACGCCGCTGCTCCCGCTCCCCGATGCCATAAGCGCGGCCGCCTTGGAGTTGGGCCAGCAAATCTGGTCGGTGGCGCTCCAGAAGGCGGAAGCACTCATGACGGAGAAGTTGGCCGGCTTCGCCGCGGCCAAAAACACCGCGGAGGTGGACCTTCAGCAGATGACCAAGACCGCCGACGAATACGCGGCCGACAATGATCGGCTGCGTGACGAACACACCGAACTGACGGCGAAGTTCGATCAGGCCTGCGAATGGGCGCGACAGCAGGAGTTGGAAGCGACCGCCTTGCGTGCGGAGGTGACGACGCTGCGGGAAGCGCTCGCGCAGATCCTGACGGCGAAGGCGCCTAAGAAAATCAAGAAGGGTGCCGCCGACGGCCCCGCGTCCAACCGCGAGGCCGCTTAGCGAGGAAAGGGGGCGGGTTCATTACCCGCCCCTTCTCCGCCAACCACGCGAAATTCACAAAAGGCACTGGCAATACGGGTCAATAAATTCAATCACTTTGAACGTGCGACTCTCGCCTGCCTAATTGGGGAACGGTGATGACACTCATTGGCTACGCGCAGGTCTTGATTAATGGCCAGTCCTTGGACGCTCACGTGATGGAGCACACGGCCGCCGGAGTTAACGTAGCTCGGATCCGCGGGCATGCCCGGGGCGGCGACCACGCGGTGCGCTTCAACCGATTTAATTCGCGACCAGGCAGCATTTCGACACCCAGCCTGAAAACCCTCGCCATTCGACCTCGCACCACGGGAAGCGGCTCTTGTTGTCGTCGGCTGGGCGGCAGGTCTTGGTTTTCACACCGGTCGCGCCGACGGGGATGCCGACAATCAGCGGATGCCCCTGCCCCGGTCCCTTGCGCATGTTGAGGACGCCGCCCGAGGCCGCCAGAGAGACGCGGTAGGTAGCGACGTTCTGGGACTGAGAAGCAGACTGCGTCGTACTTTCCGAACCGAAAATCTCAGCAGATGGCTGCGTCTCGGCCGGCGCAGCTGTCGTTTCGGAGTCGCCAAGACATTCAACCAATGGAGGGGAAACGCATTCGAACCCTTCCCTGCGGCAATCCCGACTTACTTCACTTCGAGATCCGATCAAAAAGCCGAGTTCTCGGCCATCCCAAAAGGAATAGCCCGTCATGTAGACGCAGCCATTCTTGGTAGTTGAGCCGCCTAGAGCGCATCGCCTCCCAAGCGCTTCACTACATATGCGTACCGCTCGTTCTGTTGTCTCGTCGTAGAACTCTCCGCTTACGAGGGAGTATTTGATATGGTCGCCTCTTCGCCCCTGCGCCCAAGCCAAGATTCTTGAAGGTTGTACCTTCCCAAGATTACTTGGCTCCGACATCGCTCGTTTGTATTCTGACGAATTTATAACGTTATCAAAAAGCGCAACATGATCAAAAAGAGACACATACCAACCTTCGTCGGGCGGGCCACCGAATAGCGTGCCAGCGACTACCAGTTCGCTCTTTCTTTTGGGATGAGGGAACAACAATGGACTACCGCTATCGCCGAGCCTCTGAATTGCCGCCTTATCAATAGGAGGCGTGTCATGAAGACCTTTTCCGGTAATAAAGGCGGCCCCAGGTCGTCTACCTATATGCTCCATGATACGCCAACCATTGAACTGAACCCTGCCGTGATGGATATCCCACCATGTCGTCACACATTCAGTTGCGCGTCCCTCGCATCCATGCGTGAGACCGTATCCAGCGACGACTGCCTCATTCGTAGATACTTCCTCTGAGAATCGTTCCAATACCTGTCCGATCATTGACTTCGTGAGACGCTTTCCGTCGCCGAATTGCTTAATGAGTTCTCGAAATGGGAGATCATCATCGAGGACGGTGCTGAGCTTTTGCCTCACTATGATGTCGCCTTCTGGGATGATAAGTGCAATATCATTGCGTACCGCGAGGTATACGCACTGTTCTCTTTCAAGCCCCGTCACGTTGCATGTATCTATCGTTTTGCCCCGAACGGAGATGATGTGGCGCGCCGTCGTTCGCACGTATTGACCACTAAGGCCCCTGAAGTGAATGAATAGATCATTCGGCTTCATGCCATCTCCATCCCCTGGCCGGGCTATGCAGTGGCGCGCGGTAAGTACAAGGCGGCGCGTTAGCACCGCACCCGAGCAAATGGTCGCAGTCTGTCCACCGATCCGCTTCGAAAGTCGCACTACGGCTGAGAATTCATTCTTCGAATAATCCAGAATGCCATCGAGTGCCATGGACCCATCGCACGCCGACATAAATGCGATTGCAATCCAGAGCAGATGCCTTATTGGCGCGTAAATAATTTGTGTTTCTCTCATTGTAGGTCGGATCACTATCGTGTCGACTTCCACTCGATGATATCGGCTTCATCGTCTGTCATTTGGCCGCCCGAACGAGCCTTTTCTTCGATGGCTAAAGCCTTCCGATACAAAATGTCGGCCTCGGCTGTGCGGCTTTGGGCGTAGTACATCCGGGATAGTAGGATCATTAGGTTCACACTTTTGGGATGATTGGGTCCGTGCACCTTCTCAATGATGGTGAGCGCTCGTTGGTAGAGTGGTTCGGCTTGGTCGTAGCGTTCGAGCTTGTGATAGGTGGCGGCGAGATTGGAAATGCCGATCGCCAAAGTCGGATGGTCCGGCGGCAACGTCTGTTCGGCGATGGCAAGGCGACGTTTTGCCAACGGCTCGGCTTCCGGCCAGCGCTGCGTACGGCTGTACGCTACAACCAACCTATTGAGTGAAAAACCGACTTCAGGGCTGTCAGGGCCGGTCACCTTTTCACGAGTGGCAAGCAGGCGCTGTAGAAGAGGAACCGCATTGTCATAATTTCTCTGGTGCTCGTATATTCTAGCCAGATTGTCGAGGCTCGATACAACATCCGGATGATCCGGCGGCAACGCCTTCTCGCGGATGGCAAGCGCGCGCTTTTCGAGTGGCTCAGCCTCTTGGAAGCGCTCCTGCCGGAAGTACGCCGCTCCAAGATTGCTCAGCAGCATGGCGAGCTGGAGGTGATCCGGGCCGAGCATCCGCTCGGCGATCGGGATCGCCCGCTTGTAGAGCGCTTCAGCTTCAGCATATTTGCCTTCTTCGAATGACTTCGATGCCTGCCGGAGCAAAGACTGCAGGTCATCGGAGGGTATTGCGCTCAGGGTGATTTTGATGTCGCGCGGCTGGCCGGCGCGGAACACCCGCACGGCGATTTGCGACCCGACGCCGGCGGCAGCGACTTTCCTGACGATGTCCGTGCCGTCGGCGATCTCCGCGCCGTCGAGGCCGACGATGATGTCATTTGCCTGCACGCCCGCCAGGGCCGCCGGACTGCCCGGCGACACGCCGGTGACGACGGCCCCTCTCGGCGATGAAAGGCCCAACCTCCCGGCATCGTCCCTGGTCACATTGCGCATCTGGACGCCGAGCCAAGGCCTGTCGGGATTTGCGGGGCCGGCTTGGGCGATCCTTAGCGGCGCTGCGACGGCAGGCCGATGCACGCCGGTGTCCGACTGCGCGTGCGGCGTCGTGCTGGAAGCGAGAACGAAGAAGCACGCCAGCAAGGCTCGTTCGTATCCCGCGCGCATCAAAGTCGTGCCTTTCCGCAAATTTGCAGTTCAAGCGATCGGCTTAAATGGACGAGACCGGATATCGACCCTCCGATCCCCGGCGCTATTGTTCAGGAAAGTGCGGCGCTCCGCATACCCCAAATGAGGTAGAAGCGGTTCGAGAGATGCTGCCTTGCCTGACTTCACATCGTCAGCCCACGAGCGCGAACCGCCTCTCGACGGCTGTGCCGGCGACGTTTGCAGCGGTAGTGCCGTCGAAGGCGATGCAATCCGTCGCGCCGGGAGGCGCCAGGTCACGTCCGCACGGCCTCGCGATAATGTTCGGGCGCGATACCGTAGCTGTTGGCGATGGATTCGTGCGGTGTATTCGGTGGCTGGCGATTTGAATCGCGCGCCGCGCCGAGGTGGAATTTGCGACGCGTTCCGTCTCCCTCCAGGCTGCCGTTGACGACCTCGACGATGCGGACCGGTTCGCCGCCGACATTGACCTCGTAAAGTTTGCGCGGCTGGCCGTGCAGTTCGTCGCTCGCAATCACACGCGCCTCACGCTCGGCCAAGTATCGTTCGAAGCCGTAGATTTCGAGCATGACGCGGCGCAATTCCGCATTCGGCTCCTTCTCGATCTTGTCGATAGAGAGCTTCGCGCGATTGGTGAACAGCCATTCGTGCGAGGGCGGAATGCGCAGGCCGTGCCAATAATAAAGGCCCCAGCCGTCACGGAAGGACACCGCTTGCTTGGTGCCGTGGTGCAGGTGCGTCGGAAATCCGACTGAGCTGCGAGCGTTGTTCCAGTGCACACTGGCGAAGCGGTCGGAGACGATGCAGACACCGTCGCGCGGGAACCAGTAGCCGCAGGAAGCGGCGATCCGCTCCAAGATGCCGAGGCGATTTAAAAGGCTTTCCTGCACCCGGCCCACGATACTGCCGAAGCGATAATAAGCGAGCCAGTGTGCGTCCATCTGGCCTAGAAAATAGCCGTCAACGCTGAGATAATAGAGATCCTGTGCGACGTCGGCGCTGAGCTCGCCTTTGAGCGTGTTAACGAGGCCGACCTTCAATTCCACGCCCAGTCCGTCACGAAGCTCAGCTTCAAGCCTGTCCTTGAGCGTGCACTTCAACCTGTCCGGCCAGTCCGCGAGTCCAGACTCGACCCCGGTGCGCAAAGCCACGCTCATGAGTTCTTGTTCGAGGCTGGCAGCGAGTTCCCTCTTGAGATTGGCCGCGAGTTTTCGTGCAAGCCTATATCTGTGTTCACACCAAAGATCGAGCGAGAGCAAGCTGAGGTCGTAGTCGATTTCAATGCCCAGACCGACACTCATTCTTGCCGCATCGGGCCACTGCGGATTTTCCGAGAGCTTGCCGAGTGCATAAAGCGCAAGCACGCAGGTCGCCGGAGATGGCATCCAGAGCATCGTCGGAGGCGCGCGGCCCACTGCCGCATAGGCGTTCGCAATCGCCTTCGTAGCGACAGCTCGATCTACAGGCTCGCAGGACGTCGCTTGCCGCCACATCCGTTGGCGAAATTCAACGAGCGCCCGTTCCTGCTCCTCCGTGAGAGATTTGATGCGGTGCCTCGTCACCTTCGCCTCACCTACCGATCTTGCCGAGCTCTCCGATCAGTCCTCGACGAAGCGCTCTGCGACCGCGCCGTCGCCTTCCACCTGACGACCGATGAGGTACTTGCCGGGCGCGACGCGGATGCCGTCGTGCTCCTGATGAGCGATCACCACCGCAGCGCCCTCCACGACGAGACAACCGACAGCGAGATCGGTGCGCGTGAGAAGACCCATCCGCTGCATTTCCGTGGCGACCTTCGGGTCGCGATACATGCGCGCGCCAGAAATCGCGCGTCGGCGTCCGCTGCCGGCAAAGGCTCTGCGCAGCTTGGTGTCGCGCACATGCAACACCGGGTCGACCTGCCGGGTGGCCGGACGAAAATTCCGTTCACGCAGGACGATGTGATGGTGATGACCGGTTCGCTCGCCCTCTTGCAGAATGAGCTTGCCGTCGATCGGGCGCATCTCGTTGACGGTCGCAATTTTGATGCCGGCGGGAATGGGAATGATCGCGACGTCGCCCTGGAAGGCTTGGCCGTTCGCAGGGTCGTAATCGATAATCTGCACGGCCTCCTCCGATTAAAGTACGCAGTATCGCCCGCGCATCCGAACTCCTTACCGGGCCACGCTGTGTCTTTCGACACGCCCTGCACTTCTGCAATTTCCTGCGCAGACGCCGTTGAGTCACCGCACGACTAAGGCAAACGCGCCGCCCATCAGGACCGAGGACGCTACTACGGCTCTTCGTTCGGCTTGGCGTCGGTGTAGTCGCTGTACAGCCAGAGGCAGCCGAACACGACCATGGACACAGGCGCCAGCAGGACCTTGGCGTAAAGGTGCCCGGCGTAGAGCCACATATGCAGCGTCCAATAGAGGCCGGCTGCTACGAGGCCTAAGGGAAGTATCAGGCAGATCGCTCGGCGCATCGCGAACCCCGAGTTCCGCGCGGACGCATGCTCCGCCTAGTTTACCCACACTCTTGCCAGTGTACCGACCACCGGCGTCACGCCATCTGACAAGACACGACGACCTCGCCATCCGCCAAGCGTTGCGCTCGCGGCTATCGCCGCTGTTACAACTGTCGCCGCCGGGCGCTATCGGACACCGCCACGCCGTCCCCGGCGGCCACCGTCAAGGACGGTCCGGCCGCGCCACACATTAATGTTAAGGCTGACCGCCTATTTCTCGTTGTATATCTTTGAAATCTTGTTCTATGTGGCTTTTCCAAAGCGCGAACGTACCGAGAGCCCTGTCAAGAACTCCAGGCCTATTGTCTCGTACAAACTCATTGCAATTCTTGTCATGAGATACATTGAAGTCGCCCCCACCCCAATTCTTACTGCTTACCAACTCGTATTTCCCTGCGGAATCGCGTAGGTAAAGCTCTCTAACGAGCTTTACCCTTGATATTTCTACTGTGCATTTCAAATTGCATCCGAAAGCTCCACAATTTCCTTCTTCATAGATCAATATGTGCGCAGCCGCAGGGTAGGAACGCATGTATTGTCGTGTTTGAGGGCCTATTTTCAATACAAATTCGTGTACGTGAATGCTTCTGGTAACAGTGTGATCTTCTCGTGTAATTCTACGAAAGACGACATCACCACTTTCTTGGGTTTCAAACTGAAAGCTTCGCCGAATCTCCTGATCTGTGACCGTATCAGCCAACGAAATGGAGCTGCATGTAACCAAGGAAATAATGGCAAGCATCCTTTTCATGTGCTCTCCTAATTTTGCCAAAAGCCCTTGCGTTCGCTGTGGCTTGTTAACGCAATGAACACGCCGGATTGCCCTGGGCGGCACGTTTGAGTCACGCGGCCGAGATCGGCGGGCCGGCCACATATGTCGCTTTGTCCAGCCGTGCTTTGCCTCCGCGGTCATCCCTGTCGTTGCCACGGTGCGGTCTCTTCGCCATCCGGCGCCTTGCAGCTGCCGGAGGTGCATTTGTTACAGGCGCTCGCAGGCGATCTTCTGCTCATACGCCTCGTCCGGCTTGAGCGGCGGCGGGTTGCCGCTCTTGCAATCGTTGGTGCTGCAAGCGACCTTCACATGCATCGCCGCCTCGGCCGGCTGCGTCATCAAAGCGGGCGCCATTAAAGCCGCCCCAACGACGAGGAACGGCAGAGCTTTTTTGATCATGAATTTCTCCCGATGTGTCCCACCGATCATGAGCATTCTGTCGGTGAACGGCCGCGCCCGCATTGCCTGAATGGGTTAGATCGCGGACCATTTTGCAGCCCGCGCGCCGCGCGATGCTTTGCGCGCAAATGAACAAAGACCGATGAGTCCTTCATTTGCAGGCTGCGTATCCGGCGATGCGTCACCCTGACGCACCTTTAGCGTGCAGTCACTTCAAAGTACCCGTCTATCCTCGCAGAACCGATCGTGTGGGCAGCGGCCGGGATTTTTTTCATGTCATTTTCGGAGAACAGGTTCAACCATCAGTTCGAGCGCCGCGCTGCGGATGCAAGGCGGCTTCTGCCGGCCATTCGCCGTCTCTTCGATGCGGCGATCGACGCGGAGAAATGGCCGGTCTTTCTCAAGGAGCTCGCAGCGGCGTTTGCCGCCAAGGGCTCGCATATCGTCCGCGTGCAGCCCCACGAAAAGACGCTCAGCTTTTCCGCGCTCTACGGCTTCGACGACGCCATCCTAAAGGTTTACGGCGACGGGACGACCGACCTGAACACCGCCATGGCGCGGTTCGAGCGGCATTTCGTCGAGCTGATGCCGAGCGACCCGCGCGTGCGATTCCTCGAAAGGTTTCCATACCGGCCCCTCTCCTGCCGGCTGGAAATCAGCGAATCCGAACTGCATCGCTCGAAGGTTTATCAGGACCAACTGCGCTTTGCCGACGCAGAGTATTCTCTGCTCGCGAGCCTTGCCGAGGACGACGGCTCGCTGATCATGTTCGGCGTGTTCCGCGGCAAGCAATCCAGGCATTTCGATCAGGCGGAAGTCGACGTCTTCGGCGAGCTCATTCCGCATCTCAAGCAGGCCATCGGCCTGAGCGAACATCTAACGCGGCTCAATTTCCTCAACCAAGCCGCCTTCGACACTCTCGATAGCCTCGCGATGGGGCTCTTGCTTGTCGCGGACGGCGGCCGCCTTGTCCACGCGAATGCGGCCGGCCGTCGCATCGTCGAGCTTGCCGACGGCATCAATGCTCAGGACGACATCCTCAGGCTCCATGACCCTGATGACGACACGCGGCTCCGGGAATTGGTGCGCACTGCGCTGGTCGCAGCGCGCAAGAATGCGATCCCGCCGAGCCAAGCCATGACCGTGACGCGCCCGTCGGGGCGCGAACCTATACCGCTGCTCGTTGCTTCTCTCGCGCGTCATCAATCAGAGCGGCGTTTCGGCCCGCTCGACCGGCCGCTTGCGCTCTTGTTTGCCTCGCTTCCCGAAGAGCCGCAGGAAGCTCCGGTCGAATTGCTGCGCCGCCTATTCGGCCTCACCCTCGCCGAGGCGCGCGTCTGTGAGCGGCTCGTCCGGCGGCGCGGCGTCAAGGACATCGCGCTAGAACTCGACATCACCGTCGAAACCGTACGCGTGCACCTCAAGAATGCTTTTGCCAAGACCGGAACGAGCAAGCAGACGGAGCTCGTCGCCAAGATCATGGCGACGCCGGTATGGATGCACTATCAGCACCGGGCGGCCGCTTCGAAGAAGCTGGATCCCCGTCTTGGGACTCCTCGTCGCGATCATCGCTAGCATCAGAGCGCGCTCAGTTGCCACGATTGCACCGCTGGTCGGCACCGCCGGCGTGCCGCAACTTTAGACGCCGCTCCAAGACCTCCCCGTGCTGAAACGATGGCTTTCACTGGAAATCCAGGGGCCGCGGCGAAAAGTATCTGGCGATCTACCTCATTCAGGGTATGCGCGGACTCTCCATCGTCAGCAAAATGATCGCCAGCAGCGCACCGTTATCCACTGCTGATGCATGACGCCGCTCGCTGCGGCGCATGGCATGCACTGGGGCCAAATGATTGATGAAAGTGATCGAGATATTAGCGGCGATCGCGCCGTCTTCCTCCTGCCTCGACCAAATCGTGGAGACCGCAATAGGTTGCGAAGAGAAAGCTGAATTCTCGGCGCCCCGCGACTGTCCCTCGATGACTTTACGGCAGATGCACGAATGATCTGAGAGGGGCAGTACGTGGGGGCTTGTGGCTTACGTAGAGCGGCCAGCGGTGGCCGGCCAGGGCAGAGCTCAGGTTCTTGGCTGCGCGCGACGCTGTTTACCACCATGACGGCGGCAGCGGCAATGCCTCCGGTCGCACAGGCGACGGACTACGTTTGGCGCACCACGCCGGCCGACGGCAATTTCAACAACGTGGGCAACTGGGAACCAGTCCCCGGCGGGAACTGGGGGACTTTGCCGCGTTTCACCGCCTTTTTCGATGCAACAACCCAGCCAAACATTTCCATCTTGGCCAATACGACGATCGGCGGCTGGACGTTCACTGTCGGAGCGTCGAGCTATCAGTTCACCGTTCCCACCAGCACGGCCATGCATTTCGATGGCGCCGGTATCGACATCCAGGGCGGTAGCGTCATCATCAACAACAACGGCCAAGTAGAATTCTCTCTTATCAGCACGGCTGGCAGTGCCATTATCAATAACTACGGCAACCTCAACTTCTCCTTCAGCAGCACGGCAGGCACCGCCACCATCAACAACTACGGCTCGGTTTCATTCTTTACATCCGGCTGTTGCGGCGGCACCAGCACGGCCGGCAACGCGCGGCTGATCAATAATGCCGGCGCTATCATCGATTTCTCCGGTAGCACCGGCCCGCTCGGCAATAACAAGCTCACCGCTGGCTCGATCGAAGGCGCCGGTCAATACATCCTCGGTGACAACGAATTGACCGTAGGATCCAACAATCTCTCGACCGAGGTAAGCGGCATCATCGAGAATGGCACCTTTGGCGGCGGTGGGGGAACCGTACGTGGATCGTTGACTAAAGTCGGCACCGGCATACTGACGCTATCAGGTACCAACACCTATACCGGTGCGACCACAGTGGATGCCGGCACGCTGGCGGTGAACGGGTCGATCGCCTCATCAAGCGGCGTTACCGTGAACAACGGCGGCACACTCAGCGGTACGGGTCAATTGCCGACGACCGTCATCAACAACGGCGGCACCCTGGCGCCCGGCAACTCGATCGACACCATCACGGTGAACGGAAACCTGACCTTCAACGCCGGCTCGACCTACGCCGTCGAGGTTTCTCCAACCACAGCCGATCGCACCAACGTGATCGGCGGCACGGCGACCTTGACCGGCGCCACCGTGCAGGCGGTCGCCCTGCCCGGCAGCTTCCAGAGCCGAACCTATACCATCCTCAATGCCGACGGCGGGTTCGGCGGAACACAGTTTGCCGGCCTCACCGTCACCGGCAGCTTCGCCCCAGCGCGCAATCCGCATCTGACCTACGATGCGAACAATGTCTTCCTGGTGCTCGATCCCGGCGCCATCGTGCTGCCGCAGGGGGCGAGCGACAACAATGCCAACGTCGCCTCCGGCATCAACAAGGCGGTCGACAACGGCTCAACACCGCCGCCGCAATTCGACGCACTGCTCAATATGAGCGGCTCGCAGCTTACGACTGCGCTGAACCAGGTGTCCGGCCAGCCCACCACCGGTGGCGCGACCAGCGGCACGCAGATGATGACATCCTTCCTGACACTGCTGCTCAATCCGTTCGGCGCCGCGCCCGGCAGCAATCCCGGCACGCTCGGCTTTGCCCGCGGCTTCGGCGCCGGCGAGCAGGCGCTATCGCCGGAGGCGGCGGCAGCCTACGCCGCGGTGACACCAAAGGATGCCCGTCTCGATATGTTCGATCAGCGCTGGCGCCTGTGGGGCCAGGCTTACGGCGGCTACAACCGCACAAGCGGAGATGCATCGCTCGGATCAAGCGACACAACGGCGCGCACCTGGGGCTTCGCCAGCGGCGCGGATTATCGTGTTGCGCCCGATACGCTCGTTGGTTTCGCGCTCGCCGGCGGCAGCATGAATTGGGGCCTCGCGCAAGGCCTCGGCGGCGGCAAGAGCGACGTATTCCAGGTCGGCGTCTATGGCTCGCGCTCGTTGGGCCCGGCTTATGTCTCCGGTGCCTTGTCCTACGCCTGGCACGGCATGAGCACCGAGCGGACCGTCACGGTCGCAGGCAACGACAAGCTTGCGGCGAGCTTCAATGCACACAGCTTCGGCGGCCGGATCGAGACTGGATATCGCCTCGTGACGCCGTGGCTTGGCGTTACGCCTTATGCTGCGCTGCAGGTGCAGAACTTCCGCACCCCGTCCTACGGCGAGAACGCGGTCTCGGGCTCGGCCGCTTTCGCCCTCAGCTACGAGGCGCGTTCGACCACATCAACACGCGTCGAGCTCGGCGCCTGGTTCGACAAGCTGATCGCGCTCGACGGCGGTCACGGGCTCGCGTTGCGCGCCCGCGTCGCTTGGGCGCACGATCATTCCAGCAACCCCGCGCTGGGCGCCGTATTTCAGACGCTGCCCGGCTCGAACTTCACCGTCAACGGCGCGCAACCAGCGGCGGATTCTGCACTGCTATCGGCCGGAGCAGAAATACGGCTGGCCAATCACTGGGCGATCGGCGCCCGCTTCGACGGCGAATTTGCGAGCCGCGCGCAGACTTACGCTGGGACCGGCACCATCCGCTACTCGTGGTGAGCTCGCTGACTTGCACCGATGGAGTAGAACGTGGCCGACTGGAAGCTCCTCAAAGGCAGCCATCCCGTCCCCGGCGCCGCGGGCGAGACCAACATCATTGAAGCGGCGCTTGTCGCCGCCAGCCGGCCCTACAGAGAGGTCGAGAAGCTGGGTCGTTGTCGTCCGCATTACGTTTCAGAGCCACTCTTTCACTACGTCCTCAATCTCAACGATGAGATTCCGGATGCGTTACGGCAAGAATTGTTGATGCCGTTCGTACACCGCCTTGTGGCCTCCGCTGATGGAGAAAAGATCGAATGACAACGCGGCATGCGCCTCGCGGCGCTAACGGTCAAGCTCATCGTGCCAAAGACTTTGGATCGTCATCTCAAATGCTAAATGGATTCACTGGTAAAGACGGGTTTTAGCACCAGCCGCCAGCCATCTGTGATCGTCCGATACGCCGACGGTTGGGCGGGAGATCAAGCGTTTAGCTACCCCCAGCGGAGGGGACGCCTATTGTGCGGGGTTGATCAATCCCACAACGAAAAGATGCTGCTGACACATCGGCGAGGTCGCGAGCAATCGTGTTCGCTTCTGCGCGACGTGCATCGACAGAGCCGATCCTGCACGCGCCCCGCGCCGAAATCTTGATAACCAGCAATTCCTTGATGGCCTGAGGCAGGTTGGCCTTTTCATTGAAATCCTGACGCCAAATCCTCAGGATCGCCGCGTAGGGTTTGGGTCCCGATAGGCGCCTTTCGATCTTTTCGCTGAACGCTTTGTCGGCGCCTTGCCACACCAAGCCATCCTCGACGACGGCCTTTTCCCGACCCTTCGGCCCGAACTCTACGGCGACCATGTTGCCCAAATCAGAAAACCGGGCGCTGTAGCCAGCCGACCCAGGGCAGCGCCAGGAGTTGAGTTCACGCTTGGAACTGATGTTCGTGCAGCCAGGACGGTTCGTCGCAGAGTAGGCGAACTCGGCCGCTCCCGCTGAAGTCCCAACGACGGTCGCAGCCATTGCCACGGCGAAGATGCGCGCGGTCATATCCGCACCGCCAGTTGCTTCCGAAGCGTTGGGCTTCTGCGCGGTCCTGGCCGTAGAATGTCCGCCTTCGCGCGCCGAACATGGTGATCAGCTTCAGCAGTTGCGGCAGTGCAAAGACCAGAAACACCAATCCTATGCCGCCGAACGGTAACAGCACAGTCCCACACCCGAGATGGACGAACGTGATGACCGCGCGCATATTGTTGTCGAAGGAGACAAGTCCGTCGGACGTTTTCACGCCCCACAGTTGCGACACAAACCCTTTGCGGGCTGCGAAGAATTTGTCGAAAAAGAACTCGCCTTTGGCGCCGAGATTCAGGGCGGCCTGAGCCTGATTCCCGACCCACACCTGCTGCACAATCACGCGTCGACCGCTCGGTTCAACGATCTCGATGAAAGCATACCGCGTATGATGATTGTCGAATTCACTTTGGCCGATCGCGACGACAGTACCGGCGACGCTAAAGAGACCCATTGGCGACCTGCTCTATTGTAGACGGACGGCTCCCAATCCGCTCGGATGTGGGCGGCGCTGCAGCCTAAGCGAGAGCCCGTTAAATATACACTAAACCGTATAGATAAATTTCCGGAAAGGTGGTGTCCCATCCTCGATGGAGCGGTCGGACCCCAGCTCAATTCGCCGCACCCTTGGGCGCAGAGTGCGGCATTTGCGGAAAGCGCTCGGGCTCTCGCAAGAGGAGCTTGCGCAAGAGGTCGACTTAAGGCAGGCGCAGATCAGCGAGCTTGAGAACGGGGCAAATAACATCACCATCGATAACCTTGGCCGCCTTGCCACAGCGCTGGGTGTACGAGCGTGCGAACTCATCGATGAGCGCATAAAGGATTGAACCTACATCAGCGTCGATCGCCCTACGAAAGCTGTTGCCGAAATTGAATGGCGCTTTGGTCAATCCGACCGGCCTAGACTTACTTCAGTTGGTTGACCAACCACCTCTATAAAATTCCTGTTCGCAGGCACCGCAGAACGCGGCGCATGATACATCGGCCGGATAATCGGCTTGAGCACTGCTAACTCACAACTACTTCACCCCCAAGTTACGCAATCACCGCCTGCACCCGCAGGCGAATGCCGATTTGTGTCCACACGACTCTTGCGCCGTGGTTCACAGAGATTCATCTAAGAAAGCACCGAAGCGAAGTAGGCCAGCCATGTCGCTTGTAGCGACAGTTAGCTGGGCAGGGGTCAAACCCCGTGCACCCCGTGAGGAGGCCATTGCATGCGTGCCGATGCGCTTATTCGAATTCGGGTCGCGGACCGGATCAAACGCGAATGGTCCGCGCACGCCGACGCGCACGGCGTTCGTCTCTCCGATTTCGTGCGCACCGCCTGTAGGCTGGGGTCGCTGATCGGCTATCAACGCTTGGCTGACGGACTTGCTGATATTGCCTGCGCCCGCCGTGACCTTCACGCCATTGCGGACGAACTGCGTCGAATTGCACACGACAACCCACAGCTCTCCATCGAGGACATCCGCGGACCGCTCGCGCGGGTTCACGCGACCACCGACGCCCTATCCGCCGTCATTCGTAGGAAAGCGGCATGATCATCAAAGGCGAGCGTGTTTCATCGTCGCGCGCACCTGGCCCGCTGGTCGACCACCTACTCCGCGGCGAAGAAAATGATGCAGTGACCCTGCTTCAGGGCACCGAGAGCGACTCCGTACGGCCTTTGCGGACGCTCATGCTTTCGATCGACGGTTCGCCCTGCGCCATTTCATTATCTCGCCCAGCGTCGAGACGAGCCGCGGGGATGGGCTGATGGTGCTTGGTTTGCTCGGCCGCGAGTTCGGCTTTGACCCAAAAGTGGCAATCGTGGTGGAGCATGCCAAGCCGCGCGCGGTGGCGGAGGCCTTCGCCACCCATTGGCACGCGCTCGTGCCCGAGCAAGATGCCGCGTCCGGGCGGACACTCAGCTCTAATTTCTCCTATCTCCGAAACGAAAAGATTGCCCGCATTGCCGAGTCGAAGCTGGGACATCCCTTGTTAGTGTGCGCGCATCAATCGGCGGTACTAAACGCATTAGAAGCGGACGGCGAGAATGAATTAGCCGCCGCCCTTCGGAACGCGGCGGAGAAGCAACAAGAACGGCCGCGAGAGGCGTTTTCCCGCGATATCCACCAAATGGGCAAACGTCTTGGTGTCGATGTTCCAGCGGCCCGCGCCGCCGTGCGCGCCGCGTGGGAGACGACGAGCGACAATGCAGCATTCACGGCGGCCCTTGGTTCGAGCGGGCTCCGCATTCGGCAGGGCAGCAAGCCAGGCATGTTTATCGTCGAGACGGTCGACGGTATCTTTGTTGGCGCGGCGCATCGGTTGGCGCGGGTACGCCGCACCGACATCGAAGGGCGGATGAAAGGAAACGAAGATGAGCGAACCTCAAGTCACACGGCCAGCGAACGCGCAGGCATACTTCCAACTCCTTCACCGCGAGGTCCTGGAGATCAAACGCCGTCTAAGCCAGATCGATCCGGGTCCCGGCGACAAGGCACAGGACGAACCGGTGCTAACTTTGCTGGAGTCCATCCTGGGGGCGATCAAGGATCAGCAAACCAGCGCCGAGGTGATGCATCAGCGGTTGGACGCTATCGCACGTTACGTGCCCGGCGCCGCGCGCGCGGTTTCGGGGAGGTCCTAAACAGAAATCCGGACCGCGCAGAGCGATTCAGAAAACAAGCTGCATTTCTGGTGCAGCCACCAGCCGAGCGAGTTGGCTTTGCCCTGGCCGTTCTTGAGGAACAGCTCGAAATGCAGTTGAAGGCGCGGCTGTCGCCGCCGCCTGCGTCCAAGGCTGTCGTTAACGCGCGAGCCCGCGCAAAGAAGCTTAGGGAGATGCAGGAGCGCTTGGACCGGGAACTGGAAAGCAGCGATCGATCGATCTCCGATCTCCGAGATCGGGAACCAACCGGGCTCCCGCCAGATTGGATGGTAGCCGTGAGACGTGGCAGAACAAGATGGCAAAGGCAGAGACACGACTGGTGGACGTACAAAGCAAACGCGACAGTATCGCGGCTCAGGCAGGAAGTGCATATGAGCTCGCCGAGGCTATCGCAGCCAGCGAGCTACAGAAGCACCGTCAGATGATCAGGCTGCCGGCCTATGTGACGCAGACTGACCGTCTTCGAGGCAAGATCACCGTTGTGCAGAAAGCCCGGCGTCATCTGTCAGCCAATCCGGCGCTCGCGTGGGGTGGCATGTTGATGGTGCTGGCGGTGGTCATTGCAATGGACACCACCAAACAGGCTCTCGAAAGCGAGTTCGGTCCAGGACCGTTCCCATCGCTAGTCGCAATGACCGATATCTGGGGCATTGGTCTACGCTAGCGCCGGATGGGCCCTTTTACCCCGGGTGAGATCGGTTTGCGGCGTCCCCAGGGTGGCCCCTACCGATTTCCCGCCATCGACAGGCCATTTCGGCCTAGGCGTGGCTCCAGGCGCCTTAAGAGGCCGTGTGGCTTGGGGCCCGAGGGCGGCTAGACGAGGATCGGCTCGAACCGAACGAGCTCATTTCAGGATTCGGTACTTGCTGGCCGGTCGCCTATAGACTGGCCGATGACGAACTTCGCCGCCCTGCCCCCGAATCTGCCGCCCCGGCTCATCGGCCGGGAGGCGGCGGCCGCGTATGCGGGGGTGTCGCCGGGCAGTTTTGACAAGATGGTCGAAACCGGACTGATGCCGCAGCCCAAGCGGCTTGGCGACCGGCGGAAGGCTTGGGACGTGCGCGAATTGGACGCAGCAATTGATCGCCTCCCCAGATTTGCGGCAAGCTCCGAGGACGATAGCTGGAGTGACGTGGATGCCGCGTAAGCTTCCCCCGTTTGTCGAGCGCAACCACGTCAAAGGCCACTTACTTGTCTTTCCGGCGCGGAAAAGGCGTGCGCATTCGGCTTCCCGACGATCCAACGTCCGAAGAATTTCAGATTGCGTATCGGGCGGCGTTGACCGGCCAAACTGAACCCGCGCGGCCGACAGTCGCACGGGCGGCGCCGGGAACGCTCGGAGCGCTGATCGCCAGCTACATGCGGAGCGGCGCCTACACCGACCTTCGTGAGACGACGAAGAAAGGATACGCGACGCGAATTGAAGCGCTTCGCGAACAGCACGGACACCGTTCCATAGCTGGATTAACGCGCGAGCGGATCGAGAAAGGCATTCTTGCGCCCTACTCCGATCGACCCGGCGCGCGACTGTCACTCTTGAAGATGCTGCGCATCCTAATTGCGCATGCCAGGACGCTGGATCGGGGCAATCCCTGTCGTCTCGATCATGATCCGTCGGCCGGGATCGAGCGGCCGAAGATGAAGGAAATCCGTTCGTGGACTGATGCTGAATGCCTCGTTTTCGAGCGGCGGTGGCCGATCGGCACAAGACAGCGGACGGCGTACGCGTTGATGCTGTTCGTGGGCACGGCCCGTGTAGACGTTCATCGGATGACGTGGACGCAGTTCGATGCCGGCGGTGTCGGCTATACCCGCAGCAAGACCGGCGTCGAAGTGGACATGGCCGTTGCGAGCGAACTCGCAAAGACGCTCGCGGCCGCCGATCGCAACCACGTTACGATCCTGAATACCGAATACGGGAAGCCGTTCACCGTCGCCGGGTTCTCTCAATTCATGCGCGACGCGATCAGAGCGGCAGGTCTTCCGCTTGATTGCAAGCCGCACGGCCTTCGGAAGACACTCGGGCGACGTATGGCGGAACAAGGCGCGACACCGCATCAGATAATGGCCGTTCTTGGCCATACGACGCTCGCAGAAGCGGAGCGCTACACGCGAGACGCAAATCGTCGGCGCGCCGCGCGTGAAGCAGTTCTAAAGCTGGAGGGATACAAAGCGAACACGGATGCCCAAACCAGGTTAGGCCGTTTGGGAATGAGCCCGAAAAGAGAAGGAAAATCAAAGTGAGCGGGGCAAGGCTGGCGCTCCCTAGGGGACTCGAACCCCTGTTTTCGCCGTGAGAGGGCGACGTCCTGGGCCGCTAGACGAAGGGAGCTTGGCCAGAGGCAGACGAGATAGCCTTGATCCCCCGCCCATGCAA
>Ga0164243_10005042_pt1 | contig 20306 bp, 11 predicted proteins | sample OricompcompostOP_FD_108781 | JGI IMG/M metagenome (GOLD analysis project Ga0164243, IMG submission 108781) | Organic Plus compost microbial communities from Emeryville, California, USA - Original compost - Organic plus compost (OP) | ecosystem: Engineered > Solid waste > Mixed feedstock >...
CTTTACCGGCTTTCAAACTGCCCACACGATCTTCAATGTGCAGCATTTTGGCGGGATTGTAGGTGCACATCTTCAAGGCATCCTCTTCACTCATGCCGCCATACTTGATGCTTTTGGCCGATTCCTGGTTGAGGCGGCGGGCCATTTCCGCATCATCACTGTTGATGGCTACCAGCAATCCTACGCGCTGCATAATGGTGGCATTGTAAGGCATGGCGTCCACCACTTCCATTTTATAATTCCACCAGTCGCTGAAGGTAGAAGCCGCCGCGCCATGCGCTTTCATCTTATCCGCCACTTTATAACCTTCAAGAATATGCGTAAATGTATTTACCGGGAAACCAAATTTTTCGGCCACGCGCATGGTGGCGGTGATTTCGCTCTGCACATATGAGTGGCAGGTGATAAAGCGCTTCCTGTTCATGATCTCCACCAGTGCGTCCAGTTCCAGGTCGCGACGAACGGTAACAGGCGTAGCGCCTTTTTTCTTATTGTTTTCTTCCGCCGCTTTCAACGCTTTTTCATAATCCTTTGCGCGCTGGAATGCATCGGTCAACACCTGCTCCACACCCATGCGGGTATCGGGGAAGCGGTTATTGTTCTGCGAACGGGAACGTTTTACGTTCTCACCCAATGCAAATTTGATAAAGGGGTCAGCGCCTTTGAATTTCAGCTCTTCATCATTCGCGCCCCAGCGCAGTTTGATCAGCTGCGTCTGCCCGCCAATGGTATTGGCAGAGCCGTGTAAGATATGCGAGGTGGTAACGCCACCGCTCAATTGCCGGTAGATATTGATGTCTTCAGGATTAAGGTTATCGCCGATGCGTACTTCGGAAGTGACGCTTTGCGCACCTTCATTGATGGAAGCAGCAGCAATGTGAGAGTGTTCATCTATGATGCCGGGCGTAACATGTTTGCCGGTGGCATCAATCACTTTTGCCGAAGGATCGCTGAGGTTTTTACCTACCGCAGCAATCTTACCGTTTTTGATCAGCACATCGGCGCCTGTGAGCACGCCTTCCTTTTCATTGGTCCAAACGGTTGCATTTTTGATCAGCAGGTTTTCTGGCTTCGGCATTTCTTCAAACCCGTAGGCGAGGAAGGGATAGGTTACCTTGCCTGTTACTACCGGCAATGGCGTGCGCAGGCTGTCTGATTTCGGCGCCACCGCTTTTTGCCAGCTGGCTGTCCAGGTAAATGTGTTGCCGGCGGCATCGCGTCCTGTGCCACTCCAGGTATTGCCATAGGCAACGCCGCTGAAGGTGGTTTCTTCTGCATTGCTGCCACGGCCACGCGTAAAGCTGAGTTTTACCATTTTGCCGTCGTAGCTGTATTTGCCATTGGCTGTGTCACCAGCTACGAACGAAGCATTACCGCCATCTTTCAGCTCCAGCGACCATGTTTTTTGTCCTGATGAAGTGTTGGCAGTAAGCGTGTAGTATCCTTTCACATCAAACCACTGATCTTCCTTCACACCATATTTTATTCCCTGCACCCAGTTTTGCAGTACAACGGATTTGTCGGTAAAAATAGGACCGGATGTAATTACAAAATTGGCCAGTTTACCGGCATCAAGACTGCCTACCTTATCATATATACCCAGCAATGTGGCGGGTGTTTTGGTAAGGGCTTCCAATGCTTTGGTTTCAGACAAACCATATTGAATGGCCCTGCGCAGGTTGGCCATAAAATCATTTACGTTCTGCAGGTCAGCTGCCGTAAGGCAAAACGGTATGCCCGCTTTTTCAAAAGCAGCCGGATTGGACGGCGCCATTTCCCAATGCTTCAGATTATCCAGTCCAACAAAACGCACATCATTGGGATCGTTTACTTCCATAGGCGCCGGAAAGTTCAGCGGTAAAATGAATGCAGCTTTTGTTTCTTTCATTTCTTTGATACGCTGATACTCATTACCGCCTCCCTTGATGATGTATTGCACACCAAATTCATCGCCGATGCGGTCTGCACGCAATACATTCCATTTATCATTGGCTTCAAAAACCTGCGGCAGCGACTGACTTTCCAGCCACGATTTGAGGGAAAGGTTTACGCCTTCGCCAGCGGGATTGCTCTTGTACCACTGTGCATCGAGGTAAGTTTGCCGCAACAGTGCAATGGTGCCCATTAAAGAAGAAGGATAGGATTGCGTTGAAGTGCCTTTGCTGAAGGAATAATGGGCAGATGCTTTATCTTTTACAATAACGAGGTTCTCTTTTTCATTGGCCAGTGTTACCACTACGCCGGTGCCGCGTGCAATGCCGTCTTTCTGGTGCGTGAGCACCGTGCCAAACCCGATATCGCGCAGGGTTTTGGCTTTGCTGTCATCCACATTGAACAGCTTTACGCCTTCCACATCAGCACGGATGGCCTGGTTCCAGCCAAATGCTCCCTTCTGGCTGGAGGTGAGCTGTGCGGGCGCATTGAAGTTGAACCCACCAGCCTGGCGCTGCGGAACGGGAATACCATAATCGGAATACATGTCAATGAATGAAGGGTAAATGAATTTGCCCTTGCAGTCAATGACCACAGCGTCGGCAGGTACGGCAACGCCCGCACCTACAGCGGTAATTTTGCCCTGCCGGATCACGAGCGTGGAGTTCTGTAAGGTGGTCTGTGCGTCTTTTACAATAGTAGCGTTGGTGAAAGCATAACAGTCAGACCGGGGATGTGCAACGTCGTTCAGGGGAAATGTAACCTGGGCGGCAACAATGGTGTTGATACCCAACAGCGTCCACAGAAGGAAAAGCATTTTCCCCGGTGGATAAAGCCGGAACTTTCTCATATGCATGGTCGGTTTTTGATTATCAAAAAGGTCTAAAATGTACAAGTTACTCAAATGACATATATTGGACGGCATAATTTTATAATACCAGTTCAGGTGTTAAAAATCAGGAATCTGTAGCTCGGGCGCACCTATGTGCAGGCCCTTGTGCCGGTTTTTGCTACCTGCACTATATGCATTCCATATGATGAAATTAGCACAATACATAGATCATACTATCCTGAAAGCGACCACCACACGCGCTGATATTCAACGGCTTTGCACGGAAGCCATTGAACATAATTTTGCTGCGGTATGCGTACCTCCGTACTGGGTGAAAGAGGCTGTGTCGCTGCTGCAGGGCGCCAGCGTAAAAATTGCCACGGTCATCGGGTTTCCTTTTGGTTATGCTGCTTCCCAGGCAAAACTGGCAGAAGTGCAACAGGCTATTGCGGACAACGCTGATGAACTGGACATCGTGATCAACCTGTGCGCATTAAAATCGGGCGATTGGCAATATCTGGAGCAGGAAATGAAAACCCTGTTGGGTCCGGTGCGCGCCAACAACCGCATGGTAAAAGTGATCATCGAGAGTGGCATTCTCAATGCTGAAGAGATTATCCGCTGCTGCAACCTCTATGCAGCCCTGGAAGTTGATTTTCTGAAAACATCAACCGGCTATGCTGAAAAGGGAGCCACCCTGGAAGCGGTGCAACTGATGCGGCAACATTTGCCGTCTTCCATTCAAATCAAAGCCTCGGGAGGCATCCGCAACAGCCGGCAGGCGATGGAACTGATCAATGCCGGCGCTACGAGGCTCGGTTGCAGCGCCAGTGTTGCCATTGTGCAGGATGCAGAGGCCGGCGGCAAGAACGTGTATTGACAGCATACAGGTTAGCACTTAGCGGCAATGGTTGTATAACTTGTTAAAAATTGTTATTCTTACTATTGGATACGATGCCTGCGGGCTGTATGCGTCATGGTGAGGAAGTATCCGGCGCTATTTTTGTAAATAAATCCTCAAACGGCAATATGAAAAACGCATTTCTGATCATCGTGCTTTCACTCTTCGCATCGCTGCAACTCTCTGCCCAGCGCGACTCAGGCGGTGTGGCCGTTCATAAAGATCCCCGGATAGATCTGCTGGTAAAAAAGCATATTGAAATAAACGAACTCACTACAAGAGATTCGCGCCGGTTTGTGCAGGGTTACCGCATCCTGGTGATGAACACCAACGACCGCAACAAAGCCAATGAGGCCAAGGCAAAGATTTACCAGGAACTGCCCGATATGAAAGTATATCTCCACTGGCAGCAACCCTACTTCAAACTTAAAGTGGGCAATTTCCAGACGCGCGAAGAAGCGGAAGAATATATCAGTGAAGTGAAACGCCTGTTCAACCAGGAAGTATACATCATACGCGATATTATTGAAGTGAACCCCGACAGGTCTTCTGAAATTCAGTAAGCCCTATCTTTCTGTATCTCCCGCTATTACGATTTTTCTGGCTTATTTTCGCGTATGCCATTAAAGGAACAGATACATCAACTTGCCAAAGCATATACACCCCGATTTATTGATATACGCCGTCATTTGCATGCGCATCCTGAATTGAGTTACCAGGAATTTGAAACATCGGCCTTTGTTCAAAGCAAACTGCAGGAATGGGGCATCCCCTTTCGCATTATGGCGAAAACAGGCGTGGTAGCATTGATTGAAGGAAAGAATCCCGGCAAACGCATCATTGCTTTGCGCGCCGATATGGATGCGTTACCCATCCAGGAACAAAACGATGTGCCCTACCGGTCGGTGCGGGAAGGTGTGATGCATGCCTGCGGACACGATGTGCATACTACCTGCCTCCTGGGCGCCGCGTGTATCCTGCAACAATTGAAGCATGAATGGGAAGGCGCCGTAAAGCTGATCTTTCAGCCGGGCGAAGAACGCAATCCGGGCGGCGCCAGCATTATGATTGCCGAAGGCGTATTGGAGAACCCGGCGCCGCAGGCCATCTTCGGACTACATGTTCATCCGCAACTGGAAGTGGGCAAATTAAGTTTCCGCGGCGGACAGGTAATGGCCAGCGCCGACGAGCTCTATATAACCATCAGGGGTAAGGGCGGACATGCGGCGGCGCCGCATCTTACGGCAGATACCATTCTCATTGCGGCGCATCTTATTACCAGTCTGCAGCAGATTATCAGCCGGAATAACAATCCGCTTTCCCCATCGGTATTGTCTATTTGTTCTATCCAGGGTGGTCACACCACCAATGTTATACCCAGTGAAGTGAAACTGATGGGCACCTTCAGGGCTTTGGACGAAAGCTGGCGATTCAAGGCGCATGAACTGATCCGCCGCCAGGCAACCGAACTGGTGCATGCCATGGGAGGTGAAATTGACCTGCATATTGACGTAGGGTATCCGTCGGTATACAATCACGAAGCGCTGTCTGCCGCAGCACGCAAGCTGGCAGAAGAATATATGGGCAAAGCAAACATTGAAACCACGGAAATACGCATGGGAGCGGAAGATTTTGGTTATTATACGCAAAAAATTCCCGGATGCTTTTATCGCCTGGGTGTGATGAATGCAGCCAAAGGCATTACCTCCGGCGTGCATACGCCCACCTTCAATGTTGATGAAAGCGCCATTGAATATGGTATGGGCATGATGGCCTGGCTGGGCGCACAGGCATCACTGTGATTGCCGCCTCCTACTCCACCCGCACTTTCACGCCTTCGCTATGACTGGTGAACTCCGGTGCATACATACATTGTATGGTAGTAATGCCATTGCTGAAGGTGCCTGTGTGCGTTACATACAAAGGATATTCAAACACAAAGGTGCCTTTGGGCAAACGACTAAAGAAGAAATTGGTGGCGGCGTCTTTGGTGGATTCATAATAGCCCAGTCCACCCTGCCATTTGTATTGACTCAGCACATTCACCGGTTCCAGGCAGGCGGCGCGCATGTCTTTCATGTGCACATAATCCATGTCCCGGGTGTTACGTATTTCAATGCGCACCGTTACCTTGTCGCCCACCTGCAGCACATCGCCTTCATTGAGCGGATGCAACACCGGTCCGCGGTCGCTGTTCTTTTCTACAAACAATTTTTTAGTCACCTGCAACGGCATGATCACATGGGAAATTTTATCGAGGTTCTCAAAGTACTGCCAGTATACAGCACCCCATGCCGGACGGCCGGCAGCCTCTTTACCCACTGATTTCACCGTTACTTTTACATGGCCCATATTGGCCTTTATGGACCTGCTGTCGAAGGTTTTTTGAAAATACCCCGTGCCGGCTTCGGTTGGCTGGTCGCTGCTGCGGACGGTTTGGTCGCCCAGGCGAATGGTAACTTGCGGTGCATTGGTCAGCCAGTCGCTGCCCTGCAGCAATAACGCATAACAGGCATCAGCAGTGGCTTTGGTGGTGCGCCAGTGTTGCGTTTGCTTTTGCTTCAGCAACCAGGTTTTCAGTTTGGTGATCACGTTGGCGTCTTTATCAATTTCAGCAAATGCTTCAATCATCAACGCCTGCGCCTCTATGGCCCCATCATACCAGAAGTAGCCATCCCTGATTTCTTTCCAGTGCATGCCGTTTTCTTTGCTGTCTATGGCATTTTCTTTCAGTGAAGCCAGAATGTTTTTGGCAACGGGTGCTTCTCCCATGCGGTACAATGCCAGGGCAATCATGCCCTGCATATAACGCGACTGGTGAATCCAGTGCAGTTTAGCCTGCTTGAAGTAATAAGCATATGCTTTTTGTACGTTCGCCGGAACGGGTATTCCCGGGAAGAAACTGCGCATGTACAAATACTGGATTTCAACATGAGCAATGTTGCCTTTTTCCGGTTCTGCATGCTTGTTTTGACGCAGCAATTCTTCATAGGATTCGCGTATCCGCAAATCAGCATAACGCAGGGCGGCCTGGGTAATGGCATTAAGCGTTGCATTATCCGCGGGCAGCGCTTTTAATTTCTGTAAATGACCAATGCCCGTCAATATATACTGTGTGATATAGCGATCATCGCGGCCGCCTTTGAACCAGGCAAACCCGCCGTTGGCCAGTTGCAGGTCTTTCAGTTTCGATAATGTAGCGTTCCCTTCTTTACTCATGCGCACCATATCAAACAGCAATGCCAGTTTCTTCTTCTGCTCTGTTTCGTTTTTCGCCTGCAATACCCAGGGCGTTTCCTGCAGCAGCACCGATTTCAGTTGTTCATTTTTCTGCAGATTGCTGAGCAGTGCTGCTGTATCCAGCGTTTTCCAGCGTTCAAATACTTCTTTCAATCGCGGCGAAGCGTTGGCAATGGTGGTAGCCAGCGCATTGGCATAATAGCGATTGAATACCTGTTCGCTGCATTCATAGGGATATTCCATCAGGTAAGGCAATGCCTGCACGGCATACCAGGCGGGATTGCTGGTGAATTCCACCGTTATGGCATGATGTTCGAGCGTTTCAGAATGACCACTCATCAACAGCGTACTGAATTCATATGATTTTGTCTGTTGACCAACCACCTGCATCGGCAAACTTTCGGTAACCAGCATGCGATTGCTTACTACCGGCAGGATGGCTTCTTCCCCGTCACTGATATTGCCGGCGCCGGCGATCACCCTGTAGGTGACGGGACGATTGTATTGAAAAGGAATTTCAATGGAAAAGTTCACGGCCACGCTTTGATTGGCCGGCACGGTAAAGTATTGGTTGGGGAACATATTCCTGAACCAGCCATCCACCGATGTGCCGGTTGACGGATCTATCAGTTGCAGCTCCACCTGTCCTGTAATTTCCCTGTCTGTAACGTTGGCAATTTTAGTGATGAAATCCATGCGATCTCCTTCTCGGAAGAAACGGGGCGCATTGGGTTGCACCATCAGGTCTTTCTGCGTAACGATGCTTTTTTCTGCATAGCCGAAGGCCAGGTCTTTGGTATGCGCCAGGCTCATCCATTTCCATTCCGTTACCGCTTCGGGCATGGTAAAGGAGAAAGTGATGTTGCCATCCTTATCAGTCCGCAGATCGGGGAAGAAAAAGGCGGTCTCATTGAAGTTCTTGCGGGGTTGTATTGCAGGAGGCATTGGTGCGTCTGCTGATGGGGCTACTTCAACTGATGGCGACGGTTTAAGAGCACCGGTGATGTCAGCTTTTATACTGACAAAATCCATCGATGCCTCGGGGGCACTGTCTGCTACTGCCATAGGGTATGCCGTCGCCCTTCCCCGGATACTGATTTTGCCCTTGCCCATATCAACGCCATACGTGATTCGCTCATATGCAGAAAACAACAGGCGATCATAGATTTTTACCCAATCCAATTCCTCCAGTGGCAGATGTTTTTCCTGCGATTCCACTTTTGCAAAATTGGTCTGCACCTCCATCACTGATTGAATGCGTCCACTCCATATCCCCGGCTTGTTCCACTGGTGAGGATTGAGCTGATCCAGGGAGGCATCGTACATGCCGGTCAGCAACTCTGCCGCCACTTTTTCTCGCTTAGGTCCGCTGATGGTTACTGTCCATTTTTCTTCACTGCCGGGCATTGTCTTATCGCGGTAGGTGGCATAGGAAACAGTCAGTTCCTTGTTGGTATAAGGAACGTCTATATACTTACTGCCGGTATATACGCGGTTGTGTTTTACATAATAAACGTTTACGTACATTCCGCCCCGGTCGGCTTCTGTAACGGGAATATATAACCGCCGGATATTCCTGCTCAGCAGATAAAAGCTATGGGAAATTGTACGGTCTTTTTGCTCCAGTTCCCGGATGATCCAGGCACTGTCCACGTTCGCGCCGATGGTGCAGGTTGCACGCTGCCCGGGCTCCAGGGGTGCATCGCTGCCTTCCAGCAACACCATAGCATGGGGTCCGGCGGCACCCATATTGGTATACAACTGCACATACCGGATAGATTTCACTTCTTCACCAAACCTGTCTTTCGTTACGGCTTCCAATACGTACCAACCCGGTGCAAATTTCTTACGGGGCAATGCAAAGCGCGCGGCAGCCGTAGTGGTACCGGTAATCTCAAAAACTTTTTCCGCCCGTTTCCATTGCGAGGGTTCATTTTCATTCAGGTAAACATCGTACGGGAAATAGCGGTAGTATTCGTTCCTGCTCATCACAAAAGTATCGGGCTGCGCCCAATACCGTTCACGGAATATCCTGCCTGGGGTCTCCAGCCGGTGCATGCTGAGCGTTACGGTGGTGCTTACAAAGCTATCGGCCAGATTGGTGCTGGCAAGGCGGATGTTGCGCAGGCTATCTGCAGGCAGGTTTTCGGGGATGTCCATTTGCAGCTTTAATGCCTGCCAGGCAACAGCAACGGTAGCGGAAGCGCTTCTTGTTTCACCGGCTATATCGGTTATATCGGCGGTAATTTCATAATAGAATACCGGCTGCATTTTTTTGTCGATTTTATTATCAGGAATAGCGGCAAAAGAAATACTAAAGTTGCCTGCGGCATCCGTTGTAGTGGTACCATGTGCAATTTCCATATCACTTCCTGCGTGAGGTGGCCAGATCATTTTGCTATAGGAATAGCGCCACAGCGGCATGATGGTTTTGCGCACCACCCGGTATTTCACTTCCGCGCCGTCAATGGTGTTGCCTGCATAAGCTTTGGCGGCACCGGTTACCTGTATGGTATCATACAAGCGCCAGGTACCTGCGGGTTTGGCTATTTCAGCATAAAATCGAGGCCGCTTATATTCTTCCACCGCTATGGATATGGAATGTCCCGTACCCTTATCCGTTAGTGTAAATCTTCCGTTCAGCACACCGGACGGAATGGTAAACCTGCCTGAGTAAGATCCAAATTCATTGGTTATAAGATTGAGCGAATCTACCACCTGGTAATTGGCATCACGCAGATACAAGGTAGTGCGGAAATCTGGTATGATAGTTGTTTTTGTATCATCTGCCCCTTTCCGGGTTACCACAATACCCTTTACATATACGGTTTGACCCGGTCGGTAAATTGACCTGTCTGTAAAGAGGAAGGTGGATTTGATTTCCTGTTCCGGTTGCTGTCTGTAGCCGTAGTAAGTGTAATGATAGTCTTGTAAAAACAGATGGTCGCCCGGAACCGTAATTTCCAGCTGGAAGTTCGTACGATTAACCGTTTGCGCCTCGGGAATTTTGAAAAAGCCATGCTGATCAGCAATGATGTTTTCCCCTCTGCGGATGGCATTCCGGCGGCTGCTTACGTCATAGTACCGGTACCACACCTGCACATTGGCTTTTGCCAGTGGTTGTCCGCTCTGGCGGTGCAGGGCAAAATATTCTCCGTTATCCGTTTTAATGTAAGCAATGTTGGAAACATTGATGGTCACTACCGACAGGAGGTTATTCTCCGGTTTAAATTGTTCGTTTGTACCTGCCAGTAACAGGTAGCGGCCAACAGGCAGTCCGTCTGTTTTAATTTCTGCCCGGTGCTGCTGGTAATCGCCGGCATCGGGTAAAGTCTGGCGAAATTGTCTGAAGGCGGGTCGTTGCGCTATCTGTTCCCAGAATTCTTCACGGTACGTGCCGTAGTTTTCCAGCAACTCCTCTTCTTTTTTGCCCAGTTGTATCACCCGGAAATATACCTGTTTTGTGTTGCGCCAGTTCACCAGCATGCGGAAGGGTTGGTTGGGCACATTCACTTTTTCGGCTTCTATATGCAATGCAGGCCGGGTAATTTCGGTCAGCAGGCTCTTGCAATGCACCCAACCTTCGCTGGTATCTTTTTGCATCAATACGCGTTCACAAATAGCTTTTGCCTGCAGGAAATAAAAGCGGCCACCGGGATTTGTTTGCGGATCATATTGCCGTGCTTTTTCCGCATACCAGTCAGCCAGCAGATACCAGGCCTGTGCCGCAGCGGGCAGATCCTTATACTTTGCAGTAATGCCTTCCAGCGCCTGTTTGTACAGGCTGTCTTTGCCGGGCATTACGCCTTTGTTGTTGACGAACTCCAGGCGTTGGATGTCCACGTCTGCCAGTGCATCGGGTGTTGCATCCTTCAGGTGAAAAAGAATCAGTTCCTGGTACAACGCCAGGGCTTTGGCTTCAAGTGCAAGCGAGTCATTTGTGGAAAACCGATGGCGGGCAAACGTTTCAGCATCAGCAAAGGCAACGGCCTCGTTGATTTCAAAAGCATATGCCGGCCGGGCAATGGTTCGCTCATCGGTTTTGAAATATTCCAGCGCCTGGTGCGCCAGCAGATCATATAGCGTCGGTCGCAGGTGGCGTACATTTCCTTTCACGATGATAGGCTCCAGGGAGGTCAGCGAAGTTTGTTGCAGCAATTCTTTGTTATGAAGACTGGCAAGGTACAGTGCACTGATCTTGCTGTGAAAGTCATCAACACTCCATGTTGCCGGGTCATCTTTGCTGAAGTTTGCCGTTTCGGTGCGGTCGTAGATGCGCCAGCGCATTTGCCTGAAATATTGCCAGTACAAGGTGGCTGCCAGGTTTTGCAGTATGGATTTCGCCGGTTCGCTGCTGCCGTCAATTTCTTCTTCCACCATGCGGATACCTTTCTGGTCCGCATCTTCTTCTTTCATGTGCACAATGCTTACTTTATATACCAGCGCATGCACCAGTTGCACATTATTCTTTTCTTTTTTAGCGCGTTCATACAACTTATCTGCTTCTTTCAGCGCAGTTGCTGTAAGCCCCTGTTCGAACAACAACGAATCAATCCTTTTATAAGCTGCTTCATAGGACTCCGGTCGCTGCGCGGATGCGGCTCCAGACAAAAGGGTTGCAAATACAAGCGATAATATTCTCTTAAAAGACATTGGCTGGTTTTTTCAGTTATTTGAATCAATGCTACGATGCAGGCGCCTTCTGTATTTCACAAGGTTCCTGCCACTTTCCTGAAATATCAGGTAAGATACGAAGGATTGACAAAGTTGCCGGTGCACGCGTTGCGTTAACATAAGGGTACCACTATGAAAACCTGCTGCAGGAATTATTAGTATGTTTTATGTTAAGAAAAATTGGTTTAACGAATGGCCACCCTGTTTTCACACTTCATGGCACACCATTGGAAATGGTTCAACGCAGGAGGATTTTTATTATGAAAAAAGTTTTCGCAGCAGCAATAGCCTGCATGTTCACCATGCTGAGTGTTGCCGGCGATCATCCGCGTGATGGACGATTGCGTATTTCCAACAACAGCCGTCAGCATATATCCATCATGATTGATGGCCGGCTGATCCGCGATTATAACGGACTTTTTATGGTGGGACTCTCACCCGGCAACCATGAGATTCGCGTATACCGGCATGGCAACCGGCACAACCGGAAAAAAGGTAAACTGGTTTACCGCAATACCGTGCATGTACACCCCATGGAGGAAGTGCGGATGATCATCCGGCGTGATGGCAAGGTGTGGGTAGAGGACCATGACCGCGGGCGTGACCGCAATGACTATCGTAACCGGCATCCGCGCCGCTACGACCGTCATTACCATTAACTAAGTGCCCGCACACTTCTATAAGATACAATAAAACAATGCGTTTCACCTTTTAACGCATTGTTTTCTTTTCCAGGTTAAACCGGTTGCTATACTGCCGGGTCAATAGATGAAACCTGCCATCTCCGGTTATCCTGTACAACATTTTTTCCGTTTTGTTCGTTTACAGTGCCGGATGGTTGGGGGTGGGAAAAACCTTTATAACAATTAACACCTATAACCATGAACAAGTATTTTACACTGCTCTTCTTTGCATTGCTTACCGCCTGTATGGCGTTTGCTGGTCCCAATGATGGCAAGATCAGCATTACCTACCTGGGAAGTAAATCTGTACGCGTAGAGATAGATGGCAAGAGTTATGGCAGCAACGACCGGTTGATTACCATCCGCAATCTTACCGCCGGTTACCATACTATTCGCATAGTGTATGACGATGGCAATAGCCACGGCTATGGCAGAGATGAACGCAACCTGCGCACTGCCGGTCAGGCATTGTATAATAACAAAGTGAGGATACGCCCCAATTACCATGTAGATATTGTAGTGAACCGCTTTGGTAAGGTATTCGTGGATGAGCGCATCATGGACAGTAAATATGATAAGGATTTTGACAACGACGACTGGTATTACCGTGATCGCAGGGACGACCGCCGTGACAACGACCGTCATGACCGTCGCGATGATGACCGCCGTGATAACGATCGCAGAGATGATCGCCGCGATAACGACCGCGACCATTACCGCGCCATGTCAGAAACCACTTTTACACAGTTGTTGGAAAGCTTACGCAAAGAAGCCTTTGAAAGCACCCGCCTTACTTTGGCAAAGCAAACAGTGGAGAAAAATTACTTCACTACTTCACAGGTGAAACGAATGGTGCAATTGTTTGCGTTTGAAAACAACAAGCTGGATATGGCAAAATATATGTACCGGCTTACGGTAGACCGTGAAAATTATTTCCAGTTATACGATGTGTTCAGCTTTAGCAGCAGCAAAGAGGACCTGGCCAATTATATAAGAACAGTGAAATAAACAGCCTGAGGCGGATAATAAAAAAGCGTGGTGAACAGTGAGTAACTTACTTACTATTCACCACGCTCTATTTGTTATTTACTATTGACTACTTTTTGATCACTTTCGCCATGGTAGTACCAATATCTGCCGGACTTTGTACTACATGAATGCCACATTCTGCCATGATCTTCATTTTGGCAGCAGCGGTATCATCGGCGCCGCCAACAATCGCGCCGGCATGGCCCATGCGGCGTCCGGGAGGAGCCGTTTGACCGGCAATGAAACCAACCACCGGTTTTTTGGCATTGTCTTTATACCAGCGGGCTGCTTCTGCTTCCATACCGCCACCGATTTCACCGATCATCACCACAGCATCTGTATCAGGATCGTTCATAAACATTTCCAACGCTTCACGGGTAGGCGTTCCGATGATGGGGTCGCCACCGATACCTACTGCGGTTGATACACCTAATCCTGCTTTGGCTACCTGGTCTGCTGCTTCATAGGTAAGCGTACCAGATTTGGATACAATACCTATCCTTCCCTTCTTGAATACAAATCCGGGCATGATACCCACCTTGCATTCACCGGCTGTAATAACGCCCGGGCAGTTGGGACCGATAAGCCTTGTTTTGGTGCTTTGCAGGTACAGCCTGGCTTTTACCATGTCCTGTACGGGGATGCCTTCTGTAATGCACACCACCAGTTCAATACCGGCTTCTGCAGCTTCCATAATGGCATCGGCGGCAAAGGCCGGCGGAACAAATATGATAGAAACATTCGCACCTGTTGCTTTCACTGCTTCTGATACTGTGTTGAACACCGGTCTGTCCAGGTGCTGCGTACCGCCTTTTCCCGGCGTAACGCCGCCTACTACCTGGGTTCCATATTCTATCATCTGTGTGGCATGAAAGGTGCCTTCGGTTCCTGTAAAGCCTTGCACAAGAATCTTTGATTGCTTATTGACCAGTATACTCATTAGCAGAATTTTAAAAAGTGGGGCAAAAATAGGGGATTTTGGGTTTCGGGGGTAAGGTTTCGGGCGTAGAGTTTTTGGTTAGTTATTGTGTTACGCCCTGAATTATTGTGTTACGCCCCAAATTATTTTGAATTGCGCTCGCTGCCCATCCTGCCCGTTTGTTCAAGCATACGCATATCTTTTGCATCTTTCAGGAACTCAGATGCAAAGATGAATTCGTTGAGACGCTCATTTTTGCTGAAGATGATCTCTTTGTTGTTGCCCTCCCACTCTTTCTTGCCCTGGTACATGTAAATGATGTGATCACCAATTTCCATCACACTGTTCATATCGTGGGTATTGATGAGCGTAGTGATGTTATATTCGGTAGTAATTTCCTTGATGAGTTTGTCAATGACCATGGAAGTAAGCGGGTCGAGACCGGAGTTGGGCTCGTCGCAGAAGAGGTATTTGGGGTTCAGTACAATGGCGCGTGCAATGCCCACCCGTTTTTTCATACCACCACTCAGCTCAGCCGGAAATTTTTTGTTCACGTCTTTGAGATTCACCCTTTCGAGCACTTCATTCACGCGTTTTAATTTCTGGGCGTACGTGTCGCGGGTAAACATGTTCAGCGGGAACATGATGTTCTGCTCTACGGTAAGACTATCAAACAAGGCAGATCCCTGGAACAGCATTCCAATCTGCTGGCGGATGTCTTTCCGCTCGTCGCCGTTCATGGCCAGGAAATTTTTGCCGTTGTATAATACCTCTCCGCTATCGGGTGTGAACAGTCCTACGATGCATTTCATGAAAACCGTTTTGCCACTGCCGCTTGCACCAATGATGAGGTTGCATTTGCCGGCTTCCATCACCGCACTAACGCCATCAATAACGGTCCTGTCGCCAAATCCTTTCCGTATGTTTTTTACTTCAATCATGGGTTTACATTGTGGGATACCGCTGCTCCGCTAATCATTTATTCATTCAGCAACAAAGCGGCAAGTATATAATCAGCAAAGAGTATGGCCACACAACTGACCACCACGGCCCTGGTGCTGGAACGACCGATTTCCAGCGCGCCGCCTTTTACAAAGTATCCATAGTATGCAGAAATGCTGGCAATAATATACGCGAACGTATAGCCTTTTACAAGGGCAAAGAACACATTGTATGGCTTGAAGCCTTCTATCAGCCCTTTGTCGTAAATATTGGGAGCAATGATGCCAGACATTACACCGGCAATACGGCCGCCCCATATGCCCAATACAGCAGAGATCACCACCAGCAGCGGGATCATGATCAGGGCGGCAACAATCTTGGGCATCACCAGGTAAGCCTTGGTATTGATACCCATAATTTCCAGCGCATCTATCTGTTCACTTACCCGCATATTCCCTAATTCGCTGGCAATTTTACTGCCAACCACCCCGGCCAGTACAATACATACCAGGGTAGGCGCAAATTCGAGGATCACCGTATCGCGCACAATGGTGGCGATGGTGCTGCGGGGTATGAAGTCGCTCACCAATTGGTAACTGGTTTGCAGTGCTGATACTGCACCCATAAAAACGGAGATGATCACTACAATGCCGAGGGAGCCTATACCAATTTCGGAGCACTGGTGCATGAGTTCTTTCCAGTACATCCTCCCGTTTTCCGGTTTGGAAAACATCCCTTTTATCATCAGCAGGTAACGGCCGAATTCTGTAAATAAAGTCATGATGATGGGTGCGCTTTTTGTTGTACCGGATTACATGGATCAACCAGATGCCAGGCACCGGGTAAATCTATATGATCCCAATCATTTAATAGCGCAACTTGTTCATTATTTATTGTTTAACAATGAAATTTGATCATTAAATGTACAACAAGTTTGGCTACGGGAAACCAGGTGCTGGTTTTGGGCTGCGCCCCATCGCATTCTGCCTCAGCCACTTGCATCATTACAGCCCGTAGTCCCGGCCACCGGTCATTTCTTATCCCGTTTCCACCAGCGCGATTTCTGCACGGCTTCATCTACCGGCGCCTTACACTTGATCTGTGCGTCAATGACCGCTACCAGCGCCATATTGTAAATGCTTCTTACCGAACTGCCTAACTGCAGCACATGCACCGGTTTTTTTAATCCCAGCAAAATAGGTCCGATGGCATCGGCGCCACCGATTTCTTTCATGAGATTATAGGCAATATTACCAGCCGCCAGGTTGGGGAAGATAAGGGTGTTAACCTCCTGGTCAACCAGTTCGCTGAAGGGGTAGTTGTCGCGCAGAATTTCCTGGTTAAAGGCCAGACTGGCCTGCATTTCCCCATCAATGATGAGGTAAGGGTTCTTTTGTTTTACAATATCCTTTGCCTTTGCCACCAGTTTTGCTTCGGGCGAATTGCTGCTGCCGAAATTGGAATAGCTCAGCATGGCAATGCGCGGCGTAAGGTTAAAATTGCGCACCTCACGGGCTACCAGCAGCGTGATTTCCGCCAGCTCTTCGGCGGTAGGATTGAAATTCACCGTGGTATCGGCCAGGAACAACGGACCACGTTTGGTGAGCAGCAGGTACATGCCCGCAATCTTCTTCACATCTTCTTCCATACCGATCACCTGCAGCGCCGGACGAATGGCTTCTGCATAGTTGCGGGTCAGACCGGATATTACCGCATCGGCTTCGCCTGTTTCCACCATCATGCAACCGAAATAATTACGGTCTTTCATAATCTTGGAAGATTCATACAGGTTGATGCCTTTGCGCTGACGCTTTTTGAAGAACAGGTCGCCGAATTGCTTGCGCTTCTCTTCATTTTCATCATTGCGCGGGTCAATGATGGGCATATCGTCAATATCAATATTGTTTTCCTTCGCAATTGCCTTGATCTTCTTTTCATCACCCAGCAAAATGGGATAAGCAATGCCTTCATCAAAGGCAATCTGCGCCGCCTTTAATATTTTCTGGTTATCGGCTTCGGCAAAAATGATGCGTTTGGGATCGCGGCGGGCTTTGTTGCCCAATACACGCATGAGTTGGTTATCTAACCCCAGGCGTTTGTCGAGTTCCGCCGCATATTCCTCCCAGTTAGGGGCAGGCGCCTGCGCCACGCCGCTTTCAATGGCTGCTTTGGCCACAGCAGGAGCAACGGTGCTGAGCAAACGGGGATCAAGCGGTTTGGGAATGATATAATTGGGACCAAACGACAAATTCTTTTCATCGTAAGCGATGTTCACAATATCCGGCACCGGCGAACGGGCCAGTTCCGCCAGCGATTTCACGGCCGCCAGCTTCATGGCTTCGTTGATCTGCGTGGCACGCACATCCAGCGCACCGCGGAATATGAAAGGAAAACCGAGCACATTGTTCACCTGGTTGGGGTAATCACTGCGACCGGTGGCCATGATGATATCCTTGCGTGCTGCCACAGCATCTTCATAACTGATCTCAGGATCAGGATTAGCCATGGCAAATACAATCGGGTTCTTAGCCATTTTCTTTACCATATCCTGCGTAAGCACATTGCCTTTACTGAGACCAATGAACACATCGGCATCCACCAGGCTTTCTTCGAGCGTTACATTTTTGCCTTTGGTGATAAATTCTTGCTTGAGTTCATCAAGATCTGTACGGCTTTCATGAATCAATCCCTTGCTGTCGAATACAAGAAAATTTTCGCGTTTGGCGCCCAGTGCTTCATACAATTTGATGCAGGCGATGGCTGCTGCGCCGGCGCCGTTTACCACAAAGCGCGCCTTGTCAATTTTTTTCTTCTGCAGTTCGAGTGCGTTCAGCAGGGCGGCGGCGCTGATGATGGCCGTACCATGCTGGTCATCGTGCATGACCGGAATTTTCATCTGCTCTTTCAGCTTCTTTTCAATATAGAAGCATTCCGGCGCCTTGATGTCTTCGAGGTTGATGCCGCCAAATGTAGGTTCCAGCGCCTTTACGATCTGTACAAATTTCTCGGGGTCTTTTTCATTGATCTCGATGTCGAAAACATCAATGTCTGCAAATATTTTGAACAGCACGCCTTTTCCTTCCATTACCGGTTTGCCGGCTTCCGGGCCAATATCGCCCAGTCCCAGTACGGCTGTTCCGTTGCTGATCACCGCCACGAGGTTGCCGCGGGCAGTGTATTTATATACCAGTTCTGTGTTTTTGTGAATTTCTTTACAGGGTTCGGCCACGCCGGGAGAATAGGCCAGTGACAGATCTCGCTGGGTCTTTGCTTCCTTGGTAGGGATTACTTCAATTTTTCCAGGCCTTCCCTTCGCATGATATTCAAGAGCCAGTTCCTTTCTAAGTTCTTTTTTCATATCATTTTTTTAGTGAAGCCATAGGCTTTTAATAATGATAGCGTGCAATTTAGGGATAAAGTTGGGAAGTCCGGAAGATGGAAAGCCGCGAAGTCTGCATGACCATAAGTTCCCGACAAAGCACGTAAGCATACCATCAGCCGCTGCTACATCCTCCGCTGCCCCTGGTACTTTTCTCCAAAAAAAATTTGGAAACCTGGAAAATCATTGTATGTTTGTGTGTACTATTTCAGTAGTACACTAAAACACCAAACATGATTACAATACAAGACCTGCAATTTTCCTACAAGAAAAGGAAGGTTTTTAATGGGCTCAGCCTTCAGTTGCATGCCGGTCATATCTATGGTTTGCTGGGAAAGAACGGCACAGGCAAGAGCACTCTGCTGCGCAATATTGCCGGACTGTTGTTCCCTGATGGCGGAAGCATACAGGTGCTTAGTCACAAACCCGCTCAGCGCAAGCCATCCTTTCTCCGCGACATATTCATGGTGGCTGAAGAATTTTACCTTCCGAACCTTCGTCCCGGGTTACTGGCGAAATACTACGCGCCTTTCTATCCCAACTTCAATAAGAAGCAATTTGACCACTACATGAAGGAATTTGAAATTCCTGCCGGCAATGAATTGCAGCAAATGAGTTATGGTCAGAAGAAAAAAGTGCTGATCAGTTTAGGACTGGCGGCCAAAACGCCGGTATTGCTGATGGACGAGCCCACCAATGGGTTGGATATAATGAGCAAAAGCCAGTTTCGCCGCGTGATGGCGGGCTGTATTGATGACAACAAATGCATTGTGATCAGCACCCACCAGGTGAAGGACCTGGAAAACCTGATAGACCGCATCACCATTATTGATGAGGGCCGCATATTGTTTGATCAAACCATTGAGCACATCACGCGCCGCCTGTCGTTTGGCATTACGTTCAACCAGGAAGAGGTGAAGCATGCCTTATACAGCGAAGCCTCACTGCGTGGCAATGCGGTGATCATGGCCAACACCGAAGGCGAAGAAAGCAGACTTGACCTGGAACTGCTGTACAAGGCCATTATACTTAACCGTGCATCCATTCAATCTGTCTTTAACGCGTAAACAACCCATATGAACGAACAATTCAACTTCAACCGCTGGGGATTGCTGGTGCAAAAGCACTGGCGGGAGAACAGAAAAAAATATTTGTTGTCGCTGGGAGGCATTGCCGGGCTGCTCATTATCTGGTTTTCCATCATGTTGCTGGCGGAGCAGCAGAATCCGTATCCGGAAGAATGGCAGGTATCTACCTTTTATGCAGGCATGGCGCTGACCGGCTGGTTGTTTGCCAGCCTGTTTTTCGGAGAATTGGCCGGTGGCCCCAAGGCCATGCATTATTTGTCTGTCCCGGCCTCTGCGCTGGAAAAACTGTTGTGCGCTATCTTGTTTGCTACGGTACTTTTCACCGTCTGCTACATTGCCATTTTTTACCTGATTGATATGACTATGCTTAAGGTGGCCAACAAGGTGTTACCCCAGTTGGCTGCGGAAAATGGCTACACCTACAAGATGCAACAGGTATCGAATGTTTTTGTGGCGCCACCTGATGAAAAAGTGAATTTTTGTTATTGGCTCTTCATCGGATTCATTCATACGCAGGCAGCATTTCTGTTGGGCTCTATCTACTTTGCTGCCTACAGTTTTGTAAAAACAACCGTTTCTGTGATACTGGTTTTCCTGTTTTTTGTTTTCTATGTCAGCCAGGTGCTTCTCAACCTGCTGCCCAACGGAACTTATGTATCGCCCGATTTTACAGCGTACAGCCTCAGC
>Ga0164243_10005043_pt1 | contig 20306 bp, 18 predicted proteins | sample OricompcompostOP_FD_108781 | JGI IMG/M metagenome (GOLD analysis project Ga0164243, IMG submission 108781) | Organic Plus compost microbial communities from Emeryville, California, USA - Original compost - Organic plus compost (OP) | ecosystem: Engineered > Solid waste > Mixed feedstock >...
CCACCGGCGCCAACATGGCCAACCGCGACATGATCTACATCGGCGTATCCGGCGACGGCGACACCGCCTCGATCGGCATGGGCCAGTTCGTGCACGCGGTGCGCCGCAACCTGAACATGATGTACATCGTCGAAAACAACGGTTGCTACGGCCTGACCAAGGGCCAGGATTCGGCCACCGCCGACGCCGGTTCGAAGAGCAAGAAGGGCGACGCCAACCCGTTCGAGGCGATCGACCTGTGCGCGATCGCGCTGCAACTGGGCGCCAGCTTCGTGGCGCGCAGTTTCTCCGGCGACAAGGAACAACTGGTGCCGTTGCTGAAGGCGGCGATTTCGCATCCGGGCTTCGCCTTCATCGATGTGATTTCGCCCTGCGTGACCTTCAACAACAACCCGGGTTCGACCAAGTCCTACGAGTTCGTGCGCGAGCACCTCGAGGCGACCGGCACCGTCGATTTCGTGCCGATGCGCGAGGAAATCACCACCAGCTACAGCGCCGGTTCGTCCCAGGAAGTGACGCTGCACGATGGTTCCGTGGTGCATCTGCACAAGATCGACGACAAGCTCGACATCCACAACCGTCGTTCGGCGCTCGACCTGATCCAGGAATACAAATCCGAAGGCAAGATCCTCACCGGTCTGCTCTATATGGATGTGGATACCCAGGACCTGCACGAAACCATCGGCACCGTGAACAAGCCGCTGCGCAGCCTGACCGAAAAGGAACTGTGCCCCGGCAACAACTCGCTGCAGAACATCAACGCCAGCTTCCGCTGAAGCTGCGCGATGAATGAAAAAACCCGGCCTCGCCGGGTTTTTTTATGGAGCTTTACATGGCGGTTACCAGACGCCGCTGTTGGGCATCGACAGCCACGGCTCCTGTGGCGGCAGCGGTTCGCCCTTTTGCAGCAGTTCGATCGAGATATTGTCCGGCGAGCGAATGAAGGCCATATGGCCGTCGCGGGGCGGCCGGTTGATGATGATGCCGGCATCCCGCAGGCGCTGGCACAGCGCGTAGATGTCGTCCACCTGATAGGCGAGATGGCCGAAGTTGCGTCCGCCCGTGTACTGCTCCGGGTCCCAGTTGTAGGTCAGCTCCAGCACCGGCGCGCGCTGCTCGGCGGCGCGCGGCAGATCGCCGGGAGCAGCGAGAAATACCAGCGTAAAGCGGCCTTTTTCGCTGCTCTGGCGTGAAACCTCCACCAGCCCCAGATGCTGGCAATAAAACGTCAGCGCCTGATCGAGATCGCGCACGCGCACCATGGTATGCAGATATTCCATTGTTTTTTCTTCTCCGCGAATGTGTGGCAGACGTGTGGTTGTGAATAACGGTCGGGCTCAGCCGCGTTTTGCCGCCGCGCACATGGTAACACCTCAGCCCGAGCGCGTTCAGCGGGCGGCGTTAAATCGAATTCGGCTAATCGACCATTCCGTTAGAGAGCTTAAGTCGAAGCCCGCCGATGCCGTTTTTCTATAATAACCGGTGCCTGAGCTGTTTTTCAGGCGTGAAAGTGGAGGTGGCCTATGAGTTATTTCGTTGGCTTGAACCGGCGCTCCAATCGCGACCGTCGCCTGTACGACGAACATCCCGAAGCCGATCACCGCCATCAGGACCGGCGCCGTTACGGCACCGATCGTTATGTGATCGTCATCGGGGATTCCGGCATCGACCGTTTCGGCCTGCTGGTGGGCATTCCGGTGGCGCTGTTGCTGATGGCGGCGGTATTGGCCGCCTTCGTCAGCGCATGAGGGCCGCCGCTGCATCGGCCACCGGCCGCGCACATGGCCGGGCGTTTGTCATGGTTTTGTCATTCACACCGGTTACCTTGGCGTCTGTGCGCCCGGTCGCGTTTTCGCGCGATATGCCGGGCGGTTGCCGTCGACCAAACAGCGAGGGCACAACCAGACAGCAAACGGGGCAAAACCGAACACCTCATGTCGCCCATTGGAACCGCCGCGGAATTACGGGACATCATTCGCAAAAATCTGTTGTCGTCGGTTTATCAGCCGATCGTCGATCTGCATCACTCCCAGCTGTTCGGCTACGAGGCGCTGACCCGCGGCCCCGCCAACAGCAACCTGCACAGCCCCATCCACCTGTTTGAAACCGCCAGCCGCCACGGCTTGATGGCGGCGTTGGAATATTCCTGCCGCGAGGTGGCGTGCACGCGCTTCGTGCAAACCGGCGCGGCCGGCAAGTTGTTCCTGAATGTCAGCCCGATGAGCCTGGTGGAAAAGGACTACCAGGAGGACATGACCAATCGCATCCTGCGCCAGCTCGGGCTGCCGGCCGAGCGCATCGTGATCGAGTTGTCCGAGCAGTACCCGCTCGAGGATTACGAACTGATGCGGCGCGCCACCGATCACTTCCGGCGCATGGGTTTCCAGATCGCCATCGACGATCTCGGCGCGGGTTATGCCGGCCTGCGCGCCTGGTCCGAACTGCGGCCGGACTACGTGAAAGTGGATCGCCACTTCATCGAGCGCATCAACGAGGACCCGGTGAAACGCGAATTCCTGCGCTCCATTCTGGAGATCGCGGCGGAACTCGACTGCAAGGTGGTGGCGGAGGGCATCGAAACCGCCGATCAACTGGTCACCGCGCAGGCGATGGGCGTGCACTTTGGGCAGGGTTATTTTCTCGGCCGGCCGGAGCCGATACCGGCGCGCGCCAGCGTGGTGCTCGATCGCCTGAGTCAGGTGGCGCTGCCGCTGCGCCGGCCCAGCCGGCGCTCGCAGAAAGTGGGGGAAATGGCCATCGACACCCTCACCATCGAGCCGTCGACGCCGCTCGATGTCATCGTCGATCTGCTGCACGACAACCGTCAGTTGAGTTGCCTGCCGGTGGTGGAGGCGGGCCGGCCGCTGGGCATCATCCAGCGCCAGGAAATCCTCGAGCTGTACACGGCCCGCTACAGCCGCGAACTGTACGGCAAGAAGCCGGCGCGGCAATTCATGGACAAAAGGCCGGTGGTGGTTTCCGCCGACGCCAGCCTGGAGGAGGTGAGCCGCCTGCTCACCGCCGATGGCGATCAGCCGTTGAACCAGGATTTTCTGATCGTCCGCAACGGCAATTTCTGCGGCGTCGGCAAAACCAGCACGCTGCTGCGGCGCATTACCGAACAGCAGATCCGCAACGCGCGCTACGCCAACCCGCTGACCCTGCTGCCGGGCAATGTACCCATCCACGAATTTCTCGACGATCTGCTTGCGCGCGGCGAAAACTTTCATGTCGCCTACTGCGACGTGGACAATTTCAAACCCTATAACGATCACTACGGATACAGCCGCGGCGATGAGGTGATCATGCGCCTGGCGCAGATCTGCCAGACCGCGGTCGACGGCGAGCGCGATTTCGTCGGCCATATCGGCGGCGATGATTTCATGCTGATCCTGCGCAGCGACGACTGGCGATCGCGCTGCGAGCGCATCCTCGAACTGTTCGTCGCCGCCATCGCCGATCTGTACACCGAGGACGCGCTGGCGGCGGGCGGCATCACCGCGCGCAGCCGGGGCGGCGAGCCGTGTTTTTTTCCCTTGCTCACCGTATCCATCGGCGTCGCCAATCCCGATCCGGCTCACTGTTTCAATCATCACGATGTGGCGGCGCTGGCGGTGGACGCCAAGCAGCAGGCGAAATTGCAACTCGGCAACAGCCTGTTCGTATCGCGCAGGCGGCGCCCGCAGGTGGACAAGATCGCGCAGGTTGCCGCCGATCCGGCCTGAGCCGGCCGTTGACGGCCCGCGCGGTCCGCAGCGCAAACCAACCCGCATCCGCGCCCATGCGCTGGCTCCTAACGGTCGTGATCAGGCGAAATTCCGTTGCGTGTCCGCTCTGTTCGCCATGTCACGGCAGTATATTTTTTCAGCGGCGATTCCGGGCGCGAACGATCGCATTCAGGCGCGAACGGAGCGCGCGCCGGCGATGCCGCGCTCAGCGACCGTAATAGGCCAGCAGCGCCGCCGTCACTGCCACGTTGAGCGATTCCACGCCATTGGCCATCGGGATACGCACCCGCAAATCCGCCAGCGCCGCGATCTCGTCGGAAACGCCTTCGGTCTCGTTGCCCAGCACGAACACCAGCGGCTCCGTGGTGGGCAGCGTGTTCAGCTCGCGGTCGGCGTGCGAGGACAGCACGCACACGCGCACGCCGCGGCGCTGCAATTGCGCCAGGGCGGCGTTCAGTTCGCCGCAGCGCAGCAGCGGGCATTTGAACAGGGTGCCGGCGCTGGCCTTGATCACCAGCGGCGACAGCGGCGCGTTGCCCTTTTCCGGCAGCACGATGGCATCGATGCCGCCGGCGCAGGCCGAACGGATCAGCATGCCGAGATTCTGCGGATTGGTGATGCGATCCAGCGCCAGCAGCCGGATGGCGGGTTCGGCGCGGGCGCGCGGCAATTGCTCCAGATACGTCTCCAGGCGCTGATAACGCGGCAGTTGCAGGTCGGCGGCCACGCCCTGGTCCTCGCGGCTGTTTTTGGAAATGCGCGACAGGGCGACCTTGCTGTGCTGTTTGATCGGAATGCCGCGTCGCGCCGCCAGGCGCTCGATATCGGCGATGATGCCGCCGGGTTTGTTGCTGTCGGCCAGATGCAGGCAATAGACCGGCAGCGTCTCATCCTGCAGGGCCTCCAGCACCGGCTTGCGGCCGTAAATGGTCAGCAGATTGTCGAAAAAGGCTTTTTTCTCGGCATAACTGCCGCGCGTGGGGTCGGTCACGGTGATGTCCCGGAATTGAGGTGACGTGGCGGAAAAACGGCCGCGATAACTGGCGCGCACGATAGGAGCGGCGCTCCGGCGCTGTCAAGTCTGTTACCCGCAGCGGTGCAGTTACGCTACAGTTAGCGTTGTGTCAGGCGGAGGCGAGGCATCATGCGCAAAACGAAAATCATCTGCACCATCGGTCCGGCGACGGCAAACCTGGAAATGCTCGGGCGTCTGTACGCGGCGGGCATGAACGTGGTGCGGCTCAACATGTCGCACGGCGATCACGCATCGCACGCGCGGGTGATCGAGGCCATCCGCGGGCTCAACGCCACCGTGCCGTACCCCGTGTCGATTCTGCTGGATACGCAGGGCCCGGAAATCCGCACCGGCAATCTGCTGCACGATCTGCAACTGAACGAGGGCGATATCATCACCGTGAACGTGCGTTCCGGCGACAATGTCGAGGAGACCTCGTTCCAGATCAATTACGAGGATTTGCTGGACGCGGTCGATCCGGGCGATCGCATCACCGTGGACAATGGCCTGATCAATCTGGAAGTGCTGGAAAAATTCGAGCGTTCCCTCAGCTGCCGCGTGGTGGACGGCGGTACCCTGAAGAGCCGGCGCCACGTCAATCTGCCGGGCATCAAGGTGAATCTGCCGGCGATCACCAAGAAGGACGAGCGCGATATCACCTTCGGCATCGAACAGGGCGTGGACACCATCGCGCTGTCGTTCGTGCGCGATGCGCAGGATGTGCAGCAGCTGCGCGCGCTGCTGGCGCGCCACAACGCGGACGATGTGAAAATCATCGCCAAGATCGAGGACCAGGAGGGGGTCAAGAACCTGGAAAGCATCATCGAAGCCGCCGACGGCGTGATGGTGGCGCGGGGCGATCTGGGCGTCGAAATCCGCATGGAAATGTTGCCGGGCGTACAGCGCGGCATCGTGCGTCTGTGCGCCGAACGCGGCCGGCGCGTGATCGTGGCGACGCACCTGTTGGAATCGATGATCGTCAATCCGATTCCGACCCGCGCCGAGGTGACCGACGTCGCCAATGCCGTGTACGAGGAAGTGGACGCGATCATGCTGTCCGGCGAAACCACGGTGGGCAAACATCCGGTGCGCTGCGTGGAGTTCCTCGACCGCATCGCGCGCGCCACCGAGCGCTCGGTGGGCCTGCGTTTCAGCGAGTGTCTGAATGTCGATCTGCCGAAGCAGCACATGGCATCGAGTGCGGTGCAGCTGGCGGAGGCGCTCAAGGTGCGCGGCATCGTCGTCATCACCCGGCGCGGCGTGATGGCCAATTACGTGGCCAACGCGCGCCCGCGCTCGCCGCTGATCTACGCCTTCACCGGCGATGAATACACCGCGCGCCAGCTGGCGCTGAATTACGGCACCTACGCGCACCGCATCGAATTGTGCGACGACCCGGAGCGCATGCTGCAGGAAGCCTTCGCGCTGCTGCGCACGCGCGAGCAGTTCGTGCCGGGCGACAAGGTGGTGGTGTTGTCGGACATGCTGTCCACCGACGCCGACGCGGTGTTGATCCGGGAAGTGCCGAAGGGCTGATCAGGCGCCGCCCTGGTCGCGGTGCGCGTGGGCGAGCAGGAAATGCGCGCGCGCCGTGGCGATGGGTTCATCGCTGTGCGTCTGCCAGGCGCGCACCGCCACGTTGGCGATGTTGCGGCCATGGCGCACCACCTCGCAGCGGCTGAAGGTATCGCGCAGACGGCCGGGGCGCAGAAAGTCGATGGAAAAATCCACCACCTTGGGCAGATGGCCGCCGACATCGACGGTCAGCGCCAGATACAGCAGCGCCGACACCTCCATGAAACCGCCGATCACACCGCCGTGCAGCGCCGGCAGGGTCGGATTGCCGAGGTTGTCGTCGCAGCTCTGCAACCGGAACATCAGTTCATCCCCGATCAGATTGCCTTCGACGCCGATCAGCCGGGCGTAGGGAATGGCGTCGATCAGCCATTGCGGCCGGCGCTGAGTGCGCGCGCGGGTGATGATCTCCTGCAGCGTCATGCGCCGCGCTCCTGTGCCGTGTTGCCTTCGCGGGCCGCCGCCGGCAAGCGCATGAAGGTGGCCACGCAGTGGGCGATGGTGCGCTGCTCGCCGCCTTGCCAGGCGGTGCCGCGGGCGAAAATCACATTATCGGTGACCCGGTATACCTCGGCGTGGCCGAACACCGATTGTTGCGGTTGCGCCGCGGTCATGTAGTCGATGCGCAAATCCAGCGTCGGGCAGACCTCGATGTGTTCGAGCGACAACTGCGCGGCCAGCCCGCAGGCGGTATCCATCAGCACGGTGAGCGCGCCGCCGTGGATGATACCGCTGGTCGGATCGCCGATCAGGCGCACATCGTAGGGCAGTTCCAACAGCACATGGCGCGGCGTGGCTTCCACCGCGCGCAGGCCGATATGCTGGCAATGACGCACCCGGGTGAGAACGAGACTGGCGAATTCGAGGGCTGGGTTCACGATGGTCTGAGCCGTAAAACGGCCTTCAACCATAGCACAAAGGGCGCGGTTGTCCGTACGCGATCCGATCGCTAGTCGTCAGTGAATTGCAGATGCCATTGCAGTTCACACGCTGACGGGCTCCATAACAGATGAATGTGCAATGGAGAGGATCACGGAATGGTCGGCCTTTGGCATGGGGTCAACCGAATCTTTGGAGGAGGGCACACGGCCCTGCATTCCGGGACACGCCACAAGTAACTCCCTGTAAGCAGGGCAGCGGCCATCCCGGCCGCTGACGGTCCCGGAATGCAGGGGGACCGTGCGCCTGCCAAGTCCTGAGCGAGATTCATTCGGAAACAAATCGTGGAACTCACGGGAGAAGTGATGTTTTCGCTTTTGCCTGCTGCAAAGTCCGGACGTGATTCACACGAAATGGAGGGAACCACGAAATTGGCAGGAGCTGCGACCATGCCCTCTCCGGGACCGTAAGCGGCCATGGATGGCCGCTTCCGAGCCCCGCATGGATGCGTGCTGTTTGGCGTGTCCCGGAGAGGGCATGGTCGCAGCTCCAGGCACGGGATCAGCCGATCCTCAGAGGTGGGCGCACGGTCCTCCTGCCGCTCGCGTGCCTGCCAAGTCCCGCGGGATCATTCAGAAGCCAATACAGAATTGCAGCCAGAGAATTCGCGGAGAGAGGGCGTTTCGTTCAGGTCGATGACTGCGAAATTCTGAGCGGGATGCATTCAGAAACCCAAAACGAGTGAATCACGGAACTCACAGGAAACGCGGCGTTCCTTTCGGAGCCGACATCTCACATTCGAACGTGATTCATACGAATTGGAGGGACGCGGAAGCCGTCTTCACCATTCATCGACGAGATGACTTTCATTCACTCGCGCTGCCGAGCAGGCGCGGCCCCGGTCCCTGCGCCGCCAGCTCGTCCATGGGATTTCTCAGCTTGCACACCTCGATCGACAGGCAGCCGCAGCCGATGCAGCTGTCGAGCTGATCGCGCAGCTGTTTCAATTTGCCGATGCGCTCGTCCAGTTCGGATTTCCAGCGCGCCGACAATTCGGTCCAGTCGGCGATGGTGGGTGCGCGGCCCTCGGGCAGCGCCCGCAACGCCTCGTGGATCGACTCCAGCGAGATGCCGATGCGCTGCGCCACCTTGATCACCGCCACTCTGCGCAGCACTTCACGCGCGTAACGGCGCTGGTTGCCCGCGTTGCGCCGGCTGCTGATCAGCCCCTTGGACTCGTAAAAATGCAGGGCGGAGACGGCCACGCCGCTGCGCGCGGCCACCTCGCCCACGGTCAGCTCGCGCGCGTTGTAGTGGGGATTGGCCTTCGCCATGGTTTTTCTCCGGATGCTTGACCTCAAGTTAAGTTGAGGTTTTACCCTGGGCGGCGTCCAATGGCAAGTGGAATCCAATCTATGCGCAATGCTCCCGCAACCCACCGCCCGCCCGACGTCACTCGCGCCGGGGTCGGCACTGTCCTGATCAGCCCCTGGATCGTGAAAACCCGCGAGCGCCAGCGCGCCGCCATCGACGCGACCCTGCGCGAATGGCAGCGCCGGCCCTGGCCGGAGGGGTTCATCTCTCTGAATTGTTTTGCCAGCACCGATGGCGCCACGGTGCTCAATTATGCCCAATGGAGTTGCGACGAGGCCCATCACGATTTTTTGCGGGGAGCCCGCGCCCGGCTGGCCGGGGACATCGATGCGGCGGTACCGGGTATCGAGCGGCCGGGCCTGATCCGGTACCGGCTTTACGGCGGCGGCATCGTCCGCGCCGGGGACGCGGCGGGCTGCTTCGTATTTTGCGAGGCGCGCGCCGACGATCCTTTGCTGACGCGCCGCTGGCTGGATGACGCCTTCGCCGGCCTGCGCGCCGCGCCCGAACCCTTGGCGGGACTGATGGCCGTGCATTTTCATCTGAGCGTGGATGGTGGCCGCATATTCATTTACAGCGAATGGCGCGGCCAACCCGAATATCATCGCGCCGCCGCCGATCCCCAGTGGCGGCGCCTGTGCGATTTTCCCGGTATCACGCCCCTGTCGCACAACCTCTACCAGCACAGCCGCTCCCTGGTGCGGCCGGGTAGGGTTTCTCGGGAGCTGTGCAATGACTGAGCGGATTACCGTCGCCCTGATTTACGGCAGCGCCCGCAGCGGGCGATTCTGCGACACGGTGGCGCGCTGGGTGGCGGCGCAGATGGCCGCGCACGGCGGTTTCAGCGTGGATATCGTCGATCCGGCGCAATCGCTCTGGCCGGGCGCGCCGACTCATGGCGACGCGCAGGCGTTGCTGGCGCTGACGGATCGGCTCGGGCGCGCCGACGCGTTCGTGGTGGTCACGCCGGAATACAACCACGGTTATCCGGCGCCGCTCAAATTCCTGATTGATTCGATCTATGCGCCGTGGCAGGCCAAGCCGGTGGCTTTCGTTGCCTACGGCGGTGTTTCCGGTGGGCTGCGCGCGGTCGAGCAGTTGCGTCAGGTCTTCGCCGAATTACACGCCGTCACCGTTCGCGATACGGTGAGTTTCGCCAATGCCTGGGAGCAGTTCGATGGCAACGGCCAGCCGCTGGCGCCGGAGCGGGCGCAACGCGCGCTGGCCCGCCTGCTGGCGCAGTTGCGGTGGTGGGCGCTGGCGCTGCGGCACGCGCGCGCCGTGGTGCCCTATGCCGAGGTGCTGGCATGAGTGACGCGTGAAAAAACAAAAAAGTGGTGCCGCGCCCGCGCCTGAACCACAATGCCACGCGGCTTTTTCGCTTTTCTCCGCTGATGGTTCAGCGCCGACAAACACGATGATTTTCCAAACCGAACGGAGACCGGCCATGTCCGAACGTGTACGGATCGATAGGGATGCCCGCGGCGTCGCCCATGTGCAGCTGGCGCGCGCGGACAAACTCAACGCGCTCGATCGGCGCATGTTCATCGAGCTGGCCGAGGCGGGCGCGCAACTGGGCGCGGACCCTGCGCTGCGCGCGGTGGTGTTGTCCGGGCTGGGGAGGGCGTTCTGCGCCGGTCTCGATCTGACGCTGTTCACCGATCCCGATCTGCGCAGCTGGCTGGCGCACAGCGATGCCGACGGCGTGAATGCCGCGCAGCGCGCGGTCTGGGTCTGGCATCAGTTGCCGGTACCGGTGATCGCCGCGGTGCACGGCACCGCCTTCGGCGGCGGCCTGCAACTGATGCTGGGCGCCGACCTGCGTTATATCGCCGCCGATACGCGGTTGTGCATCATGGAAATCGACTACGGCATCGTGCCCGATATCTGCGGCACGCAGTTGTGGGCGCCGCTAGTGCGCGACGATGTGGTGCGCGAATTGATGTATACGGGCCGTATTTTCAGCGGCGAAGAGGCGTGCGCGCTGGGCTTTGCCACCCGCGTCAGCGCGGCACCGCTGGAGGATGCGCTGAACACGGCGGCGCAAATCGCCGACAAAAGCCCCGACGCCATTCGCGCGTGCAAGCGGCTGGCCAATCAACAGCGGCTCGGCGGCGTGGCGCAGGGGCTGCGGCGCGAGGTCGAGGAGCAGCTGGCGCTGCTGTACACGCCCAATCAATTGGAAGCGGTGGCGGCGAAACGGGAGCGGCGGCCGCCGTGTTTCAATGATCCGCAACCCGACTGAGCGCGGTGGACGTTCGTCGAACAATTTATCGAATTCGCAGCGCGCGAGAAATGTTGTTTGCGAAAATGCCATTCAATGCGCCGTTCCGATGGGTAGCGTGGGTATTGGCCGATAGGGAACGCATCGTCGCCAGCACATCCGCATCACGCGATGCCAACTTGGATGTGTAAAGCAGGGTCGAACGCGCCATCTGCCGCAGCGTACGCGCCCGCCGCTGCGACAGGCCGCGCTGCGAAGCATACGCAGCCTGCTGCCGGCGGGAGGGTACGCTCACCATTTTTTGCGGAAGGGTTTGTCAATAGCAATGAATAATAACTTGGCAGAAATCGATAAATACAAGCAGAGGATTTTAAATTTGCTTCTTCCATAAGAGTATTGATTCAAATATAGGGAGAGCTTAGGTCTTCAATATGAAGGTGTCGCGAAAAATCATTTCTGGTGATATCACTGGGGCCAGCTTAAAGGTCGAGCCGCTTACAGGATTGGATTTATGTATGTCGTCCGCCGGCTTCGATATTTTACTTGTCTACGATCATGTACTGGACGAAGAATCGCTAATTGATAGCCTTAGAGAGACGCTGGCACATAATCCCTACTTTGAAGGAAGGATGGGCATTTATGATGGATGCAAAGGTATATCTCCAAAGCAGGAAGGAATTCTTTTTACATCAATACAGCATGATGATGAACTTTCCAAATTTTGGAAGGGTGGAAGTATAAAGTATGGAAATTTCAGCAGCCATGTTGAAACTTTCGGATTTGAAGAAAACGTTCCTTTCTTTCATATAACACACTCAATATTTAGAAGTAATTCAGTGCTGGGACTGTCTATTTCGCATAGATTTTGCGATGGATCGTCATTTTGGAGCTTTATGCTGCTATGGTCGCGAGCGGCCAAAGGGCAGAAACCGATTTCACTGCATTATGATAGAGGCTCATTAAATAAGAAGGCGAGACATTATTCGGCCGATAAAGAGCGAAATTTCAGCGGGCATGCATTGTCCTGTAAAGCCAAGGGCCCACTTGTTGTTGAGAGTTTTAGGCTGCCAGGATGGAGGCTGGATGAGTTGAAAAGTTTGGGCTCAGTTGAAAATCCACCACTATTTTCTAGTCAAGATTTATTGACAGCTTATGTTTGGAAGCTGATTAATTCCAGCGTAAATCTGGATGCTGGTGAAATATTTCCAATAACTCTCGTTTTCAATGCAAGAAAAAAGTTTGGTTTGGATAATGATTATGTGGGAAATGCATTCTTCTTTAGATCCATTGAGAAAAGCAAGGATGAAATAAGCCGCTTAGATTTTAGCTCCGCAGCAATACTGTTGAGGAGCCTTTCAAACCAAGTTACCGAACAGAGTCTTTGTGATGATTTGGCATATTTCTCCGCAATGGAAAGAGAGGGAGGATCAAGCAGATGTCTTTCAAGAGACCAATCTCTTTTTTTAAATGGCGGTCTTCTGATCAATAATTGGTCCAAGTTTCCGATATATGAAATTGATTTTGGTTCGGGAAAACCAATCTGGTTTGACTTTCAGCGGGGGGTTGGAAAAGAGTCGGCGCGGAATCCTATCCGATTTGCGGTGATTGCAAGCAGTCCTCACGAGGACGGATGTCTTGATTATTATGTTGGGTTGCCAGTGGATGAGATGGAACAGTTTAGAGAAGTTTTTCATCTTGAAAACAACATTGTTTAGAAAGGCTATTTTTTATCGAAAGTGCCTATCAAAGAAGTTGGCGATTACATCATAGACTTCCTTTGATTCCGGCATGTCTGGATTGTAAAAAAATGCATGTCGCATCCCATCCCAGATATGTAGATCTGCCTCTACGCCGGCCTTAACCAACTGGTTGTGAGTAAATATAACTGAGCTCATGTCAAATGCGCGTGTTCCACTAATTAGCAGCGTTGGTGGGAAATTGGCGAGAAGGGCCGGGAAAAATGCGGGCGAAACCAGAGGGCTCTTCAAGTCCGTTTCGCTTAAATAAGCCATTGGCCAAGCCGGTGGATTGGGTGAAGGCGGCGGTGGATTTTTACCGGATAACGATTGGCCTGTGTAAATTGAGTCGCCTCCGAATGCCGGGTCTGCACCAGCGAAGAATAGTCCGATTGCAGCGGGTAGTGGCAGCTTTGCTTTTTGAAGCCAGGCCATGGTCATGGCAGTTAATAAAGCCCCGGCAGAGCACCCATATATGCCAATGTTTTTGGGCTCATGGCTCCCCAGCAGCACCTTGTAAACTGCGGCTACATCTTCGCTGGCGGCCGGAAATTTGAACTCTGGGGCCTGGCGGTAATCGATGCTGATTACTTTCGTTTTACATACGCTGGCTACAGGTATGGACTCCACGAGCTGGCCCATGCCGGACCCCATCGAGAAATTTCCACCATGCAGGTTTATTAAAATTTTCTCATCGCCATGACTTTTCGATAAATAATCTTTAGGCGTGACGATATAAACACTGACTTCTGCAACTTTTTTTGTTTCTATCGTTACTGGATATATTGCTTTCATTCGATCCAGGCAAGGAGAAAAAAAGAATTTATCCAGATTTTCTCTTGATCGTATGATGTTGTCGACCGTCTCCGGGACGGCCGGTGCGGGTATGGGATTCATCAACTGTTCGATAGATACCTTTTGGGCCTCGACACTCATATAGCTGGAGAGAGGAATATCAAAAGCCGGCGAATGGATGGTTCCATTTCCATTAATTTCCTCAGAAGAGGCCATGCTTATTTCTCCGGGAAGGATAAAAATTGCGAGCATGGTACTATTATTTAATTTTTAAAATTTACCCTTTATAGCTATTCGTTTTGCCAAAAAACTTTGTTGTTGATGCGCTGTGAGACGCAGTGACCTGCCTGAATTCTCGTGCCGCTCAAACTTGGGAAATGGTGTATTGATCCAGCAGCTCCTGTGACCTGCGCGCAGAATTTGTAGCCAGGCGGTGAGTCCGAGGGTGATGTTATCGGGTTCGAACCAGCTTCGTCGAACGCTCGCGGGTGGCTGGTAGCCATGCGCACTCCGCGGCCGTGCATTGACCCAGCAATTTCTGCTCACCTCAAGCCGCTAATGCATACGCCTCGGCGGGCGTCTTCATCCCGAGCGCCCGATGCGGACGTTGGGTGTTGTAGAACCGGATCCAGTGAACACCAACCCATTATCCGAGCGCAGCAGGAAGGGCTCAGGGACGCGCCCCAGGCTTCCAAAACGGAGTGGCATCTGCTGGACACAGTATAAAAAACGCGTATCTCGTAGGGTTGGCGGATGTCTTTGGAAGGTAAATGGCGCCTCCGGAAGATTCGAACCTCCGACCTCCTCCGGAGGGCGCAGGTCATCAACCGCTCAAGGCAGCCACAACCGGAAACAGCCGCCGCCCGCGGCGGGATTGCACACTTCGATACGGCCGCGCTGTTCGCCGCGGCGATGGCGCGCGGCGATTTGGGCGGCGAAATACAGGCCCAGGTTGGTCGAGCCGCTGCCGAAATCGATGCCGCGTTCGCTGTCGATGGGCGCGCGCAGCATTTTTTGCGGAAACCCCGGGCCGTCGTCGAACACCTCCAGCACCAGTTCCTCGTTCTGCTGCGAGGCCCGCACCTGGATCTGTCGCCGGGCGTAGTGCGCGGCGTTGACCAGCACGTTGTCGATCACACCGGCGATCAGCGCGGCGTCGAAATAACCGACCAGCTCCTGCTCGCACTCCAGCGCGACCTGCAGCCGGCGTGTGTCGAACAACAACTGGCTGGCGCTGATCTGCTCCTCGAGAAAGTCAGCGACGAACACCTGCGCGATGCGCACCGGCAGCGGGTTGTGGCGCAACCGGTACAGGCCGAGCAGCGAGATCAGCGCGTGGTTGATGCGCGCGGCCTCGCCTTGCAGCGTGGCGAAACGCAGCCGCTGGGCATCGTCGCGCGGCGGTGTCTGCGCGATTTCCGTTTCCAGCGTGTTGAGCAGCAGGCCCAGCGAATTCTTGATGTCGTGCACCGACGAGGCGAGCAGCAGCGATAGCGCCACGTCGTCCGTTTCCGTTTGCCCGCCGTCAGGCTTCATCGCCGGCCTCGGCCGCCGCCAGCCGCTCGTGCAGGTTGTCGACGTGATCCCACAGCAGCAGGAAGCGTTCGTGTTGCGGATGCTCCGCAGGCAGCGGATGAATGCTGTCGATCAGGCGGTCGCAGCGCCGCAGCGTATCCGCCTGCGGCGCGCCGGCGTTCATCTGCCGCACCAGCGCCAGCAGCAGGTTGAGCTTGAGCGCGATATTGTTCGGATAGTGCCGCAGCGCCTGGCCGAACAGGGCGATGGCGCGCGGATAATCCTGCGCGGCGAACAACTGCTTGCCCTGGCTGTTGAGCGATACCGCCCGCTCCTGGCCCTTGCGCGTGAGCGGTTCGTCGGCGAGGCGGTCGACGGCGTCGGCGACGCTGTCGTCGTCCGGGTGGCGCGCGGCGGCGTCGTGCAGCAGCCGTTGCGCCTGCTCGCGTTCGCCCAGCGCCTGGTAGGCGCGGGCGAGATCGAGCGTGATCGCCAAGGGCGGCTCGGCGTCGCCGATTTTCGCCTCGGCCTGCGCCAACTGCTGGCGCGACTGCTCCAGGCGCCCGGCGCGCGCGGCGATGGCGGCGCTGATGATGTCGGTTTGCAGGCGCACCTGTTCATCGTCGCGATAGCGGCGGCGGGTGCGCTCCAGCACCTCCTCGGCCTCTTTCACGCGCGCTCTGCCGTTGTCGTCGTCGCGAATCTGCACGGCGATGGCGCGCGCCAGATTGAAATAGTTGTCCGGCGATTCATAACAGGAGTTGGCGCCCAGGCGCACGATCTTGCGGTGCGCCTTTTCGGCGCGTTCCCAGTCGCCGTTGCTCTGGCTGATTTCCGCCAGCAGCTGCTGGCGCAGGATGGCGTTCGGTGAAATATCGCTGGCGTGTTCCAGCAGCTGCTGCGCCAGCGCGATATCGCCCTGGCGGCTCCTGATCTCGGCCAGATAATCGTAGATTTCCAGGCACAGGCATTTCTGCGCGATCAGCTGTTCGAACAGGCGCGCCGCCGCGTCCAGTTCGCCCATTTCCATCAGGCAGCGGCCCAGCCCGATCTGCGCCCACTCCAGCGGTCGCTCGCGCAGCGCGTTTTCGTAGATGGCGCGGGCCTGGGCGAACTGTTCCTGCAACAGGTGGCATTGCGCCTTCAGGCGCAGGCGGCGCTGCTCGTAGCGGCCGTTGTCCGCGCCGCGATCGCACAGGGCACCGGCGCGCTGGTAATCGCCGAGGTCCATCGCCTGGTGGATTTCCAACAGCGCGGCTTTTTCCTGCATCAGCCGGTCCAGGCGTTTTTGCAGCACCGGCTGGGCGAAGGGTTTGGTCAGGTAGTCGTCGGGCTGGTACTCGAGCGCGCCGAACACCATGCTCTTGGTGGTTTCGGCGGTGATCATCATGTAGATGCAGGTGTGCCTGAGCAGGCGCCGGTAGCGCAGCTCCTCGAGAATCTGCTGGCCGTTCTTGCCGTCGCCCAGGTTGTAATCGCACAGGATGATATCGAAGGAGCGGTTCTCGCACAGGGCGATCGCCTCTTCGCCGCTGCCGGCGATGTCCACCTGGCCGATGCCGAAACCCAGCAGCATGCGGCGGATCGAGCCGCGCATGTCCGGAAAGTCGTCGATCACCAGCGCGGTCTTGCGCTGGTAGATTCTGATCAGATCGATTTTTTGCATGGGGTACGGCTACAACGCGTGAGGGTGAAGCGGCGAAGCCGCTGAAACAACGCGTTAGAGCATAGAAGAAATTGTGAGCCACGCACGCTTTTTACCGATGTGACCCGATTTCTGATCATTTTTTGCACCAACTGAGTGCCGCCTCCAATTCGACGGGCACGGTTATTGCTCAACCGTGTTCGCGGGTTGCTGTTGTTCATACCAAAAACGCGGAACCGGCGGCTGCCATTGGCTCCGCTCCGTGTCCAAGGCAAACACTAATTCGTTGAAATAAATGATGTTTGTCCAATGTGTTTAGTTCACGCAGCACGATGCGCCGGGGCCTTGCGGGTCCGTGGCGGGGCATTTTAGCGCACCAAAAACAGGCGTCATGCGCAATCGTGGTGCCTGAGATCGAATTCGAGACGGTTTGACGGGAGGGTTGTGATCCATGCTGGCACATCGAGCAGGTTGGCGGCGGTGGCGATGGGCGGTGGTGCTGGCAGGCCTGCCCGCTGCCGGCGCACACGCCCAGGCCGCGGCCGGCGGCGCCGACGCCGCCTGGGTTCTCAGCGCCACCGCGCTGGTGCTGTTCATGACCCTGCCGGGGCTGGCGCTGTTCTACGCCGGCCTGGTGCGCACGAAAAACGTGCTGAGCGTGATGATGCAGTGTTTCGCCATCGCCTGCGTGGCGTCGATCCTGTGGTTCGCCATCGGTTATTCCGCGGTGTTCGGTCCGGGCGGCGGCCCCTGGCTGGGCGGTCTCGGCAAGGCGCTGTTCAACGGTGTGACCGCGCAAAGCCGCGCCGGCGCGCTGCCGGAAACCGTGTTCGCCGCTTTCCAGATGACCTTCGCCATCATCACGCCGGCGCTGGTGGTGGGCGGTTTCGCCGAGCGCATGCGGTTTTCCGCGGTGCTGTGGTTCGCCGCGCTGTGGCTGCTGCTGGTGTATGTGCCGATCGCCCACTGGGTGTGGGGCGGCGGCTGGCTCGGCGCGCTCGGTCTGCTGGATTTCGCCGGCGGCACCGTGGTGCACATCACCGCCGGCGCGGCGGCGCTGGTCGGCGCGCTGGTGCTGGGGCCGCGCCGCGGTTTTCCGGAAACGGCGATGCCGCCGCACAACATGACCATGACCGTGACCGGCGCCGGCATGTTGTGGGTGGGCTGGTACGGCTTCAATGGCGGCAGCGCGCTGGCCGCGGACGGCGGCGCCGGCATGGCGATCCTGGTGACGCATCTGGCCGCCTGCGCCGGCGCGCTGACCTGGCTCGGCATCGAGTGGCGCAAATTCGGCAAGCCCAGCGTGCTGGGCGCGGTCACCGGCATGGTGGCGGGGCTCGGCACGATCACGCCGGCTTCGGGTTACGTGGGGCCGGCCGGCGCCCTGGTGATCGGCGTCTGCGCCGGCGTGGTCTGCTTTTATGCGACGCTCGGCCTCAAGCGCCGGCTGCGCATCGACGATTCGCTGGACGTGTTTCCGGTGCACGGCGTCGGCGGCATCCTCGGCACGTTTCTGGCCGGGATTTTCGCCAGCCCGCACCTCGGCCTGTTCAGCGGTCGCGGTTTCGCCGCCGGCATTGATTCGATCGGCGGTCAGCTGCTGGCGCAGTTGATCGGCATCGGCAGCACGCTGGCGTATACGCTGCTGGTCAGTTACCTGCTGTACCGGCTGCTCGACGCGCTGCTCGGCCTGCGGGTCGCGCCCGACGAGGAAACCGAAGGGCTGGATATCGTGCTGCACAACGAAAGCGGTTACGACCTGCGTTGACGCCGCGATTCGCGCGCTGCGGTCAACGCGCGGCCCGGTTTGCGCTGCTCGGTCGCGGCCCGCCTGGGCGTGAGTGGTTCGGCCTGCGCGGCCCACCCGGGCGGCCCTTCCTGCGCGGTTCGGACTATAATCCCCGCTTTCGGATGATGGAGCGAACATGCGCAGTTTCATTCTTTACGGTACGTCCGGCTGTCATTTGTGCGAGCAGGCCGAGGCGTTGCTGGCACCCCTGCTGGCCCAGCGTGGCTGGGATCTGCGCGAGGTCGACATCAGCGACAGCGACGAACTGGTGGAGCGCTACGGGGTACGCATCCCGGTGCTGCTGCGGGTGGCGGACGGCGGCGAGCTGGGCTGGCCGTTCGCAGCGCACGAAGCTTCGGCGTTTCTCGACGTTTGAACATCGGCCGGGCACCCGGCCCGCGTTTCCTGCACTACACTGCCAGGGTCTCCGATCAGCGTCGCGATAACAATAATTCATGCCCAGCGAAATGAACCCCGATCTCCCCGAATACCGCCTCGATAACGATCGTGCCGAGGCGCGCGGCGGCCTGCTCGAAACCGTGGACCGGCGCACCCGGCTGGTCGGACGCAACCGGCTGGAACTGCTGACGTTCCGTCTCAACGGCCGCCAGCACTACGCCATCAATGTGTTCAAGGTGCGCGAGGTCATGCGCCTGCCGAACCTGCACGCGCTGCCCCACAGCAATCCCGTTATCGTCGGCGTGATCCACGTGCGCGGGCAGACGCTGCCGGTGATCGATCTCAGCCTCGCGATCGGGCGCCGGCCGGTGCAGCGGCGCGAACAGGCCGGCATCATCGTCACCGAGTACAACCGCTCGGTGCAGGCGTTTCTGGTGGGCGAGGTGGGGCGCATCGTCAATACCGACTGGGAGAGCATCCTGCCGCCGCCGGCGACGGCGGGCCGCGACCACTACCTGACCGCGGTGACCACACTCAGCCAGCGCATCGTCGAAATCATCGACGTGGAAAAGGTGCTGGCGCCGCTGATGCGTTTCGACACCGCGCTCGATGCCGCCGCCCTCGACGACACGCTGCTCGAGCGCGCGGCGGGTTTCGAAGTGCTGCTGGTGGACGATTCGCCGGTGGCGGTGACGCAGGCGCGCACCGTGCTGGAACAGCTGCGGCTCACGGTTTTCGTCGAGGGCAACGGCCTCAAGGCGTTGACGCGACTGCGACGCTGGGCGGATGAGGGATTGGACGTGCCGCGCAAGCTGCTGCTGTTGATCACCGACGCGGAGATGCCGGAGATGGACGGCTACCGGCTGACCACGGAAATTCGCAGCGATCCGCGCCTGCGCGATCTGTACGTGATGCTGCACACCTCCCTCAGCGGCCAGTTCAACCGCGCGATGGTGAAGCAGGTGGGCTGCGACGATTTTCTCTCCAAGCTGCAACCGGACGAACTGGCGGCGCGGGTGCAGCAGCGTATTCGCGAGCGTCTCGATGCCTCCGATTGAGCCGGCGCTGTTCCTCGCTGAGGTGGTTGGGCGGTCTCATCTTCCGACCAACCGGCTCTTCGCTGTGGAGTGATTGCTGCTTCCGAACGAAAAACCGTGTCGAACTTTTGCAGGGCAACTGCGCCGGCAAAGCTCCGCACGAGATTTATTCAAAAACAAATACGAACGGAATTGCGGAGTTCACGGGAAAGCCGATGTCTTCATTCGTCTGGCGCCGCAAGAATTCGACTGCGATTCATCGAATGCAGATGGAGGGGGCCACGAAATTCGAAGGAGACGTGACCCTTCCCTCTCCGGGACCGTGAGCGACCAGGGATGGCCGCTCCCGAGCCCCGCAGGATGCGTGCGGTTCGGCGTGTCCCGGAGAGGGAAGGGGCGCGGCTCCCGGCACGAAAGCATGCCGAATCTTCGGAAAAATTGCGCAGCGGGAGTGGGGGCGAATGGCCGCCAACAAGCAGCGGCTCCACGCGTTCAGCCGCAGGCTATCGAGGTCGTTCGGGCCCGCGGAGGCCGCAATGAATCGCTCCGAGGCCCGTTTTAATCCCGCCGATTACTGCCGCGCGGTTTCCGCCTC
>Ga0164243_10005044_pt1 | contig 20306 bp, 16 predicted proteins | sample OricompcompostOP_FD_108781 | JGI IMG/M metagenome (GOLD analysis project Ga0164243, IMG submission 108781) | Organic Plus compost microbial communities from Emeryville, California, USA - Original compost - Organic plus compost (OP) | ecosystem: Engineered > Solid waste > Mixed feedstock >...
CCGAGGGCCTGCCGGCGATCGTCACCATCGCCCTCGCCATCGGGGTGCAGCGCATGGCGGAGCGCCGGGCGATCGTGCGGAGGCTCCCCGCGGTCGAGACCCTCGGCAGCACGACGGTGATCGGCTCGGACAAGACCGGCACGCTGACCGAGAACCGGATGACCGTCGAGGAGATCTGGGCCATCGACCAGACGATCTCGCTGCAGGGCTCGACGACCGAGACGCCGCGCACCGCCGAGCACACGTCGCTGCACCTGGCGCTGCTCACCGGCGTGATGACCAACGAGGCCGAGGTCTTCGCGACGGAGGCCGGCGTCGAGGCGCGCGGCGATCCGACCGAGATCGCGCTCGTCGTGGCCGCGCAGAGGCTGGGCCTCGACATCGAGGAGCATCGCGCGCAGCTGCCGACGTTCGCCGAGATCCCGTTCGAGCCGGAGCGCCAGTACTCGGCGAGCATCCGCCAGCACGGCGACACCTACACCACGTTCGTGAAGGGAGCCCCGGAGCGCGTCCTCGGGATGTGCGACACGATGCTGCTCGGACGCGAGCCGCGGCCCCTCGACCGTGCCCGGATCCTCGCGCAGGCCCGCGAGATGGCGTCCCGCGGCCTCCGGCTGCTCGCGATGGCGTACCGCGAGCACGCCGGCCCACCGCGCGCGCCCGGTGACGCCGCCGAGCCCGCGGCGCTGTGCTTCGTGGGGCTCGTCGGCATGATGGACCCACCCCGCGCCGGCGTTCGCGAGGCGATCCGCGGCTGCCAGGGCGCGGGGATCCGCGTCGTGATGATCACCGGCGATCACGCCGAGACCGCGCGCGCGATCGGCGAGCAGCTCGGCATCACGCGTCCCGGCGAGGTCGTGATCGCCGGGGACGAGCTGCTCGCGATGTCCGACGCGGACCTGCAGCGCCGGGTCGAGGACGTCGCCGTGTTCGCCCGCGTCGCACCGGAGGGCAAGCTCCGCATCGTGCGAGCGCTCCAGGCTCGCGACGAGGTGGTCGCGGTCACGGGCGACGGCGTGAACGACGCACCCGCGCTCAAGGCCGCGGACATCGGCGTGGCCATGGGCAAGAGCGGGACCGACGTCGCGCGCGAGGCCGCGGACATGGTCCTCACCGACGACAACTTCGTGAGCATCTACGCCGCCGTCGAGGAGGGGCGCATCGTGTTCGACAACATCAGGAAGGTGACCTTCTTCCTGATCTCGACCGGCGTCGCCGGGCTCGCGACGATCCTGGTCGCGCTCGGCGCGGGCTGGCCGACGCCGTTCGTCCCCGCGCAGCTCCTGTGGATGAACCTCGTGACCAACGGGGTGACCGATCTCGCGCTCGCGTTCGAGCCCGGCGAGAAGGGTGTGCTCGAACACCCGCCGCGCACGCGACACGAGGGCATCATCTCGCCGCTGTTGTGGGAGCGCACCGCGCTCGTCGGCGTGGTGATGGCCGCCGGCACGCTGCTGATGTTCCACTGGGACCTCGCGCGCTCGGGCTCGCTGGTGCACGCGCAGACGGTGGCCCTGACCACGATGGTGCTCTTCCAGATCGTCCACGTGGGGAACTGCCGCTCGGAGCGCCTGTCGATCTTCCAGAAGAGCCCGTTCTCCAACCGGTTCCTGTTCATCTCCGCGGCGGCGTCGTTCGCGGTCCACGTCGCCGCGCTGTACCTCGGGCCCACGCAGTTCGTGCTCCGGGTCGAGCCGCTCCTCGACTGGCGCGAGTGGGTGCGGATGGGCGCCGTGGCCTCCTCGATCCTCGTGACGATGGAGCTGCACAAGCTCGTCCGTCGGAAGGCGGGCACGCCGAGGCGCGCGGCGTCATCCTCGCCTCGGATCCGACCGGTGGGCGCGGAGAGCCGGCTCGCATCGTGACGCGAGCGCGAGCGCGAGGTCGGCCGCGCGGGCGACGGCGCCCGTCACCTCGCGCGAGAGACCGAGCTGACCCACGCGCGGCCGCGGGATCGCGATCCCCACCAGGTGGACGTCCGTGCGCGACGCGGGACCTACGAGCTGACGCGCGAGCCCGAGGTCCTCCGCGACGTCGAGCCCGTGCGACGACACCGGCTCGACACCGCGCGCCAGCGCGTGCGGCTGGAGCGCGAGCACGGAGCCGGGCGGTGGCCCGAGCACCGCGTCGACGACGACGAGCGCGCTCGATCCGGCGACGAGCTCGAACAGCGAGCCCGACCCCATCGTCGCCCGCCACGACCTGCCCCACGCCGACGATGAGGGTGTGGAGGGTCACGTGCGCGTGAGCCTCAGGGTCAGCGAGTGGGTCGAGCACGAGATGCACGGATCGTGGTTGCGGATCGCGCGCTCCGCGAGCTGCCGCGCCTCGCCGTGGGGGAGCCGGGCGAGGAGCTGCTCTCCCCGCTCGCTCCCGACCTCGACGACGAACCGGTGCGGCTCGAGCAGCTCCGTGAGCGCGAGATCGAACCCTTCCTCGGCGCGAGGGCCGGTGTGCATCGAGACGCAGAAGCACGTACCGCCGGCCTGCCGCGTCCTGCCGCGCGGTCCATCCCGCCGGGAGATCCTCGATCCCCGCGATCTCGGCGTGGACGATCGCACCGTCACGCACGGTCGGACCGACGAGCTGATATCCCTCGCGCACGAGCTCGCGCAGCAGCTGCGCGAACGCCTCGACGCCGAGCATGTGTCGTGGGCGCGCTGGTCGATCGCGCATCCGTGCTCCGCCGCTTCGTGATCGTCGCGTGGTTCCCTCGATCGGCCTCCGCTCGCGCGCGACGGTGCAGCGCGCATGCCGCGCGGCGCTCGTCGACGTACCCGCGCGTGGACCCCCGCTTGCAGCGGTCATGCTCGTGGCTCGGCCGCTGGATGCGCTATTCCGCCCGCGCTCGATCGCCGTGATCGGAGCGTCCCGGCGGCGCGGCACGATCGCGGGCGAGGTGTTCCACAACCTGCTCCAGCGCGGATTCCCGGGCCCGATCTATCCGGTCAACCCGGCCGCGCGCTCCGTGCAATCCGTCCGCGCCTACCGCTCGGTCGCCGAGATCGACGACGAGATCGATCTCGGCGTGATCGTGGTGCCGACCCGCGAGGTGGTGGGCGCCGTCCGCGCGTGCGCCGCGGCGGGCGTCAAGGGCCTCGTCGTGATCACGGCGGGCTTCGCCGAGCTCGGCGCCGAGGGCAAGGCCACGCAGGACGAGCTGGTGTCGATCGTCCGGCAGCACGGGATCCGGATGCTCGGGCCCAACTGCCTCGGCCTGATGGACACCGAGCCGGCGGTCCAGCTGAACGCGACGTTCGGGCCGACGTGGCCGCCCACGGGCGCGGTCGCGATCGCGTCCCAGTCCGGCGCGGTCGGGCTCGCGCTCCTCGATCACGCGCGCGATCTCGGGATCGGCATCCGGCAGTTCGCGAGCACCGGCAACAAGGCCGACATCTCGGGCAACGACCTGCTCGAGCACTGGGAGGACGACGTCGCGACGCGCGTGATCGTGCTGTACCTCGAGTCGTTCGGGAACCCGCCTCGGTTCGTGCAGATCGCACGCCGCGTATCGCGCAAGAAGCCGATCGTCGTGGTCAAGAGTGGCCGCACCGCCGCGGGCGCGCGCGCCGCCTCGTCGCACACCGGCGCGCTCGCGGGCACCGATGTCGCCGTCGACGCGCTGCTCGGCCAGGCCGGCGTGATCCGCACCGACACGATGGCCGAGCTGTTCGATCTGGTGACGCTGCTCGCCAACCAACCAGTCCCCGCCGGCGATCGCGTCGCGATCCTCACGAACGCGGGCGGTCCCGGGATCATGGCGGCGGATGCGTGCGAGTACCGTACGCTCGCGCTCGCCGAGCTGTCCTCGCACGCGCGAGAGGCTCTGCGCCAGGTGTTGCCCGTCGCGGCCTCGATCGGCAACCCGATCGACATGCTCGCGAGCGCACCGGCAGGCGACTACGAACGCGCGCTGCGGATCCTGCTCGCCGAGGACGGCGTCGACAGCGTGCTCGTGCTGTTCATCCCGCCGGTCGTCACGGTCGCCTCCGACGTCGCCGACGCCATCCTCCGGGTCGCGCGCCACGCGACCAAGCCCGTGCTGGTGTGCCTGCTCGGTACACACGGTGTCCCCGAGGCGGCGATGCGCCTCCGCGCCGCGAGCGTCCCGGTGTACACGTTCCCCGAGGGCGCGGTGCTCGCGCTGTCGCGCGCCGTTCGCTACGGGCAGTGGCTCGCCCGCCCGACGGGCGAGGTCCGCGCGTCGGACGAAGCGGTCGCGAGCCACGCACGACGCATGATCGAGGGCCGCGAGGGCTGGCTACCACCGGGCGAGACCACGCAGCTCCTCGCCGCGTACGGTCTGCGCAGCCCGACCTCGCGCGAGGTCCACTCCGCGGACGAGGCCGCGCGCGCCGCCCAGACGATCGGGTTCCCGGTGGCGCTCAAGGTCGCGTCGCGCGGCATCGTGCACAAGAGCGACGTGGGCGGCGTGGTGCTCGGCCTGGCCTCGACCGACGAGGTCCGGGACGCGTACCGCGCGATGCGCGACCGGGTCGCCGCCCGCGGCCTCGGCGAGATGGAGGGCGCTGTCGTGCAGGAGATGATCACTGGCGGTGTCGAGACGTTCGTCGGCGTGACGCGCGCGCCGGGCTTCGGCTCGCTCGTCGGGTTCGGCATCGGCGGCGTCCAGATCGAGCTGTGGCGAGACATCGTGTTCCGCGTTCACCCGCTGACGGATCTCGATGCGCGCGAGATGCTCGACCAGATCCGCGGCCGCGCGCTCCTCGATGGCTTCCGCGGATCACCGCCCGCGGATCGGGAGGCGCTCGCCGACGCGATCCAGCGCGTGGACCGGATGATCGCCGACCTCCCCGAGCTCGAGGAGCTCGACCTCAACCCGCTGATCGCGCTGCCGCCCGGCCAGGGCGTGGTCGCGCTGGACGCGCGGATCCGCCTCGTGCCCCGGCGCTCAGAACGACGAGCCCGGCTGGGTCAGGAACGCGAGCTCCTCGGGTGAGGACGCGCGGCCGAGGATCGCGTTGCGGTGCGGGAACCGTCCGAACCGGGCGATGATGTCGCGGTGCTGCTCGGCGAACCCGAGCGAGTACGCGTTGCCGAGCGCGCGGAACAGCTCGACGCAGCGCTCCTGATCCGCGAGGTCCTCGCTGTGCATCAGCGGCATGTAGAGGAAGCTCCGCTCCTCGGGCGTCAGCGACTGATCGACGCCGCGCGCGAGCGCGTCGCGGGCCGCCGCGAGCGCCTGCGGATCGCTGGCGAACGCACCCGGCGTGCCGCGGAACATGTTGCGAGAGAACTGATCGAGCACGATCACGTACGCGAGCGCGCCACGCGGCGTCGCGCGCCAGTCCTCGTGCTCGCCGCGCGAGACCTCGGCGTGCAGCTCGCCGAACCGCTGGCGGATCTCGGCGTCGAACGCGGCGTCCTTGTCCCACCAGCGATCGGAGTGCGTGAACCAGAACTCGAGCACCTCGTCCATGTGTCTCTCCTCGTCAGCGCGACCCGGCGTCCGGCGCGGGCCCGGTGGGGGGTGGAGCCGCGACCGCGATCGTCGTGGTCCGGCGGACGTCGATCGGGCGACAGAGCTTGCGACTGCACAGCCAGAACCGGAGGCGGATCGCGATCGCGTGGTCGCCCACCGCGTCGGCGCGGACGGAGATCGCGAACCGGGGCGCGTCGGCGTCGGGATCCACGGCGTCGTCGCGACCGAGCCGGCGCCGCCGCACCGTCACGCCGCGCGGGACGTCGAGATCGACGATCACCGGCGCGTCGCGCGACACCGTGAGCCCGCGATCGATCGCCAGCGAGATCGCGAGCGTGCCGCTGGAGCCCTCGGCGAGCTCCACCCGCTCGGGCACGCGCACCTCCCACCCGGGCTGGGCCTGCGCCTGCGCGACCGCCACCGTGCCCGCGAGGAGCGCGAACGCGAGGACGAGGCGCGCCGTCACAGGATGTGGGTCGCGAGCTCGGCGAGCGGCGAGCGCTCTCCCTTGGTGAGGATCACGTGGCCCGCGATGCCCTCCTCCTTGAACCGCTCGGCGACCGTGGTCAGGCCGTTATTCGACGAGTCGAGGTACGGGTGATCGATCTGGTACGGGTCGCCGGTCAGGATGATCTTCGTGCCCTCGCCGGCGCGCGTGACGATCGTCTTGACCTCGTGCGGGGTCAGGTTCTGCGCCTCGTCGACGATCATGTAGACGTTCGGCAGCGAGCGGCCGCGGATGTACGTCAGCGGCTCGATCTCGACGAACCCGAGATCCACGAGCTCCGCGTAGCTGCGGCCGTCCTGCTTGTCGTTCTTGTTGAGGCCGAGGAGCAGCTCGAGGTTGTCGTAGATCGGCTGCATCCACGGGTTCAGCTTCTCCTCGATGTCCCCGGGGAGGTAGCCGATGTCGCGACCGAGCGGAAAGATCGGGCGCGAGACGAGCAGCTTCGAGAACACCTGCTCCTCGGTGACCTTCTGCAGCCCGGCCGCGATCGCGAGCAGCGTCTTGCCCGTACCGGCCTTGCCGACGAGCGTGACGAGCTTGATGTCGTCGTTGAGCAAGAGGTCGAGTGCGAAGTGCTGCTCCTTGTTGCGCGGCTTGATGCCCCACACGCCCTCGCGCAGCTTCTTGACCGGGACCGCCTTGCCGACGGTCTGGTCCCACCGCGTCAGCGCGGACTTGGTGCCGCCCTTGCCGCTCTCGTCCTTGAGCGTCAGGTACTCGTTGGCGTGCAGGCCCGGCGCGTCGATCTCGACGGCACCCTCCGCATAGAACTGATCGATCGTGCTCGCCGGTACGAGCAGCTCGCGGTTGCCCGGGTAGAGCTCGTCGATCGAGATCCGCTCGGGCTCGAAGTCCACGGTGTGCAGGCCGAGCGCGTCGCCGCGCACCCGCATGTTGACGTCCTTCGTGACGAGGATCGTCGGGATCTGCTTGTTCTCGTCGCGCACCTCGAGCGCGATCTCGAGGATGCGCTGGTCCATCGACCGCGAGTCGTAGCTCGGGTTCTTCGGTGGGTTCTTCGACAGCGCGACCCGCACCGTGCCACCGCTCTCGAGCGGTTGCGGACGGGACAGCCCCCCCTCGCTCCGATGCTGGTCGAGCAGGCGCGCGATCTGGCGCGCGTTCCGGCCGAGCTCGGACTGATCCTTCTTGAACGTGTCGATCTCCTCGATCACGTAGATCGGGATCACCACGTTGTTGTCCGCGAACGAGTAGATCGCGCGGGCGTCGTGGAGGAGCACGTTCGTGTCCAGGACGTAGTTCTTGACCGCCACGGATCGACATTCCGACGCTTATTTCGGTGGTGTCAAATCGTGCGCGCAGGGAACGGGAGGCTCGTTTCGTGGTGCGGGATCGACCGAGCGCAGGCGCCCGACGGGGTAGACTCCCGGACCGTGCGCGCGCTCCTGCGGGTGAGCGTCCGCGCGCTGTGCACCTCGGCAAGTCCGCGACGGAGCGACACGATTTCTCGCACGCCGCTTGCTGGATCCGCGGCCATGACGAAGCGACTCGTGCGACTCGCGTGTGTGCTGGTCGTCGCGGCTCTCACGACGCACGGCTGCCTGTACGGCAAGAAGGGCACGGGCACCGGGACGAACCTCGGCTCGGGGTACGGCAGCGACGACGACCTGCCACCGCCCGGGCAGCCGCCGGCGCTCACCGGTGACGGCGGCAAGAAGTAGTCAGCTCGCCTTCTTCTGCTTCGCCGCGAGCGCCTCGGCCCACGTCACGACGCGGTTCCGGCCGGTGTGCTTCGCGTGATAGAGCGCGAGGTCCGCGCGCTCGATCAGCGTCGCGCGGTCGCGACCGTCGTCGGGGAACGCCGCGACGCCGATCGACTCGGTGACGGTGAGCGGGCCCTTCTCGGTCTCGACCACGATCTTCGAGATCTCGATGCGGATCCGCTCGGCGACCGCCTTGGCCTGGTGGACGTCGACGTTGTCGAGCAGCACCGCGAACTCCTCGCCGCCGTAGCGCGCGGGGATGTCGATCTTGCGCGGGACCTCCTGGAGCACGCGCGCGACCCGGCGAAGCACCTCGTCACCGATCGGGTGGCCGTAGTTGTCGTTGACCTTCTTGAAGTGGTCGACGTCGCACAGGAGCAGCGCGACCTTGTGGTTGTGGCGCGCCGCGCGCTCGAGCATGTCCGCGAACCGCTGCTGGAACGTGCGGTGGTTGGTGAGACCGGTGAGGCCATCGGTCGTGGCCATGGTCTCCATCTTCTTGTAGAGGAAGCCGTTCTCGAGCGAGACCGCGACCTGGTTCGCGATCACCGCGAGCATCTCGCGCACGTCCTTGCCAAACCGCTTCTCCGCGCGCGCGACGAGCATCAGCGTACCCACCGGCTCGTCGGCGGCGAGCAGCGGCAACACGAGCAGGGACTTCGCGTCCTCGACCTTGACCTTGCGGGTGTAGATCGGCGCGGAGACCTCGCGCGGCTCGCCGCCGCTCGGCAGGTAATGGCGGTTCTTGACCACCATCGACGCGAGCCCGGCGTTGTCCTTGAACTCGAGGCCGGAGAGCTGGTCGGGATCGACGATGCCCTCGCCGCCCGGCCGGATCCGGACCGCGGCGACCCGGTGCCTCGCGCTGTCCTTGTCGTACATCGCGATCGTGGCGGCGTCGTACTCGACGATCGCGGCGCACGCGTCGAACGCGGTCTCCATGACCTGCTCGGGGGTCAGGGCGCGGCCGAGCATCGCGGTCGCCTGGTAGAACCGCTCGTGCTCGTACTTCGCGCGCTCGACGGCGCGGAACACCTGCTCGGCCTGCACGACGCGCAGCACCTGGTGGCTCGCGTCGGCGAGGAGATCGCGATCGTCCTCGGTGAACGGCGCGTCGCGGTCCGCCGCGAGGATCCCGCGGAGATGCCCGGATCCCGCGGGTCCAGCCACGCTGGACCCACTCCAGGCGGGTTCGATGATCGGCACCGCGACCACCGCGACGCCCGCGCGCCCGCTGTCGTAGTACGTGAGCTGGCCGGGCTTGGTCGCCGCGCACAGCAGCGGCTGGCGATCGCGCACGACCGCGCCGAGGAGGCCCGCGTGGGCGAGGCGCGGCGTCTCGGTGATGTCGTCGGCGTCGCTCACCACCTCCTTGAGCTTCACGCGCTCGCCGTCGTCCTCGAGCCACAGGAGCGCGACGGTGCGCGCGCCGAGCGAGCGCTTCAGCGTGGACAGGACCCAGCTCGCGGCGTCGCCGATCATCCCGACGCCGCCGATCGCGAGCAGCCGCTCCTCCTCGTCGCGCGGGCGCGGCGCCCGGCTCGACGGCCCGAGCGCCGCGGCGATCAGCCGGTAGTCGCGCGCCGACTCGCGCAGCGAGGTCAGCTCCTCCTCGAGCCGCGCCTCGCGCCGCCGCCGGTACCGCGTCGTCAGCCCGCGGAGCAGCAGCACGTGCGCCGCCGCGGCGCCGACGAGGAACACGACGTGGAGGCCCGCCGCGAGCACGGCCGGCTCGGTGATCCCGGTGCGCACGACGAGCGCCACCTCGAGCAGGATGGCGGCGCCGAGCGTCGCGATCGCGCCGGGCCGCGCGAGGACCGTCATCGCGAACGCGACGAGCGCGTAGAGCACGGGGTACGCGGGCGAGTCGAGCCCGCCGGTCACCGCGATCACGACGTGGATCCCGGCGACGAGCGTCAGCGCGAGCTCGAGATCCGCCAGATCGATCGCGGCGGCGAGCCAGAACGACGCGCGCTGCGCCCGCGCGGACGGCGCCGTGAACTGCACGCGCCGGACCACCGCGGTCACGACGAGCGCCGCGATCGCGGTCACCACCATCGTCATCGCCACGCTCGGCCTGCGCGCGAGCACCGCCGCGCCGTCGACGCCCCCGATCGCGACCACCGCGCACGCGACGAGCCCGGCGATCGCCCCGATCGACACCTTCACCGCCCGCCGCACCGTCAGCCGGATCTGTGTCACGGCGCCTCCTCGCCCTCAGGGAGCACGCGCAGCACGATCTCGTCGGGATACGTCATCCCGAGGTCGGCGCGCGCGCGATCCTCGATCGCGCCGACGTCCGTACGCAGCGCCTCGATCGCGCGGATCAGGCGGGCGTTGTGCCGGGTCAGCTCCTCGGCCTCGGTCGCGAGCTCGGCGAGCTGCGCCTCGAGCTTCACGGTGCGCGGATCGCGCGACAGCACCAGCCCCGGCAGGTAGCCGAGGAGGATCGCGACGACGATCGCGAGCCCCACGCGCGCGGACCACCGGCGAACGGCCGGAGGAACATGCGTATCAGCGAGGAGGCTGGGCACCGTCCCTCGACACTACGGATCGCGCGGGCCCGGGCAACTTTTGGCGCGTGTCACGCCCGCCCCAATTGTGGTGGAGTTTCGCCCGCCTGTGTGTACGCTGCCGGCACACACCTATGAACGCGCTGGCACCCCGGGGGATCGGCCTCCTCTTCCTTTTGATCGCGACGCTCGCTTGCGGCGACGATCCGACGACCGAGATCGTGTGCGCGGGCGAGGCGAGCGGCGCCCTGGCCGCGGGCGGCGCGATCACCGTGACCGCCGACAGCGATCTCCGCGGCGCTGCGATCTCCGCGCAGGAGCACACCACGATCCCGGCCGCCGACGTCACGATCGCGTGCGCCCCCGACATCGTGCCCGCGGGCTACGTCGCGCTCGGCCCCGCGGTCCAGTTCGGTGCCGAGGGGACGTGGTCGGACCGCCCGTTCGAGCTGACCCTGCCGTACAAGGCGGTGCGCCTACCCGCGGGCGCCGAGCGCCGGCACGTGCGCATCGTGGCGCGGCGCGCCGGTCAGGACGCGTCGTTCTTCCCCGCGGTCTCCAACCGCACCCTCGACGACGCGGACGCCTACGCCTCGCGCGCCACGTTCCGCGCCGGCGAGCTGACCACGTACCAGGTGGTCGCGGCCGCGGACGCCGGCACGCCCGAGACCCAGCAGTACGCGTGGCGCGCGGTGGTCGGGATCTCGATGGGCGGGTTCGCGGCGAACACGCTCGGCCTCCGCTACCCCGATCGGTTCGACTCGATCGCGGACATCGGCGGCGATCCGGGACCGTCGATGATCTACGTGCTCGGCATGGTCCGGGACTACCTGTTCGGCGGGTTCTGCACCACGGAGGACGAGGCGGCGGGCCGCGGCGCGGTCGGCCAGCTGTGCCCGGTGGTGTCGACGCGGCAGGACCAGTTCGAGATCACCGGCGACTACGAGCACCAGATCACGCAGGAGGGCGACGGCGTCGGGCTCACGCTGCGGCGCAGCCTGTACGCCAAGGCCGCCCGCGACCTCGCGCGCGCGCTGTCGAACCCGGCGCTGTACAACCCCGACAGCCCGTACGCGCCGCCCGGCGTGCCGATGTCGTTCTTCGAGACGCCGCGCGCCGAGCGCTGCGCGAACCCGATCAAGCTGCTCGACTTCTACGACCGCGAGTTCAACCCCGACGGCGTGCACCCGGTGATCACGTTCTGCGACGGCGCCGACGTCCCGGGGATGAACGCCGTGTTCGATCCCGACGGCACGCACACCGATCCCGTCGAGATCCTGCTCGCGGTGGATCTGAACGGCAACGGGCGCCGCGACGCGGGCGAGCCCGTGATCACGAACGCGTACGAGCCGTTCGCCGACGTCGGCGCCGACGGCATCGCGAGCCAGGACGAGCCCGGTTACGACCCGGTAACCAACCCCGATCCGGCGAAGGACGACTATCACTACCTGCGCAACCCGCTCGGCACCGAGGGCAACGGCGACTTCGATCCCGGTGAGCCGTACGAGGACGTCGGCCTCGACGGCGTCGCGGGCACGTGCCAGCACGGCGAGGATCCGGGCAAAGGCACTGGCGGCTGCTACGACCACGGCGAGGGCAACGGCGTGTGGGACCTGTCGCCGAACGTCGCGCGGTGGTACGAGGCCGACACGCTGCGCAACTTCGCGCAGCTCACCGAGGCGCAGCGCCGGCACGTCTCGTTCTGGTACGACGCCGGGATCCGCGACTTCCTCAACAACTCGCTCGCGGCGAACGTCACCGTCGGCGGCCTGATGGCGCAGCACGAGATCCCGTTCGGCGTCTACGACGGGTTCTCCGTGCTGACCGGCGCACGGAGCGAGAGCGGCTACGACTTCACCGCGATCGACTGGTCGACGATGCCGCGCAACCTCTACGTCCGCTACGGCAACCCCGACGCGACGCCGGCCGAGATCGAGCGCGGCGACGGCCGCCACGTCGGCACCGCGGTGCAGATCATCAACCGCGCGACCACCGCCTTCGCCTGGCTCGACCAGCGCTGGCCCGACGGTGATCGCGACGACACGTTCGACGGCGGAATCATCCTCCGCGACCTCGTCCACACCTCGCCGACGACGGGGCGCCAGAGCCCGTACGGCGTGTTCCTGCCGCCCGGCTACGACGATCCGGCGAACGCGGACAAGCGCTACCCGGTCGTCTACTTCCTCCACGGCTACGGCCAGGAGCCGCAGGACCTCGTCGATCTGTCGAGCGTGTTCGCGCTGTACATGACCGCCGAGCGCCCCGTCGAGCAGCGCTTCCAGAAGTTCATCATCGTGTACGTCGACGGGCGCTGCCGCCCGCAGGGTGAGGGCGTGCCCGTCGATCCCACCGGCGATGGCTGCGAGAACGGCACGTTCTACATGAACGCGCCGCTCGGTGGCCCGGCGCAGATGGAGCAGAACCTGCTCGATCTGATGGACCACATCGACGCGACCTACCGCACGCGGGCGCCGAGCGCGGCCCAGGTCGTGCCCTAGGCGGCGCGGCTCACGCTCGTCACTGCGAGATCAGCGTCAGCGAGCCGGCGCCGCGCGCCCACACGCGGTCGTACTGATCGACCGCGATGTCGAGGATCTGGTTCTCGGCGAGCCCGCGCCGCATGTCGACGCGGCGGACCTTCGTGCCGTCCCACGCCGCGATCCCGCGCTCGGTGGCCATCCACACCTGGCCGTTGCGCGCCGCCACGACGTCGTTGAGCTCGAAGCGCAGCGCGGGCGGGAACGTCCAGCCCTTGCCGTCCCACACGCCGGCGCCGGCGCTGGTCGCCACGATCACGTCGCCGTTGGGCGTGATCGTGACCGCGCGGCCGAGCTCGGAGCGCAGCCCGTCCTCCTCGGTCCACACGGTGATCTGGCCGCGCTGCAGCCGCGCGATGCCCTCGGTGGTCGCGAACCAGCCGACGTCTCCGCGCAGGTCCCCGTCGACGACACCGACCGGGATCGGGAGCCGCTTCTCGCCCTTGTCGGTCGGCTCGCCGGCTCGGTGATACGTCACCGTGCGCGCGTCGAGATCGATCACCGCCGCGCCGAACGGGCGCCGCTCGATGCCGTCGCGATAGCGCAGCCCGACCCACAGGCTGTCCTCCGACGCGAACCGCGCGAAGCTGATCTCCGGCGCCGCGCCCGGCGTGGTCAGCGTGATGTCGTCGACGGGCGTCCACTCGCCGTCGGCGCCGATCCGCGACAGGTGGATCGTCGTCTCGGCGAGCCCGCGGTGCAGCGCGAGGATGCCGCCCTCGTGCTCGCGGATGACGGCGAGCACTGCCTGCTCGGGGCCACTCGCGACGAACCGCTGCCCGGTCCACCGCCACGCCCGTCGGGTGCCGGTGGCGATCCAGCAGTCGTCGGGCCGCGTGCACGCGACGAACAGCGACGCCGCGTCCTGGAACATCTGCTTGCGGCGCAGCCAGTCGCGCGGCTGCGCGCTACCGTCGCCCGCGATCCGGAACCGCGCCGTGCCGAGGTCGCGCGTACCGATCAGCAGCTGGTCGTCGGCGGCGCCGAGGCTGGTCGCGCCCGGCGGCACCACGAGATCGATCGGATCGATCGCCCAGTCCGACGCCGCCGAGCCGCCGGTCACCGCGACGAGCCGCATGCCGTCGCGCGCGAGCGGCCGCACCCGCGCGGCGTCCGCCGGCCCGATCCGGTACACGCGCCCACCGCCCATCACCACCGCGCCGTCCCCCCGCCGCGTCGCCGCGTCCCACGTCACGTCCGGGCGCGCGCGGAACGTCGTCCACGCGAGCTCCTTGCCGATCGCGAGCCGCTCCTGCCCGGCCTCGTCGGTGCCGATCACGAGCATGCGATCGCCCGGCATCGCGACGAGCAGCCGCGGCTGCGCGATCGTGTTGCCGTGGCCGGGGCCGACGCGCACCGTCTCGCCCGACGGCTTGCGCGTGATGAGGCCGTTCGCCGTCGCGATCCACAGCCAGCCGGCGTGATCCGTCGCGAGCGCGCGCACCGGCTCCTTGATCGGCGTCGACTGCCAGCCGCCGCGCTCGGTCACGTAGACGAGGCCCTTGCTCGTCCCGATCCACGCGCCGCCGTCCTTGGCCGCGGCCACGCTCGCGCCGCCGCTCTTCGCGAGCTCGTCGAACGCGAGCCCGATCGACTCGGGTGGGTTCGCGAGCTCGCTGTAGACCTCCGTCTCGGTCTCGTAGCGGCCGAGCCCGCGATCGGTGACGATCCACACCTGCTTGCGCGCCGGATCCGGTCCCAGCGCGAGCACCTGACCACCGGCCTCGAGGCCGGCCGTCGTCGACAGCGCGAACACGCCGCCGCCATCGTCGAACCGCTCGAGGTCGTGCTCGGTGGCGACGAACACGAACTTCTCGGCGGCGACCAGCATGCGCACCGGCGACGGCTCGGTGAACACGCGAACGCGCACCTTGCCGCTCGACACCGCCGGAACCGGCACCACCACCGGCTCCGGTGGTGGACAGGCAGCCAGTCCAAGCAGGATTCCGACCAACAACGGGCTCCGCACGGCGGGCTGAACGGTACCCCAGAGCGGCCAGCCGCGAAACCGAGTGATAGGCTGCGCGACATGGCACCCAAGCGCCGCGGTGGCAGCGGCTTCCGTACCCCCGAGCTACGCGGCACGCTCGGAACCCTGTTCCGCACCGCCCTGGAGCAAGCCAGCGGCATGCGTGAGGTCCTCGAGCGGAGCGCGCGCACCGGCCGCGAGCGGATCGACGAGCTCCGCGCCGACCGCCGCCGCACCGAGCTCCTCGCCGACCTCGGCGAGACCGTGCTCGAGCTCATCCGCCAGGGCGAGATCGACCTCGACGAGCTCCCCGAGGCCCAGGACCTCGTCCGCCAGCTCGACGAGCTGGACGCCGATGGGGGCGACTACGCCGACGAGCCCCCCGCCCCGCGGTCGCGCAGCCGCTTCGACGATCGTCCCTCCCCGGGCCGCCGGCCCGCGCCGCGCGCCCCCACGGGCCACCGGGCCCGCGGCGGGCACGATCGCGACGACGACGGCACCGTGTCCTCCGGCGCCCGCTGGGCCACACCCCGTCCCCCGGCCCGGGCCGCGGTCTGGCGGCCCCCGGTGGACGACGTTCCCTCCGCCCCCGCTGGTGACGAGGCCGGTCCCTCCCCCGCCCGCCGCTCGTTCGTCCCGAGCCCGCCCCACCACCCACACCGCAAGGGCGGGATCACCTTCGACGACGAGGATCTCGCGGACTACATGCATCCGGACGACGTCCCGCCCCGCGGAACCGACGGCGACTCGTAGCCGCCACGCTCCGCTCCGTCAGCGGGGTGGACGCCCCGCGTGGAGATAACGCGCGAGATCATCCAGCGCGCGGAGCTCCTCGAGCCGCCGGGCCACCGTCGACGCGATCGCATCCGGGGCCATCGCCTCGGCGCGAAGCCGGGCGCGCCCCGCTTCGACCGTCTCGGGCACGTAGCGTCTCGCGAGCGCCGCCAGCCGCCGGGCGACCGCGTCCGAGCTCGTGTCAGGCTTCATCGCCGGCCTCCAGCTTCTCGAGATCCGCCACGTCGATCGGCCGCCCGGCGAGCCGCTTCATGCGGATCAGCGTGTCGCGTGAAACGAACGTGGTGATCCCCGCGGGCAGCTCGATCTCGACGCGATCCTCGAGCACACCGGCGTACGCCGCTTCGGCGAGCAGCAGGTCGAGGACAAGGTGGTGCTTCCCCACGATCTTGTTGACCCGCTGCCCGTGACGCTCTCGGTCGGTGCCGGCGCCAAACGTCACCGGAGCTGCGGGGATGCTGTAGCCGAGCGGGGCGACCGCCGCGAGTGCCGCCGGCAGGTGCTCGCGCTCGATCGCGACGTCGATGTCCTTCGTCGAACGGACCGCGCCATACGCGGTCACGGCGATGCCCCCACAAACCGCGTACGGGATCCCGCGCCGCGCAGGGCTGCGGCGATCGCATGGAGCTACCGGACCCGAACCCCGCTCGACCTGGGGTCTCAGCGGCCCCGGATCCGGCACGCGGCCACGGTGCGACAGAACCCACGAAGGCCCCCCTTGACAGCGCCTTCACCGGCCGGTAGTAAACCGGTCCACCTGGGGATATAGCTCAGCTGGGAGAGCGCGTGAATGGCATTCACGAGGTCAGGGGTTCGATCCCCCTTATCTCCACCAGGTTGAAAGGGCTGCTTCGGCAGCCCTTTCGCGTTTTCGGCCGGACGTTAACGCACCTGGGCACGTGCGCGCGCTGCGTGGGCCGCGTACGGCGTGAACGCCCCGGCGGGCGACGGGCGGCTGCAGCGCGGCGTTCGCGGTGTCGAGCGCGTGCTCGGAGCTCGGAGGCCCATCCGCGTCGCGCCGCGATCGCGCGCAGGTCCGGCGCGAGCACGCAGCGAAGGCGCGCCGCTCCGACGTGGGCACGCGATCACGCGACGCGATCCTCGATGCTTGCTCGCGGCCTTCGTGTTGCACGGGCCGGGGACCATGTCGCGATCGAAGCTCATCTCCATCACCAGCTGTCTAGCCATCGCCCTCGCCACCGGATGCGTGGAGCCTACGGACTCCGAGCCGGAGGTCGCCGCCGAGAGCTCCCCGCTCGACGAGGGAGCGGCGCGATTCCTCGCCGAAGCGCTCGACGGGAAGGCATCCGCCGAGAGCTACACGTACGAGGTCACCGCGGACGAGGGCGACGAGGAGCCCGCCGCGCGCGTTCGCACCATCGGCGTCGGCGACGCGACGGGCATCCCGCACGAGCTGCAGCTCGCCTCCGAGGCCAGCATCACGTGGTGCACGCCCGCGAGCCCGACCGTCACGGTCAGCAAGAGCATCTGGTGCGAGTCGTGTAACAAGAACGACGCCGAGGACTGTGCCCGCCAGTGGGCGAACACCGTCGCGAACGACTTCTGCGAGGCGAACATCAGCAGCTCCGGTGGAACGAGCGCCTGTTCGCCAGCGACCTACACCGGTGACATCTGCGTCGACAACACCTCGAGCGGCGTGACGTCGCGCGTTCAGTTCGGCAGCGACACGGCGTGTGGCACGTGGCCGTTCCGCCACGCGAAGTGGCGGGTGACCTACCGGGTGGCCGGCAACTGCGGCTACCGATGCCGCTCGTTCATCGACTGACATGACACGATCGATGGCCGGCAACACGCCGACTCCCTGCCCTCCCTCGCCCCCCCGGCACGGTACCGATGCACCTGCGGCTCGTCGCAGCAGCCGCCGCGTGACAACCTCGAGCGGCGGCCTGGCGAACGGACAGCAGCGTCGCGCTCCGCCGATCGAGCGAGACGTCGATGGGCGCACGCCGCGATCACGCGACGTCGACGTCCGACCCGTCGCCTCGCGGCGTCGACGCAGCCGTCGCGTGGTCGCGGATGCTCACTTCGCGCGGCTGGAGATGCGCACGTCCCAGCCGTCGCTGATCGTGTCCTCCTTGACCACGATCCGCGGATCCTTGTCGCGGTAGACCCAGATCGTGTCGCCGCGGGTGCCGTACTCCTTGGCCTCCGTCGGCGCGCCCCACTTCTTGTCGAACAGCGCGCGCAGCTCGTCCTTGGCCGCGGGGTGCGCCTTGAACGGCAGCTTGAAGTACACGGTCTCGACCTTGCCGTCGTCGGTCCAGTGGAAGTTCACGCGCGTCCAGAAGTCCTCCCACTCGGTCGGCGGTAGCTCGAAGCGCGCGTTCGCGGTGGCGCGCCCGAGCTCCTTCTCGAGATCCCTGCCGGCGAACTTGCTGACCTCGGCCTGCTTCTTCGCGGCCTCCTCGGCGGACTCTTCCACGAGCACGTCCTTGAAGTGCCTGCGGAGGTCCTCGATCGTCGCGCCGAGGATCGGCTGCGGCGCGAAGCCCAGGCCGTCGGGCGTCTCCCCGAGGAGCTTGGCGGCCGGGATGTACGGGTGCAGCACGAGGGTCACCTCGTCACCGAACGCGGGCTCGAGGTAGGCGCGCCAGCCGCCGTCGGGATCGAACCAGTACGTGCGCGGCCTGCCGATGCTGTCGGTCGACGCCGTGCCCGGTCCCCACGCGGCCTCGACGTGCGCCTTCGCGGCCGCGGGCAGCTCGAGGTACATGCGGTCGAGCTTCTTCGTCTCCTTGTCGAACGAGATGCCGTAGGCCACGCCCTGCACCGCGGGATCGTCGAGCAGGCGGGTCTTGTCACCGTCGCGGAACAGCTCGGGCATCTTCGCCTTCGCATCGCTGATCGGGGTGCCCCACGCGAGCTTCGCGAGCAGGCCCAGCGGAGCGGGCTTCTTGCCGAAGAACGCAGGGCTCAGAGGAGTCGTCGGCGCGGCCGCCTTGCCTTCCTTCGTCGCAGCCGCAGCGGGCTTGTCGTTCGCGCCCTCCTTCTTGCTGCCGCACCCCGACAGGAGCGCGGTCGAGAGGGCCACGGTGAGGAGAGATCGAGTCATCGACATGGACGCGACGGAAGGCAAGGTGCGTGCCGCCGCATGGAGCGCCCTCAGCGGCCGTCTCGCGCCTCGCCGTGGGGCTCCACGTACCCGAACCGCACCGGCGCTGGGTCCGCGTGCACCCAGCGCGTGAGATCCGCCATGGGCGAGAGCTGTCCGCGCGAGGCGGACGCGCCAGCGACGGGGCGAGCAGCCGGATCGGTGCGGAATGCGACGTGCACCGCGATCGTCGCGAACCTGGAGGATGCTCGTGACGAAGGCGCGGAACGGGAAACGCTTGCGTAGCCGCTCGTGGTTCGACGATCCCGACAACCCGAAGATGACCGCGCTGTATCTCGAGCGGTACCTCAACTTCGGCCTGACGCGATCCGAGCTCCAGAGCGATCGGCCGATCATCGGCATCGCGCAGACCGGCAGCGATCTCGTGCCGTGCAACCGGCATCACCTGCAGCTCGCAGAGCGCGTGCGGGACGGGATCCGCGACGCCGGAGGGATCCCACTCGAGTTCGGAGTGCATCCGCTCCAGGAGACCGGAAAGCGTCCGACGGCGAGCCTCGATCGGAACCTCGCGTACCTCGGGCTCGTCGAGGTGCTGCACGGGTATCCGCTCGACGGTGTCGTGCTGACGACCGGCTGTGACAAGACGACGCCGGCGTGCCTGGGCGCCGCGATCACGGTCAACATCCCGGCCATCGTGCTCTCGGGTGGGCCGATGCTGAACGGCTACTACCGTGGCAAGCTCGCCGGCTCGGGGACGGTGATCTGGGAGGCTCGGCGGCTGCACGCGGCTGGCAAGATCGACTACCGCGAGTTCATCGACCTCGCCGCCGCGTCCGCGCCGAGCGCCGGGCACTGCAACACGATGGGGACCGCGAGCTCGATGAACGCGATCGCCGAGGCGCTCGGCATGTCGCTGACCGGGTGCGCGGCGATCCCCGCGCCGTACCGCGAGCGGGCGCAGATCGCGTACGAGACGGGCTACCGGATCGTCGGCATGGTCCGCGAGGACCTCCGTCCGCTCGACATCCTGACCCGTGACGCGTTCGAGAACGCCATCCTCGTGACGTCGGCGATCGGCGCATCCACGAACGCGCCGGTCCACGTCAACTGGCTCGCCCGCCAGGCCGGCTGCGCGCTCACCGACGAGGACTGGAACCGCATCGGCCACGAGATCCCGCTGCTCGTCAACTGCATGCCCGCGGGCGAGTACCTCGGCGAGGACTTCTATCGCGCGGGGGGCGTTCCCGCGGTGATGAACGAGCTGCTCGCGGCGGGCAAGCTCCGACCGGACCCGCCCACCGTCTCGGGCAAGCGCATCGGCGAGGCGGTGCGCGGCAAGACCGCGACGGACCGGCGGGTGATCCGGCCGTACAGCGAACCGCTCGCGAGGGACGCGGGGATGCTGATGCTGAGCGGCAACCTGTTCGACTCGGCGGTGATGAAGGTCTCGGTCATCAGCCCCGAGTTCCGCAAGCGCTACCTGTCCGATCCGGCCGATCCCAACGCCTTCGTCGCGCGCGCGATCGTGTTCGAAGGGCCGGAGGACTATCACGCGCGCATCAACGATCCCGCGCTCGACATCGACGAGAGCTGCATGCATCCTCTTCCAGCTGTGAGCGGCTGGCGCGGTCTCAGGCCGCCGGCTCGAGGTGGCGGGACAACAGCTTCGCGAGCCACGCACGGAACCGCGGGCCCGCTTCGGGTCCGGTGCCGAGGCCGGCCTTGGCGAGCAGCGTCGGACCCA
>Ga0164243_10005045_pt1 | contig 20305 bp, 22 predicted proteins | sample OricompcompostOP_FD_108781 | JGI IMG/M metagenome (GOLD analysis project Ga0164243, IMG submission 108781) | Organic Plus compost microbial communities from Emeryville, California, USA - Original compost - Organic plus compost (OP) | ecosystem: Engineered > Solid waste > Mixed feedstock >...
GGCGTAGTGCTCCTCGGGGTAGGCGCTGAGGATCAGGATGCCCACGTCCGGCGCCTTGGCGCGGATCATGGCCAGCGCGTCGATGCCGCTCTGGCCGGGCATGGACAGGTCCATCACCAGCACATCGAGTTCAGTGTTGCGCACCAGGTCGATGGCCTCGCGGCCGGAAGCCGCCTCGCCGGCGACGCGCAGATCCACGTGTTCCGAGAAGAACTGGCGCAGGCCGGAACGCACAATCGCGTGGTCGTCCACAATGCCGATCTTGATCATGTGTCGCTCTCGTCGTTGCGCGGCGCACCCAGGCACCGCAGAAATGTTACGGGTCTGGAAAACATTATTGATTAACTGAGAAACCGAGCAAGGAGCGGCGGCGGCCGGCGAGGGCGAATGCACAGACTGTTCTCTTCCAAGTGGCTCTGGAGCCTGGTGCTGGCCGTGCTGGCGGCGCTGGTGCTGGTCGGCATCAACGAGGCCGGCCACCGGCAGTCGAGCAAGGCGCTGGCCGACATGGAGCGCGCCCAGCAGGCCCGGGTCGCGGTCGACCTGCTGCTGCAGGCCATGCTCGACGCGGAAACCGGCCAGCGGGGCTTCATGCTGACCGGCGACGCCAACTACCGGGAGCCCTACGACCAGGCCCTCAAGGAGATCGACCTCCATCTGGCCCGGCTGCGCCTGCTGTACGCCGACCGGCCGACGCAGGCCGCGCAGGTGGGGCAGCTGTCGAACCACGTGGCGCGCAAGCTGGCCGAGATGGAGATGAGCCTGCGCCTGATGCGCGAGGGCAACGAGGACGCCACCCGCTTCGTGCTGACCACCGACGTCGGGCGCGAGGAGATGACCCGCATCCGTGAGCAGGCCGAGAGCCTGGCCGAGGCCAGCGCACGGATGTGGCTGGCCGGACAGCAGCAGATCGACCGTTCGCTGCAGTTCGCGCGCGTGGGCATCGAGGCGATCGCCCTGGTGGCGCTGCTGGCCTTCGTGCTCTACCTGCGCCAGAGCCAGGCCCTGCAGCGCGCCGGCGAGCGCCAGCAGCTGGCGCTGCAGAAGGAGCGCAACTCGCTGGAGATCGAGGTGCGCGAGCGCACCGCCTCGCTGGCCGAGCTGGCCACCCACCTGCAGGAAGTGCGGGAGAACGAGCGCGGCTACCTGGCGCGCGAGCTGCACGACGAGCTGGGCGCCCTGCTCACCGCCGCCAAGCTGGACGTGGCCCGCCTGAAGTCGCGCCTGGCCGACGCGCCCGACGCGACGCAGCGGCTGGCGCACCTGACGGAGCTGCTGAACTCCGGCATCGCGCTGAAGCGGCGCATCATCGAGGACCTGCGGCCCTCCTCGCTGTCCAACCTGGGGCTGGTCGCGTCGCTGGAGATCCTGGGGCGCGAGTTCGGTGAGCGCTCGGGCATCCAGGTGGACATGGTGCTGGAGCCGGTGACGCTGGACGAGGCGCGCCAGCTCACCATCTACCGCATGGTGCAGGAAGCCCTGACCAACGTGGGCAAGTACGCGAAGGCCACCGAGGCGACCGTCGTGCTGAAGAACTACGACAACCACGTCACGGTGGACATCAGCGACAACGGCAGCGGCTTCGACGTGCAGCAGGTGCGCCCCTCCACCCACGGGCTGGCCGGCATGCGCCACCGCGTCGAGGCCGCCGGCGGCAAGCTGAGCGTGGCCTCCACCCCGGGCCAGGGCACGCACCTGCACGCCATGCTGCCGGCGCGGTCGCCGCGCACGGAGGCGATTCGGCCCGTTCCTACGTACCCTGCCCCCGGGCCGCTGACAGGTCCGGCCAAGGACGTCGCCTAAGCTGGGGCATCGGCCACGCCGGAGGCGGCCGGCATCGTCCGGCCCCGGTTCGTGATCTTCGCCATTGCGCAGGCTGCGGACTTCATCGCAGAGATGATGCGGCGCGGCGCCGGCGAGCTAGCATTCCGTTTGCCGCAAACAGTTTCTTTTCCAGCCCAAAGGACGTTGTCACCATGAACTCCACCGCCAAGACCCCTTCGCAGATCGCCGACGACCTGCGCAGCACGGCCCAGGACGCCGTCGAAAGCACCCGCGCCTATGCCCAGAACGCCGTGGATGCGGCGGGCCAGAAGGTGCGCCACCTGCGCAGCGACATGGAACCTGCGGTCGAGCAGATCGCCTCGCGCGTGCAGCAGGCAGTGCAGCGCGGGCTGGAGGCGGCCTCCAAGACCGGCGTGCGCGCCCAGGAGCGCTTCGGCGAGGCGGCCCAGGTCACCAGCCGCTACATCGCCGACCAGCCGGTGCGCTCGGTGCTGGTGGCCGCGGCCGCCGGCGCTGCCATCACCGCGCTGCTGGTGCTGGCCACCACCCGCCGCCGCGACGACTACTGATCGCGGGCCGCACGCCGGCCATGCGCCAGCCGCTCCCGCCGACGGCGCCGAGGCATCGGCCCGTCGGCGTCTCCCCTTCTGCGCAGCGCCCCGCCGAAGCCGGCGGCGCGACGGAATCCTGGCCCCCTTTTTCTCCGCTGGCCATCGGCATCGCGCGGCGCTGGTGGCGCCGGCACCCGGTGCACGCGGCCGCCCAACTGGCCCGGCCGGTGCTCGGGCACTATGCCCGCACCCGCCCGACGCAGTTGATGCTCGGCTCGGCCGCGCTGGGCTCCGCCCTGGTGCTGCTGCGCCCCTGGCGCCTGCTCTCGGCCGGTGCGGTGCTCGCGCTGGTGCGCCAGAGTTCCGACGTCGCCGATGTCGTGAACACCCTGCTGGACCCGCGCGGGCCGTTCAGGCGCTGACGATCCAGCCCTCCAGCGGATCCATGCCGGCCGGCAGGCCGTAGCCAGGCCCAGGCGTGCCGCTGCGCGCGGCGCCCCAGGCGGCCTCGACCAGGCACAGGGCGGCATCCAGCCGGTCGCCCTGCGCGTCGGCCGCCAGTTCGGCGGACTGGGCCGGCGACAGTTCGAGGCGCAGCCCCAGGTGCGGACTGCCGCGCTGCAGCGCCCCCAGCAGGTCGGCCCGCGCCGCGGCGCGCTCGGCGGTCTGGCGCTGCGGGTCGTCGCTCTTGTAGCTGCGGCGCCCGATGAGTTCGCGCGCCAGCAGGCCCGGATAGCCCTCCAGCGCAACGCGGGGCGACCCCGCCCGGCCTCCCAGCCCCGGCAGCCGGGCGCCCGCGTCCAGCAAGCGAGGCACGCCGGCATGGAGCATCCAGGCCACCGGCGGGTTGACCCATTTCATCGAGGGACTGGCGCCGGCGGGCCCGTCGGTCGCGCGGTGTGCGAACTTGCCGCCGGCCGGACGCGCCGCGCAGAAGGCGGCGAAGGTGCTGCGCAGCTCGGCTCGGCCGAGGCCGGCATAGTGCCGCATGCAGGCCTCCCAGGCCAGCGGCCAGCCCAGCGCCTGCACCAGCTCGCGCGGCAGGCCGAAGGGGAAGTCGAAGGCGCCCACCCAGGCCGGCTGGGCGGCCAGCCACTGCTGCCAGCCGTCGAGGGTGGCGAAGGTTTCGATGCGGTCGAGCCGGACGGCATCGCCGCCATGCGACCGGCCCACCGCCACCACGACCGGCTTGCGCCGCGTCGGGGCACTGGAGAAGTCGCAGCCCAGCAGCACCCGTGCGCCGCGTCGGACGGGGCGATCAGCAGCGCCCGACGATGGCCGCGGTGGCCATCAGTTCCTCCAGCAGCGCCAGCGATACCTGGCCGGAGACCGCGTACGGGTCCAGCGTGGCCTTCTCCGAATACTTCAGCAGCGTGGAGGCGTTGAGCTTGCCCAGGTTGACCTGGCCCATGGTCCAGCTTCCGAAGCGGCGCTCCAGGATCTCCTCGTAGTGCAGCAGCACCACGTCCTTGTGGCGCGCGTCGCGCTGGATGTGGCCGTACAGCTCGTTGACGGCCATGCGCCCGCCCTCGATGGCCTGCAGGAAGGTGCCGGCGCCGTAGCATAGGATGCCGGTGATGCCGTTGGCCGTGTTGTGCGTGCGCGCTTGCGCCAGGATGGCCTCGATGGTCTGCGCGCTGGTGTCGGTGGCGCGGCTGGCGTAGAGCAGGCGGACGAGCATGATCAGTCCTTGCGGCGGGGCAGAAGCGAGAGAAATTCGCGGCGCAGGCTCGGGTCCTTGAGGAACACGCCGCGCATGACCGAGTTGATCATCTTGCTGTCGGTCTCCTTCACGCCGCGCCACTGCATGCAGAAGTGCTCGGCCTCCATGACCAGAGCCAGGCCGTCGGGCTGGGTCTTCTCCTGGATCAGGTCGGCCAGCTGCACCACGGCCTCCTCCTGGATCTGCGGCCGGCCCATCACCCACTCGGCCAGGCGCGCGTACTTCGACAGCCCGATCACGTTGGTGTGCTCGTTGGGCATCACGCCGATCCACAGCTTGCCCATGATCGGGCACAGGTGGTGCGAGCAGGCGCTGCGCACGGTGATCGGGCCGACGATCATCAGCTCGTTCAGCCGCTCGGCGTTGGGAAACTCCGTCAGGCCGGGCGCATTCACGTAACGGCCGCGGAAGACCTCCTGCAGGTACATCTTGGCCACGCGGCGCGCCGTGTTGGCGGTGTTGTGGTCGTTCTCGGTGTCGATCACCAGGCTGTCGAGCACGCCGCGCATCTTGTGCTCGACCTCGTCGAGCAGCGCCTCCAGCTCGCCGGGCTGGATGAACTCGGCGATGTTGTCGTTGGCATGGAAGCGCTGGCGGGCGGCAAGGATGCGCTCGCGGATCTTCACGGAGACGGGCGTACCCTCGTCGTCGGGTGCCTGCGGTGCGTCGTTGGCGCCCGCGGCGGCGTCGGCTTTCCTCAACATGGCGGTCATCGTAGCAGTGCGCCTCGCGCAGGGTTCGTCATTCCACGGCCAGCTCGGCCACCAGCGGCAGGTGGTCGGACATGCGGCCCCAGATGCGGCCGCGCGGCACCGTCAGCGACACCGGCTTCAGGTGGCGGGCATAGACGAAGTCCAGTTGCGTGAGCGGCAGCCGCGAGGGATAGGTGGGCGTGCGCCGGCCCTGCAGGTCGGCCAGGCCCATGGCGTTCATCGCGTCGCGCAGGCGGGTTCCCCAGTCGTTGAAGTCGCCGGCCACCACCAGCGGCTCGTCGGGCGGCACCTCGCGTGCGATGAAGTCGCCGAGCTGCGCGATCTGGCGCACCCGGCTGCCCTTGATCAGGCCCAGGTGCACGACGATGGCATGCACCGGCCGGCGGGCCACTTCGAGTTCCACGTGCAGCAGCCCGCGCTGCTCGAAGCGGTGGTCCGACATGTCCTCGTGCCGGTGGCGCACCACCGGCCAGCGCGACAGCAGCGCGTTGCCGTGCTCGCCGTGGCGGGTGTAGGCGTTGGTCTCGTAGACGGCGCAGTAGCCCTCGGGGCAGAGGAAGTCGGCCTGCGGCTGCTGCGGCCAGCGGGCGAAGCGGCGCTCGCCCTGGCGGTTGAGCTTGCGCACCTCCTGCAGGCAGACGATGTCGGCGTCGAGCTGCTCGATGGCATGGCCCAGGTTGTGGATCTCCAGCCGGCGCGCCAGGCCGACGCCCTGCACGCCCTTGTGGATGTTGTAGGTCGCCACGCGCAGGGTGTCCATCGAGGCGAAGCCCGAGTCCTCGCCGCCGCTGAGCGCGGCCGGCAGGTCGTGGAAGCCGTGGCGGTCGGAATTCATGGTCCTAGGATGGGGCAAATTCTGGCAGCAACAAGATGGCTTCGGCGTTGGAGGGAGAAAAGCAGGCGTCGGCCGCCTCCTGCCAGGGCAGCCAGCGCCAGGCCGTATGCTCGCGCGGGCTGAGCGTGGGGATCGCCGCCTCGGGCACGCACAGGCCGAACAGGTGCTCCGTGTTGCGCGTCACGCCCGGGGCGTAGCGGTGCAGGTAGCGGGGGTAGATGTCGTAGACGTTGACCAGCGCCCAGTCGCGCAGGCCCGCCGCCAGCGGCGTGCCGGCGCGGCAGTCGAAGCCGGTCTCCTCCAGCACCTCGCGCGCGGCGGTCAGCGCCAGCGGCTCGTCCTCGGTGTCCTTGCTGCCGGTGACGGACTGCCAGTAGCCGGGCGTGTCGGCCCGCTCGATCAGCAGCACCTCCAGCGCCGGCGTGTAGATCACCACCAGCACCGACTCCGGGATCTTCCAGCGCGGTGCGGCGGCCGCCACGGTGGTGCCCTCCGCCGTCCGCCCCAGGTCAGGCCGGCTGGGGGTTGCGCAGCCGGATGTGCAGCTCGCGCAGCTGCTTCTCGTCCACCGGGCCGGGGGCCTGGGTCAGCAGGTCCTGGGCGCGCTGGGTCTTGGGGAAGGCGATCACGTCGCGGATCGACTCGGCACCGGTCATCAGCATCACCAGGCGGTCCAGCCCGATGGCGATGCCGCCGTGCGGCGGCGCGCCGTACTGCAGCGCGTCGAGCAGGTAGCCGAACTTGAGCTGCGCGTCCTCGGCGCTGATCTTCAGCGCGCGGAACACCTTGCTCTGCACCTCCTCGCGGTGGATACGCACCGAGCCGCCGCCCATCTCGATGCCGTTGAGCACCATGTCGTAGGCCTTGGCCAGGCACTTCTCGGGCGCCGTGTCCATCAGGTCCTCGTGGCCGTCCTTCGGGCTGGTGAAGGGGTGGTGCACGGCGCTCCAGCGCTGGCCTTCCTCGTCGAACTCGAACATCGGGAAGTCCACCACCCACAGCGGCGCCCAGCGGTCTTCGAACAGGCCGTTCTTGCGGCCGAAGGCGCTGTGGCCGATCTTGATGCGCAGCGCGCCGATGGCGTCGTTGACGACCTTGGCCTTGTCGGCGCCGAAGAAGATCAGGTCGCCGTTGCGCGCGCCGGTGCGGGCCACGATCTCGCCCAGGGCGTTGTCGTCCAGGTTCTTCACGATCGGGCTCTGCAGGCCCTCGCGGCCCTGCGACCAGTCGTTGACTTTGATGTAGGCCAGGCCCTTGGCGCCGTAGATCTTGACGAACTCGGTGTAGGCGTCGATCTCGCCGCGCGAGAGGCCGCCCTCCCCGCCGCCGCCCGGCACGCGCAGCGCCACCACGCGGCCGCCGGCCATGTTGGCGGCGCCGGAGAAGACCTTGAACTCGACCCGCTTCATCACTTCGGTCAGCTCGGTGAACTCGAGCTTGACGCGCAGGTCGGGCTTGTCGGAGCCGTACTTGAACATCGCGTCGCCGTAGCTCATGACCGGGAACACGCCCAGGTCGATGTCGGCCGCGTTGCGGAAGACCTGGCGGATCATGCCCTCGAACATCTCGCGGATCTCCTGCTCCTCGAGGAAGGAGGTCTCGATGTCGATCTGCGTGAACTCGGGCTGGCGGTCGGCGCGCAGGTCCTCGTCGCGGAAGCACTTGACGATCTGGTAGTAGCGGTCGTAGCCCGAGACCATCAGCATCTGCTTGTAGAGCTGGGGCGACTGCGGCAGCGCGTAGAAGGCGCCGTCGTGCACCCGGCTGGGCACCAGGTAGTCGCGCGCGCCCTCGGGCGTGGACTTGCCCAGCATCGGCGTCTCGATGTCGATGAAGCCGTTGGCGTCGAGGAACTTGCGCGCCTCCATCGTCACCTTGTAGCGCGTCATCAGGTTCTTCTGCATCGCCGGGCGGCGCAGGTCCAGCACGCGGTGCGTGAGGCGCGTGGTCTCGCTCAGGTTGTCGTCGTCCAGCAGGAAAGGCGGCGTGACGGAGGGGTTGAGCACCTTCAGCTCGTGCGCCAGCACCTCGATCTTGCCGCTCTTGAGCTGCTCGTTGGTGGTGCCCTCCGGGCGGGCGCGCACGATGCCCTTGACCTGCACGCAGAACTCGTTGCGCAGGCCCTCGGCGGTGGCGAAGGTGGTGGCGCGGTCGGGGTCGCACACCACCTGCACGTAGCCCTCGCGGTCGCGCACGTCGATGAAGATCACGCCGCCATGGTCGCGGCGGCGGTTGACCCAGCCGCACAGGGTGACGGTTTCGCCCATCAGGGCTTCGGTCACGAGACCGCAGTAGTGAGAACGCATGGCCATGATTCGTGTGGGGCGCCCCGCGGGCGCCCGGCAGGGGGTTACTTGTTGGCGAGGGCGGCGTTGCGGCTGGGCAGGCTTGCCGGCCCGCCGGGCACCACGACGCCCATGGAGACGATGTACTTGAGCGCCTCGTCGACGCTCATGCGCAGCTCGATGCAATCGGCGCGCGGCAGCATGACGAAGTAGCCGCCGGTGGGGTTGGGCGTGGTGGGCACGTACACGCCCACGTAGTCGCCCTGGAGGTGGTTCACCACGTCGCCGCCGGGCGCGCCGGTGACGAAGGCGATGGTCCACATGCCCTCGCGCGGCCACTGCACCAGCACCGCGGTGCGGAAGGCGTTGCCGCTCTCGGAGAACAGGGTGTCGGAAACCTGCTTGACGCTGGAGTAGATGGAGCGCACCACCGGGATGCGGCGCACCAGCGCGTCGCCCCAGGCCAGCAGCCGCTTGCCGACGAAGTTGCTGGCGACGGCGCCGACCGTCAGCAGGATGGCCAGCGTGAGCAGCACGCCCAGCCCGCGGATGCGCCGGGCCGACAGCCACTGCTGCCATTCCTCGGGCAGCAGCCACAGCGTCTGGTCCAGCGTCCCGATGATCCAGCTGAGCACGCCCAGCGTCACGGCCAGCGGCACGATGACCAGCAGGCCGGACAGCAGCCATCGGCGCAGGGCGGACATGGACGGGGCCGTCTTTCTTCTCTCAGTCGGCCTTGGCGGCCGGTGCGGGCGCGGGCGCGGCAGGGGCCGGCGCGGGGGCGGCCGCCGGCGCGTCGGCCGGCTTGGCGGCGCCGTCCGCCGCCTTGCCGTCGCCGCCTTCCGCCGGCTTGCTGCCGCCGCCCTTGTTGCCGCTGCCGTTGTCGCGGAAGTCCGTCACGTACCAGCCGGAGCCCTTGAGCTGGAAGCCGGCGGCGGTGACCTGCTTGGAGAACGCCTCGGCGCCGCAGGCGGGGCACACGGTCAGGGGCGCATCGGAGATCTTCTGCAGGACGTCCTTGGCATGGCCGCAGGCGCTGCACTTGTACGCGTAGATGGGCATGGGGAACGTTGGAGGGTGATGCAAGCGCGCAAGCGGCCGGCGGCCGCTTGCAAAGCCTTCAATTATAGGCCCGCGCCCCCTTTTCAAGAGGCCGGGACGCGGCTCAGCCGCCCTGCCGGGCCGTCTGCCGCTCGCGGTGGCGGCGCCGCTCGCGCGCGGCGATCAGGTAGCTGCTGGCCACCACGAAGACGGCCACCACGGCGATCACCACCGTCGCCAGGGCGTTGACGGTTGGGTCCAGCCCCAGCCGGGCGCGCGAGAAGATGACCAGCGGCAGCGTGGTCGAGCCCGGGCCGGAGAGGAAGGCGGAGATCACCACGTCGTCCAGCGAGAGGGTGAAGGTCAGCAGCCAGGCCGCCAGCAGCGACTGGGCGATGCTGGGCAGCACCACCAGGAAGAACACCTGCGCCGGCCGCGCGCCCAGGTCTTGGGCGGCCTCCTCCAGCTTCGGGTCGAGGTCGCGCAGGCGCGCGGCGATCACCACCGTGGCGTAGGCGGTGCCCACCAGCATGTGGCCCAGCCAGATGGTGAGCAGCCCGCGCTCGGGGAAGCCGAAGGCGCGCTGCATCGACACCAGCATCAGCAGCAGCGACAGGCCGACCAGCACCTCGGGCATCACCAGCGGCGCGCGCACCATCGCGCCGAAGAAGCTGCGGCCGCGGAAGCGCGGCAGCCGCTCCATGGCCAGCGCGGCCAGGGTGCCGAGCACCACGGCGCCGGTGGCGGTGGCGGCTGCCACGCGCAGGGAGAAGAACAGGCCGCGGCGGATGTCCTCGTCCTGCGCCAGCTTCTCGTACCAGCGCAGGCTGAAGCCGGCCCAGACGTTGGGCACGGGCGAATCGGTGAAGCTGAACACCACCAGCGCCACGATCGGCAGGTACAGGAAGGCGAAGCCGGCGGCGAGCCAGAGGCGGCCGGTCCAGCGGGCCCTGCGGGTGGGCTTCATCGGCGCGCCTCCTTCGCCTCGGCCTCCTGGCTGCGGTTGAGCAGCGCCATGGGCAGCAGGATCAGCAGCACCATCACCACCGCCACCGCGCCGGCCACCGGCCAGTCGTTGTTGGCGAAGAACTCGTCCCACAGCACGCGGCCGATCATCAGCGTCTCGGGCCCGCCCAGCAGTTCGGGGATGACGTACTCGCCGACGCAGGGGATGAACACCAGCATGGCGCCGGCGGCGATGCCGCTGCGGGACAGCGGCACCGTCACGCGCCAGAAGGCCTGCCAGGCGGTGGCGCCCAGGTCCTGCGCGGCCTCGAGCAGCCGCAGGTCCATCTTGGACAGGGTGGCGTACAGCGGCAGCACCATGAAGGGCAGGTAGGTGTAGACCATGCCCAGCACCAGCGAGAAGGGGCTGTACATCAGTTGGCCGTCGGCGGGGATCATGCCGAGGGCGAACAGCAGCCTGTCCACGCCCAGGCCGACCAGCGCCTGGCCGACCCAGCCGGTCTGCGCGTCCAGCAGGCCCTTCCAGGCGTACACGCGCAGCAGGAAGCTGGTCCAGAAGGGCAGCATCACGCCCATCAGCAGGAGCGGCTGCAGGCCGGCCGCGGCGCGCGCCATGAAGTAGGCGAAGGGATAGCCGATGGCCAGGCACGCCACCGTGGTGATCGCCGCGTAGAGCAGCGAGTGGCCGTAGGTGGACAGGTACAGGCTGTCCTGCAGCAGCAGCGCGTAGGACTGGAGCTGCCCGGCGAAGCGCCAGTGCCCGTCCACCTGCTCGAACAGCGAGCCGAGCTGCACGCCGTCGGACGCGAGCAGGCTGATGCGCAGGACGATCAGGAAGGGCAGCAGGAAGAACACCAGCAGCCACGCGGCCGGTATCCCGACCACCAGCCGCCTGCCCCACGATGCGCGGCGCCCGCGCACCGCCCCTGCCCCGTTCGCCATGGCCGCGCTCACTCGGTGAGGACGACCTGCGAGCCCGGCGCCCACGAGGCCCAGACCGCGTCGCCCAGCGCGAAGTCCAGCTCGCCGTGGCGCTCGTCGTTCTCGACGTTGGCCTTCAGCCGCGCGCCGCTGGGCAGCTCGAGGTGGTACATGGTGCAGTCGCCGAAGTACGAGAAGGCCCGGACCACACCCTGCACGCGGTTGGCCATCTGCAGCGGCTCCTGCGCGTCCAGGCGGATCTTCTCGGGCCGCACGGCCACCGTGACCGGCCGGCCCTCGCGCCCGGCCAGCGGTTCAGCCAGGCGGTGCACGAGGTCGGCGCAGTGCGCCTCGGCGGCGCCGTCGGGCGCGCGCATCAGGGTGCCGTCCATCAGGTTCACGTTGCCGATGAAGTCGGCGACGAAGCGGGTGGCCGGGTTCTCGTACACCTCGGCCGGCGCGCCGATCTGCAGCAGCCGCCCGGCGCTCATCACCGCGATGCGCGAGGCCATCATCATGGCCTCCTCCTGGTCGTGGGTGACGATCAGGCAGGTCACGCCGATGCTGCGGATGATGTTGACCAGCTCGATCTGCGTGGCCTCGCGCAGCTTCTTGTCGAGCGCGCCGAGCGGCTCGTCCAGCAGCAGAAGCTGCGGACGCTTGACCAGGCTGCGCGCCAGCGCGACGCGCTGCTGCTGGCCGCCGGAGAGCTGGTGCGGCTTGCGGCGCGCGAAGGGCTCCATCTGCACCAGGCGCAGCATGCCGTCCACCCGCTCGGCCAACTCGTCTTTGCGCACGCCGTCGCGCTTGAGGCCGAAGGCCACGTTGTCCCACACCGTGAGGTGCGGGAACAGCGCGTAGGACTGGAACATCATGTTCACCGGCCGCTCGTAGGGCGGACGGCCGGCGAGGTCCACCCCGTCCAGCAGGATGCGGCCCTCGGTCGGCGTCTCGAAGCCGGCCAGCATGCGCAGCAGCGTGCTCTTGCCGCTGCCGGAGGAGCCCAGCAGCGCGAAGATCTCGCCGCGCGGGATGTCCAGGCTCACCCCGTCCACGGCGCGGAAGTCGCCGAAGTCCTTGGTGACGGCGTCGATGCGCAGAAAGGCGTCGCCGGCAGGAGCACTCATCGCAGGATCAACGATTGGCTTTGAAATTGGTGAAGGTGCGCGTGATCAAGCGCAGCGTGGCCGGGTCGGCCGTGTCCGGCGCGATCATGGTGGCCAGCGCCGCCGCGTCGGGGAACACCGCCTTGTCGTTGGCCAGTTCCGGCTTGACGAACTTCATCGAGGCCTTGTTCGGATTGGCGTAGAAGACCTTGTTGGTCAGCGACGCGTGCACCTCCGGCTTGAGGATGTAGTTGATCCACTTGTGCGCGTTCTCGGGGTGCTTGGCATCCTTGGGGATGGCCATGGTGTCGAAGAACAGCAGGCCGCCCATCTTCGGCAGCAGCACCTGCAGGTTCTGCGGCTGCTTGGCGCGGGCCGACTTGTCCTTCGCGATCATGATGTCGCCCGACCAGCCGATGACGGCGCACAGCTGCCCGCGCGCCATCTGGTCGATGTAGTCCGAGCCCGAGCCGGCGAAGCGCGTCACATAGGGGCGCACCGCCTTGAGCATCTTGCCGGCCTCGGCGTAGTCGGCGGCGTCCTTGCTGCGTGGGTCCTTGCCGATGTACTTGAGCGCGATGGGCAGGATCTCGGAGGCCGTGTCCAGGTACGAGATGCCGCAGCTCTTGAGCTTGCTGGCGTACTCGGGCTTGAAGACCAGGTCCCACGCGTTGTCGGGCAGCGGCGTGCCGCCCAGCGCGGCCTTGACCTTGTCGGCGTTGATGCCCACGGTGGTGTAGCCCCACATCCAGTCCACCAGGTGGTCGTTGCCCGGGTCCATCTTCGCCAGTTGGGCCTGGATGGCCGGGTCGAGGTTGGCGAGGTTGGGGATCCTGGACTTGTCGAGCTTGCGCAGCAGGCCGGCCTGGATCTGCATCTTGGCGAAGTGCGAGCCGGGCACCACGATGTCGTAGCCCGACATGCCGGCCACCAGCTTGGCGTGCAGCGCCTCGTTGCTGTCGAACAGGTCGTAGCGGACCTTGATGCCGGTCTCCTTCTCGAAGTTGGCGATCGTGTCCTCGGCGATGTAGTCGCCCCAGTTGTAGATGTTGAGGACGGGCTCCTCCTCGGCCCGGGCCGCGCCGGTCGCCAGCCCCGTGGCAGCCAGGGCCAGGGCCGCGAGGCGGCACGCAAGTCGTGGAGCGGTGAACTTCATGGAGGTCCTTTCGATGAGGGGCCGGCAGCAGGCGCCGGAAGACGGGATTTCCGGCCGGCGCGGATTATCTCCGCGGCGCGGCGGCCGGAACGCCGCCGCAGGCGCTAGAAGAGCCGCACCCGGACGACGAACTGCATCACCAGCAGGCCCAATACAAATCCCATGCCACCGTAGACGATGGCCTGCAGCAGCCGGTTGGTGCGCTTCTGCGCCTCCAGCAGCTCGCGCACCTCGCGGCGGTGGTCGGCCGGGCGCTGCTCCAGGTAGTCGTGCAGCAGGCGCGGCAGCTGCGGCAGCAGCTTGGCGTAGCGCGGCGCCTCGGCGCGCAACTGCTCCCAGAGCTTGCGCGGGCCGATCTGGTCGGCCATCCACTTCTCCAGGAAGGGCTTGGCCGTGTGCCACAGGTCCAGCTCCGGGTCGAGCTGGCGGCCCAGGCCCTCGATGTTCAGCAGCGTCTTCTGCAGCAGCACGAGCTGCGGCTGGATCTCGACATGGAAGCGGCGCGAGGTCTGGAACAGGCGCATCAGCACCATGCCCAGCGAGATCTCCTTGAGCGGCCGGTCGAAGTACGGCTCGCAGACGGTGCGGATGGCGCCCTCCAGCTCATCCACGCGCGTGCCCTCGGGCACCCAGCCGCTTTCCAGGTGCAGCTCGGCCACGCGCTTGTAGTCGCGCCGGAAGAAGGCGGCGAAGTTCTGCGCCAGGTATTCCTTGTCCGACTCGGTGAGCGTGCCCACGATGCCGAAGTCCAGCGAGATGTAGCGCCCGAAGGTCTCGGGCGCCAGGCTCACCTGGATGTTGCCCGGGTGCATGTCGGCGTGGAAGAAGCCGTCGCGGAAGACCTGCGTGAAGAAGATGGTCACGCCGTCGCGCGCCAGCTTGGGGATGTCCACGCCGGCCGCGCGCAGGCGGTCGAGCTGCGCGATGGGCACGCCCTTCATGCGCTCCATCACGATGACTTCCTCGTGGCACAGGTCCCAGAACATCTCCGGGATCAGCAGCATGTCCAGCTCGGCCATGTTGCGGCGCAGCTGCGCGGCGTTGGCCGCCTCGCGCACCAGGTCCAGCTCGTCGTGCAGGTACTTGTCGAACTCGGCCACCACCTGGCGCGGCTTGAGGCGCTTGCCGTCGGCCGAGGCGCGCTCCACCCAGCCGGCCATCATGGCCATCAGCTCCAGGTCCTTGTCGATCACGCTGCGCATGCCGGGGCGCAGCACCTTCACGGCCACCTCGCGGATGCCGCCGTGCGGGTCGCGCAGGGTGGCGAAGTGCACCTGCGCGATGGAGGCGCTGGCCACCGGCGTGGCATCGAACTGCTCGAAGATCTCGCTCACCGGGCGCCGGAAGGCGCGCTCGATGGTGGCGATGGCCACCGCCGAGTCGAAGGGCGGCACCCGGTCCTGCAGCCAGGCCAGCTCGTCGGCGATGTCCGGCGGCAGCAGGTCGCGCCGGGTGGACAGCACCTGGCCGAACTTGACGAAGATGGGCCCGAGCCGCTCCAGGGCCTCGCGCAGGCGCTGGCCGCGCGGGGCGTCCAGGTTGCGGCCGACCGAGATGATGCGGCCCAGCGCGCGCAGCCAGGGCTTCTGGAAGCTCGTGAGCACGAGCTCGTCCAGGCCGTAGCGCAGCGCGACCCAGACGATGACGACGCCGCGGGCGAAGCGCCTCATTCAGTGCCGCCGTCGGCTGGAGGTCGTGCGGACGGGGCCGTGCGCGCTGCCTTGTCGATGAACTGGCGCAGCGCCGCCGCCACCTTGCGCGCGGTGCTGCCGATGGCGTGGGCCGGCGCGTCGCCGATCAGGCGGGCCAGGTCGTCCTCCACGTCCCAGCGCACGTGGTCGGCCAGCCAGTTGATCTCGGCGGCGAGCTGCACGTCGCCCTCGATCTCCACCTTCGGCTTGTCGCCGCGCAGCGTGGCGCCGGCGATGGCGAAGGGCGAGGGCTCGGCCACGGTGAGGGTGAGGTCGGGCTGGGCCGTCTCGGGCGCCAGGTCCAGCAGGCCGGCCGGCGTGGCCACCACGCGCACGTGGAAGTGGCGCCAGCGGAACAGCGCCACCCTGCCCTGCTGGCGCGCCAGGCGGTCCTGCGCCTCCGGCTCCTGCTGCAGCACATGGTTGACGAAGAGGATCGCGCGGTGCTGCACCTCGTGCACCGCCCAGGCGGGCGGCTGCAACTTCTCGCCGATGCGGCCGAGCAGGTCTTCCAGAAACGCGAAGGGGGACGATGGTGTGGTGGCCATGTCCCCCATTATCCCGGCGGCGGCGGCCTGGAACGCCGCTGCCGCGCAGACCGTGCAGCTTTATTGCAGCGCCTGCACCCCTGCCACCAGCCAGCCGCCGCCCGACACGGGCTTGCTCATGTTCCACACCTCGCGGAAGGGGCTGGGGCCGGCCGAGGCATCCTCGCGGATCATCCCGGAGAACTCCACGCTGGCCAGGTAGGCGTCGGGCAGTTCCTCGATGCCCAGCAGCTTGGCGTCGAGCATCACCACCTCGGTGGTGTTGGGCTGGCCGCCGGAGCTGCGCTCGCGCTCGGCGAGCTGGGCCTGGATCTCCTCGACCATGCCGTCGGTCATCATCGAGCGCAGGGTGCGCACGTCGGCGCGGTCCCAGGCGTCCTGCAGGGTCACGAAGTTGCGCTTGGCGGCGGCCAGGAAGCCGTCGGCGTCGAAGCCGGCCGGCACGCCCCAGCCCTGCGCGCCCGACAGCGCCGAACCGATGGACACGCCGCCGCCGCTGCCGCCCAGCGCCGTGCCGGACGAGGCCGGCGCGCTGCCGTCGAAGGCCGCGCCCTGGTGCTCCCAGGGGCGGGCCGACGCGTCGTTGCCGACGTTGCGCGGGCTGTACTGCCGCGGCAGGCGTGCGCCGGCCGGGCCGCCGGCGCCCTGCATCGCCAGGTTGCCGCGGGCGGCGAACATGCGCCACAGGGCCAGGCCGGCCATTGCCAGCAGGGCGATCAGCAGGATGTTGGCGAAGGCCGGGCCCAGGCCCAGCGCGTTGGCCAGCCAGGCCAGGCCCAAGCCGGCGGCGATGCCGCCGAGGATGCCGGCCCACGGGCGCTTGGCCGCCTGCGCGGCACCGGCCGCGGCCGCGCCGGGACGTGCAGCCGCATTGCTGCCGGGCGCGGCGTTCTGCGCCGGCGCCGCCGGCGTGTTCGGCGTGGCGGCCTCGCGCTGCGTCACGTTGTTCGACTGGCGGCCGAAGGACTTGCCGCCGCCGATGCGCCGCGCATCGGCGTCCAGGCTCACCAGCGTCACCGATGCACACACGAGCAGCACGGCCCAGATATTTCGCTTCATCGTTCGTCTCCTCTGACGGATCTCTGATTCATCCCAGCCTCACTGCATCGTCCGGGAAAACGGAAGTGGGCTCCACTAGCACTTGATTCCAACATGAAGCGCGACGATTCCCCCCGTCAAGTTGTGATAGTCCACATGTCCGAAACCGCCCTCCCGCATGAGGGTCTTGAGTTCTTCCTGGCCCGGATGCATCCGGATCGACTCGGCCAGGTAGCGGTAGCTGTCGGCATCGCCCGCGATGGCCTGGCCCAGCCGCGGCAGGATGTTGAAGGAGTACCAGTCGTAGGCCTTGCGCAGCGGCTGGGCCACGCGCGAGAACTCCAGCACCAGCAGCTTGCCGCGGGGCCGGAGCACGCGGTTCATCTCCTTGAGCGCCGCGTCCTTGTGCGTCATGTTGCGCAGGCCGAAGGCCACCGTGACGACGTCGAAATGGTTGTCGGCGAAGGGCAGCTTCTCGGCGTCGCACACCACGGTGGGCAGCACCACGCCGGCGTCGAGCAGGCGGTCGCGGCCGGTGCGCAGCATGGCCTCGTTGATGTCCGTGTGCACTACCTGGCCGCTGGCGCCCACCTTCTTCGCGAAGGCCAGCGCCAGGTCGCCGGTGCCGCCGGCGATGTCGAGCACCTTCGAGCCCTCGCGCACGTTGGCGACCATGACGGTGTAGGCCTTCCATGCGCGGTGCAGGCCCATCGACATGAGGTCGTTCATCAGGTCGTAGCGCGGGGCGACCGAGTCGAACACGCCGCGCACGCGGCGCGCCTTGTCGTTCTCGTCGACGGATTCGAAGCCGAAGTGGGTGGTGCTCATGGAGGCAATGTTAGTTGTGGCCGCAGCCGTGGCCCGCCTTGGACGGCATCGGCGCATCGCGGTCGATGCCCGCTTCGGCCAGGCGGCGCGCGTAGGCGGCCCACAGTTCGTCCTGCTTCGCGCCGAGTTCGTACAGCAGGTCCCACGAATAGATGCCGCTCTCGTGCCCGTCGCTGAAGACCGGCTGCACCGCGTAGTTGCCCACCGGCTGCAGGTCGACGATCTGCACCTCGCGCTTGCCCGTCTGCAGCACCTCCTGGCCGGGCCCGTGGCCCTGCACCTCGGCCGAGGGCGAGTACACGCGCATCAGCTCGAAGGGAATGCGGAACACGGCGCCGTCGGAAAAGCCCACCTCCAGCACGCGCGAGGCGCCGTGCAGGGTGATGGACACGGGGGTGGGGGTCTCGGGTCGCAGGCCAGCCATGAGATTTCGGCGTCGAAGCGGAAAGTGCGCGGGCTGCGCAGTATGCCGCGCCCGCGAAGACCTTCATGCGTATGCGGCCCGGCCCGGCGCAGCGGCGTTCCTATGATCGCCGGATGCCCGCCGCTCCACGCCTGCCCCGGTTCTCCGCGCTGCCCGCCTGCGCGCTCATCGCCGCCCTGGCGCTGGCGCCCCAGCCCGGCCACGCGCTCTGGGGTGCGCTGGCGAAGATCGGCAAGGCGGCCGGCGGCGCCGGCAAGGCGGCGGGCACCGCGGGCAAGGGCGCGGCGGTGGGCGTCGCCGGCGCGGAAGGCGCGGCCGAACTGGCCGGCCGCGGCGCGGCCTCGGCCGCCGGCGGCCTGGCCGACGACGCGGCGCGCACCGGCCTGAAGGCCGGCGGCGAGCTGAGCGCGGTCAACGCCGCGCTGCCGCCCGAGGTGGCGGCCTACCTCGCGCGGCCGGCCAGGGAGCTGACCCCGAAGGACACCTCGGCCATGATGGACGCCTACCGGCAGATGGTCGAGCGCGCCGGCCGCACCGGCGATTTCACGGCCGTGGAACGCGCCGGCACGGGCCTGGGGCCGGGCCGCACGCTGGATCCGCCACCGTCCGCGCGCACCAGCACGGCCGCGGCCGCGCCGTCATCCACGGGTGCCCTGCCCTTCGAGGCCGTGCGCCTGCTGGCCCACGCCGCCAGCGCCGGCCATCGCGGCGCCCGCCAGGAACTCGAGAAGGTCTGCACGCCCGGCACCCCGGAAGCGAACCGGTTCCGCACCCAGTTGCGCCAGGACACGGCCTTCAGGCACCTGTGCGCCGACCGGCCGCAGCGCGCGGCCGCGCGCTGAGCCGGCGCCTGCGGCCTTCAGGCCGCGTCCAGCGCCTTCAGCTTCGCCGCGATGGCCGCGTCCACCGCCGGCAGCTTCAGCAGCAGTTCGGCCTCGTGGGCGGTGCTGCGGTCCTGCCGGGCGCCGGCCCACACCGGGCCGGGGAAGTGGCTGTCCCAGTCGAAGCGGGCGATGACGTGCCAGTGAAGGTGCGGCACCTGGTTGCCCAGCGCCGCCAGGTTGACCTTGGTGGGCGCCAGCACGTCGCGCAGGGCCTCCTCGACCGCCGCGACGGCCGCCATGCACTGCGCGCGCTCGGCGGCCGAGAGGTCGGAGAACTCGGCCACATGGTCCGACCACACGACGCGGTAGAAGGCCGGGAAGCCCGCCTCCTCGGCCTGGATCACCCGGAAGGCCGGCGACTCGTACACCACGCGCCCGCCGGCGCCCTCGCACAGCGAGCATGTGGTCGTGAAGTGGTTCGTCATACGAGCACCCTTTCGATGCCACCCTGGTTGGCGACCTCGACGTAGCGGGGCATCCAGTCTTCGCCGAGGATCTGGCGGGCCATCTCGACCACGATGTAGTCGGCTTCGAGCAGGCCGTTGCTCAGGTCGTTGCCGTAGCGCGAGAGGCCCTGCAGGCAGCTCGGACAGCTCGTCAGGATCTTCACGTTGCCCTTCTCGCCGACGGCACCCCGGGCCTTGAGCGCCGCCTCGCCCTTCCTCAGTTCCTCCTCCTTGCGGAAGCGGATCTGCGTCGAGATGTCGGGCCGCGTCACGCCCAGCGTGCCCGACTCGCCGCAGCAGCGCTCGCTCTTGAGCACGCGCTCGCCGACCAGCGCCTTGACGGTCTTCATCGGGTCCTGCTGCTTGAGCGGCGTGTGGCAGGGGTCGTGGTAGAGGTAGGCGGCCGCGTTGGCCTCCAGGCGGATGCCCTTTTCCAGCAGGTATTCGTGGATGTCGATGATGCGGCAGCCGGGGAAGATCTTGTCGAACTGGTAGCCCTGGAGCTGGTCGTAGCAGGTGCCGCAGCTGACCACCACCGTCTTGATGTCCAGGTAGTTCAGCGTGTTGGCCACGCGGTGGAACAGCACCCGGTTGTCGGTGATCATCTGCTCGGCCTTGTCGAACTGGCCGCCGCCGCGCTGCGGGTAGCCGCAGCACAGGTAGCCGGGCGGCAGCACCGTCTGCACCCCCGCATGCCAGAGCATCGCCTGCGTCGCCAGGCCGACCTGCGAGAACAGGCGCTCCGAGCCGCAGCCGGGGAAGTAGAAAACCGCCTCGGTCTCGGTCGTGGTGGCCTTCGGGTTGCGGATGATCGGGACGTAGTCGGCGTCCTCGATGTCCAGCAGCGCACGCTCGGTGCGCTTGGGCAGGCCGCCGGGCATCTTCTTGTTGACGAAGTGGATGACCTGTTCCTTGAGCGGCGCCGGGCCGAGCGTGGCCGGCGGATGGGCGGTCTGCTTCCTCGCCGCCGCGCGCAGCAGGTCGCTGGCCAGGCGCTGGGCCTTGAAGCCCACCCCCACCATGCCGGCGCGCACCGCCTTGATGGTGGCCGGGCTGGTGGCATTGAGGAAGAACATCGCCGCCGCATTGCCGGGCCGGAAGCTCTTCTGCCCCATCTTGCGCAGCAGGTTGCGCATGTTCATCGACACGTCGCCGAAGTCGATCTTCACCGGGCAGGGCGTGAGGCACTTGTGGCACACCGTGCAGTGGTCGGCCACGTCCTCGAACTCCTCCCAGTGCTTGATGCTGATGCCGCGGCGCGTCTGCTCCTCGTACAGGAAAGCCTCCACCAGCAGCGAGGTGGCGAGGATCTTGTTGCGCGGGGAATACAGCAGGTTGGCGCGCGGCACGTGGGTGGCGCACAC
>Ga0164243_10005046_pt1 | contig 20303 bp, 21 predicted proteins | sample OricompcompostOP_FD_108781 | JGI IMG/M metagenome (GOLD analysis project Ga0164243, IMG submission 108781) | Organic Plus compost microbial communities from Emeryville, California, USA - Original compost - Organic plus compost (OP) | ecosystem: Engineered > Solid waste > Mixed feedstock >...
AGAAGCGCAGGCTCTCGTCGTGCCGACCCTCCAGCGAGTTCTCCCGCACCCGGCGGATGTCGCCCCCGGCGGAGAAGGCACGCGCGGAGGCGCTCTCCACCACGACCGCACGCAGGCCGGCGTCGCGCCACTCCTCGAGCGCCGCGCGGATCAGCTCGACCATGTCCAGGGTGATCGCGTTGAGCGCACGCGGCCGGTCGAGCACGATCCGGCCGACCGCGCCGAGGCGCTCGATGCGTACGTCGGGGGCTGGCTCCTGCACGGCGGCAGTCTCCCAGTCCGGAGACGATCGCTACCGTCGGGGGGACACCACCCCGGCCGAGGAGGACCCCGTGGACGACCTGTTCGAGATCGACCAGACCCAGCGCCTGCGCCGGGAGGAGGCCGCCGCCCGCCTGCGCGCCCTCGCCGACGCCCTGGACCGGCACAACAGCGTCACCTTCGAGCGGGACGGCCGGCGGGTCACCGTCGACGTGCCCGACGAGGTCGAGCTCACGGTGGAGGTCGAGCTCGGCGAGCACAGTGAGCTGGAGATCGAGCTCACCTGGTGACTCCCGGCCGGCCGCTCGCCCCCGGCGCGGGCGTGCGAGGCTGGCGCCCGTGAACGGGCAGCAGCTGGCGGACTGGCTCGACGGGCTCGGCCTCGCCGAGCATCTCACGGCGGCCGGGCTGCCGAGCTTCGAGCGCGACCTCGGCGGCGTCGCGCGATGGCGCGACCCGCGCACCGGCGCGCCGCTCACGCCCGACCAGCTCGCCGACCTCGACCGGCTGCTCCACCAGGACGGCGACGACCCGGCCCACGCCGTACCGGTCGCGCTGGTGCAGCTGCGCCGCCAGGCCCGGGTGCGGGCCGCGCTGCTGGCCTCGCCCACACACACCTACGCGACGCTGGCGCGGGTCCGCGGGGTCTCCGAGAACGCCGCCCGGTTCGCGGTCCACAAGGCGGCCGAGCGCGGGGCCCTGCTCGTGGTGCCACACGACGGCGGCGTCGTGGTGCCTGCCTTCCAGCTCACCGCCGAAGGCGAGCTGCGCCCGGAGCTCGCGCCCGTGCTCGAGCCCCTGCTGGCCGCGGCGATGGATCCCTGGCAGGTGTGGGCATGGCTGACCCAGCCCGCCGGCCTCCTCGGGGGGAGGGTTCCCGAGCAGGCGGTGCGCGACGAGGCCGAGGCGCCGATCGTGCGGCACGCGGCCGTCCGGCTCGCCGAGCGGGCGCGCGGCTGACCCGCCGCGTCCCCGCGCCCGGGCGCGGGTCGGGCAGGGTGGCCCAGGGTCACGCCGGGGTCGGCTGGAGATGGGTGGTGATGCCGGCCATGTTCCAGGTGTTGATCGTGCCGACCGCCACGATCAGGTCGGCCCGGCGCTCCTCGCCGAGCAGGCGGCCGGCCTCGGCCCAGAGCTCGTCGTCCACGGTGCCGACGCCATCGGTGAGCCGCTCGGTGAACGCCAGCGCCACGCGCTCGGTCTCGTCGAAGAACGGGCTCTCCTCCCACGCGGCGACGCCGTGGAGCTTGCGGCTGGGGACGCCGAGCCGCTCGAGGTCGCTGGCGTGCATGTCGACGCAGTAGGCGCAGCCGTTGATCTGGGAGGCGCGGAGCTTGACCAGGTCGTAGAGGACCGGGCCGAGGGACTTCTTGATGCGGGTGTCGAGGGCGAGCAACGCCTGGAAGGTCTCCGGGGACGCCTCGCGGATGGGGGTGCGGCTCATGCTGTCTCCTCTCATCGTGGATATTTGATATCCAGTTTTGACGGTGGTCGGGCGCGACGGGTGTCACCGCCGCCCGGCCGGGCTCAGGTGTCGGCTCAGGTGCGGGCGAAGTGTCGGCGGGCGTCGTCGGCGATGCGGCGGGGCGTGCGCCGGGCGAGATCGCGCACCGACGTGGCCGCCAGCTCGCGGCGCCAGGCGAGCTCGGCTCCCCGCATCGCCTGGGCGATGCCGCAGGGGGCGGCGAAGTCGCGCGCCGGCCGGTCCTGGTTCATGCCTCGCCGGCGGATCTCGGTGCAGGCGAAGGCGTCGTCGGGTCCCTCGATGGCCGCGACGACGTCCATCAGGGTGATCCGGTCGGCCGGTCGTGCGAGCCGCACGCCGCCGTACTTGCCGGGAACCGACGCGGTGATCCCGGCCCGGGTGAGGGCCTGGACCTGCTTGACGAGGTACGCCGCGGGCAGGTCGTAGGCCTCCGCGAGGCGCGCCACGGGCACCGGCGCCGGTCCGGCCGCGTCGTCGTCGGCGGGGCTGGCGTCGGCCTCGTGCAGCCAGTGGAGCAGCACGCAGATGTGCGCCGCCCACTCGACGCCCTCGTTCATCCGCACCCGCGACCTCCTCACAACCTGGACACAGGATATCCGGGTTTTCGGTGCGGCACCAGGTGCGACACGACGTGCGCCACACGATGCGCGACGAGGCCGCCGACGGTCAGCCGGACCGCGGCGCGTACATGATGATCGCGACGCCCACCAGGCACACCAGCGCACCCGCGACGTCGTAGCGGTCGGGGCGGAAGCCGTCGAGCGCCACCGCCCACAGCAGCGACCCGGCGACGAAGACTCCGCCGTACGCCGCCAGGATCCGGCCGAAGTGCGCGTCGGGCTGGAGGGTCGGTCGCGGACCAGGGTGCGGGGTCGCCGTGCCTCCAGGATCGTGTTGACCACGGTCTGCTCCGGCTCCGCGGCGGCGAGGGTGGCGCGCACCAGCGGCGGGAACCCGGCGTACGCCGCCCGGGCCCAGGACAGGGCCTGCTCCGGTGTGTCGGCGCCGCGCCGCGCGGAGGCGTACCAGTTGGTTCCGACGCCGTGCGGGAGCCGGTTCGGGGCGACGCCGAAGAGCATCCCCTCGCCCCAGTACTCGTGCATCCGGTCGCCCGGCATGTCGGGCGGCGTGGCGACGACCCCGCGGATCGCGACGATGCCGGTGTCGCGGGGTGTCTGGCCCCACACCCGTCCGCGGACCACGCTGCGGGCGCCGTCGGCGGCGACCACCAGGTCTGCGTCGAGAGTCGTGGGGTCGTCGACCTGACGCTCGACGCGGCGGACCGTGTCGGGAACCGCCTCGTCGAGCAGCTGGAGCAGGCCGGGGCGGGTGATCACCCAGGTGCGGGCGTCCTGCGTCGTCATGGCCACCGGGCGTCGCGTGCTGTCCGCCGTGATGACGCCCGCGTTGAGGAGGAGCCCGCGCGCACGCAGGCCGTCGGCCAGCTTGATGCGCTCGAGGGCGGCCAGGGCGAACGGCCAGATGCCCAGGGCCGTCGGGACCGGGCTGTAGCCGGGATGACGCTCGACCAGCGTCACGTCGTACGCCGTGGGGTCGATCGTCGCGGCCAGCGCGAGGCCGGCGACTCCCCCGCCCAGGATGGTGATCGTGGCCATGCGTCGACGCTACTACTACATCTGTAGTTCCACAACGTCTGTAGTCTCGCAGCATGCTGAGCCGACCCGAGCTCGTGGCCGACGCCGCCGTGACCGTCCTGGCCCGCGACGGGCTCCGGGGCCTGACCCACCGCGCCGTCGACGCCGAGGCCGGCCTGCCCGCCGGCAGCACGTCCAACTGCTTCCGCAGCCGGGCCGCGCTGCTGGAGGCGGTCATCGCCCGGCTCGAGGAGCTGGACCTCGCCGCGCTGACCGCAGGGCCGCCGCCGGACCTCAGCTCACCGTCGGCGCTCGCCGCGCACCTCGCGGGCAACGTCCGACTGATGACGTCGCGACGCCATGTCCGCGCGACGCGCGCCCGCCTCGCCCTCCTGCTCGACGAGACGGCCAAGCCGGTGATGGAGGAGGGCCACCGTCGCTTCCTGGGACTGCTCGAGGAGCTGCTCACCGCGAGCGGGCACCGCGATCCGGCGCCCGTCGCGCGCGCCGTGGCGGACCTGCTCGAGGGTGCGCTGGTCCACGCCGTGTCGGTCCGCTCGCGGCGCGTCGACGCCGAGGAGCTCGCACGGGCGGTCGAGCGACTGCTGCGCTGAGCGTGGATTCACCGAATCCACGCTGACTGAGCTGGGAGCCGGGACCCGGTTGCAGCGCGGTGGCCGGACCGGTCCGGGGTACTGCCCAGAGCAGAGCTGCGGAGGAGGACACCGTGCGAGGAACAGGCATCGGCGGCGTGATCGTCGTCATCTGGTTGGTCATCGGCGTGCTGGCCGCCGCCCAGCGCGGCTACTTCGGCGACGACAGGGACGTGGACTGCAAGACCTTCGCGGACACCGCCCTGACGATCGTCGCGGGTCCGTTGAACTACTTCGGGGTGAACCCGAAGGTCCAGTGCGACGTCCAGCCCTCGCGCTGAGCGGTCGAGGGGCGCGGGGCGCGCGTCATGCCGGCGCGCCCGTCAGGCCGACCTGTCGGCGACCTCGGCTCCCTCCGCGCCGGCCGGGTCGTCGGGCTCCCACCGGAGGAGGTCGCCCGGCTGGCAGTCCAGCACCTCGCAGAGGGCGGCCAGGGTCGTGAAGCGCACGGCCTTGGCCCTGCCGTTCTTGAGCACGGCGAGGTTGGCGGGCGTGATGCCGATCCGCTCGGCGAGCGTGCCGACCGCCATCTTGCGCTTGGCGAGCATCACGTCGATGTCGACGACGATCGGCATCAGATCACCTCGTCGAGCTCGGACTTGAGGTGCCGGGCCTCGGAGTCGAGCGCCACGGCCTGGGCCAGGAGCGTCCTCAGGACGTAGACGACGAGCGCGAAGCCGGCGATCACCAGCGCCACCCCACAGACCAGTCCCACCAGGCCCGGCGCGACCTCGTCCTCCGGCGCGGCGTGGTTGGCGAACCGGGCCACGACCGCCACCGCGAGGGTGAGCACCGCCGCGGCGCCGATCGCGCCGATGATGACGTCGACGAAGCCGAACGCGGCGGGGGAGAAGACCGTGCCGCGGCGCACCATGGTCAACAGCCGCCAGATGCACACGGCGATGACCTGCAGGGTCGCGACCCCCAGCACGCCGATGACCACCAGCGACACGCCGATCGCCGTCGGCCGCTCGTCGGTGTCCCACCAGAGCAGGGCCACGATCGCGGTCTGCACGACGACCGATCCGAGCAGCGCGATCGCGATCACCGTCCGCAGTGCGCGGATCACCCAGACACTCATCTATCGACTCCTTTTCGTCGTACGTCGATAGGAATCTATCGTTTTACGATCGGTGTCGCAAGGGTGACCCGTTACGGACCGGCGGGGGCGGCGTGGCAGGCGGCCGCCGTCGACGGTCAGGTCGCGCCGAGGTCGTCGCCCTGCCCCCCGGCCGGATGCGCGGGCGCCGTCGGCCCACCGCGGCGCGCCGGAGCGGGGTAGCCGCGCCGGACCGCCCGCTCGAGCAGGCCCAGGGACGCCCGCAGCGCCTTTTCGTCGATCACCGGGAAGATGGGCTTCCACTCCTCGGCCGCGCCGGACCAGTCGCAGTACGACGTGACGGTGGTGCCGTCGGGATGGGGAGCCAGCTCGTAGCCGTACACATGCCCGATCGGCGGCTTGATCGTCCCCTCGATCGTCCACTCGATGTGCTCGGGCGCTCGGAGCCGGGTGATGACCACGCGGACGTCATAGGTGCCCAGGGGCACGTCGCCGAGGGCCTCGCGGTCCATGTGGACGACGAAGGCGTCGCCCACGCCGGCCACCGGGACACCGGAGGCGCCCTGCAGCATGCCGCTGGAGTCCATGGCGACGTGGCCGTCGGGATCGGTGAGGACGTCGAAGATCGCCTGCGGTGACGCGGGCACGGTCCGTTGCGCGGAGATCCGCTCGGTCATGGCGGTGTCCCTTCCTGTCGTCGTCTGGTTGTCGTCTGGTCGTCGACTGGTGGTCGGCCGGCCGTCGTCGTCCTCACCCACGACCGGCGGCCGAGGCGAACCCGAGCCAGGTGTGCCGGTTGCGCCACCAGCACCATCCGACCTTCGGGGCGTTCTTGCGCGCCGGTCCGTCGTGTCCGGTGCCGCCGCTGATCCACAGCGCCGGCGTACGGGCGTCGTAGCCCTTCGGCTTCGGCTTCCTCGAGCCGATGCACATGAAGCACCGGTTGGGCTCGAGGATCTCGGGCTGCTGGAGCAGCCAGCTGATGCCCTCGCCGATCGTCAGCGGCGTGCGCCCCCGCCCGGCGATCACCGGAGCCGCCTCCTCCGGGCTGAGGTTGACCAAGTCGTCGCCACGGTCGATCCCGGTCAGCACATACAGCGGTCGGTCCGGGATCACGAGGTCCGGAGTGGGCCCGAACTCGTCGAGGTCGGTCATGTCGTGGACGACGAAGCCCTGCTTGCCCTGCCTGCTGAGCAGCGGCGCGAGCGCGCTGGGTGGCGCCAGCGCGGGGTGCACGGCCAGGACGCCGTCGGGCGGACCGTCCACCTCGGCCACCCACCCGGCGAGGTCGTCCGGCGTGACACCGGCGATGGCGGGGAGGCCGAGGTCGATCAGGCGCTGGAGCTGGTCTGCGAGGGTCATCGGTCTCCTTCGGGTCGGGCTCGGACGAACGGCGGCGCACGCACCGCGGCCTACATTATACGGCGTATACTGTACACCGTAAACCGAACTGTGCGAGAATCCTTCCCGTGACCTCCGACAGCACCGGGACCGGGCAGCCGAGCCGCACCCTCGCGCTGCTGTGGGGCGAGCCGTCGGCGACGAGGCGGCGCAAGGGCCCGGCGCGCTCGGTCGACCTCGCCCAGGTCGTCGACGCCGCCCTGCTGCTCGCCGACGAGCAGGGACTGGCGGCCGTCACGATGCGGGCCGTGGCCGAGCGGGTGGGGGTCTCGGCGATGTCGGTCTACACCTACGTGCCGGGCAAGCCCGAGCTGCTCGACCTGATGGTCGACACCACCTACCGCCGGATGGCCCGCCCGCCCTGGGCCGGCCGGTCGTGGCGGGACCGGCTGACCCTCGTCGCGGAGGCCAACCGCGAGCTCCTGACCGCCCACCCCTGGCTCACCGAGGTGGCCGCGCTGAGCCGCCCGCCGCTGGGACCGGGCGTGATGGCGAAGTACGAGCACGAGCTCGCGGCCCTCGACGGCACCGGCCTTTCCGACCTGGACACCGACGCGGCGCTGACCTACCTCCTCGGCTTCGTGCAGACGCACTGCCGCGCCGCACACGACGCCGCCCGCATCACCACCGACACGGCGATGAGCGATGCGGAGTGGTGGGCCGCCAACCAGCCGCTGCTCGCCCGCGTCCTCGACCCCGAGGCCTACCCCCGCGCCGTACGCATCGGCGCGGCCGCCGGCGAGGCGCAGGCAAGCGCCTGGGACGCCGAGCGCGCCTGGCGGTTCGGTCTCGCCCGCACGCTGGACGGGCTCGCCGTCCTGATCGGCGACGACGGCTGAGCCTCGAGGCCGTACGCCGACCTCTCCCCGGCGCGCTCAGCCGGGAGTGCTCGGCGCCCAGTTGCCGTGGAACCCCGCCGGCACGCGCCCGGGCAGGTGCACGGCGGCGACGTCCTCGAGGGTCTGCGCGTCCAGGATGCGCAGGTCGCTGAGGCCGCGCTCGCGGTCGAAGACGTAGCCCATCAGGACGCCATCGTCCTCGGCGGCACCGCCCGGGGTCGGGACGAAGCAGAACTCCGAGGCCTGGCGCCCCACGCCGAGGGCCCGGCGCTGCGTGGTGCCGGCCACCAGGTCGTGCTTGAGGACGGCGTCGTCCGGCGCGGGGCCGTCGAGACCGATCGCGTAGCCGAACCGGTGACGCCGGCCGGTGAGCCGCTCGTCGATGCGCGGGAACTCCTGGGACCGCTCGTCGTACCGGTCCTCGCGCACCTTGCCCGATGTCACGTCGAGCGTGAACCGGGCCAGCGTCGCCGGCCCCTCGTTGGGCCCGGTGTGGTCGGTCGCGAACATCCGGTCGTGGCGGATCACGTCGACGACGACACTGTCGCCCTCCTCGTAGGCGTTGACGGTGTGGAAGACGTAGCACGGGTCGATCTCGAACCAGCGCACGTCGGCCCCGTCGCCGTCCCGCGGCAGCAGCCCGATGCGGGCGGGATAGTCGGGGTTCCACGAGTACGGCAGCCCACCCGAGCTCGCGAAGCGGCTGCGCGCCATCCGCGCCACCAGCGGCTCCGGGACGGGATTGCGCCCGACCACGCGCGACAGCAGGCTGCCGACCGGGCGTCGCGCCCAGCGCGGGACGTCGGCGGTCACCATCGCGATGTCGAAGGTGACCGGCAGGTCGAGGATGACGGCGTAGTGCTCGGTCAACGCGAAGTCGTGGATCATCGGGCTGCCGGCGACCTGCACCTCGACCCTGCGCCGGATGTGGCCGTCGACGTCGAGGACGGAGTAGTCGAGGCGGTTGCCGCGAGTCCAGGAGTACGACAGCGCGTGCAGCTCGCCGGTGGCGGGGTCCTCGTGCGGGTGGGCGGAGTAGCCACCGGCCAGGGTGCCGTCGAAGTCGCAGGGACCCACGGTGTCGAGATCATGGGTGAGCTCGTACTGCGACGCGCCCGCCTCGACCAGCGCGAAGGTCCGGCCGGCGTGCTCGAGGACGTTGGTGTTGGCCGCGAAGTCGAAGCGTCCCGGCGCCGAGCGCGGCGGCTCGCCGAGCGCCTCGCACACCCCGGCCGAGCGGACCCAGCGGTTGCGGTACCACTCCGCGCGCCCGTCGCGCAGCCGCACGCCGTGCACCATGCCCTCCCCCAGGAACCAGTGGTAGCGCTCGCCTGGATCCACGACCGGGTTCGGCCCGATCCGCAGGTAGCGGCCGTCGAGGTGGGCGGGGAGCTCGCCGGTGACGCGCAGCTCGGTGGCGGTGAGCTCCTCGCGGACGGGAGCGAAGTTGTCGGTGAGGTAGCGGTTGTCCATGTCGACTCCCTATAACGCCGTTATGGGCGACCATAACGCCGTTATGGGAGGATGGCAACCATCATGAGCGCACCCGACCAGACCGACGTACGCCGCCGCCTGATCGAGCACGCCGCCCGGCTGCTCGGCGAGGAGGGACCCTCCGCGCTGAGCACCCGGCGGCTCACCCGCGAGGCCGGCACCTCGACGATGGCCGTCTACACCCACTTCGGTGGGATGGGCCCGCTGGTCGGCGAGGTCGCCGCCGAGGGGTTTCGCCGCCTGATCGCCCGCGTCGCCGCCGTCGGGCGCAGCGACGATCCCGTCGACGACCTCCGTCGGATGGCGATCGCCTACCGCGCCAACGCCCTCGACAACCGCTACCTCTACTTCGTCATGTTCGGCTCGGCCTCCCTGGGCGGCTACCGACACCAGGCGGAGTCGGCCGAGGTCGGCGCGGAGGCCTTCGACCAGCTCCGCAGCGCCGTCGAGAGGGCGATGTCCGAGGGCGCTCTGCGCACGGGAGACCCGTCGGCGGTGGCCGGTCAGTTCTGGAGCGCCCTGCACGGCTACGTGATGCTCGAGCTGGTCGGCTACCACCGGATCACCGACGACCCGGAGAACGACGTGCTCTGGCCGATGCTGACCCACCTGCTGACCGACCTGCGGCGCTAGATCGCCGGCGATCGCGGGGCCCGGCACGCGCGCCGCTGAGCGTTCAGGACGATCCGGCTCACGCGATCGACTCGGCACCTTGGTTGCGCCTCAGCAAGAGCGCCCGTCCCTCCACCCAAGCTCGGTCGCGGTCCGCGTCAGCTCACCGGCCACTCGATCCCGGCCGCCCTGAGCGCGCGGTCGGCCGCGGCGCGGATGGCCGGGATGCGGGAGGGTCGCTTCAGCACCATGCGCAGGACCAGGCCGGCGACCGCGTCCGGCTTCACCGGGTCGTGTTGCTCCGGCGTCCAGCGGACGGCCTGGTTGATCACCGCGTCGAAGACGTCGACGACGAGCCCCGGGTCCTGGTCGACGAAGTCGCCGTCGCGAATGCCCTCGCGGATCATCTCCGCCGTCTGCGCGAGGTAGCGCGCCACGGCGGCCTTCCAGGGGGCGAACTCCGGCTCCTCGAGGAGTGGCGAGAGGTAGAGACCGCGCAGGTCGTAGTCGCTGGTGATCTCGACGAGGACCTCTCGGCGCACGCTCTGGTAGAGGCGTACGGCGGGCGGCGCGTCGGGCAGGTCCGGCTCTCCGCGCAGTCCCGGTGACCGCTCGTAGTCGTAGGCCAGGAGCGCCTTGGCGATCTCCGCCTTGGACTCGAAGTGGTGGAAGAGCGACGGCTGGCGGATCCCGACCGCGTCGGCGATCTCACGCGTCGACGTGCCGTGGAAGCCCTTCACCGAGAACAGCCGAGCAGCCTCCCGCAGGATCAGGTGCGGTGTCGCGCCGTTCGTGGTCGCTGGCACTCGTGGTCCTTTCGCGAAGGATCTCTTCCGAGGCGCAGCCTATCAATCCATAGGTCAATCCCTGTACAGGCGCCGCGGCCGTTGCTACGCTCTCGCGCATTCGTTCCCTATCAACTGATAGGCAGACGCCGAGCAAAGGAGTCCGGACGTGTCGAAAGCAGCCGTGGGTGCGCACCGCGAGCGGGGTGGGACCGAGTCAGGTCTGGCGCGCAACGCACTGAACCTCCCGGAGCTGGTCTTCACGGCGATGGCCGCGCTGGCGCCGCTGACCCTCGTCGTGGCGGTCATGCCGCTGCACTTCCTCGTCGGCGGCGCGGCGGTGCCGGGCGCCTACCTGGTCGCCGCCGCGGTGATGGGCCTGTTCGCGGTCGCCCTGACGACGATCACCCGCTACGTCCGCAACACCGGGGCGTTCTACGCGATCATCACCCGCGGACTCGGCAAGCAGGTCGGCTCGGCCGCGGCGCTGCTCGCGATCGTGGCCTACAACGCGCTGCAGATCTCGACGTACGGCGCGCTCGGTCTCTACGCCGGTGACTCGGCCGCGCGGCTTCTCGGCATCGACGCGCCGTGGTGGCTGTGGGCCGCGGTCGCGCTGATCGCCGTCGCGGTGCTGGGTGTCCGCGGCATCACCGCGAGCGCCAAGGTGCTGACCGTCGTGCTGACCTGCGAGCTGGTGGTGCTGCTGGTCCTGGCCGCGGCCGTGCTCGTGCGGGGCGACACCGACCTGCTCCCGGCGGGCTCGTTCTCGCCGTCGACCGTCCTGGACCCCGGCCAGGGCGCCATGTACGGGCTGATCTTCGGCGCCTTCATGGGCTTCGAGTCGACGGTGATCTACTCCGAGGAGACCGTGGGCGGCGCGCGGACCATGCGCCGCGCGACGTACGCCGTGGTCGCGGTCATCGGCGTCTTCTACGCCTTCATGGCCTATGTCGTCGTGGCGGCGTACGGCGCCGACGGGATCGCGGGCGCCGCGAGCGAGGACCCGTCGGGCCTGATCCTGGTGCTCTTCGAGCAGAACCTCCCTGCCTGGTTCGGCGAGGTCGTCTCGGTGCTGTTGCTCCTCAGCGCCTTCGCGGCGCTGCTCTCGCTCCACAACGCGAGCAACCGCTACGCCTACGCGCTCGGCCGGGAGCGGCTGATCCCCGCCGCGTTCGGCCGGATCCACCCCTCGACGAAGTCGCCGTGGGTCGCCGGTCTGGCGCAGAGTGCGCTCGCCGCGGTGGTGCTGGTGCTCTGCGTCGCCCTCGACGTCGACCCCTATCTCGGGCTGCTGCTGTGGGGCAGCGCGCTCGGATTCCTCGGGATCATCGGACTGTGGGCGCTGTGCGCGCTCGCCACGGCGGCGTACATGCGCCGCAACCACCCGGAGGCAGGGATCTGGCGCACGCTGGTGGCGCCGTTGCTCGCCGCCGCCGCGCTCGCCACCGTCTTCGTCATCGTCGTCATGCACTTCGACCTCTTCTCCGGCGGAACGGCGTCGGTCAACATCACGCTCTTCGCCGTGGCCGGCATCGCGGTCGTGGGCGGGCTGATCCGCGCGCTCTACCTGCGCTCGCGCTCACCGGAGGTCTACGGCCGCCTGGCGAGCACCAACGTGCTGGGCGACGATGTCTGAGGCCGGCTACCGGGCGATCGACCTCTCCGAGGTCGCCGACGCGCCCGTCGAGATCTTCGAGGACCCCGACGACGTCGAGCTCGGCGAGCGCGTCCTGCACGGACTGCCGTTCCGGTTCGGCGATCGTCAGCGAGCCGTCGTCCGCGTCGACAAAGGGACGACGAAGCGGCTCCCGGTCGCCGGTCGCGCGCGGTGGCTGGTGTTCGCCCACGCGCTGCTCGAGCCGACGCTCTTCGAGGGAGGCCGGGTCGGCGAGCCGGTCGGCAGCTACCGGCTCCACTACGCCGACGGCAGCTCGGTCGCCACCACGCTGCGCCAGCGCTTCGAGATCGGCCCCACCCCGCGACGCTGGGAGGGCCGGCCGCTTCCGCTGGACTGGGGCCAGACCCCGATGCTCGCCCGCAACGACGCCGAGCACGTGCTCATGCACCGCTCGTGCGGCCGGTACGACGAGGCCGGCGCACGGCTCGTCGACATCGAGGACCCGCAGTCCAAGGTGCCCTACGTCCTGCCCTACCGCTTCTACCTGTGGCCGATGGAGAACCCGCGGCCCGAGCTCGACCTGGTCGGCCTCACCGTGGAGGCCGCCGACGCCGCGATCCTCGTCGGCGCGGTCACGGTCAGCGATCTCGAGGAGGAGCCGTTCACGCGCACCGTCGCCCGCGAGGTCGTGCTCGAGCTCGCCGCGGCGGATGTCACCGAGCGACTGGAGCTCGCGGTCGACCGGGGCACCGCGACCTACGTCTACCGGACGGTGCCGGACCTCGCCGATCTCGCCGACCGGGCCGACCTGCCCGGCGGCTGGGGCCGGCCGCGTCCCGACACCTGGTCGGTGGGCTACGCGCGGGTCTCCGCGTCCAGGTCCGCCACGGTCGAGGTGCGCGAGCGCGACGGCGAGTCCTTCGGCGAGTTCACCTGGGGCGATCTCGTGGCCGCCGGCCGGCTGTCCTTCGCCTGGGGCGAGGTCCGCCTGCCGGCGGCCGACCAGGCCTGGGTGCGCACGACGGTGCGCGACACCAGCGGAGAGCCGGTGCCGTGCCGGATCCGGTTCCAGTCGGCGGAGGGCATCCCGATCGCGCCGTACGGCCATCACGCCCACATCAACTCCGACGGCGGCACCTGGAATCTCGACATCGGCGGCGACGTCCGCCTCGGCAGCGACACCTACGCCTCCATCGACGGCCGGTGCGAGGGCTGGCTGCCGGTGGGGGAGGTGTACGTCGAGGTGGTCCGCGGCTTCGAGCACGAGCCGATCCGCGAGCGGGTGACCATCGCGCCGGACCAGGGCGAGCTGGAGCTCGTCCTGCACCGCCGCTTCGACGCCCGCGCCCGCGGCTACCTCAGCGGAGACAGCCACGTGCACTTCATGTCCACCCAGGGCGCCGAGCTCGAGGCGCGCGCGGAGGACCTGCAGGTCGCCAACCTGCTGCTCGCCCAGTGGGGCCACCACTTCACCAACACCGAGGAGTTCACCGGCCGCTCGCACCACTCCCACGACCGACAAACCGTGGTGCACGCGGGTCAGGAGAACCGCACCAACATGCTCGGCCACATCAACCTCCTCGGGCTGCGGGAGCCGATCCTCCCGTGGTCGACCGGCGGTTCCGAGGAGGCGGAGCTCGGCGGTGGGCTGGTGACGACCCTGTCGCACTGGGCCGACGAGTGCCGGGCGCAGGGCGGCGCCGTCGTCCTGGCGCACTTCCCGGTGCCGTACGGCGAGACGGCCGCGCTGCTCGCCACCGGCCGCCTCGACGCGGTCGAGACGATCGCCTACGACGAGTACAACATCACCGAGTACTACCGCTACCTCAACGCCGGCTTCCAGGTCCCGCTCGTCGGCGGGACCGACAAGATGACCAGCGAGGTCCCCGTCGGTCTGATGCGCACCTACGCCGCCGCCGGTGGTGGTGGTGCCGACGTCGAGCTCGCGGCCTGGTGCGCGGGCATCCGCGCCGGCAACACGATGGTCTCCAGCGGTCCGCTGCTGTGGCTGCAGGTCGACGGCGCCGACCCGGGCGCGGTCCTCGTCGAGCGGCGCTCGGTCACCGTCCGCGTCGAGCTCGAGACGATCTTCCCCGTCGACCGGGTGGAGATCGTGCGCTGCGGGCAGGTCGTGCACGTCGAGCGCGTCGCGCCGGACGCCGCCACCCACGTGTTCGAGGTCGAGCTCGACGTCGACGGCGCCGAGTGGCTGGTCGCCCGGTGCTTCGGCGCCGGCGACGGCGGCGGACGCCACGCGGACACCTGGAGCCGCCCCGTCTTCGCCCACACCTCCCCGGTCTACGTCACCAGCGGACCACGCTACGAGCGGCACGACCCCGAGGTGCTCGACACCATGCTCGCGATGATCGAGGCCGCCCGCCGATACGTCCTCGAGACCGCCCGCACGCAGTGGGACGGCTCCGTGCGCCACCGCCACGGCGAGCCCGACCATCTCGCCTTCCTCACCCGCCCCTTCGACGAGGCCACCGCCGCCGTACGCGAGCGGCTGGCCCGCGCCCACTCCACCCACGATCCACGAACGGAACCGACCCGATGACCATGAACCCCGACACCCTCGCGGAGCTCACCAACACCAACGCGCCCCCGTTCGCCTGGTCGCCCGCCGGCTGGCCCTCCGAGCGGCCGTTCACCGACCCGGGCACACCCGAGACCTGGGTCTACACCGACCGCTTCTCCTACGACCCGGGCGACACCGTCCACCTCCACGTCTCCTCGACGGCCGACGAGTTCGAGCTGGAGATCATCCGCGACGGGCACCGCCCCGAGTCGGTCCACCTCGAGCGAGGCCTGAGCGCACCGCGCCAGGAGACCCCCGACGACGCCTACGCGGTGGGATGCGGCTGGCAGCCCACCCACAGCTGGCGCATCCCCGACGACATGCCGTCCGGGTTCTTCCTCGTGGTGGTGCGCAACCGCACGCCTCACGGCGTGTGGGAGCGCGAGCACTTCGTCGTCGTGCGCGCGACCGCGACGCGGCGCAACCCGATCGCGCTGATCCTCACCACCAGCACGATGCTCGCCTACAACGACTGGGGCGGTGCCAACCACTACCGCGGCGTCGGGGACGACCCTCGCAGCGACGCGGGATCGCCGCTGTCCTCGACCCAGCGGCCGATCGCGCGCGGCATGCTGCGCAAGCCCGTCGACGCGCCGCGCGAGTATCACCCGTACACGCCGTCGATCGGCTGGGTGCCGCGCTACGACTCCTACGAGTGGGCCCGCTTCAACGGCTACAGCCGGCACCACGCCGACGCGTTCTGGGCGACCTACGAGCGCGAGTTCGTGGTGTGGGCCGAGCGCAGCGGCTACGCGCTCGACTACCTCACCCAAAGCGACCTGCACGAGAACCCCGCCGTGCTCGACGACTACCCGTGCGCCGTCGTGGTCGGACACGACGAGTACTGGACCTGGCAGATGCGCGACGTGATCGACGCCTTCGTCGAGCGCGGCGGCGGCTTCGCCCGGCTCGGCGGCAACTTCCAGTGGCAGGTCCGCCTCAGCGAGGACGGTCGGACCCAGTACTGCTATCGCCTGCCGTCGCTGGACCCGGAGGCCGCCCGGACGCCGCACCTGGCCACCACGAACTGGGAGGCGCTCAGCGTCGGCCGGCCCGGCGCGACCACGATCGGCCTCAACGGACTCGGCGGCATCTACAACCGGTACGGCGCCGCGGTCCCGCGCTCCTCGGGCGGCTTCACCGTCTACCGGCCCGAGCACTGGGCCTTCGAGGGCACCGACCTCTACTACGGCGACCTGCTCGGCGGCGCGCCCACCTTCCTGGCGGCGTTCGAGGTGGACTCGGTCGAGTACACCTTCCGGCGCGGTCTCCCCTACCCGACCTTCGAGGACGGCGCGCCCGAGACCCTCGAGATCCTCGCCCTCTGCCCGGCCGTCAAGGGCGAGGAGGACCGCTTCGACGGCCAGCACCCGATCGGCGGCCCGGAGGCGGAGGTCTACGCCTACAACGCCGAGCTCGGCGCCGACCTCCCGGACTACGTCCACGAGAGCCAGATGCGCGGCGCCGGGATGATCGCCGCCTTCCGCCGAGGCGACGGCGAGGTCTTCAACGGCGGCTCCACGGAATGGCCGCACGCGCTGCATGTCGGCGACCCGTTCGTGGACCGCATCGTGCGCAACGTCCTCGACCGCTTCACCTCGAAGGAGGCGTGATGGACGTCCACGACATCACCCTGGTCGACCGCGACGGCCTGTCCCCGACCGTGCCGGATGTCTCCGGCTACGACGACGTGAGCGCGGACTGGGCGGAGGCGGAGTATCGCGCCGTCGAGCTCGCGGAGAACTCCCTGGGCGGCCTGTGGGAGGGACAGCCCGGCTCGGTGCGGTTCGACGCGTGGCCCTACACGGAGTTCTGCGTGATGATCAGCGGCCGGGTCGCGGTCGTCGACACGACGGGCGGGCGGCGGGAGTTCGGCCCCGGCGAGGCGTTCGTGATCCCGGAGGGATTCGCCGGCACGTGGGAGACCCTCGAGCCGTCGGTGAAGTACTTCGTCGCGATGCGGTGACGCGATGCCGCGGGCACCTCGGTGGCCTTCACCGCGCGAAGCGGTGAAGACCACCGAGGGCGCGGCACAGCACCCGGCTCACGCCGAGGAGGGCGGCGCGACCATCTCCCGCCACGCGGCGGCCAGCCGCCGTACGGCCTCGGTCATCACCTCCGGAGCGAAGGTGAACGGCAGTCGGAGGTGGTGGTCCCAGGCGCCCGTGGGGTCGGTCTCGCGGCCCGGCGTCACCTCGACGCCTTGGCGCAGCGCCAGCTGCGCGAAGACCGAGGCGTCGACGCCGGGGAGTCGGATCCACAGCGCGGTGCCGCCCGCTGGGGCTCGCCACTGCCAGTCGGGCAGCTCGGCGCGCAGCAGCGCGGTGGCGTGCGCGAGCCGCTCCCGGGCGACCGCGCTGCGGTCGGCGGCGAGCGCGGGCAGGTCGGCGACCAGCCGGCGTGCGATCGCCTGGTCGAGCAGCGGCGTACCCATGTCGGCGTTGGCCTTGAGATAGCCGAGGCGCTCCACGTCGGCGGTGCTCGCGCGGATCCAGCCGACCCGCAGACCCGCCCACAGCACCTTCGACAGCGAGCCGATCGCGAACACGCGGCCGCCGGCGGGCGCGTGGGCCGCGATCGGCGGCGGCACGTCGCCGGCATGGGTGGTCGCGGTCGAGTACGCGTGGTCCTCCACGACCGGCACGCCGTGGTCGGCCGCGACCGCGGCCACCTCCCGCCGGCGCGCAGCCGACATCAGGATCCCGGTGGGATTGTGGAAGGTCGGCATCACGAAGAGCGCGGCGACCTGCTCGGCCGCCAGGACGTCGCGGAGCCGGTCGGGCCGCAGCCCGTGATCGTCCATCCCGACGCCGACGATGCGCGCGCCGAGCGCGCTGAACGTGTCGAAGCAGCCCGGCCAGCTCGGCGACTCGACGGCGACCGTGGCACCGCGGTCGACGAGCAGCTGGGAGACGAGCGTCAGCGCCTGCTGCGTGCCGGTGGTGACGATCACCTGGTCGGGCGTCGTCGCGAGACCGCTGGCGCCGTACGCCGCGGCGAGCGCCTCCCGCAGCGCGGGCAGGCCGCGCGGGCTGTAGCCCAGCTCGTCGAGCAGGTTCGGCAGGTCGTCCTCGACGACCGCGGCCGCCGCGGACGCGATGCGCGGGTCGCCGGGCTCGAGGGCGAACCGCATCGAGATCAGGTCGTCGGGTGACGTGTCGAGCCGGCGGACGGTCTGCGACGACAGCCCGCGCTCGAGCCGCTTCGTCACGGCGGCGGGCTCCCGGTCGGCCGGCGCGGCGACCCGGCTGCCACTCCCCTGCCGGGTCTCCACGAGGCCACGCCCCCGCAGCTCGTCGAAGGCCGCGACCACCGTGGCGCGGCTGAGGTGCAGGGACCGGGCGAGCTCGCGCTCGGAGGGCAGCCGGTCGCCGGCGACCAGGTCGCCGTCACTCACCGCCCGCGCCAGGGCGGTCGCGAGCTGCCGGTAGAGCGCACCGGCCGGCGACATCCAGTCGCCGAGCAGGCGAGCCAGAGCGTCGGGATCTCGGAATCGGTCCACTTGCGCCTCCATTGGCCCGGGTCTGCCACGTCGGCGGGACCCAGGCTAGTGGTCACGCGGAAGGACCCGATCGAACGGAGTGACCCGATGAGCATCGCCCTCGAACCCGGACAGCTGGTGGCCTTCGCCGCCGCGTCGGCCCTGCTGGTCGGCATGCCCGGCCCCAACGTCGTCTACATCGTCACCCGCAGCCTCGCCCACGGCACCCGCGCCGGCATCGTCTCGGTGCTGGGTGTCGAGACCGGCACGGCCGTGTATGCCGCCGCGACCGCTCTCGGGCTGTCGGCACTGATCGCGGCGAGCCCGCTGGCGTTCAACGTCGTCCGCTACCTCGGTGTCGGCTATCTCGTCTACCTCGCGGTCCGCGAGCTGACCCGACGCCGGCACGCCGCCGACGCCGCCGCATGGCGGCCCGTCCGACTCGGGCGCGTGTACCTCGACGGGCTGCTGATGAACCTCCTCAACCCGAAGGTCGCCCTGTTCTTCCTGGCCTTCCTGCCGCAGTTCCTCAGCCCCGGCGCGACCGGCGCGGCAGCGCAGGCGGAGGTCCTCGCGCTCGGTGTCGTCACCGTCCTGGTCGCACTCGTCATCGACCTGGCGTACGCCGTCGCCGCCGGACTGCTCGGCCACACGCTGCACGGCCGGGTCACGCGCGGCACCGACTGGCGACGACGCCTGCCCGTCGCCGGTGCCTACCTCGCCATCGCCGCCGCGGCGGCGACGTAGACCAGGGCGGTCGGCGCGGCGACGGGACCTCATGCGGACCGAGCCGAGCGCGGCAGAGAGTGACGCTTTGCCCCCGGGACGGTCAGAATCAATCAGAATCAAGGCGTGGGCAGGCTCTTGCGACGCTGGCGACGGAGCGGACGCCGACTGCCTCGGCGCCCGGCCGAAGAGCAGATCCGCGCCATTCTCGGACGGGACACCTTCAGGTGGGCCGTCGACCAGCTGCCAACCGACGTCGTGATCGACGACGTGACGTTCACGGACCTGGTGTCGGTCACTCGAGAGGACGTCCTGCGATGGGTCGAGAAGCATGGCTTCGGGTCCACCTCCGTTCGCGACGACCGATATGACGGACAGGAGGCCCTGTATCTGCTGCCGGAAGAGGGCGCGTGGGTCGTCTTCTACTCCGAGCGCGGCAATCGCAACGTCGAGCACCGCTTCGCGAGCGAGGCCGAAGCCCGCCGATGGGTCGTCGATCACCTCTACGACTCCGCTCGCACCGCCCTCAACCACCGCTGGTGGCATGCCCACCCCGAATCACGACCGGCAAGCATCGGCGCGATGCCCTGAGCGGGCACCGCAGATCCGGACACCCAGACGGCTGCTGGATCCTGTGTCGCAGCGAGTTGTCGAGATGCGCTGGGTCTCGAGATCGCAGCCCGCTAGCCGTGGGCCATGTCGACGAACCGGCTGTAGTGACCCTGGAACGCCACGACGATGTCGCGGGTCGCGCCGTTGCGGTGCTTGGCGACGATGAGATCGGCCTCGCCGGGGCGGGTCGACTCCTTCTCGTACACGTCGTCGCGGTGGAGAAGGATCACCATGTCGGCGTCCTGCTCGATGCTGTTGTGGGTCGCGATTCCGTTCGACACGAAGTTGTGAAGACCCATGACGGTGGCGTCGAAGACCGGCATCTCCCCGACCGGCTCGACCGAGCGGATCACGTCCCAGTAGACGTCGTTGGTGGCGAGCACCTCGAGGTCGGCATCGTCGAGCACCGCGGCGACCTTCGCCAATCGCTCGCGACTGGGGGCGTGCCTCCACATCGTCGAGCCGCAGAACCGGGTGTCGATGGCGCCGGCGAACTCACGGTGCGACAAGCTCTGATCGCTGAGGATCGCCCGCACGTCGTCCCAGACGTCGACCGGCACGGTGTCGGCGTTGGTGTGGGGGCGGACGTCACGGAGGAGGTCGGCGACCGCGGCGGCCTTCGCGCTGCGCGCACCGTGGACCCCGATCTCGTCGAGGAACCGCAACTGGTTCTCGACGCCGTGGACGTGGAGGTGGTAGCCGCTGCGATAGCCGGTCTCTCGGACCTCCTCGACCCGGGTGAAGATGTTGAACCGCCCGAGCAGCCGCGCCAGGTCCTCGACGAGACGCCGGCTCGTGGAGCAGTAGTAGATGCGACCGAGGCGGCGCTGCTCGTCCCAGTGCACGCAGCCGTCGGTCGCCCAGAGGTGACGCACGAACAGCCCGACCTGCTCCTTGGGCAGCGAGAAGACCCAGTCGGGGACGAACTTCTCGTGACTGCGCAGTCCGAACAGACCGTCCTGGTCCAGCCACTCGGCGATCGGGTTGCGGCGCCCGCGCGCGAGGCGGAAGGGAGCGCGCAGCCGCAGCGTCGTGACCGGTGCGGCGGCGTAATGGTCGCGCACGGCCGTGATGCCGAAGCGACGGGCGGCTGCCTCGG
>Ga0164243_10005047_pt1 | contig 20302 bp, 22 predicted proteins | sample OricompcompostOP_FD_108781 | JGI IMG/M metagenome (GOLD analysis project Ga0164243, IMG submission 108781) | Organic Plus compost microbial communities from Emeryville, California, USA - Original compost - Organic plus compost (OP) | ecosystem: Engineered > Solid waste > Mixed feedstock >...
CGCTCGCCGGCGACGCCGAGGACCGGCGACGGTGGTTCACCCGGTTCTGGGCCGCCAAGGAGGCCGTCGGCAAGGCGGAGGGAACGGGACTCGACGGGCGCCCTCGCCGGTTCGTCGTGAGGAGCGCCACGGACGCGGTGCTGACCGTCCACGTCGACGATCGGCTCTACCCGGTGGAGCACCGCGAGGTCGGTAATCCCGACGACCTACCGCGCAGACGGTACGTCGTCGCCTGGTCCTGGGGACCCGCGGACGGGGCCGTGACTGATCAACCGTGACTGGCACCCATTCCCGACCATTCGAAGGAGTACGCCTCATGGCCGCCTCGCATGCCGACATCCTCGCCGAGCTCACGGAGATCATCCAGGCGGTACTCGGGGACTTCGCGACCGATGCCCCGATAACCGTGGACACCACCTTCCGCGACGAACTCGGCATGGAGAGCATCGATGTCGTCTCGCTCGCCGGCCGGTTGCAGGCCCGGTACGGCAACACCGTCAACTTCGCGCATTTTGTCGCCAAACTGGATTTGGAAACCGTTGGCCAGCTGCGGGTCGGGCAACTGGTCGAGCACATCGCACACTCCCTCGACGCGGCCGGGTCCCGCCGGGACGCGCCGGCCGACGCCAGCGCCACCGTCGTCGAGGCGGTCCGCTCATGACGATGATCCGGGCCAACGGGATCGAGATGCACGTCGAGCAACTCGATCCACCGACCGGAGGGACGGGCGAGGCCGGCGCCGGCCGGAGTGAACGCCCAGCCACCCTCGTGATGATCCACGGTATGGCCTCCGACAGCCTCGCGAGCTGGTATTTCACCCTGGCCAAGCCCTTGGCCGACGCCGGGCTACGGGTGCTGATGTACGACCTGCGGGGGCACGGCCATAGCGAGCGCCCACCCACCGGCTACGCCCTCGACGACTTCGTCGACGACCTGTCGGCAATGCTTTCCGAACTCGACGTCACCGGGCCGGTGCACCTGCTCGGCAACTCCTTCGGCGGCACGATCGCCTTCGCCTTCGCGATCCGACACGCGAACCGGGTCGCCTCCGTGGCGGCGATCGAGTCCTCGCCACCGACCAGGGCGTGGATGGCCCGGGTCGCGCGCCGGCTGGACCGGGCCGCCGACCTCCTGCCACGGCCGGAGGCGCTGGCGCAGATCAGCGCCGGCCGGGGGGAACGGGTCGCCCGCCGAGCCCGGGCCGCCGGCGAGATGCTGGAGAGGACCACCCTGGCCAGGGACCTTCCGGCCAGTGCCCTGCCCAGCCCCGCGCAGATCGCCGCGATCAGCGCACCGGTGCTCTGCCTGTACGGCGCGAACTCCGCGGTAGTCGAACTGGCATCGGCCGTTGTCCGGCTGCTACCGCAGACTCGGACCGTCGTCCTGCCCGGCGAGAAACACACCGTCCTGGTCGATCGGCCGGAGGCGGTGCGCCGGCTCGTCCTGGCCTGGCTCCGCGAGGAGTGCGCCGTCGAGGTGGCCGAGACCGCCACCACCCCGTGACAACCCATCGTGCAGGAGGTCCTCGGATGGACACCCCGGTCCCCGGTAGGTCGATCATCATCAGCAACGGCCGGTGCGGCTCGACGCTGCTCTCCGACCTGATCGCGGAGCAGCCCGAGACCCTCTCGGCGCAGGAGTTCTTCATGTCCGTCGCACCCTGGGCGCGCAGTTCCGAGGTACTCACCGGTGCTGCGTACTGGGAGGTGCTGAGCAGCCCCAAGGCGGAGCTCGCCACCCTCTTCCGGATCGGGTTGCCGCCGAAGGAGGTTCGCTATCCCGCGACCGGTCGGTGGGCGGACCGGATGACCGAGCTGCCGCGGATCCTCGCCATCACCCTGTCGAAGCTGACCGCCAACCCGGACCGCCTGTTCGACCAGCTCGCCGAGCGGGTGCCGGGCTTCCCGACGCAGTCGGTCGGCGACCACCACCGGATGTTCCTCGACCTGCTGGCCGCGGTGACCGGCAAGCGGCGCTGGGTCGAACGTTCCGGCGGGTCGAGTCACGTCGCTCCGTACCTGTTGCGGGCATTCCCCGAGGCGAGGGTCGTGTACCTGACCCGCGACCGGGAGGCGACCGCCCGCTCGATGAGCCGGCACTCGTCGTTCCAGCTGATCCAGCTGAGAGTGGAGTTCCTCGGCCGGTGCGGGCTGGATCCGTTCAGGATCGAGCCCGGCCAGTCGGTGCCCGAGGATCTGGAACGGTACCTGCCGGACCGGCTCACCGCTGACCTGCTCCGGGAGCGGGGACAGGACCTGCGCCGCTATCTCGGTCTGAGCGCGTTCCTGACCAGCCAGGCCGAACAGGCGCTCGCCGACCTGCCCCCGCGACACCTGCACCGGGTGAGCTACGAGGACCTGGTCGCCGACCCGGTCGGACAGCTCGGCCTGCTGGCCCGGTTCCTGGAGTTCGAGGACTGGGAGGACTGGGCACGGCGGGTCGCCGGACGAGTCGTCGCGCCCGCCCGGTCCCGAGAGGTCGCCGCGGCCTGACCGCGTTCGGCCCTACCAAACGGCATGACTCCGTCGAACGAGAGGAACCTTCGGTGAAACCATTCCGGATGTCGGGCCGGCGACCGCTCGCCGCGGCCGCCGCACTGGGGCTGCTGTGCGTGCTGGCGGCGCCGTCGCCGGCCGCCGCCGCCCCGATCGCGACGGGTGCGCCGGCGACGGCCGGACATCAGTACGAGCGGAAGCTGATCGGGAAGGGCACTCCGGACGAGTGCTTCGCCGGTGTCGGTGTGGTCTATCCGCCCGGCCCCCCGTGCGCAACCGGGCAACCGAAGGCGAACCAGTCCTACCTGTGGGGGATGACCCAGACCGCGCAGAGCCTCTGGTTCGGCACCGGAGCGAACATCAACTGCTTGACCAGCGGGCGCAACCTGCACAACACGACACCGAACCTGAACGACGACTGGGTCTGCGAGTACGGCGAGAGCCAGATCGCGAAACGCAACCCGACCCTGCCCCCCACCCTCGGCGACCATCGCCCGCCCCGGCTGTACACGTACGACAAGCGTTCGCGGCGGTTGACGGAGAAGACCGACGCCGTCAAGAACGCCTCCACCACCGACGCCAATCGGCTGAGCACGACCGCCGGAATCCGGGCCGCCGGCACCCATCAGGGAGTGGCGCTCCTGGGCGGGCCCGCCCTGGGGGAGAGCATCAACCTGTTCGCCTTCGACACCGACACCGGAGCCTTCCTCGGCTCGGTCAACCTGCCGGCGTACGGCAACATCCGCCACTTCGTGGTGGCCGACGGCGCGCTCTACGCCGGCGTCGGGGTAGGCGCGAACGGCGGCAACCGGGGGCATGTGCTGCGCTGGACCGGCTCGCGGAGCGACCCGTTCAGCTTCGTCGAGGTCGCGAACCTGCCCGCCCAGGCGGCGGACCTCACCGTGCACGACGGGCGGATCTTCGTGACCACCTGGACGGGTTCCGGTGACGACGCCCTCGCGGCCGCCGTACCCGGCACGACCGACGATCCGCTCAGCGGGTTCGCCGGGGTGTGGATGAGCCCGAAGCTGTCCCAGGGCGAACGCGGCCTCACCCCGGCCGACGCCGACAACTGGACCCAGGTCTGGTCGGTGGACGGGTACGAGCCCGATCCGGTCGTCGCCCGCACCTACGCCCTGGGCGGGCTGGCCTCCTTCAACGGCTACCTCTACTGGGGCACGATGCACGTGCCGATGAAGGCCACGACGGTGCACATCGCGACCTACCCGCCCACGGACGAGGCCGCGCTGCGCGCCTCGGTGCGCGGCACCCAACGGGCGATCAGCATCTTCCGCGGTAAGAGCTTCGGCGACCGCCACCAGCGGGTCGACCTGCTGTACGGCGCGCCCCAGTTGCCCGCGTACGACCCGGCCGCCAACGGCGGCGCGGGCGCGTGGGCCGCGGCCCCGACCGGTTACACCCCGCTGTACGGCCCGTCGGGCATGGGTAACCCGTACAACAACTACACCTGGAAGATGGCGGTCGCGGGCGGAAAGCTCTACGTCGGCACCATGGACTGGAGCTACATCTCGAAAGACCTGGGCCAGGACACCGCCCGGTCGCTGGGTGTCAGCGGCCCGGCGGCGGCCGACTTCGCCGACGCCGCCGTGCTGGCCGACGACCCGCCACCGGCGCCGGTCTACGGCGGTGACCTGTTCGTCTTCGACTCCACCAGCAAGCCGGCCACTGTGGTGGACAACAGTGGGCTCGGCAACTACCTGAACTACGGGATCCGCAACATGATCGCCGACGGGCCGACCCTCTATCTGGGCATGGCCAATCCGATGAATCTGCGTACCGACCCGGATGACGACGTTCCCGAGGGCGGCTGGGAACTGATCCGGCTGAGTAGGCAGCGCTGCTAGCCGGTTGGCCCCGCCCGTCCGTCGTGGGCAGCGACGCGCGTGGCCGACCACACGGATACACCGATCAGCTCAGAGCCTTACATATCCCGAACATCGCGATGTCATGGTGCGAATATGATGGAAATTGCTGGATCTTGGACAGGTCAGCCGGAACGGCACAGCCGGCGGACGCATCTGCTCGCGGTCATGGCGCTCGTCGGAGCGCTCACCCTGCTGGCCGGTTGCGGGCTGTTCCGGGCCGACCCGGAGCAGCCCGAGGTCGGACCGGTGTCCACCATGCCGAGCGGCTCCTCGGCGCACACTCTCGTGGTCGACGGGCAGGAGCGTGCCTTCCGCGTCTACCAGCCGGCGAACCTCGCCCCGTCGACCGCGGTGCCGCTCGTGGTCATGCTGCACGGCGCGCTCGGCACGGGCAGCCAGGCGGAAACCTCGTACGGGTGGAACGCCGAGGCCGACCGGGAGGGCTTTGTCGTCGCGTACCCCGATGGGCTGAGCCGTTCCTGGGCGGTGAGCCCCGACTGCTGCGGCCCGCCGGCCCGCGACGGCGTGGACGACGTGGCCTTCATCCAGCAACTGGTCGCCACCGTTGCCGACCAGCGTCCGGTGGAACCCACCCGGATCTACGCCACCGGGATCTCCAACGGCGGGATGCTCGCATACCGCCTGGCTTGCGACACGAAGCTGTTCGCCGCGATCGGGCCGGTGGCCGCGACCCAACTCGGCCCGTGCCCGTCCCCGACACCGACCTCCGTGATCCACATCCACGGGACAGCGGATCAGACAGTGCCGTTCGACGGTGGTCCGGGCAAGCGGGACAACGACGGGACCGGACGCAACCCGGTCAAGATCGACGGACCGCCCATCTCCGACCTGCTCGGCCAGTGGCGGACGATCGGCGGATGCGACTCGCCGGTGACCACAACGACGGGCCCGGTCAGCACCTCGGCCGCCACCTGTCCCGGGGGCCGGGCCGTCGAGTTGGTCACCGTCGACGACGCCGGCCACCAGTGGCCCGGTGCCGCCGGCCCCGGACCGCAGGCACAACGCCTACTCGGCCTGGATCCACCCGCGACCGCGCTGGACGCGACCGAAACCGTCTGGAACTTCTTCGACGCACACCCCCGAACGGGCTGACCGACCGGCGCCCATCCACCCGACAGCTCAGGACAGGGAGCAGCAGATGCCCAGTAGTGGTGGCAGCCCGGCCGCGGTCGAGGTCGCCGACCTCGTCAAACGCTATCCCGGGAGCACGACCGCAGCCGTGGACGGGCTGTCCTTCACGGTAACCCCCGGCGAGATCTTCGGGCTGCTCGGACCCAACGGCGCCGGCAAGTCGACCACCGTAGGCATCCTCACCACCCGGCTGCGGGCATCGGGGGGCCGGGCCCTGGTCGGCGGGGTCGACGTGGTCGGCGACCCCGTCGCGGCCCGCGCCCAGTTGGCCGTCGTACCCCAGCACAACAACCTGGACCGCGCGCTGACGCCACGACAGAACCTGCTGTACCACGCCGCGTACCACGGCGTTGGCCGCGCCGAACGCAACGCCCGGGCCGATGCGCTCCTGGACCGTTTCGGCCTGAGCGATCGGGCGGACAAGCGGATCGAGGCGTATTCGGGCGGCATGGCGCAACGGCTGATGATCGCTCGGGCGCTGATACACGAACCGGCGGTGCTCTTCCTCGACGAGCCCACCAACGGGCTCGACCCGCAATCCCGTCGGCTGATCTGGAGCCGGATACGCGAGATGCGCGGGCGCGGCGTGACGGTCGTGCTGACCACACACCAGATGAGCGCGGCGGCCGCCCTGGTCGACCGGGTCGGCATCGTCGACCATGGCCGGCTGCTCACGCTGGACACGCCGGGCAACCTGATCAAGGGGCTCGCCGGACGTTCGATACTCGACCTGACGGTCACCCCGGCCGCGCGTGACGAACCGGACGAGCTGTTGCGTGCCCTTTCCGAGGTTCCCGGCGTACGCAAGGGTGAACGGCTCGCCGCAGCCCCGCCGCCCGGCCGCGGGGCCGCCAACCTCCGCTCCGGCCTCGGCCTCGGCGGCGGATTCGGTACCGGTGCGCCGGCTGCCGCACTGACCGCGCTGGCCCGGCGGGAACGGGCGGTCGCCACGCTCGCCCCAGACCCAGGCGGGCGCCAGCGCGTCCGGATCCGGCTGCATCTCGCGACCGATCCCGCCGCCGTGCTCGGGCCGGCGCTCACCATCCTGACCACACGGTCGGCGACCCTCACCGACGTACACATTGCCGAGCCGAGCCTCGAAGACGTCTTCATCGGACTGACCGGAAGGGACCTACGGTGACCGACCTCGACGCCCCGCCGGCAGCGGCGAAGAACACCACGGCGGCACCTGCGAGGCCCCGCGCCCACCGGGTCTTCCTGGCAATCTTGCGCCGGGACCTGCTGGTCACGGGCAAGGAACTCTGGGTCATCCTGGTCCAGGTCGGCCTCACCCCGCTGTTCATGCTCTTCGTCTTCGTCAAGGTGCTCGGCGGGCAGGACATCGTCGCCGGGAACTTCGCCGACCTGTTCCTGCCCGGCATCATCGCGCTCGCTGCGCTCACCACCGCGTTGCAGAGCGTCGCGCTGCCACTGGTCAAGGAGTTCGGCTTCACCCGGGAGATCGAGGACCGGCTCCTCGCTCCACTGTCGACGAACCTGGTCGCGGTGGGCAAGCTCGTGGTCGCGATGCTGCGTGGCCTCATCGCCGCGGCCCTCATCTACCCACTGGGCGCACTGATGGTCGGCTCGGCACCCTGGCAGCCCGGACGGCTGCCGATGGTCCTACTGACGGTCCTGCTCGGTGGATGGATCGGGGGCGGCATCGGCATGACGCTGGCGACGATCCTGCCCATCCAACGGATCAACATCACGTTCTCGCTGGTCGTGACCCCGATCATCTGGACCGGTTGCATCCACTACCCGTGGCCAAGGCTCTCCTCGATGCCCTGGTTCCAGACGGTCACCGCGCTCAACCCGATGACGTACGTCTCCGAGGGCGTACGCGGAGCCATGTTGCCCGGCGTCGCGCACCTACCGGCCTGGGTCTGTCTGCTGGTACTGACCGGGGTGGCCGCGATGGTCACGGTCACCAGCGTACGAAGCTTCAGTCGGCGTGCCGTCCAGTGAGCGGCACGATCCACGCGTCTACCGGAGGTGCTCTCGATGAACGTGCTCGAACCCCCCAGGTCCGAAGCCCCGGCGTCGGATGGCGCGTTCGCCGCCTGGTTGGCCGACCGGGCCGGGCGGTTGTTGCTGCGCGTGCGTGCCGAACACGGTCACGACGACCCGGCCGCGTTGAAGCGCGCGGGTGACCGGGCGGCGCACCAACTGCTGCGCGACGAACTGGCCCGGTGCAGGAGCGCCGACGCCGTGCTATCGGAAGAGGACGACGACGCCCGGCAGGCTTGGGCCACGGGTACGGCCGGACCCCCGCCGGACCGGCTGGGCGCCGACCGGGTGTGGATCATCGACCCGTTGGACGGAACCCGCGAGTTCTCCGAACCGGGCCGGACGGACTGGGCGGTACATGTCGCGCTCTGGCAACGGAACGCGCCGACGGAGCACCGTCTCGTCGCGGGTGCCGTCGCCCTGCCGGCCCAGCACCGCACTCTCGGTACCGAAACACTGCAACCCCGGCCGGCGGCGGACGGCGGGCGGACCATCCGCTTGGCGGCGAGCCGGAGCCGGCCGCCGGTATTCCTGACCGAGTTGGCGGACGGGCTCGGGGCGGAGCTGGTCCCGATGGGGTCGGCCGGGGCGAAGATCGCCGCGGTGATCAGCGGTGAGGTCGACGCGTACGTGCACGCGGGTGGTCAGTACGAGTGGGACTCTGCCGCGCCTGTGGCTGTGGCGACGGCCACGGGGTTGCACGCCTCCCGGATCGACGGTTCCGGGTTGAGATACAACGAGGCCGATCCGCGGTTGCCGGATCTGCTGGTGTGCCGGCCGGAACTGGCCGCCCTGCTCCTCGCCGCGCTGCGGCGACACCTGACCCTCGCGCCGGCAACGGCCGCGGCAGCCGGCTGACACCGCGATGGAAACTGTCGACACGACGAATCCAGCGGCGTACCGGGTATCGCATCTGGACGCGCTCGAGGCCGAGAGCGTCTTCGTCATACGCGAGGTGGTAGCCGAGCTGGAGCGCCCGGTCCTGCTCTTCTCCGGTGGCAAGGACTCGACCGTGATGCTGCGGTTGGCGCAGAAGGCGTTCGCGCCGGCCCGGATCCCGTTCCCGTTGATGCACGTCGACACCGGGCACAACTTCGACGAGGTATTGGACTTCCGGGACCAGCGGGTGGCCGAACTCGGCCTGCAGCTCGTGGTGGCGAGTGTGCCGGAGGCGTTGGAGGCGGGTCTGGTCCGCGAGTCCGCCGACGGGATGCGCAACCGGATCCAGACGCCGGTGCTGTTGGCGGCGGCGGAGAAGCACCGGTTCGACGCGTTGTTCGGTGGGGCGCGGCGCGACGAGGAGAAGGCCCGGGCGAAGGAGCGGATGTTCAGCTTCCGCGACGACTTCGGCCAGTGGGATCCCAAGAACCAGCGCCCGGAGCTGTGGTCGTTGTACAACGGTCGTCACCATCCGGGTGAGTCGATCCGGGTGTTCCCGTTGTCGAACTGGACCGAGTTGGACGTATGGCACTACATCGCCCGGGAGCGGTTGGCGTTGCCGTCGATCTACTACGCCCACGAACGTACGGTGATCGAGCGCGACGGGATGCTCTACGCGGTGAACGAGTTCATCGCCCCCCAGGGTTCGGAGGAGCCGTTCAAGGCGCGGGTGCGGTACCGGACGGTCGGCGACGCCTCGTGCACGGCGGCGGTGTTGTCGGACGCGGACACGGTGGACCTGGTCCTCGAGGAGGTAGCGGCCACCCGGATCACCGAGCGGGGGGCGACCCGGGGTGACGACCGGGTAAGTGAGGCCGCGATGGAAGACCGCAAACGGGAAGGCTACTTTTGATGAGCACGAACGTGGCTCCGGTCACCGAGGGCCCGGCGCCCGAGGCGCGCGCGATGGACCTGTTGCGGTTCGCGACGGCGGGCAGTGTCGACGACGGCAAGTCGACGCTGATCGGCCGGTTGCTCTATGACACGAAGTCGTTGTTCACCGACCAGTTGGCGGCGGTGGAGGCGGTCAGCGCGGCCCGAGGCGACGAATACACGAATCTCGCGCTGCTCGCCGACGGCCTGCGGGCGGAGCGGGAACAGGGCATCACGATCGACGTGGCGTACCGGTACTTCGCCACCCCCCGGCGGAAGTTCATCATCGCCGACACGCCGGGGCACACCCAGTACACCCGGAACATGGTCACCGGGGCCTCGACCGCCGACCTCGCGTTGATCCTGGTCGACGCGCGGAAGGGTCTTGTGGAGCAGTCCCACCGTCACGCGTTCCTGTGCTCGTTGCTGCGGGTGCCGCACCTGGTGCTGTGTGTGAACAAGATGGACCTGGTGGACTGGTCGCAGGAGGTCTTCGCGCGTATCTCGGACGAGTTCACCGCGTTCGCGGCGAAGCTGGAGGTGCCGGACCTGACCGTGGTCCCGGTCTCGGCGCTGCACGGCGACAACATCGTGACCCGGTCGGAGCACACCCCGTGGTACGAGGGTCCGTTACTGCTGCACCATCTGGAGCGGGTGCACACCGTCTCCGACCGCAACCTGGTCGACATCCGGTTCCCGGTGCAGTACGTCATCCGCCCGCAGTCGACGACGGTCACCGACTACCGGGGATACGCCGGGCAGGTCGCCTCGGGCGTGTTGAAGCCCGGAGACGAGGTGATGGTCCTCCCCTCCGGGTTCACCTCCCGGATCGCCGCGATCGAGACCGCGGACGGACCGGTGACGGAGGCCTACCCGCCGATGTCGGTGACGGTTCGGTTGACCGACGAGATCGACATCTCCCGGGGTGACCTGATCTGCCGGCCGAACAACGCCCCCGCGGTCGCACAGGACATCGAAGCGATGATCTGCTGGATGGACGAAAGCCAGCCGCTGCGCCCCGGTGGCAAGTACGCCATCAAACACACCACCCGTACCGCCCGGACCGTGATCCGCGAGCTGCACTACCGGCTCGACGTGAACTCGCTCCACCGCGAAGAGGCGGCCACCGAACTCGGACTCAACGAAATTGGCCGCGTCCGTCTGCGTACGACCGTCCCGCTGCTCGCCGACGGATACCGCCGCAACCGCACCACCGGTGGTTTCATCCTGATCGACGAAACGACCAACCGCACCGTCGCCGCCGGAATGATCGTCGACACCAACTGACATATGGGAAGGGCCCTCCCGCCACGGCGCGCCCGGGCGACGGTCGCCGGCGCGCTGCTCGGGTCGGCCAGCCAAGGGCTGATCCACCACGCCGTCTTCGCTGTCTCGATGGCGCGGATCATGGTGGCCACGGCGGTCTTGTCTGAGACGTCCACAATGGTGGATTCACGCTGCTGGATGCGGACGCGTATCCGGCCACCGCGATGCCGCGGCTCTACCACGAATCACCTGCGACCCAGGAGGTGCCTTGCCCCCGCCGAGGTAAACGTGGGTATCCCGGGGTGCACGACCGGGCCAATGACGCACATCGATTCCATTGCTGCGTTTATGCAGCAGGGGACCGCGGACGTGCGGCCGAAGTTCCTCTCGCACGTTTCCCGCGGCGGGGTCGGCCGAAGTCGTACACGGGCAGATTGTGGTCTATTGTCGAGGGTCTCGCCGTGGCGCTGGAGGCCCGGTCGGCGCCTGGGGTTGGCGGCATTCTACCTTCTACGCCCGCTCGCCCAGGACGTACACATAGCGCAGCAGCCCAGAATCGGCGGCTGCTTTGGCGAGCAGCGCGACCTGGAACTGGTCCTTGGCTGCTTGGACGGCCAGGCTGGGGTGTGTGGCGGAATTGGCGGCGAGGCGCAAGAGCTGGCCGAGTCGGACCGGTTCGGCGAGGGCTCGAAGCGCCGCCTGGTAGCCGCGCTCCCAGTTCGGCACCACCCGCTGCGACAGGTCTTCGAGCTGGTGGATGCGTAGGCCTGCGGCGTCGAACGAGCGGCGATAGCCCGCGGCGGTCTCCAGGTCGGCGATCGCCCAGTAGTGGCACAGTGGCTCGAGGATCAGCTCCCGTTGCAGCCTGGTAGCGCGCTCGGCGCGGCAGCTGGCCGGTACGGCGACACCGTGTAAGCGACCGCGTGGACGCGGCCGAGCACTCCAACGTCGTCATCATCAGCCTGGTACGCCAGGGCAGGCCTCCGGGGGGTGAGGGGCGGTGCCTGTCAGAGGTCGCCGGTGTCGCCGCCGGCGAGCTTCCACTCGTGGGCGAAGCTGTGCCGCCAACGGTGGGCGTGCACGTCCGTAACCCCGGCGGTGAGTCCGAGCCGCTTGAGGCGGATCTTGATGCCGTTCGGCGCGAGCGGGCCTCCGCCGCGTGCGGCGAGCCACAGGTGCGCCAGATCGGCGCCTCGCCATTTGGACCGCGCACGCAGGTAGCGCTGATCGCCCGCGCGGGCTTCGGTCCGATCCGCACGCGGCGGTCCTTGGCGCCCTTGCCGTGGAAGCGGACAGGCTCGCCGTGCAGGTCGACGTCGTCGATCATGAGGTTGCCGACCTCGGAAAGGCGCACGCCAGTGTTGTAAAACAGGCGGATGATCGCCTGGTCCCGCAGGTCCACGAACGCCGGAGCTCTACCGCGAGTCGGATCGGACGCCGCGGATGCTGTCGTTCGGGCTGCATCCGCGGATCATCGGGCGGCCCGGCCGGATCCGGGCGCTGCGCGACTTCATCGGGTACGCCCTCGGCCACGACGGCGTGTGGTTCGCGACCCGCGAGGAGATCGCGGCGGCGTGGGCCGAGCGCGACGCGGCGGTGGCCTGGTGACCACGGTCCCGGCGGCGGACCCGCAGGCCGCGGCGGTCCAGCAGGTCATGCTCGCCGCGGAGCCGGCGCCGCCGGGGCACCCGGGCTACGGGCTCCACGTCGGGGTCACACACCTGCTCCCCGGCGCGTCGACCGCGCTGCTACGGCATGACGTCGCCGAGTTCGTCCTGGTGCGGGACGGCGCCCTCGACGCCGAGCTCGACGGCCGGGTGGAGCGTGTCCGGACCGGCGACTACTTCACCATCCCGGCCGGGTGCTGGCACGGCTTCGCCAACCCGCTGCCCGTACCCGCGTCGATGCTCTTCGCCTTCGGCGGCGAGCCGGAGCGGGTGACCACGCGACACGAGCGGCAGACCGCGCGCCCTCGACCACAAGCTGCGCGTCTCGTTGTCGGCGTGGCCTGCGACCAGCGCGTGTGTCGAGAGCGCAACCGCGTCTGAGGGCGCGCCTGCTCCGTCGACCGGTGTGGACACCCGTCGGCTGTTGCCGCGTTCAGTGCAGGGTGATGGCGGTGACGTCCACGCTGATGGGCATGAACGAGCGATCGGGCGTGCGGTCCTTGTTGCGTACGAAGATCTGGTGTTTCGTGGTGATCACCGCGCCGTCGACGGTAGTGCGCTCGGGCTGGTAGTGCGCGGTCTGCGCTCCGCCGTTGACGTCGGGTTCGTAGTCCAGCCGGACTAGGTCGCCGCCAGCGTTGAAGTAGTAGAGCTGGGTGGTGCTGTGCACGTCGATGGTCTGCGGGAAGGTGACGCGCATGACACGCCAGCTCTCGCCGTCCTCGTCCCACGGCTCTTCTTCTTTGATCTCTACGCCGGGGTAGGTGAAGACGAAAGCCTCGATCAGGTAGAGCCACGTCGCGTATGCCTTGAGGTAGGAGGCCTGTAGGAGGCTCCACTGGCTCTCAAAGGTGTAGCCGGCGAAGCTGGCCCGCGGGTGCTCAAGCTGAGCAACGGTACCGTCCGGCTCGGTCACGGTCACGACATCGGACTCTTTGTCGAACTCGACGACGCGGCCCGACGGCTGCGTCAACCGGATGTGCTGTCGATGCACGTCTGCCACGACATGATCGGTAGTGGCGAGGTCCGCGACGCCTTTGAGCGTCCAGAACGGCCCACCGTACGTGACGTCGGCCTCGACGGTGGTCGCCTGGCGCCAGCGCGGCAGGCCGTGCACCTCTTGAATCTGCTCGGTCAGCGTGGACATGTGAACTGCTCCTCTCCGGTCCTGCGTCTCGTCGGGATGAGCCGTTTAGGCGGAGGCCTTGTCGCCGATCAGGTTCCCTCTCATGAGCCAGTTCGGGCCTTCGGCGTACGTGCTCGCTTCGGCGAAGAACGCGCCGAAGTAGGGGCCGTTGGCGTGGGTGTTGAACGCGTCGGCGTCGGCGTAGACCTCGTTGAGGTAGAAGACGTCCGGGTTCTGGTCGTCGGCGATGACCTCGAAGCGCTGCGATCCGGGCTCGTTGGCGAGTGAGTCGTTCGCGGTCTTCTTGGCCGCCCGGACGAAGTCGTCGCGGTGCTCGGGCGCAACGGTGAAGGAAACGAGGAACTGGTACATGGCAAACATCCTCCTCAAGCGTCACACGTGCTAGTTCAATGAGTGAACCAACCCACCGTACCACCGCAGTTCAGTCAATGAACTCAGACGCTAGACTTAGCTCGTGGTTCTTCCCAGCACCTACCCCGACCGCAACTGTTCACTGGCCCGCGCCCTGGAAATCCTCGGCGAGCGGTGGACGCTGCTGATCGTCCGCGACGCCTTCTACGGCGTACGCCGCTTCGGTGACTTCGCCACCCAACTCGGCATCCCCCGCGCCAGCCTGACCAGCAGGCTCAAGTCCCTCGTCAGCGAAGGCGTGCTCACACGCGGCCACGACGCGGCCGGGAACGTCGAATACCAGCTCACCGCCAAGGGCATCGAGCTGTGGCCGGCGCTGCGGACCCTGATGGCCTGGGGCGACGCCCACTACTCCCCGTCGGGAGTGCGGCGCACCCTTCGCCACGATCTGGACGGCGGTCTGCTCGACCCCGCGGGCCGCTGTGAGCAATGTGGACAGATCATCGCCGTGCCGGAGACGCGGATCGAACCTGGGCCCGGATTCGAGCCGCCGCCCACCGAACCCGACGTCATCTCCCAAGCGATGAACAAGCCCCGACGACTCCTAGAACCCCTCGCGATGGCCGGCGTTCCCCGAACCGGAGAGAGCTGACACGGTTCATCACATCTGAGGAAGGAGCCGCCAAGCTCGACGGCCTGGCAGAAATAGGGGACTGACGACTAAAGCGGCGCGGCCACCAGTCCACGCCAAGTGGGCTTCACGCGGCGGCTGCGCCGTCGAGGCGGGCGCCGAGCGGCCGACACGCTGCTGTCCGGCGGGTTGGAGCGCTTGACCTTGGACCGCGGTCCGAGGTTTACGGTGGTCGTATGGCCGCCAGGACAACCGGCCGCGACCGGGGACTGCGGGTCGGTGATCTCGCCGAGGCCGTCGGGGGTCGCGCCGCACACCGTCCGCTACTACGAGCGGGCAGGGCTGCTACCGCCCCCACGGCGCACCCCCGCCGGATACCGGTCCTATGACGCCGACGCCGTGGACCGGCTGACCTTCATCCAGGGAGCCGAGCGGCTCGGGCTTCGGCTGCGGGACATCGCCGATCTGCTCGCCGTACGGGACTCCGGCGCCGGTCCGTGCGAGCTCGCCGAGCTCGACGTCGAGATGACCCTGTTGGCCAGCCTGTGTGCCCAGCTGGTCGCGATGGCCGACGCGCTGCCCTCAGCAGTGTGCCCACCCCGGCACCCGGGACCATCTGGTGTCCACCCGCACGGGAAGGAGGTGACCACGATGCTTGACCTGATCCGGCTGTCCTGCTGCTGCGACGATCCGGGCTGTCCGCCCGACTGTGGCTGTGACTGCTGACGGCTGCGAGGCGCGGTGGTCCGCCGAGCGCGCCGGCGGACCGACCCTCGCGCCGGCGCGGCAACCGCGGCAGTTCGGGCAGCAGCCAGATCACCTCGCCGATCAGCGCGTCTTTTCGGCGTGGCGAGGCGGTTCCCAGGGCCACCTCGTCACATCGCGGGCCCCGGATGCTGGCTCACGGACATCGCCCGGTGCGGCCGTCGGTCCGTCCATGCAGGACATCGATCCACCTTGCCGCTCTTGGGACAATGGAGTGTGAGCGACCGCCTCTGCCGAGGTTCGGGTCGGCGGGCCGGTGCGTTGCCGGAGCGTTGACATGTGGACGTGGTCGGCGTGGCGCGGGAGTCTTATCCCGGCTCGCCGCCGGGCCGCGGGCTCTGCTGGTGGCGGCGGCGCAGCCGGGCGACGGCGGCGGTCGCGTGTCGGCGTAGCCGTTGCGCCTCGGTGGCCAGGTGCTGCGCGCCGGCGTCGGTCAGCCGGTAGTAGCGCCGGAGCCGGGAGTCGACGAGTTCCTCGTGGTCGATCTCGATGAGGCCGTCCGAGCGAAGCCGGTCGATCGCGGTGTCGAGGGTGCCCGTTGCCAGGACGACCCGGCCGGCCGAGATCAGCTCGATGTCTTCGATGACGGCACAGCCCTGGCGGGGATGCGCCGCCAGCGACGTGAGGATCAGGAAGTCGGGTTCCCGCATCGCCGGGTCATCGGTCATGCGGCGAAGATACATTCGCGAAACGACATATGTCGTGGTCCGGAATACGACACGACATCCTCGGACGCTCCCCTCCGGGCGACGCGGAACCGGCTGACCACCCAAGGCGCGACCCGGTGCGCCACGTCGAGGCGTGGGACGCGGTCCCGGGCGGACGCCGTGTGTTGCGAATCGTGGGTCGTCCTTTTCCGAGGGCGGGGGGTGATCTCCTATGCATATTAGGAGTTGGCGTAGCCTGGCGCCAGGGTTTTCTGCGTCGGTTGGGTGGGGTGGGGATGGCTGTCCAGCGGTCACAACGGCCGGAGGTCGTTGTCCGGTCTCGGTGGTTGCGGATTGTGGCGGTCGGTGCGGCCCTGGTCACGTTGGCGGTGATGTTGCCGTGGGAGCCGTTGACCGGCGGCATCGCAGAGGGCAGCGTCTACCTTCCGGAGGACCGGTGGGCGGTGGCGGGCAGCGCGGTGATCCTGGCGTCGCTGTGGCTGATCCTGCTACGGGTGCGCGTCGAGGGATACCCGGATCGGGTCCGGGTGCGGGGCCCGTTGCGGGATATCACCCTGGCGTGGTCGGCGGTGGACTCGGTCCGCTACAGCGGGGCGTCGCCGTTCGCCGCGTTGCAGCTGACCAACAGCGAGCCGGTGCCGATGGTGGCGTTGACCCGGTTTGACGGGCAGCGGGCCGTCGACGACATCCGGGCGCTGCGGGCGCTGCACCGCGCCTACCAGGAGACTGCCGCCCGCCGGTAGGCCATCACCGGTCGCTCGGCTCGGCGGTGTCCTGGTCGACGGGCTGGGCTGGCGGGCGATGTTCCTCGTCAACGTCCCCATCGGCGCGGCGGCCGTGGTGGTCGACCTGCGCGCGCTGCCCGCCGACGCTGCGGCTGGACGGGGGCGGGGCCGGGCCGACTGGGCCCGTGCTGTGCTGCTGGTCACCGCGCTCGGCTTGGCCACGTTTGCGGTGCTGCGCGGCGAGGCGCAGGGCCGGGGGTCGACGGCGACCGTGTTTGTCGTGTTTCTGCGGCTGGAGGCGCGGGCCGACGGGCCGATCCTCGACGTCGCGCTGTTTCGCCGGCCGGCGTTCACCGGTGCCGTGCTGGCGGTGTTCATGTCCCGCGTGCTGACCATCGGCGGGACCGTCTACCTCGTCCAGTTCCTGCAGGGCTCGCTGCAGCTGGGGCCCACGCAGAGCGGGCTGCTGCTGACGCCCGTGTTCGTCGCGCAGATGGCGGCCGGCATGGTCGGCGGGAAGCTGCTGACCCGCTTCCCGCCGGGCTCGGTCATCGCCACCGGATACGCCTGCAAGGCCGTGGGTGCCGCCCTGCTGGCGTGGACGTTCACGCCGACGGTCCAGCCGTGGCTGCTGACCGTCCCGCTGGTGGTCTGGGCCGTCGGCGGCGGCATCCCCGGCGCGCCGGCGATGGCGGTGGCCATGAACGTCACCGACAAGGCCCGGGCCGGCATGGTTGCGGGAACGATCACCAGCCTCGCCTCGATCGGTGCCGGCATCGGCACCGCCGTCCTCGGCGTCGTCTACCAGGCCCGGCTCGTCGACGTCGTCGCGACCGACCCGGGCGTTCCGGCTGGGCCGCGCGACGCCCTCCGCGCCGCCGCCAGCGACGGCGACATCCACGGCGTGAGCGCACTCGTCCCGGCCGAGAGCCGGGCCGCCGTCGCGGAGGTGGCGGCGGACGCGGTCGCCTCGGGGGCGTCAGCGGTGCTCTCCGTCTCTGCCGGGCTGGCGGCCGTCACGACGGCGGTCGTGCTGATCCTCATCCGCAAATGGACCCTTCCCGTCTCCGACACCAACGACACCCCGCCGCCGGGCCAGGTCGCCTCTACACAGACCAGCGACGGTGATCCCACCGGCGCCCATCCGTAGCCCGGTGCAGTGCCGGTTCGGCTGGTCGCAGCGCCTTCATCCACGATCCACCTCCCAAGCGACATAGGAGATAACCTACTCTGCCGGGTAGGAGTTTGCACGTCGCCGCCTTGACAGGGCGGCCGCCGCGGCACTTAATATGCAGACATACGCATCTGAGCATGGATCGACGGAGGGTAGGACGGCTGATGGGTTCCGGGCACGGGCACGACCAGGTGACGGCGACCGGCCGTCACCGCAAGGCCCTGGCGGCGGTGGTGGCCATCTCGCTGGGCATCTTCGTGATCGAGGCTGCCGGAGCGGTCATCACCGGCAGCCTCGCGCTGCTCGCCGACGCGGGTCACGTTCTGGCCGACGCTGGCGGGGTCGCGCTCGCGCTCGGCGCGTCGATCCTCGCGGCCCGGCCGGTGACGCGGCGGCGGACGTTCGGGTGGGCGCGGGCGGAGATCCTCGCCGCGGCGGCCAACGCGCTGGTCCTGGCCGGGGTCGGTGTCTACGTCCTGGTCGAGGGTGTGCGCCGGCTGGTTGAACCGGCGTCGGTCGAGCCGGGCGGGATGGCGATCTTCGGTGCGATCGCGCTGGTCGGCAACGCGGTCGGGGTCGTGCTGCTCTTCCGGATCCGCGACGCCAGCCTCAACATGCGCGGGGCGTTCCTCGAGGTCGCCACGGACACCGCCACGTCCGTCGGAGTGCTGGCCGCCGCCGCGGTCATCGCGACCACCGGCTTCGAGCGGGCCGACCCGATCGTGTCGATCGTGATCGGCCTCGTCATCGTCCCGCGCGCACTGCGGCTGCTACGCGACGCGGCCAACGTGCTGCTGCAGGCCGTGCCGCCGGGCATCGACCTGGAAGAGATCCGCCGCCACGTTCTGGCCCTGGACCATGTCCACGACATGCACGACCTGCACGTCTACACGATCACCTCGGGGCTGCCGGTGCTGACCGCGCACGTGGTCGTCGACGACAGCTGCTTCCACGACGGGCACGCGCCGCGCATGCTCGACACGTTGCAGGAGTGCATCGCCGGCCATTTCGACGTCGGTCACTCCACCTTCCAGCTGGAGCTCGCCGGCCACGCCGGCCACGAGCATCCCGCGCACCCCTAGGTAGCGGCGCGTCGGGACGGTGCGAGCACGCCGAGGTAGCCGACGACGAGGAAGGCGTGGCTGGCGAGCCGCGCGATGGTGACCCGGCCCGCGCCGACATCGGCGGCGTAGAGCACGATCAGCGTGACCAACGGCGCGGGACAGCAGCGGCAACAACCCGCGGGGTCGGCGCGGCGGCCGACGGCGAGATAGCCGAAGCCGGCGGCGACCGCCACGTTCCACGCCGCGAGCTCCGACGACAGACGACCCACCCAGCCGACCACCCCGAAGCCCTGCCGCCGCCCCACACCGGCCACCCCGACCAGCCCGACCAGTTGTGCCTGCGACCGCCAGCTGGCCGACGCCGACGCCACCGAGGATCGCCCGCAGCCTCCGCGACCGGTCGCCCGGCTCCGGTCGGCTCATCCGAGTGGAACGCATCGCACCAGCCGGGCAGCCACCGGCACAGCACGACGACGGCCAGCGGGGGACGGCGGGCAGCGCGACCCGGGCGCCCACGAATCCGGTGCAACGTCCAGTGGACGCGCTCGACCGCGCCGCCGCCGTTCGCGGTCGCCGCTCCGTCGGACGCGACATCCGCGCGGTCGGCATCGCGACCGGCGCCTCCGCCAGATCACGACCACGGTGCCTAGCCGAACGAGGCAGGTCGATGTCGCCGGCACTGCTGCGTGCACGCGTCGACCGGCGACCCGACCCGACCCGACCTCCTAAGTTTCTTAGGAGATTTTTTCGTCGGGATCATGCGATGAAATGCCAGGTCGGAGGGTTGGTGGTCGGCGCAACGGGCGCGATGGGGGTGGCTGGAGGACTTGCGTTGCGGATGCCGGTCTCGGCTAAGCTCTGCCGCGTTCGCCGCTGGCGGTTCGTGCCAGCGGCATCGCCTAATCGCCGCGATGGCGAGCCGGGGACCCACTGTCCACTGGGGTGAGTCCGTGCCTGCGGGTGCGGTAGGGATCTTTCCGTCCCGAACCCGTCAGCTAACCCGGTCGGCAGCCGAGGAAAGGGGTAGTAGCTCGCGATGGCGGGATCCGGTCGACGGTTGGTTGCGGGCCTCCTGTCGGTTTTGGTCGCGTTGTTGGTGGCGTCACCGGCGATGGGTGCTGCGCCGTCACCGGCTCCGAGACCGGAGGCGGAAGATGATCCGCCGCTGCTCGGCGACGTGCTCGCGGCGACCGGGAAGCAGTATGTGAAGGCGAAGGCGGCCCTTGAGCAGTCGCGGAAGGAGCAGCTGCGGTTGACGGTGGGTTTCGAGCGGGCGCGGGCGCAGGTCGCGGCGCTCGAGCCGCAAGTTGCCGCGGTGGCCGCGCAGTCTTATCGGGTGGGCCGGTTGACGCCGGCGCTGGCCCTGTTGAACAGCGGGTCACCGGACGGGTTTCTTCAACGGGCGGTCGCGTTGGATCAGCAGCGGCTGTATGACGCGCGGCGGTTGCGTGCCCTGACGGAGGCGACTGAGCAGGCGGCTGCGGCGAAG
>Ga0164243_10005048_pt1 | contig 20300 bp, 21 predicted proteins | sample OricompcompostOP_FD_108781 | JGI IMG/M metagenome (GOLD analysis project Ga0164243, IMG submission 108781) | Organic Plus compost microbial communities from Emeryville, California, USA - Original compost - Organic plus compost (OP) | ecosystem: Engineered > Solid waste > Mixed feedstock >...
CTCGCTGCGATGGTCGCTCTCACCATGTCCGCTCAGGTCGATCTCGACCACGCGGTAGTGAGTCGCGAGGGAGGGCACCATCGCGTGCCACCACCAGTGGTTCGCCCCGCTGCCGTGCACGAGAAGCATCGCCGGGCCCTCCTGGGGACCGCTCACGCGATACCAGATCGCGGCGCCGTCGACGACGACAGAGCTCTCCTGACCCTCGATGGGCTCGTGGGCGGGCAGGGTCAAGGACGCGGTCATGAGGATCTCCGGTGCAGCAGCAGGATTGACGACAAAGTCACCCATCAGAATGACGCACCAGTGCCCAGATCGGGTCACGAATGTGAGCAAACGCACGACGTCGGACCCTGAAGGGCCGCCCCCTATCTGCTCGAGGCGGGGGGCGGCTCCACCGCAACACGCAGGAGCGTCGAGGACGCCTCCCGGGTGCGTCAGCCGCGCGGGCATCGTCACGAGGACGGATCCGGCGGCCAGTCACACCACCTTACGCGCATCTGACCGAGGCAGCGTCGCGCCGAGAGCACCGATCAGGTCGGATAGACCGCGACCTCGCTCGCCTTGACCACGAACACCACCTCGTCGCCAGGCACCAGGGCGAGGTCCGCGACCGCCTGCACTGTCACATCGGCGGTCAGGTGCTCGCTGCGCACCCGCACCTGGTCGCCGTGCGGCTCGAGCTCGGTGACGGTCACGGCCAGCACGTTGCGGGGGCTGCCGACGGGCGGCTCCCGGTACACCGCCACCGAGGACGGACGGAACATCGCGACCGCGGGGTCGCCATCGTGCACCGGGACGTCCGCCATGCCCTCGACCACCAGACCTGCCGGCGTACGCACTCCTCTGCCCGCGACGAGGCCCGAGACGAGGTTGAGGCCGGCGATGCGGGCCGCGAAGGCGCTGCGCGGTCGGGCGAGGACGTCGCGAGTCGTGCCCACCTCGACCACCCGTCCGCTCTCGACGACGACCACACGTGAGGCCAGCAGCAGTGCGTCGAGGAGGTCATGGGTGACGATGATCGCCGCACGCTCGGCGAGCACCCGGCGCAGCATCTGCCGCAGGGCCGGCGCGACCGCCACGTCGAGAGCGGCCATCGGCTCGTCCAGCAGCAGCAGCCGTGGATCACCAGCCAGTGCCCGGGCCACAGCCACACGCTGAGCCTGCCCGCCCGAGAGCGCCGACGGACGTCGACCGGCGAGCTCGGTGGCGTCGACCTCACCGAGCCAGCGTTCTGCGACCGCGGTTGCGGCCCGGCGGCCCTGCCCCCTGCTGCGCGGCCCGAACGCGACGTTGCCAGCCGCCGTCAGGTGAGGGAAGAGCAAGGGCTCCTGAGCGAGCAGCGCCACCTCGCGGGCATGGGGCGCGATCCAGGTGGAGGAGCGGGAGCGCCCGACGTCGACGAGCACCCGTCCGTCGAGCACCACCCGCCCGACATCGGGACGCAGCAGGCCGGCGACGACCGAGAGCACCGTCGACTTGCCCGCCCCGTTGGGGCCCAGGATCGCGACGGTCTCGCCGTCACCGACCGTGAAGGAGATGTCGACGTCCCGCTCCCGGACGGTGGCCGAGACCTCGAGGCTCATGCCAGGCCTCCCCTGCGCACTCGCGCGAGTCCGATGACGACCACCGCGACGATCACCAGGACGAGCGAGAGCGCGACCGCCGCATCGGCGTCCGACTCCCGCTGCAGGTAGATCTCGAGCGGCAAGGTGCGGGTGACGCCCTCGAGGCTGCCGGCGAACGTCAGGGTGGCGCCGAACTCCCCCAGTGCCCGGGCGAACGAGAGCACAGCGCCCGAGACGAGCCCCGGAAGCACCAGCGGCAGGGTCACTCGCCGCAGCACCGTGGTCGGACGGGCGCCGAGGGTAGAGGCCACCTGCTCGTAGCGCGAGCCGGCGGTGCGCAGCGAGCCCTCGAGGCTCAGCACCAGGAAGGGCAGCGCCACGAACGTCTGGGCCATCACCACCGCCGTCGTCGAGAAGGCGATCTGCACACCCAGCACGTCGAGGGAGTGCCCGAGCAGGCCATGGCGTCCGAACGTGTAGAGCAGCGCGATGCCACCCACGACCGGGGGGAGCACCAGCGGCAGCAGGACGAGCGAGCGCAGCACCCCCTGCCCACGAAACGAAGTGCGCGCGAGCACCATCGCCATCGGCACCCCCAGCACGACGCACAACACGGTGGTTGCCAGCGAGGTGCGCAGGCTCAGGCCGAGCGCCGCCCGCGAGGAGTCCGACGTGACGAGCGTGACGAACTGCGACCAGTCGACGCGTGTCGCCATCGCGACGAGCGGGAGCACGACGAACAGTGCTCCCGCCGCCGCGGGGACGAAGACCCAGCCCGGGAGGCCCGAGCCGGACGCTGGCCGCGGCACGTTACGGCCGGGCGAACCGGGCGTCGGTCAGGACCTTCTGACCCACGTCGCCCAGCACGAGCTCGACGAACTGCGCCGCAAGATCGGCTTCCTTGCTGTCGGCGAGCGGCGCGATCGGGTAGGAGTTGACCACCCCGTCGGACTCGGGGAAGTAGATGCCCTCGACCTTGTCACCGGCGGCGAGCACGTCGGTGACGTAGACCAGGCCCGCATCGGCCTCGCCGGTGACCACCTTGTTGAGGACGTCGGTGACCGACTGCTCCTCGCTGACCGCCTGAATGTCGACACCCGAGGCGTCCTCGACCTTGACCGCCGCGGCGCCGCACGGCACCTCGGGCGCGCACACGACGGTCTTCACCTCCGGGTCGGCGAGGTCACCGAGGTTGCGCACCCCGGCCGGGTTGCCGGCTGGCACCACGATCTGCAGCGTGTTGCTGGCGAAGAACACCGGGGCGCCCTCGACGAGCTTGTCGGCGATCGCCTTGTCCATGTTGTTCTGGTCGGCCGAGGCGAAGACGTCGGCCGGTGCGCCTGACTGCAGCTGCGACACGAGGTCGGAGGAGCCAGCGAAGTTGAAGGTGACCTTCACACCGTCGTGATCGGCCTCGAAGTCCTTGCCCAGCTCAGTGAAGGTCGACTTCAGCGACGCCGCGGCGTAGACGGTGAGGGTCGTCTCGTCCGGCGAGCCGGCGCTCGCGTCATCAGACGGATCGTCGGACCCGCCGCAGGCCGCCAAGCTGGCGATCAGTGCGACGGCGGCGATGGCGGCCAGGCGTTTTCTCACAATGGCTCCTACGGAGTCTCGATGATGACCGTCGTGGACTTCACGACGGCGACGGCGACCGAGCCGAGCTCGATGCCGAGCTCGCGGACCGCCTCGCTGCTCATGAGCGAGACGACCCGGAAGGGCCCGCACTGCAGCTCGACCTGCGCCATGACGACATCGGCGGTGATGGCGGTGACCAGGCCGACGAGGCGGTTGCGGGCCGAGCTGGTGGTGCCGAGGGGGTCGGGCATGGTCGTGGTGTGCTCGCGGGCGAAGAGCGCGAGCTCGTGCCCGTCGACCGCCTTGCGTCCCGCTTCGTCCGTGACGGCGCCGAGCGCACCCTGGTCGACCCAGCGACGCACCGTGTCGTCGCTGACGCCGAGAAAACGCGCAGCGTCAGCGATCCGTATCTGCGGCATGATCAGGAGCTTAAGCCATCATCTGCGGATAGCGCACCGATCTTTCAGCAGTGGATCATGAGATTCAGATCACCGGCTGACGTGTCGCACCGCATACTTGGTCCGTGGAGGGAACCTGCGAGACGCGATTCCGCAGCCTCCAGGGCCTTCTGGCCGACTCTGTGGCCGATGGCAGCGAGATCGGCGCGGGCCTCTCCGTCTGGTACGAGGGGCGTGAGGTCGTCGATCTGGCCGTCGGCACACGCAATGCCGAAGGCGATCCCTGGACCGCCGACACCCTCGTCCACAGCTACTCGACGGCCAAGCCCTTCGCGGCGCTCGCCCTTCTCGGGCTGGTCGCCGACGGGGTCCTCGGCCTCGACTCGCTCGTGGCCGAACGCTGGCCCGACTTCGCGGTCAACGGCAAGCAGGACACCACGGTGCGCCACCTGCTGTCGCACCAGAGCGGGGTCTGGGCGTTCCCCTCCTCGGCCGTCGACCTCGACCCCCTCGACGACGAGGCGCTCATCGCCTGCCTGGCCGACGCCATCCCCTCGCACGCACCCGGCGACGGCATCGGCGAGCACGTCCTGACCTACGGGCACCTGCTCGACGGCGTCGCCCGCACCACGACGGGTGAGACGCTCGCCGACCTGTTCGCCGCCCGCGCCCGCGAGGCAGGCTGGGACATCCACCTGCGGGTCGCCGAGACCGACCTGCCACGGGTCGCCGACCTCGTGCACCTCTCGGCTGGATGGCCGCAGACCTACCTCGGCGACCTCGAGCGGCCGCTGGCACGCGCGCTCGGACGTCCGCAGGGCCTGCTCGCCGTGAAGCTGCTGAACTCCCGCCGCTGGCGCACTGGATCATTTCCGGCCATCAGCCTGCACGCCTCCGCGAGGGCGCTCAGCGGGTTCTATGCGCACCTGCTCGACGACGACGGGCCCGTCGCGCGCATGCTCGGCCCCGAGCTGCACACTGCCTTCACCACGATCCAGGTCGAGGGCCACGACCAGGTGCTGAACCGCGAGATCGCCTGGACGCTGGGCATGCAGCGCGACGAGCAGGAGCTCGGCATGGGCAGCCTCGGCGGATCGAGTGCATGGCTGTCGCTCGACAAGGGCTACGCCTGCGCGTACGTGACCCGCGGCCTCGGCACCCACGACCGAGTCGACGCCGTCTGGGACGAGCTCGAGCGCCTGCTGTGAGTGCCGGCCGCTACGCGCCGAGCCCCTCAGGCGACCTGCACGTGGGCAACCTGCGCACCGCGCTGCTGGCCTGGCTGTTCGCCCGCAGCACCGGTCGACGCTTCCTGCTGCGGGTCGACGACCTCGACCGCGTCCGTCCCGGCGCCGAGCAGCGCCAGCTCGACGACCTGCGGCGGCTCGGCCTCGACTGGGACGGCGAGGTCGTGCACCAGAGCGACCGGCACGATCTCTACACGACGGCCGTCGACCGGCTGAAGGAGCGTGGCCTCGTCTACGAGTGCTTCTGCTCGCGCCGCGAGGTGCTCGAGGCGCCGAGCGCACCTCATCGACCGCCGGGTGCCTATCCCGGCACCTGCCGCGACCTGACCCCCGAGCAGCGCGAGCGTCGGCGCCAGGAGCGTCCGGCCGCGTTGCGCCTGCGCGCCGACAGCGGGACGTGGGCGGTCGACGACCTGTTGCACGGTCGGGTCGAGGCCGCCGTCGACGACCTCGTGCTTGTGCGCGGCGACGGGGTGCCGGCCTACAACCTCACGGTCGTCGTCGACGACGCCGAGCAGGGTGTCGACCAGGTGGTGCGCGGTGACGACCTGCTGACGTCCGCCCCGCGACAGGCCTATCTCGGGTCGCTGCTCGGACTCGCGCCGCCCGTCTACGCGCACGTCCCACTGGCCCTCAACGCGGACGGCGCGCGCCTGGCCAAGCGCGACGGTCCGGTCACCTTCGCCGAGCTGAGCGAGCGCGGCGTCGACGTCCTGGCGCTGATCGCCGACTCCCTCGGACTGAGCGGCACCCCACAGCAGATGCTCGCGCAGTTCGACCCCTCCACCCTCCCCCGCTCCCCCTGGTCCCCGAGATTTGCTGGGTCAACCACCATCTGAGAGGCATCGGGTGGTGGTTGACCCAGCAAATCTCGGGGAGGGGTCAGTGCTGGAGGTAGGTGAGGACGGCGAGCACCCGACGGTTGTCGTCGTCGTCCTGGAAGAGCCCGAGCTTCATGAAGATGGTGCTCGTGTGCTTGCTGATCGCCTTCTCCGTGACGAAGAGCTGGGACGCGATCGCGGCGTTCGAGCGTCCTTCGGCCATCAGCCCGAGCACCTCTCGCTCACGCTCCGTCAGCTTCGAGATCGGACTGTCGGGCTGGGCCCGTGCGATGAGGGTCGACACGACCTCGGGATCGAGCACCGTGCCACCACCGGCGACCGCGCGGACGGCCTCGACGAAGCTCGAGACGTCGGCGACCCTGTCCTTGAGCAGGTACCCGACCCCGCCGTCGCCGCTGCTCAGCAGCTCACGCGCGTAGAGCTGCTCGACGTACTGCGAGAGCACCAGCACCGGGAAGCCCGGACGCTCGACACGTGCCTGGATCGCCGCCCGCAGGCCCTCGTCGGTGAACGTCGGGGGCATCCGCACGTCGACCACGGCGATGTCGGCCTCGTGCTCACGCAATGCCTCGAGCAGCAGCTCGGCGTTGTCGACCGCCGCCACGACCTCGAAGTCGTAGGCCTGCAGGAGGCGCGTCAGTCCGTCCCTGAGGAGGGCGAGATCTTCGGCGATGACAACGCGCACGGAACCTCCATGGTGACCACCGTCGGCCCTCCGACGGGGCTGATCACCTCCATCGTGCCGTCAAATGCCCCCAGACGTCTCGCCACCCCCGTGAGTCCCGAGCCCGCACCGACCTCGGCACCGCCCACGCCGTCGTCCTCGACGACGACCCTCAGCACCGCGCCGTCGTGCGAGAGGCTGACGACCGCTCGTGTAGCCCGCGCGTGCTTGCCGATGTTGGCCAGCAGCTCCGTCGTCGCGAAGTAGACCGCCGACTCGACCGGCTCCGCCGGACGTCCAGGCAGGCTGATCATGACCGAGACCGGCAGAGACATGTCGAGCGCGAGGGCCTGGAGCGCCCCGACCAGACCCCGGTCGGCGAGCACGGGCGGATGGATGCCCCGCACGACCGAGCGCAGGTCGCCCAGCGCCGACGTCGTCACCGCGCGGGCCTCGGCCAGCATCCTGGCAGCGCCCTCCGGGTCGTGCGCGAGCATCTCCTCGGCCATGCCGAGGTTCATGCCCAGTGCCACGAGCCGCGCCTGGGCGCCGTCGTGCAGGTCGCGCTCGATGCGACGCAGCTCGGCCGCCGAGTGGTCGATGCTCTCGGCGCGCGACTGCGACACCTCGACGACTCGCCGCTGCAAGGTCTCGCGCGAAGGGGCCAGCATCGAGCGGTCGAGCTCGGCCCGCCAGCGCATCAGCACCGGCTCGAGCTTCCACCAGATGAACAGCGCCACCGCCAGGAGGATCCACTCGAGGAAGGCCTCACCCTGCGTGTCCAGCTTGAAGAGACCGTAGTTCGTGTCGAAGGTCCCCTCGGGGGTGATCCAGTAGACGAACGGGAAGACGAGGTACCAGATCACACCCAGGCCGAGGCCGAGCGAGATCCACGAGAGCGCCCAGCCGATGGTGACCGACATCCAGGTCCAGGCGAAGTCGCGCCAGCGTGCCGGGTCCAGGGCCCACGACCGCAGCAGCCCGAGGCCGCCTGCGGCTGCCGGCCGGAGGTACGGACGCTCGATCGGCGCGCCGAGGATGCGGCTCGACAGGGTCCGGTGCACGTTCGCCAGCTGCTGGTTGAGCGGAACGAACACCAGCAGCAGCACCAGGCCGACCCCCACGACGGCCACACCGAGCGACGTCGTGAGGATGCAGAGCAGCGCGAGCGCGGGCACGGCGAGGAGCACGTACACCAACGACAGGCCGGTCAGGACAACCCTTCGGCGCAGGCCGACGGCGAAGGACTCGCCGTGCGAGGGCTGTGCGATCAGTGTGGTGGCACTCATGACGTGTACTCCGAGTCTCGGGGGTGATGCCCTCAATCGTCGCCCATCGACCGGCCTCCGGCAGTGGGCTTGGGCCCACTTCACGGAGGGGATCTGGCCCCATCGTCGTGCCGCCCGTCAGACGCGACGCTGGGATCCACGTCACCTCGCGAAAGGTCTCACCATGTCATCGAGCTCTCCCACCGTACGTGTCGCTCGCTGGAGCGCCACCCATCCCTGGCGGGCCATCGGGCTGTGGACGGCGTTCGTCGTCGCAGCGATCGCTCTCATGTCCTTCGTGCCCTCCCAGCAGATCGGGGAGGCCGACAGCCGTGTCGGCGAGTCCGGCCGGGCAGCCGCCATGCTCGACGAGGCCGGTCTCGTCGCGAGCCCGACGGAGTCGGTGCTCATCACCGCTCCGGACGGCGGGCGGCTCGACCCGCAGCAGGCCGAAGGCGCGGCCGCCGACGTCGCCGAGAGCGCCGTGGACGTCAAGGGGGTCGCCGACATCGGGCCGCCGATCTGGTCGCAGTCGCGGGACGCGCTGCTCGTGCCGATCCAGATGACCGGCGACGCCGACGAGGCCTCCGACGACGTCGCCGCGGTGATCGAGGCGACCGAGTCGGTCCAGCAGGGCCATCCCGGCCTCGACATCGGGCAGGCAGGCCAGGCGTCCCTCGACGCCGGCATCAACGACAAGGTCGGCGAGGACCTCGCCTCGGCCGAGGCCCTCAGCCTGCCCGTCACCTTCGTCATCCTCCTGGTGGCCTTCGGCGCGTTCATCGCCGCCGGCATCCCGGTGCTGCTCGCCATGACGTCCGTCCTGACGGCGCTGGGCCTGTACGCGCCCGTCTCGCACCTGATCCCGGACGGCGGAACCGTGTCGAACGTCGTGCTGCTGATCGGCATGGCGGTCGGGGTGGACTACTCGCTGTTCTACCTCAAGCGTGAGCGCGAGGAACGCCAGCGCGGACGCTCGACGATCGACGCCATCGAGATCGCCGCCGCCACCTCCGGCCGCGCCGTCGTCGTCTCGGGCTTCGCCGTCATCGTGGCGATGGCCGGGCTGTTCATCACCCGCGACACCGTCTTCGAGTCCTTGGCCATCGGCTCGATCCTGGTGGTGGCCGTCGCCGTGATCGGCTCGCTCACGGTCCTGCCGGCGCTCCTCGCCAAGCTCGGCCGGTTCGTCGACCGACCGCGCATCCCCCTGCTGTGGCGACTCAACCGCCGTATCGGCACCGGCGGCATCAGCGGGCGACTCATCCGACCCGTCATCCGCAGGCCGCTGGTCTCGGTGCTCGTCGCCGGCGGCGCACTCGTCGCCCTTGCCGTCCCGGCGCTCGGCATGAGCCTGCACCAGTCGACGATCGACACCCTGCCCCAAGACATCCCGGCGGTCGCGACTTACCAGCGTATGCAGGAGAGCTTCCCCTCGGAGCGTCCGGGCGTCGAGGTGGTCGTGCGCGCGGCCGATGCATCCGGCGTCACCACGGCGCTGCAGGACGTCCAGCGGTCGGCGACCGACGCGGGCATCGCCGTGGCGTCCGACGAGCCCGTGCGCACGTCCTCCGACGGCAGGGTCGCGGTGCTCTCGATGTACGCCGCCCATCCCGACGGCGACCCGCGCAACGACGCGGCGATCGAGCAGCTGCGCGACAGCATCGTCCCGGGTGCCCTCGACTCGCTCGATGCCACCTCTGCCGTCGGTGGCGCAGTCGCCGAGGACTACGACTACGAGAACAAGCCGTCGATGCTGCCGTGGGTCATCGCCTTCGTGCTGGTGCTCACGTTGGTGATGATGGGCTGGACGTTCCGCAGCCTCACCATCGCGCTGCTGACCACCGCGCTGAACCTGCTGTCGGTGGGGGCTTCGTTCGGTGTGCTGACACTCGTGTTCCAGCACAGCTGGGCCGACGGCTTGCTGGGATATGAGTCATCGGGCTTCGTCGTCGACTGGATCCCGCTGTTCTGCTTCGTGGTGCTGGTCGGCCTGTCGATGGACTACCACGTGTTTGTGCTGAGCAGGGTGCGTGAGGGGCTGCGCCAGGGCCTGCCGTACGAGCGTGCCGTCGAGTTCGGCATCCGCGAGACGGCGAGCGTCGTCACGAGTGCCGCTGCCGTCATGGTGTCGGTGTTCGCGGTGTTCGCGGTGTTGGGCATGCTCGAGATGAAGCAGATGGGTGTCGGCCTGTCGGTGGCGATCCTGCTGGACGCGACCCTGGTGCGGCTCGTGCTGCTGCCCGCCCTGCTGCTGATGCTCCGGGGACGCCTCGAGAACCTCGGAGCCGTCCCCGACAAGCACGCAGCCGAGCTCCAACCCGCCTGAACCGGCGACGGCACCCAACTTTTGGACACTTCCGGGTCATTCTCGCGAAAGATATGACCCTCAAGTGTCCAAAAGTTGGGGCCGGGGGCCGCCCTGCGACCTAGATCAGGCCCTTGTCCTTCAGCCACTCCTTGGCGAGGGTCGCGGGGGCGGCCTTCTCGTCGCCCTGGTTGCGACCGTTGAGCTCGAGCAGGTCCTCGGTGGTGAGTGCCTTCGAGATGGCGTCGAGCACGTCCTCGACCTTGTCGCTGGCCTTCTTGTCGTTGATGAGCGGCACGACGTTCTGCGCGGCGATCAGGTTCTTCGGGTCCTCGAGAGTGACGAGCTTGTTGGCGGTGATCGAGGGCGTCGTGGAGTAGATGTCAGCCACGTCGACGTCACCGTCGAGAAGCGCCTTGAGCGTCGCGGGGCCACCGCCGTCGCTGATGCCGGTGAACTTCACACCCGTGATGCCGTAGAGCGACTCGAGCCCGGGGATGCCGTACGGACGCTCGGCGAATTCCGGGTTGGCGGCAAGACGGAGTCCGTCGATGTCGGCCAGGTCGGCGATCGTGGTGAGGTCGTGCTTCTGGGCGAAGGCGGCCGTGACGTTGAGGGAGTCCTTGTCCTCGGCCTTGGAGAAGTCGAGGGTCTCGAGCGTGTCGGGCAGCGCGTCGTCGAGCGCGTCCTCGATCTCCTCGGGCGACGTCGCCTTCGTGTCGGGATCGAGGTACGACAGCAGGTTGCCTGAGTACTCCGGGATCAGGTCGATCTCGCCGCTCCTGAGGGCGGGGATGTAGGCCTCGCGGGCGCCGATGTTGAGCTTCTTCTCGACCTTGATGTCCTTGGCCTCGAGCGCCTGGATGTAGATCTCGGCGATGATCTCGTTCTCGGCGAACGCCGCCGAGCCGACGACGATCGTGTCAGAGGACGAGGAGCCACCGTCGTCGGTGGGATCGCCGCCGCAAGCGGACAGCGTCAGGGCGAGGGCGGCCGCGGAGCCGAACGCGATGAGTTTGCGGGTGGTCATGGGGGTCTCCATTCAGTGGGGGTGGGAGTCAGGGGCGGGCGGGGACGGTGACGGTACGCGAGCGGGTCGCTGCCTTCTGCAGCAGGACGAACAGGCCGTCGAGGACGAGCGCGAGGACGACGACCAGCACCGAGCCGCTCAGCGTACGCGGGTAGTCGCTCACCGCGATGCCGTCGATGATGTAGCGACCCAGGCCACCCAGCCCGACGTAGGCCGCGACGGTGGCGGTGGCGACGACCTGCAGGGTGGCCGAGCGCACGCCGCCCACGATCAGGGGAAGCGCCAGGGGGACCTCGACCTTGGTGAGCACCTGCCACTCGCTCATGCCCATGGCCCGTGCGGCGTCGATCGTGGCACGGTCGACGGACTCGAGGCCTGAGTATGCGCCGGCCAGGACCGGCGGGATGGCGAGCACGGTGAGCGCGACGGTGATGGGCGTCAGGCCGATGCCGCTGAGCAGCACGACGTAGGTGAGCACCCCGAGCGTGGGCAGCGCCCGCAACGCACCCGACAGCGCCACCGCGAGCCCGCGCAGATGCCCCGTGTGACCGATCCAGAGGCCGAGGGGAATGGCGATCGCAGCCGAGACTCCGACCGTGAGGGCCGTGTAGCCCAGGTGCTCGAGGAGCCGGGACGGGATGCCGCTGTCACCCGACCAGTGCTCGGAGTCGGTGAACCACTGCCACGACCCGTCGATGACGCTCATGCGGCCGTCCTCACAGGGCGCCCGGCCGTGGACCACGGCATCAGCAGGCGGCCGGCCAGCACGAGCAGGCCGTCGAGCACGAGCGCGATGATGACGATGCCCGCGACCCCGATGAAGATCTCGGTCGTGAAGTCACGGCGGAAGCCGTCGGTGAAGAGCGAGCCGAGGCTGTTGACGCCGATGAGCGCCCCGATGCTGACCATGCTCACGGTGCTGACGGTGACGACCCGCACACCCGCGAGCAGCACCGGGCCCGCGAGCGGAAGCTCGACCAGCAGCGCACGTTGCAGCGGCGAGTAGCCACTCGCGCTCGAGGAGTCGAGCACCGACGGCGACACCGAGCTGAAGGCGTCGGCCGCCGAGCGCACCATCAGCGCCACCGCATAGACGGTGAGGGCGACGACGACGTTGAGCGGGTCGAGGTAGCCGGTGCCGATGATCGGCGGCAGCATCACGAACAGCGGCAGCGAGGGGATCGTGTACAGGATGCCGCCGGCTCCCAGCAGCGGGCCACGCAGCCGCGGGTGACGACTGGCGAACCATCCGATCGGCAGCGCCAGCACGAACCCGAGCACGATCGGCAGCACGCTCAGCCACAGGTGGGTGAGCGTGAGGTCGAGGACGTAGTCGCGGTTCGCCGAGAGCCAGCTCATTCGTCGAGGACCCCCGTGGCCTTGCCATGGCCGTCGATGACGACGCGGCGGCCGTCACGCTCCTCGACCCGGAGCCGGCGAGCGCCCTTGTCGAGCCCGAGGAAGGTGCTCACGAAGTCGTCGGCGGGGTGCGCCAGGATGTCGGCCGGCGAGCCGACCTGGGCGATCTCGCCGCCCTTCTTGAGGATGACGACCTGGTCGCCGAGCTGGAAGGCCTCGTCGATGTCGTGGGTGACGAACACGATGGTCTTGCCGAGGTCGCGCTGCAGGCGCAGGAGCTCCTGCTGCAGCTCGTCGCGAACGATCGGGTCGACGGCCCCGAAGGGCTCGTCCATGAGCAGGATGTTCGGGTCGGCCACCAGCCCCCGCGCCACTCCGACACGCTGCTGCTGTCCGCCGGAGAGCTGGCTGGGGTACTTCGTGGCGAGAGAGCGGTCGAGGCCGACGGTGTCGAGCACCGCCAGGGCGCGATCGTTCGCCTCGGAGCGCCGCACGCCGTTGAGGCGCAGCACCGTGGCCACGTTGTCGAGCACCCGCCGATGGGGCAGCAGGCCCGCGTGCTGCATGACGTAGCCGATGCTGCGCCGCAGCTCGACCGGGTTGCGCGTCGCGATGTCGACGTCGTCGATGAGCACCTGGCCGTGCGAGGGGTCGACCATCCGGTTGACCATGCGCAGCAGGGTGGTCTTGCCACACCCCGAGGACCCGACGAAGACAGTGGTCGTGCGCGAGGGAAGGACCAGGCTGAAGTCGTCGACCGCCTGGGTGCCGTCGCCGAACTGCTTGCCGACGGAGCGGTACTCGATCATGTCTCTCCTCGCCGAGGGGCGTCAGACGTCACCACAGTCTCCACTGCCGTGACCGTGTCGGCAATGGGGAGGCCAGCGTCCCGCCAGGCATGGATGCCCCCGACGACGTCGGACGCATCGAGCCCGAGCGAGCGCAACGAGGCCGCCGCGAGCGACGAGGTGTAGCCCTCGGTGCAGAACACGATCCACTCCTGTCGCTCGGAGGCCTGGGGCAGGCTGGCCCCCGACCCGGGGTGCAGGCGCCACTCCAGATGATTGCGCTCGACTACGACAGAACCGGGGATCTCCCCGTCCTCGGCCCTCTGCCAGGACGGACGGATGTCGACCAGCAGCGCACCGGCGGCGACCCGCGCGGCGGCCTCCTCTGGCTCGTGGCGCGGCAGCCCGTCCCGTGCCGCGGCGAGCATCTCGTCGACCGACGAGAACGTCACGATGCCTCCCGCAGGGCCGGCGCGGGCTCCTCCGGGTCGTCCGTCCACACAGAGGCGAGCCGCACGAGGCTGTCGCCGTCGGTGTCGTAGTAGTTCATCAGCGACAGCGGCGGCGAGTACGCGTGCACGCTCACCGCCGTGCCGGCCTGCACGTTGCGGACGTCGTGCACGTACCGCTCGCCGAACACGACCGTCTCGCCCGTCACCCGGGTGCTCTCCCGCAGGACGCCGCCGCCCGGCGACCACGTCAGCTCCTCCAGCTCGCCCTCGACGACGGTGAAGGCGCCCTCCGAGCCGCCGTGGTCGTGCAGCTGCGTGCCCTGGTCGGTCGTCCAGCTGATGAGCCACACGTCGACCTGTGCGTCGCAGTGCAGTCGCACGTGCCAGCGCTCCTCGGCATCGGAGCGGACGTCGTACCGGCCGGCGCGCACGTCCGCGGCAACCGAGGTCGTCCACTCGGCGAGCTGCGCCGTCGTGAGCGGCGCAGGGATGATCGAAGTCGGGCTCACACGGCCATCGAACTCCACCCGCGGCCGCTTCGAGCCCCTGTCCGCCGGCTGGGACGGGTGGCGCAGGCACATGTCTCTGCGCTAGCGGCTCGCCGACCTGCGACGAGCGGCACGCCGGGTTACGGTGAAGCCGGCGCCTCCGGGGGGTGTCGCCGCCGCTCTCACGGGCGACGGCCGGACGAGAGGTTCTTCCATGATCTGGTCACTGCTCATCGTTGTCGTCGTGGTGCTCGCCGTGGCCGGCTGGGTCCTGCTGCAGGCATCCGTCGACCAGCCCGAGAGCCTGCCACGTTCACGTCCCGGCGCCCCAGACGCCGACGGTCCCGAGGGCCCCACTGCCCCGCAGTCCTGAGCCCGCCGGGCACCGGCGCCCACACCGTGGGGGCGTTTTGTCCGGCCGGTGGAGTGTGCGTTACAGTTGCGTTCGCGGTTCGCCGCTGCACGACCGCATCATCGGATGGCCCCGTAGCGCAGTTGGTTAGCGCGCCGCCCTGTCACGGCGGAGGTCGCGGGTTCGAGTCCCGTCGGGGTCGCAAGGAGACAAGAACGCCCACGCGCCGAGAAGTCGGCGCGTGGGCGTTTCTCTGTTGCGGCGGACGAGCGCCATCGCCCCCGTCAGGCACCTCCGGCGGGCGACTTCTGCCGCCCCGCCATGGTGCGATAAGGTGATCGTCGCTCGTTGACGCGGGCGGTGGCCAGGTAGCTCAGTTGGTACGAGCGTCCGCCTGAAAAGCGGAAGGTCGCCGGTTCGACCCCGGCCCTGGCCACTCTCATCCCCTCCACCGCTCGCGTCAGAGACCACCCTCAGCGCGACGCGCCATGAACGCGTCGACGTGCGCGATGCAGGTGGGCGCATCCTCGATCACGAGGTGGTGGTGCACACCGGCCATCTTCTCGACCGTCACCTGGGTGCGTGCATTCTCGCGCACGAAGGCCACGTGTCGCTCCTGGACGAGGTCGCTGAGCTCTCCGTACACAAGCGTCAGCGGACACTTCAGGCCCGGGAGCACCGTCTCGCCGTGCTCCGCCTCGAAGGCCGGGTTGCGGGTCTGGTCCTGCTTCCAGGTCCAGCCGTCAGGCGTCTCGTGCACCGACCCGCGCGCGATCGGCGCCAGAAGCTCGTCAGCCGGCTGCGGCTGGGGCGGCATCAGCACGAAACGACCCAGGATCGCCTCGAGCGTCGGGTAGTAGCGCTGCGGCCGTCCCATCGGGCCCGGCCCGTCGGGCATGCGGTCGCGGGGGCCGAACATGCTGTCGAGCACCATCAGGGAGTCGACCAGCTCGGGGTGGCGCGCCGCCACCATGCTGCAGAGCATGCCGCCCATGCTGTGGCCGACGAGCGCGACCGGCGTGTCGGAGACCGTCGTCACGACGGCTCGGATCTCGTCGGCCCAGCCGTCGATCGAGTAGTCGGTGCGGTGATCGCTGTCGCCGTGGCCACTCAGGTCGAGCTCGACCACCCGGTAGCGCGTCGCGAGCTCCGGCAACATCAGGTACCACCACCAGTGGTTGGCGCCGTTGCCGTGGACGAGCACCATCGTCGGACCGTCCTGGCGCCCGCTCACGCGATACCAGATCGCGGCGCCGTCGACGTCGACAGAGCCCTCCCTGCCCTCGACGGGCTCGTGGGAGGGCAAGGTCAGGGACGCGGTCATCAGGATCTCCGGTGGTTCGAGAGGGTCACGGCAAAGTCGTGCACGACGGCGGCGCACCGCTCGGGCTCCTCGAGGACGAGGTGGTGGTGCGCACCGTCGACCCTCACGACGGTAGGCCATTGGGGGAGCACGGCGCTCGCATGGTCGAGTCGACCTTGGTCCATGAAGTCGCTCTCGCTGCCGTAGACGTAGACGCCGGGGCAGGTCACCTGCTCGGCGGCGGCGTTCAGGACGACGTCGCTCATCGGCGGCATTCCGCGCCGGTCGTACTTCCAGGTCCAGCCCTCAGCGGTCAGTCGCGCCGAGCCCTCGACCACGACACGCACCACGTCGTCGGGAGGCAGCGGCTGCTCGGGGCTGAGCCTGAACCGCGCGAGCAGCTCCTCGAACGTCGGCACGTAGCGCTGCGGGCCGCCGGGATAGCCCGCGTGCTGTCGGATGCGGGCCGGCGGGGTCAGCGGGACGTCGAGCAGCACCATCCCGGCGACGTCCTCGGGGTGCCGGGCCGCGGCGAGCACAGAGAACTTGCCACCCATGCTGTGGCCGACCAGGACGACCGGCTCGCCCAAGCTGCGCACGACGGCGGCGATCTCCTCGACCCAACCGTCGATCGTGTACTCCTCGCGGTGGTCGCTCTCGCCGTGCCCGCTCGAATCGACCACGACCACGCGGTGGTGGGGCTCGAGCAGAGGGACCATGTCGTGGAACCACCAGTGGTTCGCGCCGCTGCCGTGCAGCAGCACGAGAGGCGGACCCTCGCCGGCACCGGACACCCGGTACCAGATCTCGGCGCCGTCGACCTCAAGACGGGTGCCCTCGGGCTCGGTCGCGCGCTGTTCCTGAATCGTCACCGCACCATTGTGCCGCCGACGTCAACGACCTCCGGCGCGGGCACGGGGGCCGGCGTCGCGACCACCTGACCGGTGGCCGCCTCCCGGGCTTCCAGGAAGGAACGACGTTCTCCAGCTCGGGCCCATCCTGCCCATCGCAGCACCTCTGATCCAACCGTGATGCATACTGTCGACATGACGATGAGCGAGAGCCCCGACGCGATCACGCTGGCGGTCGACCGCGCACTCACCCGTCACAGGGCCGATGCGACCCGCGAGGTCGAGGCGATCCTGGACGCCGCCCTGCGTATCGCCGAACGTTCGGCGCCCGCCGCGCCGAGGGTCGCCGACATCGTCACGGAGGCTCGCACGTCCAACCAGGCCTTCTACCGCTACTTCGGCGGCAAGGACGACCTGATGCGGGCGGTGATGGACCGCGGAGTGCTGCGTGTGCGCACCTACCTGATCCACCAGATGGAGAAGGAGACCGACCCGCGCGAGCAGATCGGGGCCTGGATCCGTGGGGTCCTGCTGCAGGCGGCCAACGAGACCGCGGCCCGCCAGAGCGCGGCGATCAGCCTTCAGCTGGGCGGTCTAGAGCGTGCCGGCAGCTCGGGCACCGACTCGCTGCGCGAGCTCCTCGTCGAGCCCATCCGCGCAGCGGGCAGCACCGCGCCCGACTGGGACGCCACGACCGTGCACGAGGCCACGATCGGCACGATGCAGCGGCACCTCCGCGAGGTCACCGCCCCTGAGGAAGCTGCGACCGAGCACCTGATCACGTTCTGTCTGCGCGGCCTCACGACCGAGGCCTGAGGCTCAGGCCAGCCCTCGCACAGTGCGGGCCGGCGGCCGGATGCCGCGGATGCTCGCCACCATGTCGAGCACCTGGCGGGTCTCGACCACCTCGTGCACGCGATAGACCTGTGCACCCTGCCATGCGCACACCGCCGTCGCCGCGAGCGTGCCGATCAGGCGCTCCCCCACCGGGAGGTCGAGGGTCTCACCCACGAAGTCCTTGTTCGACAACGACACCAGGACCGGCCAGCCGGTGGCGGTCATGACGTCGAGATGGCGCGTGAGCTCGAGCGAGTGCCGGGTGTTCTTGCCGAAGTCGTGCGCAGGGTCGATGAGCACACGCTCACGGTCGACACCGAGGGACACGGCTCGCTCGGCCAGCGCCACAGTGCCGTCAGTGGCGCTGCGCACGACATCGTCGTACGCGATGCGGTGCGGGCGGGTGCGCGGCTCGACGCCACCTGTGTGGGTGCACACCAGGCCGACGTCGAACTCGGCCGCGACCTCGGCGAGCTGGGGGTCATGACCGCCCCAGGCGTCGTTGAGCAGGTCGGCGCCGGCGCGACAGACCTCGCGACCGACCTCGGCGCGCCAGGTGTCGACGCTGATGATCACGTCAGGATGGGCGGCGCGGACCGCGGCCACGAAGTCGACCACGCGACGCATCTCCTCGAGCGCGCCGACCTCCTCGCCGGGCGCGGCCTTGATGCCGCCGATGTCGACGATCTCGGCACCCTCCTCGACGACCCGCTGCACACGCTCGAGCGCGGCGGGGTCCTCCCAGGTGGCGCCCTTGTCGTAGAAGGAGTCCTGGGTGCGGTTGACGATCGCCATGACGAGCCTGGCGTCACTGTCGAACTCGTGCCGACCGAGCCTCAACATCAGCCCACCTCCTCGGCCACGGCCTCGGGCTCTGCCCGCAGCGAGGCCACCGGCGGACGTTCGACGACGGACACCTCACGGTCGCGCGGTGTGCGGTCGGCGCCTGAGCCCTCGAACTGACGAAGGGTGACGGACGACGCCTCGGCCGCGGCGGTGAGCCCGGCGCGGCGATCGGCGATCGTCAGCAGCTCGACGGCCATGGGTCCCAGGTCGGCCAGGGGCTGGTGCACGTGACCACGGCGACCCAGGTCGACCTGGGCGATCGCGTCGAGCCCCCGTGTCCGGTAGGTGTCGACGAGCGTCCCGATCTCGACGCCGTAGCCGACGGGGACCGAGAGCTGCTCGAAAAGGTTGCGCCGAATGGCCCACTCGCCGGCCAGCGGCTGCACCACTCCGCACAAGTCTGGCCAGCGGGAGGCAAGCAAGGGACGCGCCACGAGCTCGGTGACACGTCCACCGTCCGTCGGGCCGGCGTCGAGCATGATGCGGTCGTAGTAGCCCTTCACGAGGGCGACCTCAGGGTCACGCAGGAGCGGGCCGAGCAGGCCCGACACGAAATGGGTCCCCCACTCGGTGAGGTCGGCGTCGACGAAGACGATGACGTCACCGGTGGTGACGAACATCGACTTCCACATCGCCTCGCCCTTGCCGCGGAACGAGCCCAGGTCGGGCCGAACGTCGCGGGTACGGTGCACCGTCGCCCCGGCCACCGTCGCCACCGCACCCGTGCGATCGGTCGAGTCGGAGTCCATGACGACCAGCTCGTCGACGAGCGGCGCCTGGGTGACGAAGTCGTGGCGCAGACGTTGCACGACATCACCGACCGTCGGCTCCTCGTTGCGGGCCGGCACCACGACGCTGATGCGCAGACCCTGCTGCTGCTTGCGCTCCACCAGCTCGTCGAGAGAGACGTCATTCCAGTGGTGCGTACGACGACGCGTCCAGTCGTCGACGAGGGAGGCTTCCACGGCACCACGGTAGTCGGCGCACCCCGCGGACCAAGCAGGGTCCCACCTCGGGCCGGCCCTCCCCGATCAAGAATTGAATTCTTTGTAGCTAGAAGTCTTGTTCTCAAATGTGACACACGTCATACTCTTCAGAGAGACGCATGTTCGCGGTCCTTCGAGGCTAGGGGAGACATGAGATCAGCACGACCGTGGAAGGCGGCCCTGGCGGTCGCGGCATCGACACTCGCGATGAGCGCCTGCGGGGGCGGCGGCAGCTCCGGTGACGACGCCTCGAGCGGCGACCCGGTCTCGGGTGGCTCGGTGTCGATCATCCAGATGAGTGAGCCTCGCATCCTCGACCCAGCCGCCATGCAGAACAGCGCGGCCACGCAGGGGATCGTGGGCAACGCCCTGTTCGGCACCTTGCTCATGGACAACGCAGACGGCACCTTCGACTACGGCCTGGCCAAGGGCCTCGAGACGTCCGACGGCGGCACCACGTGGCGACTTACGCTGCGCGACGGGCTGACGTACTCCGACGGCTCGCCGATGGACGCGGCCGACGTCGCCGCCAACTGGAAGCGCATCAAGGACCCGTCGCTGGGCTCTGCCTCGCTGGCGGCCGCCGAGTACCTCGACACGATGAGGCCCGAGGGCCAGGTGCTGACCTTCACCCTGACCGAGCCGATCGCGAACTACGGCAACGCCATCGTGTTCAACACCCTGAACTGGATCGCCAAGCCCGAGGCCCTCGAGGGCGACCCGGCCGCGTTCGACAAGAACCCGATCGGCGCCGGTCCGTTCACCCTTGAGTCATGGGCCCGCGGCGGCAAGATGGTGCTGAAGAAGAACCCGGCGTACTTCGACAAGCCCAAGCCCTATGTCGACGGGCTCGAGCTCACCGCCAACGGCGACGAGGGCCAACGCCTCACGACCGTGCAGTCGTCCGGCGCCGATGCCTACGTCACCAACGACTCGGCCCGCTACAAGGAGGGCTTGGCGAACGGCCTGAAGGGGGTCAAGCTCGACCTCAACGGCGGGGTCTCGATGGGCATGAACACCCGCTTTGCGCCGTTCGATGACCCCCGTGCCAGGGAGGCCGTGGCCAAGGCCGTCGACCTCGACGCGGTCAACGAGGCCGCGTACGACGGCCAGGGCACCGTCCCGAGGTCGTTCTTCA
>Ga0164243_10005049_pt1 | contig 20298 bp, 20 predicted proteins | sample OricompcompostOP_FD_108781 | JGI IMG/M metagenome (GOLD analysis project Ga0164243, IMG submission 108781) | Organic Plus compost microbial communities from Emeryville, California, USA - Original compost - Organic plus compost (OP) | ecosystem: Engineered > Solid waste > Mixed feedstock >...
CGTCGCAGGCACGACCACCTTTCAAGTGGTCTATGACATGTGGCTCAAGCACCGGGCGCTCAGCCTGAAGGCAGGACGAAACACCTCGCTGGAACTCATCCCCCGCATCTTCAAGAACGACATACGTTGTAACCGGACTGCATGAACACGATGGTCGGGAACTCTAGCAAGTCTAGCCCCGTTTTGACCAGTTCCGGATTGGTGATGAGCACATCGATACCACGATCCAGTTGCTCGGCAATCCAGTCCTCGCGGCGGGAGGCGTCCACGCTTGCGCGCAACACCGCTACCTTGAAGCCTTCTTGTTCGAGCAAACTCTTCAGGCGCGAAGTGGTATCGCGTGTGCCGGTGTAGACCGAATAGACCAGTGTCTTGCGCCCAGCGTCCTTCTCCTGTTTGCAGATCTCTATCAGCTCTCGCTCCTTGGGCATCAACTCCAGCTCACTGAACTGAGCAGGCACAAAGGCCAAGGTGTCGCGTGTGCGCGGATGAATCACCCGTTCCGATCGGAAGCAGCAATCCGGCCAGGCCAGCAGGACGTTGAGCACCACACCGAGTAGCGTGGTATCGCGTCTGGCCAGCGCCTGCCGGAGTGCCGCCGTCAATTGGCCGGACAACTCGCGATAGGCACTCGCTTGTGCCGATTCCATCTCGACCTCTCGAAACTCTTCGTCATACGGCGGCAGGACGCTGCCGCCGATATCCTTGAGCTTGAGAAAGATCGTGAACGGCAGGATGCAGCGCAGGACGCCTTTCGGGCCGAAGCCCGGTGCCTTGACGGTGCGAACCGAGACCTTGTTGCCTTTGGCGGTCTTGTGGGCGACTCCGGTGCTCTCGGAGTAGATGTCCTTGAGCACGCCGTGATCGCGCATGAACGCCATGGCGGCCGAGGTCATGCTGCCGCTCTTGGTCGGCCGGTAGCCGTCTTCGATCATCCGACCCGGAAGGGCACGGAAGAGGAGATAGAACAGATCATCGCCATAGCCGCCCATGAGCGTGCCGGTGAGCAGTAGCGTCTTGCGCGACTTCGCAGCGAGGACGCCCATGGCCTGGCCTTGGGCTGAGCCCCCGTTCTTGTACTCGTGCGCCTCGTCGGCGATGAGCAGATCGAACGTCCCTTGCGGCAGGTAGCGTTTGATGAACTCAGACGGCTGATAGCCGCCCTCGCCGAAGCCGAACTCCATGTTCGCCATCGCCCGCTCCATCCGGTGGGCTTGGCGATCCGAGAAGACCAGTTCGCCGCGACCGTCCATGAGGTTGATGAACTCATGCACGTTGTCGCCGAGCATCGAGGCGAGGAAGCCCTCACCGAAGGTACGCATCAACTTCTGCGCGGTGGCTTCGCCGATCGTGGGAATGCGCTTGAGCGCCTTGAGGACGGCCGCCGATTGATCATCGGCCGAAAGCCCTCGCGGACGAATCAAGGACCAGAGCTGGCCATTGCAACCGCTACATTTGCGACGCGTCTCTTCTGCATCGAGTTCGATCGGGTTGATCGGCTCGCCGTCGAGATCGGTGACGACGTGCCCGCAGTCCGGGCAAGAACCGACAACGCCGCCCGCCGTGCGCCTGCGATTGAAGACGGGTTTCCAGTGGAACCCCATCCGCATTCGCACCCGCCCCAGGACGAAAAACTCCTGACCCTGTGAGGGCCCGCCGAGTTGCTCACGCAGCTTCAGCAGCTTGACGAGTGTGTCCGGGCCATTGAGCACCCAGACCTTGGCGCCAGCGATCGTTTCCTGGATCTCCCGCCGCCACTTGTAAACCAGGTGGGGCGGTGAGAGGACCAGGGTTCGGCGATACCCTTCGGCGTTGAGAACGGCGGCGGTGGCGATGCCGACGGTGGTCTTGCCGCACCCCATCTCACCATTGACGATGGCGGCACGCTCGCCCTGATCGAGCAGCAGTTCGGTCGCGGCATGTACGACATCGGCCTGGGCAGGGAACAAGCGCCGCTTGAGACCATCGAGAATGGTCTGGCGGTGCGGCCGCGGCGTACCACGATAGACGGGAGGATTGGCGCGATTGAGAGAGTCGAGGAGCTCGTCGCCGAATTCGGCCACGAAGTCCTGCAGGCTCAGGGTGAGCGGCGAGGAAGATGAATCCAGCAGTTCGCCTTGCACGGCGGCATCAGGGGCGGCTTGCAGATCGAGAGACATGGCATTGCTCCAAAAAAGAGGGCATGCCAGTTCCCCAACGGGGCAATGGCATGCCCCGAGGTGGGAAGAAAGGAACAGCGATGTGCTGGCTCAGTACTCGTCGGGAAGCAGCAATGTGGTCACGCTGCGATCCCACTCGGTGATGATCCAGAGCTTCAGGTCAGGCGCGACCTGGTAGGAGGAGAACAACCGGTCTTCACCGGATTTGAGGGCCGCGTCGTTCTGCTTGCGATCGTCCTCACTCAGGTCTCCCCAATCGCCATTGAGATGGCGACGGAGGTAGGCGTTGGGATTGAGTCGCCCTTGCTGGACGAGCTCGGAGACGCCGGCCGTCAGGACGAGTCGCCCCGGCGAGAACCGCGGGTTGGGGATGAAGCTGATGAACTGGATATGGGATCCCATGATGAAAGCTCCTTAGACGAAAACCGGAGCCACGGCACCCCTCGGGGTTCGAGACCCCGGTGGGTGGATGGGCAAACTGCCCAGGTGAGAAATCAGCGAATGGTGAGTACGTCGCCCCATGTGGGCGAACCTGGAGTGAGATCCAGGGCGCGGATCACGGGAACGAACCGATCAGTGAGGATGCGGGTTTCTGCGACGGAGCCGTCGTCGCGTTCGGTGTATTCCGTCTGGAGGGTTTTCTCCTTGTGGGTGTCACCTTTGACGACCAGAGTCCGTCCGTTCCGGGAACGCACGACGCCGGAGATCGCGCCGGCGGCCAAGGCCAGGGCGAGATGCCAGTGCGATAAGCCACGGGCGGGCGGGCGCAGCGTTTTTTGCGCGGTACCCAGGTGCGTATCCAGCGACGGCCAGAGACCTTGCAACCGACCGACTTCGTCGGCGAACTGCTCGGGCTCCATCGTCACGCGATAGAAGTATTCCGGCTCGCCTTGGCTGGCGGGCACGGTGTACGGCAGGAACGGCCACTCGGATGGCAATTCCTCGGCTTCGATGTCGCCGTGTCCGATCTGCAGTAGCAGATCGCGCGAGGCTTTCACCGCATCCGACGCCTGGTCGCGCTGGCGAACCCGACGGCCGAAGATGACCACTTGCCGAAACTGCTTGTCCACCGCCTGGTAGATGCGCAGGTCGGAGAAGTGGCGTGTCAACCACCCGACCAACTCGGCGTCCAGTACGTAGGACGGGATGACGAAGACCAGCACGCCGCCGTATTGCAACAGCGGGAGCGTGCGCTGGTAGAACAGCTTTTCCAGCCGAGCGCGCCCCTGGCCTTGATAGCCGATGTTGCCATTCACATCCTTGGATAGATCGCCGTAAGGCGGGTTGAGCCACAACAGGCCGAATGCCTGTCGGGAGATCAGCGTGTCCATCAGATCGCCGTGAATGCAGTGATCGATCAGGTCGCGGGCATGGCGCGCCCGCTCGGCGTCGTACTCGACGGCGAATGCCTGGGTCTGCTCGCGCCCGAGAGCGTGAGCAGCCTCAGCGATCGCCACGCCTTCGCCGGCGCAAGGATCGAGGATGCACAGCGGGCCGTTGGCCGGTGCCAGTGCCGACAGCGCCCGTTCCAGCGTGGGTTCGTCGGTCGGAAAATATCCGTTCTTCACGAAATTGCGCGCCAGGCGCGGGTACATCAAAGCCATGGAATGTCTCCTGGTGGGGATGAAGGGAAGCGGGCATGCGCACATGCCCGCGGTGAAGGTGTCAGGCAACGCGCCGCAGCGGTGCGTCGAACGCCAGTTCGTTATCGGAGGCACCGAGCGTGCCGTTGCGGATCAGGTCGCCAAGCGCCTGGGTCAGCGTCGGCACGTCGATGGCAAGCCGATGGCCTTCCAAGGGACCGAGCGCGAACGGCAGAGGACTCAACATCTGAGAGGTCCGCAGCAGTTCCAGCACGGTGTCGCGCCAGTCATTGAGCAAAGGGAGCGGGCAGGTGTCCTGCACCAGCCGCCACAGCCGGTCATGTCGGCATGCGGAGTTGCGGGGCAGCAGCGCCAGTGCACTGGCGTTTGCCTTGTCGGGGCGGACGCAGCGTTTATCGAACAGCCACACGTTGGTCAGCGATCCGAACAATGTGCGGCGGTAGGCGCGTGTGGCACGCTTGTCCAGCCGTTCGACATCGCCCACGAACAGCGGCAGGGAGCCGCCCTCGGGCGTGAGGACATGGAATTGATCCAATCCCTGCTCGCTTCGACCAAGGGTCAGGCGAGCAAGGAATTCCTGCACGGCGGTATCGCGGGCCCAGACGGAAAGAAAGATGAGGTTGCCCTGTTCGTCGCCGACGCAGGCATCAGCCATGAGATCGGGGCATTCGTCGATGGAATACAGCGGCGTGTTGGAAGTGGGTTGGGCCATGGTGTGTCCTTGGAAACGTGGGACAGCACCTCCCCACGGGGCGGTGCGTGCCCCATGGGGTGGAAGAGGATGGCTATTCCGGCTTGAATTGGCCGGTGTGAGGGTCGAAGCGAAGCGGCATGGCTGCCGCTGTGAGCGGCGTGAAACCGTCGAGGTAGATGTTGCCGAGGTAGCGATCCCGATAAGTCAACGCCTGCCGCGCCTGGGGCTCGGAGAGACCCTGCGCCAGGAACAGCGCGTAGAGCTCTTCATCAGAGGACACCTCGTTGTTGGAGAGTTCGTCCTCGACAAATGCGATTTGCGAGGGGCTCAGCGGCCGGGAGATCGTGACCATCACGTTCTCCTGCAGGGAAAGGCCAAGACACGGGTCGGCGTCGCGGGAATGCGATGGCGTACATGGTACGCGCGCACCCCTTCACGCCAGCCTGGGCATTGGACCGGTGCCATGGACAGAAAGGCCAGTGGGCAACTGTAGTAGAACGGATGCATGGCCTCGACGATGGGTTTATGGCCCCATTCGTCACCTTGCCGATCGAGGAGGTCGCACCGGATGTGTCGAGCCGTCTCGCCGGATGCGTGGCCCGAATGTGCATCAGACTGCTTGTAGGTGATTTCCACCACACTCCACAGCACATCACCCCGCAGCGCGTGCGCGATGATCTTGACGCTTGTACGCTCGGTGTCGTGGGGAGAAATGAGTTCCTGGATCAGTTCGGAGCGGGAGCACTTTGAGAAATACCAGCCCATGAGGGTCTCCTTGCGAAAATGGTCGGAGCCCGTCCCGTGGGGCAGGCCCCAACGGGTGGTGAGCCGTGAGTGACGGCGCAGGGTTAAGCGGACAGGTGCCAGTCCTGCGACAATGGGGCGAACTCGTAGCCCAATGCGCTCAGGCGATCGCGCTGCTGTCGCAGGACACGACGGTCGACGGTGGCATCGAGCTTGACGACGCTGGTCAACGGCCAGAGCGCTCCGAACAGTGCAGCGTCATCCTGCTCGTGAGAAGGCGCGGAAGCCGCCGGTTCAGCCCCAAAGGGGGTTGTATCGACCAACGGATGATCCGAACTCGGTGCCGAGACCGTCGCCGCGGACGTCAACGATGCCGGCTGCGGTGTCTCGTCGATGGGATCGACCTCCTGCGGACTGAGCTTGTGTGCTTCGTCGCCACTGAGAGCATCAATGCCGGAGAGTGTCATGCCGGCGAGTTCTGCCCGAATCTCGATGACCATGCGGCCATTGGTGGGGTATGTGGAAGGGCGAATGTGGGCGATAACAAAGTCGCCGTCATATTTGCCTTCGTCGTATTGGTCCAGCTCGGGGTTCTTGACGACGAACTCGCCGATCTCTGTCGCTAGTCGGCCGACATTGAAGGCGCCGTTGCGACCGTGGATCGTCTTGATGGCCAATTGGCCAGGGAGGGTGATCATGGAGGGGGCTCCTGTCGAAGAAAAGGACGCCCACCTGCCACCGACCAGGGGGTGTCGGTGACAGGCAGACGCCAGGGGGAGGAACGGGCAGGGGGCTGCGTCAGAAGGATTCCGCAGCGGCCAAGGCGGGGGTGTCATTGGCCGCTTCGGTGGCCGGATCGGCGATGTCGGCCGCGGTCACCGGTTGCGGAGTTAGGGCCGGCGTGGCGTTGGAGGTGCTTTCGGGCTGGGCCTGGGCATTGACCGCCTTGGGTTCAGCCTGATACACCAGCTGCTTGCCGATCTTGATCCAGCTGATGAACAGCAGGCGCGCTTTCAAACTGAAGCCCTGCTGGCCGGCGCGTTCACCTTTGGAGTAGGTGAAGGTGTCGGTCCACAGGTCGCCGAGCCGGAACCCGATCAGAACCTTCCGATCGGCTTTGACGGCGTTCTCGCAGCGACGGATCAGATGTTGCGCATCGGCACCAGAAACGCGGGTGTCGAAGCGGACATAGCTGACATCATCCTTCGGACCATTGAGAGCGGCAATGTCGCAGGCGAGGAACGGTTCACCTTTCTTGGGCTTCACTTCGCGAATGCGATTGAGATAGCCCACGCCAGTGACGTGCAGATCGAAGTACTGCGTTTCGTTGGAAGTGGTCATGGTGAATCTCCAGTAGGAAGCATGCGGAGACACACCGGACCCTGGCTGGGGGGTGTGTAACCCCCGCGCGGGTTGTGGAAGAAACGGCATGGCATCACCATCAGCAGATGGGCGTTCGCGCATGGATGCCGGTGCGAACTGGGTGATCAACGCGGACGTTGCCGCGTCGTAGCCTTGAAGACCATGGCTACCTGGGCATGCTGCTGATCGCAATCAGCAAGGCATGGCGTCAGCGTTGCATAGCCAGCAGGTCAGTTGGGCGATCAAACGGGAATCCGATGAGACCACATTCTCCCTGGGGGCGGTATTCGGCTGTCTTTGGGTAACTGCTGTAGAGGTTGTCTACCACTCGAACCAGCCGATCACCTGATTCTCAGACAGTAGCCCCGGATCGCGTTGATCTTGACTGTACTTGTCATAGAATCCCTTCCACATCGACTGGGGGTTCGGATGTCCATGCCGTTGCCAGTTCTCGTCGTAGTCGAAGTGCCTGCCAACGAAAAGCTGGAAATCTTCATGTCGACGTAGCTCCTGTGCAAGTTGCTCTGGCGTGAGCCGAACAAGCCAGTACCTGCGGAACCAATCGTGGTTGTCTTCCGATTCTTCAGCGAAGGTGTACCAGACAATTTCCCCATCGACTTCCGCCAAGCCATCCATCGGGCCATCCCAGTATCCGCTCGCCCAGCGCAGCCGGATACGATCCCGGGGGATTTGCGGGATTTGAGTTTCGTTCGGGCGTGTGGTGTCCGCGAATCGCATGCTGGGATTGTATTACCGTGCGAATGCGTCCATTCGGTGCGCTTGTCAAATGATCGACTTCCTGTGAGTTGGGCGGAGCCGCGCCCTTGCGGACGGGTATCCGCAGGGAAGCGCCCGAAGCCGGAGCGGCTTCGGGCGGGAGGAGGAAGGATCAGCCGCGGAAATCCGCTTGATCTCCCAGGGCTTTGAGCACTTCGATCAGGCCCCGGTTGGCGGTTTCGTACAGCGCGGTGTAGCCATCATCGGTGCAGGGCTGCTCGTGCCGCTTGCGTTGCCCGTGCAGGTTCAGAATGGATTGCCGGACCCTGTGGGCAACGGCGAGAGGCGACTCGCTGGGCGTTGGGGCAATGGGTTTCCCTAGCGCGGCCAGAACGGCTGTCGGGGAGAGCGCCTTGTCGAAGCTCTCGTAGACCGAGACAGGCTCGACACGGCATATCGCTTCGGCCGTCGTATCCCCAATACTGAACTGGGTGATTTCCTGCTCGTCGGCGCCTTCGGTGTCGTAATCGACAACGACCAGACGCGGGAGAGGAACGGTGCTGGGCCAATCCTGGACGATGACGGATTGGACGAAGCCGCCGTCGAGCACGACGGCCATGGATGCGGGTGAGGACATGGTGGCTCCTTGTAGGAATAGGAGGGACATGCCGCCCCTATCGGGACGGAGACATCCCTGATGGGATGAGGACGAGAATGTGTGGGGGCGTAGGAGGGAGTGCATCGGCGCGGGATACGCGCATGTCCGCGGCGAGCGATGCGAAGCGGACGGGCGGGTCGCACGGCCAATGTCCGTGGCAGCCGATGACCCTGGCTGCTGGCATGGTGCTGACGAATCAGCGACACATGGCGAGAGCATCAGCGCCGGGACGGCGATTGTCGGCGCATAAACAGAAAGCCGGCATCACCGCGTTTCGTGCAACGCCTGCAACAAACGGCCACCCAGCCAGGCCACGCACGGCACGGCCATGGCGTTGCCGATCGCCTTGTAACGCGGCCCATCCGCCGCAGGCTTGCCGCGGTAGGGCACGAGGGTGTAGTCGTCCGGCATGCCTTGCAGCCGTTCGCACTCCCGTGGCATGAGCCTGCGCACGTGCCAATGCAACCCATCGGCTTGCAACGGGTTGCCCGGGGTGTACCGAAAATGGGCCTCGATGTGCGGCGTGATTACGTGGCCTTTGTCGCCTCCGCCCACGCCGGACCGAAGCGCGGGTGAGATGGCGCCGCCCAGTTCTGCCCGTAGCCCACCCTCACGGCCCCGCAGCGAGACTGAAACCACCATCGGCTGGCCCTGGCCCGGCTTCCCTCCGCCCGTGGACAGCGCTCCGGTGACCTGGCCGTGACCGGACTCCAGACGCAGCTCGCCACGCGAGTTCTGGGCGAACGCCATCGCCGGCATGGCGCGAGTGCGCAACGTCGGCGACTGTCCCAACACGGTATCGGCACCGTCGTCCTGTGCGGTGAAGGCGATGATCGGCACGCCTTTGCCGGTACCGTCCTCGCCGCAGCCATTGCCGCCATTGGCAGCACTGAGGGTGTGGCTGATGGCGCCGGCCACTGACTGCACAGCAAAGGTCTCGACGTCGAAGTCGTTGCGGGGACCGGCGGCCATGAGGCACGCGGCCACATAGATCGGTCCCTGAGTGTTACCGCCGCCGAAGGCGTAGGTGACGCTGCCGTAGGCGGCATTCACACCGAAACGGCTGCCTGCTGCGACAGCGCCTGGTGCAGCAAAGGTGGTAGCGTCTTGCCACGGCGCATCGCTCTTCGGAGAATGCCGATGCACGCTGTCGGGCTCAAAAAGTACCGCGGCGGGATCGAGGTCGTCTCGACCACTTGCCACAAGAAACACGCGACGGCGGCGTTGGGCGACGCCGAAGTGTTGGGCGTCGAGCACGCGCCAGGCGATGCGGCGTCTGGGACCAGACACACAACCTGCGTGCGTCCATTTCTGCCCTGGCGGTTCGAGCGCACGGCTTTCGCCGGCCAGTGCGCCCAGGAAGCTGCCGAAGGCGTTGCCACGGTCGCTGAGGACGCCCGGGACGTTCTCCCAGATGATCGTGCTGTGCGGTTGATGGGTTTGGAGGCGGACCTGGTCGATGGCATTGGCAAGCTCCACATAGCGAAGGGTGAGCGCGCCGCGCGGGTCCTCCAACCCCTGGCGCGCACCGGCGAGGCTGAAGGATTGGCAGGGTGTGCCGCCGACCAGGATGTCCGGGGCTGACACGGAACCCGCCAGAATTCGGCGAGCAATCGTCGTCATGTCGCCGAGGTTGGGGACGCTGGGGTAGTGGTGGGCGAGCACGGCGCACGGGAACGGATCGATCTCGGCAAACCAGGCCGGATGCAGGCCGAGCGGTCGCCAGGCGAGGGTGACCGCTTCGATGCCGCTGCACACGCTGCCGTACAGCAAAGGGTTTCGATGGGGTTTGGGGTTGGGCATGGGGCTCTCCTGTTCGTGGGGAAATGGCAGGAGAAAGACGCCGAAGACCGTGCGGTCTTCGGCTCGCGATGAAGGCACCACCCGTGGGCTGGTACAGAGCCAGGCTGTCGTCAGAGCCGTCTACTGTTCCAGCATTCGCACTCGACCCGTGTCGTGGTTGGGGTCGACATCCTTTGGCACGCATCCGCGCACAAAAGGCACCCGTTGTTTCGCCGGTAGGCGCCGGCGCTGATTACCGGCGACCCCATGGGGTCTCCACACGCCTCGTCCACGCAGGGAAGGGGTCTGGAGACGCCACGGGGCACCGCAGGAAGGCAATAGGGAACCGAAGGGCGGGGAATGGGCCTCCTTCTCGTCGATCAGCCATGGGCCGCGCGACGGCACGCGGGAAGAAGGAGCGCGCGTGCTGGAGCCTCACGGGGGGGAGGCATGGGCAACTCGAGTATGGTTTGTGCAGCCGCGATCAGGCGGAGGCGCGACGACGACCATGGCGCTTCGTGGGTGTGCGGCCCGGTGGAATTGAGGTCGTGCCGGTGCAGTCGGGATAGCGCGTGCAGGCCCAGAAGACGCCGGATTTGCCTGTGCGTTGGCGCATGGCCGCGCCGCACACTGGGCAGCGTGGGCCTTCGGGGACGGTCAGGGCCAAGGTGGCGCCGCGGTACTGTTCGACCAGTTGGGCGACCCAGGCGGATTGCCGTTCGACAAACGCGTCCAGCGTCATTTGACCCGCTTCGATTAGGTCGAGCGCCTGTTCCCAGATGGCGGTCGTGCCAGGGTCGGCGATGGCTGCCGGAATGGCATCGATCAGGGTGCATGCGGCCTCCGACGCCACAATGGCGCGTCCTTTCTTGATCAGATACCCGCGAGCGAGCAGGCCACTGATGATGGCGGCGCGCGTGGCCTCGGTGCCGATGCCGGTCGTCTCCTTCAACTTCTGCTTCAGACGCGGATCGGTGACGAGCTTGGAGACCGTTTTCATCGCCTTGACCAATTCTCCCTGGGTGAAGGGCTTTGGAGGGAGTGTCTTGAGGCCCTTCAGATCCACGCCCTCGATCTGGCAGGCCGTTCCGGCCTGCAGAATGGGAAGGCGCTGTCCGCGCGACTGACCGGATCCGTCCGTCTCCTCAGCTTCGGGCTCCCTCAGTACCTGACGCCAGCCGGCGACGACGACCTGTTTGCCGGTCGCTGCCAACTGCTGGTCACCACAGGACAATGTGGCGACCGTCCGGTCGAACTCATGGGGCGGCAGGAACTGCGCGAGGTAATGGGCGCGGATCAAACGATACACGGCCCGCTCGGGCTCGCTCATGGCTCCGAGGTCGACCGGTTCCAGCGTCGGGATAATGCCGTGATGGGCGGTCACCTTGCCGTCGTTCCAGGCGCGGGAGCGCAGGGACAGGTCCAGCGAGTCGGTGAGAGGGCGCAGCGGAGGGTCGGTCTTGATCAGGCTGTCGAGGACGGTGGGCACTTCGGCCAGCATGCTTTCCGGCAGAAATCCGCAATCCGTGCGGGGATAAGTGGTCGCCTTGTGCGTTTCGTACAACGCCTGGGCAATGTCGAGGGTCTGTTGGACATCCAGCCCGAGTTGGCGGGAACAGGTTTCCTGCAGGGTGCCCAGGTCGAACGGGAGAGGGGGAGTTTCGCGTACGCGTTCGGTTTCGACGGTCACGACTTGCGCGACGCCGGCGGCACGGATGTGGTCGGCGGCGCACCGCGCGGCGGCCTGTTGCAGGCACCGGCCGGCCTCGTCGGAACACGTCGCCGGCGGTACCCGGGTCGCGGTGAATGCATGATCGCTGATGGAGAGCGACACCTCGATGGCCCAATAGGGCACGGAGACAAATCCCGCGATGGCGCGATCCCGGTCGACCACGAGCTTGAGCGTGGGCGTCTGTACGCGTCCCACCGAGAGAACGCCGTCGTGGCCGGCCTGGCGTCCGAGTAGCGTAAACAGCCGGCTCAGGTTCATGCCGATCAGCCAGTCGGCCCGCGATCTGGCCAGGGCGGAATAGTACAAGGGCAAGGTGGCCGCCGAGGGTTTGAGGGTGCCGAGTGCCTTGCGGATCGAGGCTTCGTTCAAGGCGGATAGCCACAGGCGCTGAATCGGGCCGCGATAGCCACAGTGGTCAATGAGTTCGCGGGCGATCATCTCGCCCTCGCGATCGGCATCGGTGGCGATGATCAACTCGCGAGCTTTCGCCAGCAGCTGCTTGACGATCTTGAATTGCGCGGCCGTCGAAGGCTTGACCTCCAGACGCCACTGCGAGGGAATGATGGGAAGCACGTCCAGTGACCAGCGCTTGTACCGCTCCCCGTAGGCTTCGGGCGGGGCCGCTTCGAGCAGGTGCCCAATGGCCCAGGTGGTGATGACATCGGTACCGGTGTAACAGCCAGTGCCGCGCTGAGTTGCACCCAGTACGCGGGCGATGTCTTTGCCTTGGGATGGCTTCTCGCATAGGAATACACGCACGCGATCTTCCGTGTAGTACGTGAAATCTGTCGGTTGCAGCAGCATTGCCTGCCCTACAGCGTGCTGCATCAAACAACACGCAAGGAGCCGAGCCCCTTTTACGCAGCCTGGGCCCTTGCCGAGGAGAAGTGATCGCAGTTGCGAGTTGGAGCGTTCCGGCGTACGATCAAAGTTAGGCGCCCGCCTAAGCTCTGGACAGCTTGAAACAGGCAATCGCAACGCTCTCACAACTCTCGCTTTCAATCATCCGGAGTACCGGCTGTTCGTCAGCGACAAAACGTCCAGCGCTGGAACAGTAACGGAGCACTCTGATGAGCCACTATGTAAGTGCGGCCGCCTTTGCGGCGTCGCGGACTCTTACCGCACAAGGGTTGAAGGTCAAACGTTCCCATCTTTCCGAGATCATCGCGGCCCTGTTGGGCTACCACACGTATGCGGCCTTGGCGGTGGAAGAAGCCGACTCCAGCCTCGACTACCACCTGGAAGACGCAGAGATTCTTGTTCTTAACGTCCCAATGGGCACCATGCGAGCGGAGGACCTCGGCTTCTCCGATGGGCAAGCGTCCGCACCGATAGTCACCCAAGCCTGCGTTGATGCGTTGAAGGCCGAAGCGAACTCCACGAATGTGTATGTAAGCATTGAAGAGTTTTACGACGAATATGCTCGGCAGGCCTTGGCGGAGGCGATTTACACGGATGACGACGTGGCCTCAGCAATGGCGGAGTGCAACGCCTATTTCCCCGACGAACCGGATATGCCCATTGCGTGTCCGCCCGTTGAAGACCTATGGTCCGCGGTCAAAGAGTGGTCGATCCAGGCTGATGGGGTCATGACGGGCGAGTACGATCCGGACGGCGATCGCTTGTTCAACGGCGACCAGTTACAGTGCTGGGGACGTCTTGTGTACGACAAGGCCGGTCGCGCGGGACTGGTATTTGTCGATTCCGAGGCAGCAGGTGGCCTGGACGATAGCTGGCGAGATGAAGACGGAGAAGACGAATTGGAGTACCTCCAAAGTGTTGATCGCGCGTAGCCGATCCGATTAGTGACTCTCCGACAAAAAGACGGCTGCCTGATAGGCAGCCGTCTTTGAACTAACGATTGAGTGAGGATCTAGTCGTCATTCTCAGTGGGTTTCGGACTCAGGCAGATGGATTCAATGCGGTATGGCAGGATCCCGATGCGGCGCGCCTCGATCTTGAAGGTGACGCGTTCGTTCTCGTCGGCGTCCTCCCACTCGTCGCGTATCGTCCGGCCCTCCACCAGGACACGCATGCCTTTCTGGTACAGCGACTGCCAATGCTCGGCATCACGATGCCACAGCTCCACCGGTGCCCAGAAGCCGCCACGGTCTTCGTACTCGCCCTCCTTCCTGGGAACCGGATTGTCGAAGTAGACGTTCAGGCGCAGCAGTCGCCGTGGCTCGTCATTGCCATTGGGAAACTCCCGGAATTCGGGAATGGAACCGATATTGCCTTCACCGCTGAAACGCGTGCTCATGATGCCTCCTGGGGCGTGGGGAAATGGAGAGGGAGCCCGCGCGCTTGGCGCTGGCGCAGGTAGATGTCGTCGGCCTGGGCGAGTTTGTTGGCACAGTCGCGGGCCTGTCGGCCGAGGGTGTGCAGCAGGCTGATCTGCATGTTGAGCACGAGCCGCTGCGCCTCGATCGCATACAGGTCGTCGATGAGACGGGCTGGTGTCGATGGCCAGGCCAGCAGCTGCTGCCACAGGGCGACGCCCATGACCGATCGATCGGCATTGCGCCAGCGCAGGAACGTCGTCCCGGCGCCGGTGGTCTGCTGGGCCAATTGCACGGGGAGCAGGCAGTAGGGGTAGGCTGCGGTCTGCGCCAGGATGCGGCACTGCGCCAAAGCAATGAGGTCGTCGCGTAGCGCGTGGCATTGCCTGGCCCAGCTGTCCAGACTCCCCTTACCTTTAAAGGGCCTTAAAAGGCCTTTTAGGAAGGCAGCCTGTTCCAGTCGCTGGAAGTCAGCCTGTTCCAGCGGGATGAAGGGGTACTTGGAGGAGGAACCGGTGTTCATGGTGTGGCACCGTCCTCGAACTCAGCATCTGCCGCACTCAACGTATCCCGTTCGTCTGAAGACAGGTTGTCCTCGGCGTCGTCGGAGGTCGCACGATGCGGCTGCGCCGCCAGGGGAGACCGTCGCACGATGGGTGGCGCATATCGGGAACGCCGGGTGCCTTCGAGCACTTCCTGCGGCAGCGGGCCGTACTTCTCCAGCGCGGCACGGGCGGCGGCGTTGTTCGCCGCAAAATCATCGCGGGTGCAGCCCGAGTATCGGTACTGGTAGGCCAACGAGAACAGGCTGCGCAGGCCGTGCGCACCTTCCGCCAGCCAGCGCTCCAGGTGCGACCGATCGATCAGTGCGGTGTGGTGCGCCAGGATGAGGCGGCGGGCAAGATCGTCGTACTCGGCAAGCAGGTAGACCGCCATGAAGCCGAGCTGGGCGTTGACGAACAGCGGCAGCTGTACGGGCTGGACGTTGAGGTTCTCGCCCAGACTGAGCGCAGGTGGAATGTCGGCAAGCACTTGATCGACTTGCTGGCGCAGGTCTTGCAATTGCGCCCTGGTCGTCGTGAGCTTGTCCTCGATGCGGAGCATCCACCAGTCGGAGTAGGGATCGTCCTGCTCCGCGCCGCGCTTCATCTTGCTCATGATGGACAGAAAGCCGTTGAGGCCGATGATGGCGGGCTTGCCATCGCTGGCGGCGCGGCCGTGCCAGATGCGCGAAGCATGATGTGTGTGTAGCGTCAGTGACATCGCACTGCGCAGCGATCCCAGGTTCAGTTGCGGGGAAGAAGTGGCCATCGGTAGCGGCTCCGAAAACAATGAGCTGCTAGCATTCCCGTCGACTGGAAGGGTGTCAGTCGGAAATGGATTTGACTGGATAGCCAATTTCGACGCTATGCCAAACAGCGAATCACCAGCACCGGTGGTGTGGCCAAACCAGTCTCATGTTTCACGTGAACCGGGAAGGCTGCATGTTCTGGGCCTCATAATTGGATAGCGGGCCGGAAGCACATGAATTCGCGCTGAGATCATGGTGCTCGTGCTATCCGCTGGTGGAGATCAATCTGGTTGAAGTGGAGTGAGCAGACAGCTAGTCGATTCCCAGGTTCCTGTCCGCCCCTGGATGGAATCCGGACGTTCGGGCGTAGCGAGAATGCTATCGGGCGAAATCCACGGCTCCCGGTGTAAAGTTCGAGTTCCTGATAAGTTCAGGAGCTGCCCGGCTCGCAGGGCCAGCCTCAATTCAATGACAGGAGCCCGGCGTGAACAGAGAAGGCTTCCTCTACCTCGATGTTGAGCATCCGGTTGTGGCATGGAACACCTACCGGGGGGTGCTCATATCGCGCGAACAAATATGGGCGCGGCATGGAGAGGGCGCTGTGTCGCTGTTCCTTGCCAACATCTTTGACTCAGGCAATTTTCGGCGGTTGCAGTCGGAATTGGCTATCGATGCGATCCGAGCGCGCGACTTCCCCAGAGCCATCTCCCGACTTTCCGGTATGTTCGTTTTCGATGACGTCGAAAGCGCCCTTGCCGCCGAGCAAGCTGCTTGGGGCGGACACTTCAGGTCCGACCATTTGACTGACGTTCTAGTGACGTATAAGTCCACGACTCGGGTGGATGCGAACTGGATCACTCAGATGCTGGATGGTGATGGAAATCTCGTTTTGGGCTGGGAGAAAATGGCCGAAGAGTATTGGAGTGGACAGGCGTTCGGATCTAGCCCAATCTGGGAATCGCTGGTGGACGGGGCTGTGACTGTTTTGGGAACTCGAGTTCGCGAACAAGCGTACGAGATTATTCGGATGCGATATCCAAAGTCTCTCAGCTTGCTGGAAGAGAGCCGAATAGCGGCGCTCTTGGGCTTCTCGCTCGGCCATATATCCTCTTGGCTTTTACGTAAGGGAGAGCACGTGGAGCTGGCGTATTACTTCGACAACTCGGCGGAGTCGGACCAAGCGTACCTAGCTTCGGTGGAGCGTTATCTGCGGACCGCAGAACCCGGCTCAGTGAATCTACGAGATCTGGTTTCTTCACCCGGTACGGCACGGCTTCCAGACCTGAGGTCCTACTGCAAATTGCTGCCTTTGACGCCGGGTTTTGGGGACGCAATGGATTGTAGTTAGATTGACCGGCTACGGTCGGTCCAGAACTATCCGATCGTGGGGTAGGCCCCGCGAATTCTGGAAGGCTGCGTGTTCCAGCTATCCCAGGTGGGATAGCTGCTCCACCGTCATGTGCTACGCAGCAGGTCGCGAAGGCGGGCCAGGTGCGCTTGGACGATCTCGGGATCTGCCCGGGTGGAGGACGGGGTTGGATGAGGATTACTCACATCCGTAGGGGCTGACGCATCCAGTGGGATCTGGCTGGCCCAGGGTTTGAACTCGCCACGGAGTGCTTTCTGGATGATGCCAAACAGGTAGCCGGTGGGATTGCGGACAGCCCTGTTCCGACAGCGCAACGCCCATTCATCGAGCACCGCCTGCTGCAGGGCGACATCCACCGGCTGCAGTGCGATCAGCGCGGCCGTCTGCTGCGCCTGGTCCAGGTCCAGAAAGGGGGCTGGCAGTTGCAGCGACGCCGTCGCGCGTGCGCGCGGTACTGTACGTACTTCTTTATATACAGCTTTAGTACGTACAGTACGTACTGTACTGTCCTTGTTCGGATTCCGAAGAAGGGAGGATTTGCGGGGGATTTCGCTTTGTTCGGAATCCGAAGAAGGCGATGGTAAGCCAGATTCTGTGACGGCGAGTCCTTCTTCGGATTCGCGAACGCCTTCTTCGGAATCGCGAAGGCCATGTTCGGATTCGGGGTGTGGATAAGTGGCGTCAGCCTGCGGGTGGCTGTGCGTGCGGTGCATGAGCGCATCCAGGCGCGATGGGAGAACTCGGCCGTGCAGACGTGGATCCTCCGCGATCTCCTGAAGCACCTGCGTGCCGACTCGCTGTACGGTGGCGCTGGCATGGTGCAAGGCCTGGCTGACCAGGTTGAGGTATTCGGCATCCAGGTGCATCGCCTCAAACGGTGTCAGTGGTTCTTCATGCAAGACGTAGACGTTGCCGAGCAGCCGGCCTGATGCAACGTCGCGCCGGCGCTGGACGAGGCTGAGCCAGCGCGTCAGCCGTAGGACCGACAGGACGCGTGCGATGGTTTCGTGAGAGGCCTGGGCACCGCACGGCATGGCGGCCAGGTGCGGGCGTAGGTGGTCATAGGTGCGTACTGCAGTGATGCCATCCGGATTCACCTGCAGGCGCAGCAACTGCCACGCATTGCGCTCCAGAGGCGTCAGCCGGCGGTCGAATAGCAATGCGCGCGGCACGGCGTCGTGCCGATTGCCGCTGTAGAGAAGACGGTCGGCGGCCGGTCCCTCGACGGAGGCTTGCAGCTCATCGAGTGCCCGCGCCAGTGCCGCAGGCATTGCCATCGGAGGGCCCCCGCGAGAGGCGTCGTCGGCGGACCGCATGGGTCACACCAACCGCTGCTCGATCCACTGCTGGATAGCAGTCCAGACGACCGAGAGCGGGATCTCCATGCGTTCGGCCAGATCCATCGCCAGCGCCAGCATGGCGAGATCGTCTTCCATGTCGACGCTGCGGCGCCTGCGTTCCTCCTTCCACTGTTTCCAGAGCGCGCCGTCCTGTGTTTCGCTCAGCACGGGATGACGGCCGCGGCGCTTGGGCAGGCCAAGAAGCGTTCGCCGCAAGGCGATTTCCTGATGCGTGAGGCCATAGAACGTACTCACCATCTCGGTGCTGGCGCCCAGGCGCAACATGCGGTCGACCGTCGCGACTTCTTGCTCGACATCGCTGACTTGCTGCAGAAGACGCTGTACAACCTCGCGATTGACGCTGACCGAACACCAGGCCACGCTGGCGTTGGCCAGTACGCTGACCAGCGCGGGTTGCTTAAGGGCTTCCAGCTCCTGGTCCCCAAAGCCCATAGCCTGGCAGCGACGCAGCTGGCCATTCCGCAGATCGTGCAGTGCCTGCGCAATGACGGCCTGATTCAAGGGGTGGGCAGCGTACATGGGCAACTCCTTGCCTCGGTGTCAAAGGCCAGTCGTGACCCTGGCCGGGGACGCCCCGTCATGCAGCCGCCGCGCCGCCCGGATCAGGTGGAGCAGCCGGGCGAGGCCGCGGTTGCTCAGGCGTCGCACGGCAGATCCGGGTGGCGGCGCCCCGCACAGCAATGCGCCGAGGGTATGGGGGAGGGAAGAGGGCGTGGCGGCATCGTGCCGGCCGAGTGCCGAAAGCAACCCGAGGACGGCCTCGCCCGTGGCGTCGATGGTGCCGGGTGGCGAAACGCCGAGCGTGCATCGGTAGCCGAGTCCGTCCGGAGCCGGCGTCACGGCGTCGTCCACGCCGGCCTCGGCGGCAATCTCGCGCGCCAGTGTGGCAATTCGGTCGCGAAGCGCCTCCGCCGGGGCGGGCGCAGGCGCTTCCTCCCGAACCTCTGCCGGGGCGGCGGGCGCTGTGTCAGACTGGGCTGTGACAGGGTGGTCACGGACCGGAGAGCCAGATTCGTTCCCTAGCGACTGCGCAATCAGCTGTCGGATGGATTCGAGCCGCTCGGTCGTCTGCGCTGGCACGGATGATGGCGTACTGGCGTCCTCTTCCGGCGTTGGTGCGGCAGAGGAAGGCGGGCGGTTAGCCTGCGTTTCTGCCGCTGAGTCCGTAGCCGGAGTCCTGTTGCCGGAAGGCATTGAACCGGCGGTCGCCTGTAAATCGGCGCCGAAACCATCAGGCGCTGGGCGCGCTGAGGCTAGGGTGTCGGTATCGGCGGACACAGAGGGAAGACGGTCGAGGGACTCCCGATGCGGCCGGGGGTCCGGGGTGTCGATCTCCAGCTGCAGGAGCTCGTAGTTCACCTGCAGGACGGCAGCCATTTGGCCAACGAGTTCGTCCTGGACGCGCTGCACAGCGAACGCGTCGGGGTCCCCGTCGAACTGCACCAATACATCCTGGAACAGCGTGGGGAAGTCGATGCCCGCCTCCAGGCCGACGGCCCGGCGTGCCCAGACGCGCTCGGCTGCACGCCGAAGCACCGTCAGCCGCTCGATCTGGGGCCGGCCGAGGCCGCCATACAGCACGTTGGGGATCGCCGGCAGCAACCATCGCACGGCATCCTGCATCCGGCTGATGTGGGACTGCTGCACGGGGAAGCCGTCCGCCGTCAGGCGCCGGGCGAGTTCGGACTGGGAAATCTCCTGTCCGAGCTCGGCCTGGTAGAGCTCGAGGGCCTTGCCCACGCCCAGAGCCCGTTCGATGAAGCTAAGCCGGCCATGGAGTTCGTTCTCGGCGAGGTGGCCCGTCAGTGCGACAATGTCGCCGCGCGGCGACCACGGCCGAAACAGGCATGCGATCCGGAAGAAGCGCTCGTCCCGGGTTTCGGACCAAAGCTCGTTCAGAATCGCCAGACGGGTGTTGCCGCCGTTGCGAATGATGTAGTGCGATGCGCCCGGACGACGCGTGACCGCGGGCGCCGTGTCCAAGCCGCGCTCCCGGATCGACGCCTTCAGCTCGTCATAGAGCGGATTGCGAGTGATTCGCGGATTCAGATCAAACGGGCGTAGCTGATCCAGGGTCAGCACGATCGGTGTGTTGGCGATTGGGTCGCTGAGCGCCGTGGCGTCAGGAGTTGTGCGCGAGAATCCCTCCGCGAGCAGGCGTGCGGTCAGATCGGCAGGCGTCGGCTCAGCCATGGCGGCGCCCCTGAGTGGACCGTCTGCCCGGGCTTGCGAGGCTCAGGGTGAAAATCGGTGGCAGCCCCGCTTTGTGCAGCAGGATGCTGCCATCGGGGCGTCGCACGATGCTCCATCCTTCCCGAACGGCGTGGCGGAGCAGCCGTTGCAGACCGGGACTCGCGGAATGGGGACGAGGAGTCGCGCACATGCTAGGGAGTCCCCGTCACCGACGCGAAGCGGTCGATCCACTGTCCAAAAAGTGCCCCCGCCAAGGCGCGTTGCGTCTCCAGCGCCGCCGGTGCGATCCGCCCGACCGGCTTTCGCCACTCCAGGCGATGAACGGGGATGCCCTGCGTGGCGGCGCGCGGATA
>Ga0164243_10005050_pt1 | contig 20297 bp, 21 predicted proteins | sample OricompcompostOP_FD_108781 | JGI IMG/M metagenome (GOLD analysis project Ga0164243, IMG submission 108781) | Organic Plus compost microbial communities from Emeryville, California, USA - Original compost - Organic plus compost (OP) | ecosystem: Engineered > Solid waste > Mixed feedstock >...
GACGTCAACGAAGACCTGTGGCTCATGGAGGGTACGGCAGTCTGGGCCGAGGACCAGCTCTACACCAAGGTCAACGACAACCGGCAATACCTGAAGTACGGCCAGTTGAGGCGGCCGCGGGTCCCCCTCGATGACACCAACGGCGCCTACGGCTTCGGTGTCTACGGCAACTGGATCTTCTTCCGCTACCTCTCCGAGCACATGCCCAAGAGGAAGGGCCCACTTCCCTCGATCATCCTGCAGATCTGGCAGAAGGCGGCTGTCTCCGCCAATCGAAAGCACAACAAGTACTCGGTCCAGGCGATCGCCTCCGCGCTCGTGGCGCGCGGCCGCAACATCAAGGGGACCTACGCAAAGTTCACCGTAGCCAACCTGCACCCGCGGATCTCCTACCGCGAAGGACGGTCGACGAAGTACCCCAACGCCCGGGTCCAGGGTGTGAAGACCCTCAAGCCGAAGAAGAAGAAAGCCTCAGGCTCCTTCAAGGTCGGCCACCTCTCCTCGGCCACCCAGCGCTTCAAGCCGCACAACCTGGGGAAGAAGTGGCAACTGCGGCTCACCACCCACATGGCGAAGAAGAAGTTCGGCGTCGCGATCGTGACGGTCTACCGCAAACACAAGACCATCACCCGCACGCTTAAGCTGAACCGCGCCGGTAACGGCCACACCCGCGTCGACTTCGACAACGCCCACATCATCAAGGTCGAGATCACCTTGGTGAACACTGCCCACGGCTACAAGTGCCACAAGGGCACCGCCTACGCGTGCGCGGGCCAGCCGACCACCGGATCGCTCAAGGACAGCTGGACCGCGAAGCTGGTCAGGCGCTGACCGCCCAGCATCCAGCGGCGGGCGCAGGACGCCTCAGTCCCCCGCGGCCGCCGCGAGTCGGCCCAGCGCCTGCCGGACGATGGCCGGATCGGTGGTCGCCCACATCGGCGGTAGCGACGCCTTGAGGAACGATCCGTAGCGAGCCGTCGCCAGCCGTGGGTCGAGGATCGCGACCACACCCCGATCGCTGGTCGTCCGGATCAGCCGGCCGCTTCCCTGGGCCAGCAGCAGGGCCGCATGGGTGGCGGCGACCTGCATGAAGCCGTTGCCGCCGGCGGCATCAGCGGCCTTCTGCCGCGCGGACATCAATGGGTCGTCGGGGCGCGGGAAGGGAATTCGGTCGATCAGCACCAGTTGGCAGGTATCGCCCGGGACGTCGAGCCCCTGCCACAGGCTCAGAGTGCCGAAGAGGACCGTATGCGGATCGCCGACGAACTGAGCCGCGAGCTCGGAGAGCTGCGCGTCGCCCTGGGCGAGCGTGGTCAGATGCGGCAGCCGGACGCGAACCGCCTCGGCGGCCGCCTCGGCCGCGCGCCGGCTGGAGAAGAGGCCCAGCGCCCGGCCATCGGCAGCATCGACCAGATCGACGATCTCGTCGATGACGGCGGCGCCGAGCCCGTCGCGGCCCGGCGGCGGCAAGTGCCGGGCGACGTACACGATCCCCTGGCGGGCGTAGTCGAAGGGGCTGCCGACATCGAGGCCGATCCACGGCAGCCGCGATTCCGTACGCTGCGCATCCTCCCCCGCCTCGATGCGCTCCTCGGCCTTCAGGCCGAGCGAACCGGCCACCGGGCCGAAGTCGCCACCGAGCTTGAGGGTGGCACTGGCAAAGACGACGGTCTTGTCGGTCAGCAGCTTCTCGCGCATCTGGGCCCACACTTGGAGCGGCGCGACACAGAGCCGCGGCGGGATGCGCTCGGTGCCTTCGGCGAGCCAGAGCACGTCGGCATCGACATTGGCAGCCATCCGCTCAGCGACCTGGAACAGCTCCTGCACTGAGCCGCGCGCCTGTTGGAGTCCCGGGTCGGGTGCATCCGACTCCTTGGGCTTGGGGTACGCCGACAGGCAGGCTCGGGCAGCATCGCGCACCAGGACGAGCGCGTCCGCGAGGTCGCTCGGCAGCGTCTCGAAGCGACCGGGTCGGTTGTCGCCGAGCGCCGCCCGCAGCGCATCGCCAGCGTCGGCGAGGTCGTCGGCTTCGCTGCTGTCGACGTGGCGCTGGGAGCGCCGGGCCGCGCGATCGACGTCGGCCGCCGACAGCTCGTCGGTGGCCGCCTGGGTCACCCGAGCGACCAGCTCGTGGGCCTCGTCGATCACCACCGCGTCGTAGTCGGGGATCATCGGCACACCCTCGACGGCGTCGATGGCGAGCAGGGAGTGGTTCGTCACGATGAGGTGGCTCCGCTGGGCCTTGTCTCGCGCGATCTCGACGAAGCACTCCTCACCGAAAGGACACTTGCTGGCGCCCAGACAGTCGCGGTGGCTGACGCTCACCTGACGCCACTCGCGGTCGGTGTGCCGGGGCGCGTTGTCGCGCTCACCGGAGCCGTGTTGCTCGGCCTCCTGCTCCGCCCACTCACGCAGCTCCAGCACCTTGCTGGCCATCGGTCCCAGCGGGACGTCGACCAGCGTCCCCTGGTCGTCGGGCGCGCCCTCCCGGATGCGGTGGAGGCAGGCATAGTTGCTGCGCCCCTTGAGCACGGCGTAGGTCCCGTCGACCCCCGGCCGCTCCCCGATCGCCTCCACGAGCCTGGGCAGGTCGCGTTCCACCAATTGGTGCTGCAGTGCGAGGGTCGCGGTGGCGACCACGACCCGCTTGTCGTGGAGCAGCGCCGGCACGAGGTAGGCGAGCGACTTGCCCGTGCCGGTCCCGGCCTGGACCAGCAGGTGCTCCTGGGCGGCCAGGGCCTGCGCGACCGCCTCCGCCATCCGGACCTGGCCGACGCGCTCCTGCCCGCCGAGCACCTCGATGGCCGCCGCCAACGCAGCGGTCACCACCCCGCCGGTCTTCGGTGTGGTCGCCTCGGCAGTCACCCGAGAACCCTAGCCGCGGCCACGGACACTCCGTGGCGACCCTCCACAGGCGTCCCGGTTTCTGCGAGAAGGCTCACTGGCCGGGCAGCGAGGGCGCGGCGGGAACCACCCGGGCGATCCGCGTGGCGACCGTCTTCCCGAAGGTGATGTGGCTCGCCGCCGTCGGGTGCAGCCGGTCGGGAAGGTAGTCGAGCTTCACATCCAGCATGCTGATGTAGGGCACACCGACCTTCGCGCACAGCTGGCGGAGCAGCCGATCGACGGGAATGACGCCATCGCCGCGTTTGGGCGCCGGAGGCGGCCCGATGACCACGGTCTTGTAACCCGCGAGTTCGTCCATCAGCCGGTTGAATCCGGCGATGACGGAGGCCTCCGGTCGGCGTACGTCGTTGAGGCCGCCCTCGACGACCACGAGCGAGGCGCCGTCACGGAGCGCATTGGGGGCCCGGTCCGCGAAGGAGACCCGTCCGCATCGGGCCATGTCCTTCTCGGAGAAGCCCGACCCCGGAAAGCCGGAGACGTGCACCTCTCCCCGCAGCTCGGCCGGCCAGGACAGCTCGGGATCGACGAGCCCGCGACCGACCGACCAGGAGTCGCCGATCACGACGACCCGCTTGCCCGTCCCGGTCACGGCGGCGAGCCGATCCGCGGCCCGCGCCCGGAAGGACGCGCAGACACTCGGGACGATCTGGCCCTCCTTGGTGCGGGTGGCACCACCACCGCAGGCGCTGGCGCTGGCGAGGACAAGAACGACCGCGATCGCACCGACGACTCGCGTCCGTACCGTACCCATGGCGAGCATGATCCCCTGCGCGGGCCGCCGAATCGCGGCTTTGCGCGCGTCGCGACCCGACTGTTTCCTCACACGCGTCCGCAACCGGTGCGGCTCAGACCGCGACGATGGCGTACGGCGCGAGCTCGCCGGCCAGGTCGGCGTTGGCACGGCCATGCACCACGGTGCCCTCACCGGTGTGCTCGAGCCGGTCGATCTCCCCGTGCTGGTGGAGCTTGTTGACCAGATCGCCACGGCTGTAGGGAAGCAGCGCGTGGAACGCCACCTGGGGCCGCGGCAGCTCGCCCTCGATCGCCCGCAGCGCACTCTCGACGCCCTCACCCGTCTTGGCACTGACCGCCACGGAGTGCGGCTCCTCACGAAGCAGCCGCTGAATCACGAGCGGGTCGGCGACGTCGGCCTTGTTGACGACGACGAGCTCGGGAACCTCGCTGGCCCCGATCTCGGCGAAGACCTCGCGGACGGCGCTCAGCTGGCCCTCCGGGTCGGGGTGGGACCCGTCGACCACGTGAACGATCAGGTCCGCGTCGGCGACCTCTTCGAGCGTGCTCCGGAACGCCTCCACCAGCTGATGGGGCAGATGCCGCACGAAGCCGACCGTGTCCGACATGGTGTAGACGCGACCGTCGGAGGTCGTCGTACGCCGCGTCGTGGGGTCCAGCGTGGCGAAGAGGGCATCCTCGACCAGCACGCCGGCCTGGGTGAGTCGGTTGAGCAGGCTGGACTTGCCGGCATTGGTGTAGCCGGCGATGGCGACCGCGGGGATCTGACGGCGACGACGTTCGGAGCGCTTGGTGTCCCGGGTGGACTTCATGTCCTTGAGCTCACGGTTGAGCTTGGCGATCTTGGTGTTGATCCGACGCCGGTCGGTCTCGATCTTCGTCTCACCCGGGCCACGGCCACCGATCCCGGCGCCGCCGGCGACCCGGCCACCGGCCTGGCGGGAGAGGTTGCCACCCCACCCACGCAGGCGCTGCTTCATGTAGTTGAGCTGCGCTAGCTCGACCTGTGCCTGGCCCTCCTTCGACTTCGCGTGCTGGGCGAAGATGTCGAGGATCAGCGCGGTGCGGTCGACGACCTTGACCTTGAGCCGGTCCTCCAGGTTGCGGAGCTGGCTGGGGGCGAGCTCGCCGTCGGCGATCACCGTGTCCGCGCCGGTGGCGTTGACGATCTCACCGATCGCCTCCACCTTCCCGCGGCCGATGTAGGTCGCCGGATCCGGCGCCTGGCGGCGCTGGTAGACCGCCTCCAGCACCTCCGAGCCCGCCGTCTCGGCGAGCAGCGCCAGCTCGGCCAAGGAGTTCTCGGCGTCCTGCTGGCTGCCTTGCGTCCAGACGCCGACGAGCACCACCCGCTCAAGTCGCAGCTGCCGGTACTCGACCTCGGTGATGTCCTCGAGCTCGGTACGCAAGCCGGCAATACGCCGCAGCGCGTGCCGCTCGGCGAGCTCCAAGGCTCCCGCGCTCGGGGCGTCGTCCTCCGGGGTGGACCCGCCCGCGCCGAACTCGTCGTCCCAGCCCCGGGTCTCGTCGAGGGCCTGGCTGAGGTCGGCCCCGACGGAGAAGTCATGCGCATTGTTCGTCATACATGCCCCAGCGTACGACGTCGTCCCACCCTCGCGGGAATGGTTATCTCCCCCACCCGCGAACCGAGCGAGCTCGGCGTCACTCGATCACTTGGGGGGCATCCGGATGCCGCCGTCGACGCGGATCGTCTCGGCGTTCATGTAGTCGTTGGTGATCAGCTCGAGGACCATCCGCGCCAGCTCGTCGGGAGTACCGAGACGCTTGGGGAAGAGGACCGACTGGCCGAGCTGCTTCTTGAACTCCTCCGGCTCGGGGAAGCTGTCGTAGATCGGCGTATCGATCAGGCCCGGCGCGATGGTGTTGACCCGAATCCCGGCGCTGGAGAGGTCGCGCGCCAGCGGGAGGGTGAGGCCGACGATGCCACCCTTCGACGCGGAGTACGCCGCCTGGCCGATCTGGCCGTCGAAGGCGGCCACGCTCGCCATGTTGACGATCGCTCCTCGCCCGCCGTTCTCGTCTGGGTCGTTACGGCTCATCACGCTCGCCGCTTGACGGACCATGTCGAAGGTGCCGACCAGGTTGACCTTCACCACTAGCTCGAACTTGTCCATCGGGAAGGCGGACTCGATGGTGCCGTCGCGGCCGATGGTGCGGATGCCGTTGGCGATGCCCGCGGAGTTGACCAGTGACCGCAGCGGCGCGATCTCGGCGGCCTGCTCGACCACGGCCGTGATCTGGTCGGACTTGGTGACGTCGAGGGGTGCGAAGACACCCTTGATCTCCTCGGCCAGGGCCTCGCCCTTGTCGGCCTGCAGGTCTGCGATGACGACAGTGGCGCCGCGGTCGGCCAGGGCGCGCGCGCAGGCCGCGCCGATGCCGGAGGCGCCGCCGGTGACGATGGCGGTGGTGTTGGTCAGCCCCATGGCAGCACTCTAGAGGTCTGGTGAGCGGTCGCTAACCAGAGGGTTCCCCGCGCATTCGATCATCGGCGTCGTGGTCGCCGCCCTCAGCCTGCTGATCATGCCGATCGCCTCGTCCGCTCAACGCCGCGCCGGCCGCAGGCTCGGCTCCCGCTCCGCGGTGGCCGACTCCAAGCAGACCCTGCTGTGCACCTACATCTCCGCCGGCCGGCGTGCTGGTCGAGTCGGTGGGCGCGGAGTCGTACAGCTGCGCCGGCTGCTGCTGACCGGATAGGGCTCAGAGGTCGGTCTTACCCTCGGCGACCACCACGGCCGGGCCGGTGAGCAGGACCCGGTCATCGGTGGTCCAGGTGACGTGCAGGACGCCGCCGGGTACGTCGACGCGGTAGGTGAGGTCGTGGTCGCGGCCCCCGGAGCCGCCGTCCTCGAGCGCCGTCGCGACCATCGCCGCGCAGGCACCGGTGCCACACGAGCGGGTCTCACCACTCCCCCGCTCGTGCACCCGCATGGCGACGTGGCGCTCGCCCAGACGGCGTACGAACTCGACGTTGACGCCCTCGGGATACTCCTCCTCGTCGTGGACAGGCGGATCGACCAGCGAGCCGACCGGCCCGTGCTCGTCGAGGTCGTCGACGAAGGCGACCGCGTGCGGATTGCCCATATCGATGTGCGTGGCCGACCAGAAGTGGTGCTGGATCGTCACCTGGCTCGAGCCGAGGACCTTGGGCGAACCCATGTCGGCGGTGAAGACCGCCTCTGCGCCGCTCCCCTCGACCACAACCGTCTTCATCCCGGCCCGGGTCGCGATCCGCACCGGCGCGGTCGCCAGACCGGCGTCGAGGAGATAACGGGCGAAGACGCGTACGCCGTTACCGCACATCTGCGAGATCGAACCGTCGGCATTGCGATAGTCCATGAACCATTCCGCCCCGCCGAGGTCGGTGGTGCCCGCCCAGTCGGTGACGTAGGCCGAGGAGGTGCGGATCACCCGCAGGACCCCATCGCCGCCGATGCCGGCGCGGCGGTCACAGAGCGCGCGCACCCGGTCGACGCCGAGGTCGCCGTGGATCGCGCCGTCGGGGTCGGGGAGCAGCACGAAGTCGTTCTCGGTGCCGTGGCCCTTGAGGAAGGGATAGCTGGCCATCAGTAGAGTTGCTTCGCATACGTGTCGGTCGCGTAGTAATCCTCAAGCTCCTCGAGCGTACGCGGATCCCGCTCAGCCTCTTTGGCGATGGTCGCGCGCTTGGGGAGGACGTCTGGATCCCAGGTCTCCGGCCTCCACAGCCCCGAGCGGAGGAACGCCTTGGCGCAGTGGAAGAAGATGTCCTCGATCTCGACCACGAGGGCCAGGATCGGGCGTTTGCCCTTCACCGCGAGCTGGTCGAAGAACGGCGCCTCGGAGACCAGCCGGGCCCGGCCGTTGATGCGGAGGGTGTCCCCGCGCCCGGGGATCAAGAAGTTGATCCCGACATGCGGGTTGGCCAGCACATTGCGGTAGCCGTCGACACGCCGGTTGCCGGGCCGCTCGGCGATCGCGATCGTCGTCTCATCGATGACGTGGACCAGGGCGCCGGCCGGGTCGCCCTTCGGCGAGGCGTCGCAGTTGCCCTCGGCGTCGGCGGTGGCGATGACGCAGAACGGCGTCGCCGCGAGCCAAGCGCGGTCGACGTCGAGCAGCGCCGGCCGACCCTTGTTGGCGACTCGATCCGTCGGGGCGCCGACAAGACCCACCAGCTCATCGAGGGTGGAGATCTCGGTCCAGGTCTCGGTGACGGTCACCCCTCCAGGGTACGGGGCGGCCCCCTCACCGATCGGGTCGGACCACCAGCGCGGAGCCGCCGCCTCGACGTACCGGCTCGGCGGCGACGGTCAACTGCCCTCGCGAGCCGAACTCGATGCCGGTCGCGGCACCGATCTCGGCTGCACTTGTGCCGGGATCACCCGCGGCGGCGAACCGATGGCCATAGGCCTGGAGCCTCGCACCGTACTCGTCGATGAAGGACTGCTCGGCCGTCGTGGTCGCAGCGTTCTGATTCGAGGCGCGCGGAGCGGCGATCGCCTCCGGCAGGGTCATCCCGCGGTCGAGCCGATCGAAGAGGATCTGCAGCACCGTGGTGATGATCGTGGCCCCGCCCGGTGAGCCGACCGCGAGCGCCGGGCTACCGCCCTGCAGCACGATCGTCGGCGAGATCGAGCTGCGCGGCCGCTTGCCGGGGTCGATCCGGTTGGGGTCCTTCGCGTCGTAGACGGCGCTGAAGTCGGTGAGTTCGTTGTTGAGCAGGAACCCGCGGCCGGGCACGACGATGCCGGAGCCACCGGTCTGCTCGATCGTCAGCGTGTATTCCACGACGTTGCCCCACCGGTCGGCGACGGTCATGTTCGTGGTCTCGACGTTCTCGGTGTCCGGCCGCTGCCGGGCCGCCGTCGTCGAGGCCGAGCCGCACTTCCCGTCGTACGACGAGGTGTCGCCGGCCGCGACAGGCTTGGTCGTCGCCGTGGTCGGTGAGATGGCACAGGCCCGCTCGGCGGCGTACCTCGTGGAGAGCAGGTCCTTCAGCGGGACGCGGACATAGCGCGGGTCGCCGTCGTAGGCATTCCGATCGGCGTAGGCGAGCGCGCTGGCCTCAAGGTAGTGGTGGAGTGCGTCGGCGTCGCTCATCCCGCGCAGGTGGTAGCGGCTGAGGATGTTGAGCGCCTCGCCGACGGTCGCACCACCCGAGGAGGAGGGCGCGATGCCGTAGACGTCCCGGCCGCGGTAGCGCACGTGGGTGGGCTTACGGTCGACGGTGGCGTAGCGCTTCAGGTCCTTGCGCGTCATCACCCCTGGTGGGATCGGCAGGGCGCTGTCGGCCGTCTTCGGCGGGTGCTGGACAGTACGGACGATCTCGCCGGAGAGCGGGCCGTCGTAGAGCGCCTTCGTCCCCCGGCGGGCAAGGAGGTCGTAGGTGCGGGCCAGGTCCGGGTTGCGGAACCGGGTGCCGACCGCGGGCGCCTTCCCGCCCGGGAGGAAGAGCCGCTTGGTGGAGGTGAAGGCGGCGAAGCGCTCGGCGTTCTCCGCGGTCTGCTCATGGAAGGTCTTGTCGACCACGAAGCCCTTGCGAGCCAGCCGCGCAGCCGGACGCAGCTCACTGGCCAGCGAGCGGGTCCCCCAGCGCCGCAGCGCGCGCTGCCAGGTCGCCAGCGACCCGGGCACCCCGACCGAGATCCCGCTGGTGACCCGCTGAGGGGTGAACGGGTACGGATCCCCGGTCTCGGGATCGATGAAGGCGTCGTGCGGCATCGCTGCCGGTGCGGTCTCGCGACCGTCGATGGTGCCCACTTCGCCAGTGCGGGCGTCGTAGTAGACGAAGTAACCTCCGCCCCCGATCCCGCTGCTGTAGGGCTCGGTCACGCCGAGCGCGGCGGCCGCCGCGACCGCGGCATCGGCCGCATTACCACCGCGCTTGAGCACCTGGAGCCCGATCCGGCTGGCGTCGGCATCGACGGTCGCAATGCCGCCGCCATAGCCGACCATGGTGGCCCGCTTGGCCGGCCGGGCGAGGCTCTGCGCCTTCACCGCGGAGTGACGCTGGGCGGTCGAATGGCCGACGCCGATCTGGGACACGGCCGAGGCCGGTACCGGGACGACCAACGATAGCGGCGTGACGAGCAGGGCAGCTGCCGCCGCAGTGGCGGGGACGCGTCGTTGCATTTCCTACCTCCGAGAGCCTGAGAGAACTCAGCCGCGTCACCAGTGACCCGGAGTCACCCACCTCAAACCTGCCGGGACGCTGCGATCGCGGCGAGCGCCTTCGTGAGGCGGTCGGGGTCGTCGTGGGCCACCCAGACGATGCGCGGGTCCTTACGGAACCAGGAGTCCTGTCGCCGGGCGAACCTGCGGGTGGCGCGTACCGTGCGCTCCCTCGCCTCGTCCTCGCTGATCTGGGCGGCGAGGTGGGCGGCGACCTCGCGGTAGCCGATCGCCATCGCGGCGGTCCTACCCCTCAAGAGACCAGCTTCGACCAGGCGCGCAACCTCGGCCACGAAACCGGCGGCGAACATCTCCTCGACCCGCTGGGCGATGCGGGCATCCAGCGTCGGTCGGTCGATGTCGACGCCGATCTGGACCGTCTTCGGATCTACGTAGGTCAGTGTCGGCAGCGTCGCCGAGAACGGCCGACCGGTCAGCTCGATCACCTCCAGGGCACGGACCGTACGTCGGCCGTTCTCGACCAGGATCCGGTCGGCCGCCGCGGGGTCAACGGCACGGAGCCGGTCGTGCATGGCTCGCTCCCCCACCTCGGACAGCTCGGCCTCCAGGCGGCGCCGTACCTCCGGGTCCGTGCCCGGGAACTCGAAGCGATCCAGGACCGCCCGGGTGTAGAGGGCGCTACCGCCGACGAGTACCGCGGCCTTGTCGCGTCGGCGCAGATCCGCGATGCAGGTACGGGCCAACTCCTGGAACTGCGCCACCGTCGACGGCTCGGTCACCTCGAGCAGGTCGAGCAAGTGATGCGGGATGCCTCGGCGCTCGCCGGGTGGGAGCTTCGCCGTACCGATATCCATGCCGCGGTAGAGCTGCATCGCGTCGGTATTGACGATCTCGCCGCCCAGCGCCTCCGCAAGATCGAGTGAGAGCGCGGTCTTCCCCGCCGCAGTCGCACCCACGACGGCAACGATCGCGGCGGAGTGCTGCCGCATCGTCGGCCTGTCCGTGGAGGTGGGCATGTGACTAGTGTGTCGTCATCCGGCTCCTTATCGGGAGCCACCGTCATCAAAGGGGGAGCCCCAGATGAGCTTCATCGACAAGGCGAAGGGCCTGCTCACCGGCGCGGTCGACAAGGCCGGCGACAAGATCGGCGACGGCATCGACAAGGCGAAGGATGTCGTTGACGAAAAGACCGGCGGCAAGTACACCGCCCAGGTCGACACCGGCGCCGAGAAGGCCAAGGACGCCCTCGACAACCTCGACGGCAAGGACGACGACATCGCCTGACCCGCTGCGACCGAACACGTCGGACCGCCAAGAGTGAAACGAGCCCCGCCGCGTCATAGGACGCGTCGGGGCTCGTCGCATCTCCGGATCCGCTCCTCGAGCGGCTCTGCGGCCGGGACCGTCCCGGCCGGACCGACCTCCAACTCGGGAGGAGAAGTCATGACCCAGGAAAACTACGGCGGCCAGTCCGAGGACAGCCAGGAGAACGGCTACCAAGCTCAGCAGGGCTCGGCTCAGCAGGGCTCGCCGGAGGGTTACCGTCAAAGCGAGACCGAGTCGCAGGACTACGGCCAGGCGGAGCGGACGCAGCCGACGAATGACACGTTCGAGGGTTCGTCCGAGCGCCAGTCGGACTCACGGTCGGACTCGCAGTCGCAGTCCGGCTACCAGTCGGAGTCATCCGAGCCGAACTCGTACCAGTCGAACTCCGACTCGTCGCAGTCTGGCTATGGCTCTACGGCCGACTCCCGCCCAGAGCCCGGCCTCGGTTCCGAGGACTCGGCGCTGAACGACGGAACGGACACCGAGCGCTCGGAGTCGCGCTTCGGGGAGTCCGAGCAATCGGGTGGCAGCTCGTCGTACGACTCCGGGGAGTCTGGCGGTCAGAGCTGGGGACAGTAGCCCCGGTCTGGCGATGTCTTGCTGGCGGACGCGACCGCTGCGGTCGTGTCCGCCAGTCACCCACTGCTGACGCTGGCGGCGCCGACAGCGCCGCGAACGTTCAGCGAACTCACAGATACAGCCATAGCGCTCGGCGACTGCTGCTGCCTATGGTGACGACGGCGGCGGCCCATCCGGGGCCGCCCAACACATGGGGGAATGAACATGGGTTTTCTTGACGACGCGGTCGACAAGGCGAAGGACCTCGCCGGGGACCACCCGGACCAGGTGTCCGACGGCCTCGAGAAGGCTGAGGGCCTGATCAACGAGAAGACCGGCGGCAAGTTCGAGGACCAGCTCGACGGTGGCGTCGACAAGGCCAAGGACGCGCTCGGCCTCGAGGACTGACGCAGGTCCACAGCGACGGTGGCCGGCAGCCGATGGCTGCCGGCCACCGTCCGTCCGCGGACCTGGCCGGACGACCCACCCATCCCATTGGAAACAGCGTCACCACTAGGTCCGCCTCAGCAGGAGCCCACCATCGGCGGAACTCCGACCGAAGGAATGCCCAGCCCGACGGTGGCCGGCTTCGGGACGGTACGAGCCTCCCAGGCATCACCCGAGCGCGTCCGCCGCACGCCGAGCACCGGTCCGTCGGCGACGAGATGATGCGGGGCGGCGTAGGTGACCTCGACGGTGACCATGTCGCCGGGCCGGACGTCCACCCCGTCAACCGTGAAGTGGACGAGCCGATTGTCGGGGGAGCGACCGGAGAGCCGGTGGGTCGCGGCGTCCTTGCGCCCCTCTCCCTCAGCGACCATCAACTCGACGGTACGACCGACCTGGCGCTTGTTCTCCGTCCAGGCGATTTCGTTGACGAGGTCGACCAACCGCTCGTAGCGGTCCTTGACCACCGCGGGCGGGACCTGGTCGTCCAGGGCGGCAGCAGGCGTGCCCGGGCGCTTGGAGTACTGGAAGGTGAAGGCCGAGGCGAAGCGCGACTCACCGACGACTCGCAACGTCTCCTGGAAGTCCTCCTCGGTCTCGCCCGGAAAGCCGACGATGATGTCGGTGGTGATCGCTGCCTCAGGCAGCGCGGCGCGGACCCGCTCGATGATGCCGAGGAACTTGGTCGAACGGTAGGAGCGGCGCATCGCCCGCAGGATCCGGTCCGAGCCGGACTGCAGCGGCATGTGCAGCGAGGGCATGACGTTGGGCGTCTCGGCCATCGCCTCGATGACGTCGTCGGTGAACTCGGCCGGGTGCGGCGAGGTGAACCGCACCCGCTCCAGGCCCTCGATATCGCCGCAGGCGCGTAGCAACTTGGAGAAGGCCTGCCGATCACCGAACTCCACGCCGTAGGCGTTGACGTTCTGGCCCAGCAGGGTGACCTCGGTGACACCCTCCGCGACCAGCGCGCGGATCTCGGCGAGGATGTCGCCCGGCCGGCGGTCCTTCTCCTTGCCACGCAGGCTCGGGACGATGCAGAAGGTACAGGTGTTGTTGCAGCCGACCGAGACCGAGACCCAGGCGGCGTACGCGCTCTCCCGCTTGGTTGGCAGCGTCGAGGGGAACACGTCGAGGGATTCCAGGATCTCGACCTGCGCCTCCTCGGCCACCCGGGCCCGCTCGAGCAGAACCGGCAAAGAGCCGATGTTGTGAGTGCCGAAGACGACGTCGACCCAGGGCGCCCGGGAGGTGATGGTGTCGCGGTCCTTCTGAGCGAGGCAGCCGCCGACGGCGATCTGCATCCCCGGGTGGGCGGCTTTGATCGGCGCCAGGTGGCCGAGATTGCCGTAGAGCTTGTTGTCGGCGTTCTCGCGGACCGCGCAGGTGTTGAAGACGACCACGTCAGCAGCACCACCCTGGTGACCGTCGGCCGCCTCGAACGGAACATAGCCCGCGTCCTCCAGCAGCCCGGAGAGGCGCTCGGAGTCGTGGACGTTCATCTGACACCCGTAGGTGCGGACTTGATAGGTGCGCGGCGTCGACATAGCGCTTAACAGGGTACGGCGCGCCCGGGCACCGCTCCTAAAGGCGCCACACCGCCGCCACCGGCATCTGACCGGCGGGTGCTCAGGGGCCCAGCGCTGGGTCGCAGCATCACATTTCACATAGGTTGTCAATGCATATTGGCAAGAATTCCCTGAGAATGGTTAGGGTTTCCGGCCATGACAGTGCCGGACCTCGAAAAGCCCCGTGCGGCCGCCGCAACGCCGCTGGTCGTGTTGGAGCACGTGGACAAGCACTACGGCTCACTCCATGTCCTGAAGGACATCAACCTGTCGATCAACCGTGGTGAGGTCGTGGTCGTAATCGGCCCCTCCGGGTCCGGGAAGTCGACGCTGTGCCGCACCATCAATCGCCTCGAGACGGTCGACTCCGGAGCGATCATGCTGGATGGCAAGCCATTGCCCGCCGAGGGCAAGCCGCTGGCCAGGCTTCGTGCCGATGTCGGCATGGTCTTCCAGAGCTTCAACCTCTTCGCCCACAAGACGATCCTGGAGAACGTCACCCTCGGCCCGATCAGAGTGCGCCGGCAGAAGAAGGCCGAGGCCGAGAAGAAGGCCCGCGAACTCCTCGATCGCGTGGGCGTCGGCCAGCAGGCCCACAAGTACCCGGCTCAACTCTCCGGCGGCCAGCAACAGCGCGTCGCCATCGCCCGTGCATTGGCGATGGAGCCGAAGGTGATGCTCTTCGACGAGCCGACCTCGGCCCTCGACCCGGAGATGATCAAGGAGGTCCTCGACGTCATGGTCGATCTCGCCAAGCAGGGCATGACCATGGTCGTCGTCACTCACGAGATGGGCTTCGCCCGTACGGCGGCGGATCGGGTCGTCTTCATGGCCGACGGCCAGATCGTCGAGGAGAACACCCCCGACGAGTTCTTCACCAACCCCCGCAGCGAGCGAGCCAAGGACTTCCTCGGGAAGATCATCAAGCATTGATCCCCCTGACCCCCACAGACCGACCCCTGAGCAGGAAAACAGCACTGTCGATCAGTAGCTGCACAACCAAACAGAAGGTGGACACGATGCGCATCACCAGGTTCAAGGCGGCCGCGGTCGCCGTCCTGCTCGCCGCCGGCCTCTCGGCCTGCGGGAGCTCCGATGACGAAGGCAGCGACGGCCCCGACGTTCCGGTCTCCAGCGACGCGGCTGCGAGCTTCGAGGACGGCACCTACATGAAGGACCTCGCCGACAAGGGCTCGATCAAGATCGGCGTGAAGTTCGACCAGCCGGGGATCGGCTTCAAGGGCGCGACGGCCGACATCCCCTCGGGCTTCGACATCGAGATCGCCAAGATCCTGGCCGCCTCCCTCGGCATCGCGCCCGAAAAGGTCGGCTGGACCGAGACGGTGTCGGCCAACCGGGAGCCGTTCCTGCAGAAGGGCCAGGTCGATCTGGTGATCGCGTCGTACTCCATCACGCCGGAACGGCAGAAGGTGGTCGGCCAGGCCGGGCCCTACTACGTGACCGGGCAGCAACTGCTGGTCAAGCAGGACAGCGACATCGACAGCCTCGACGACATCAAGGGGAAGGAGGTCTGCTCGGTGACCGGGTCGACCTCGCTCGACCAGGTCGAGGCGAAGGGCGCGAAGCCGCGCGGCTTCGACACCTACTCCCAGTGTGTCGACCAGGTCCTCAACGGGACCGTCGACGCGATGACCACCGACGGCGCGATCCTGATGGGGTACGCCGCCGAGAACCAGGGCCAGCTCAAGGTCGTCGTCGACCCGTTCTCGGAGGAGCGCTACGGCGTGGGCTACGGCAAGGACCACCCCGAGATGTGCCAGTGGATCGTCGACACCCTCCAGAAGGCGGAGGACGACGGCACCTGGGCCAAGGCCTTCGAGTCCACCCTCGGCAAGTCCGGTGTCGACACGCCGGAGCCGCCGAAGATGGACGCCTGCCCGAAGACCTGAGCCTCACGTTCGTGACATCGGCCGGGGCGGCCACCGCGCCGCCCCGGCCGACTCCCGAGAGGAGCCCCCCGACGTGCACGACGTCTTCTCCAACTTCGACAAGGTCCTTAGCGCGTTCTGGCTGACCATCCAGCTCGCGGTGCTGTCGGGGATTTTCTCGCTCCTCGGCGGGATCGTCCTGGTGGCGATGCGGATCGGCCCGATCGCCGTCCTCCGCTGGCTCGCGACGATCTACGTCACCCTTGTGCGGAACACACCACTGCTGATGGTCTTCACCTTCATCTTCGTCGCGGCCCCGACCCTGGGCTGGTTCACGACGACACCTTTTCTCCTCAAAGGCGTCATCGCGGTGAGCCTCTACACCTGCACCTTCGTCTGCGAAGCGCTCCGCTCCGGTGTCAACACGGTGCCGATCGGCCAGGCGGAAGCGGCCCGCGCGATCGGCCTGACCTTCACCCAGAACCTGCGTCACATCGTGCTCCCGCAGGCGTTCCATGCCTCGGTCCCCCCACTCACCAGCACCTTCATCGCAATGGCGAAGAACACCTCGGTGGCCGCCGTCTTCGGTCTCGCCGAAGCGACCTTCCGGATGCGCTACTTCACCAACCGCAACGCCGACGTGACGATCTGGATCTTCATCATCTTCGCCGTCGGCTACATCATCCTGGTGGAGCTCATCTCCGCCGGAGGTCTACTCCTCGAGCGACGCGGAAAGGCAGCCCGATGAGCAGCAGCGTCCTCTTCGACTCGCCCGGTCCAAAGACCCGAGTCCGCCACCGGCTCTACACCGTGATCGCCGTGGCGGTGGTCGTCGCCGCCGCGGTCTGGCTGGTGATGTTCCTCGATGACAAGGGTCAGCTCACCGACGCGAAGTGGCACGTCTTCACGCTGACCGACTACCTCAACGTGATCTGGCACGCCCTCCTCGACACCCTGAGCATGGCCGGTGCCGCCATCGTGCTGGCGGTGATCTTCGGGGTGGTCTTCGGCGTCGGAAAGCTCTCCGACCACGCCTTCGTCCGGTGGCCGAGCTTCCTCGTCGTCGAGTTCTTCCGTGCCACGCCGGTCTTGATCCTGATGCTCCTGATGTTCTTCCAGTGGGGCATCGGCGGCGGCTTCTGGGGACACGGGCCCTACGTGTCGGTCGTGCTCGCGTTGATGCTCTACAACGGCGCGGTACTCGCCGAGGTCTTCCGCGCCGGCGTGCTCTCGCTACCGAAGGGGCAGTCGGAGGCGGCGTACGCCATCGGCATGCGCAAGACCCAGGTGATGACCATCGTGCTGCTGCCCCAAGCGGTGAAGGTGATGCTGCCGGCGTTGATCAGCCAGTGCGTCGTGGCCCTCAAGGACACCAGCCTGGGCATGTACATCGTCGCCCCCGGGCTCACCTACATCGGCAGACAGATCTACATCGAGCAGCGCAATCAGCTCCAGACCGCGCTGGTCATCAGCGCTCTCTACATCATCTGCAACCTGATCCTGACCGTGATCGCGACCTGGATGCAGCGCAGGCTGGTCGGCACGAAGAAGCCGCTCGAGGTGGGGATGACGGCCCTTGCCGGCGCGAACCCCACCTCCGCGAAGTGACGGCTACTTCTTCTTGGGCGTCACCCAGAGCCTGATGACGCCCTCGATGACAACGGTGCCGTCGTCGCGGATCCCCTTGACACGCACCGGGAGGTCGGGATCGTCGCCGGCCCACTGCTCGGCGTCGGTCTCGGCGATACAGGTGATGTCACTACTCGCCTTCGCGGTGTAGGCGACCTCCATCCCTTTGGGGATCCAGCGCTTGTCAGCCGGGATGGTGACCTCCGCGAGCGCCCCCATCGCCATCTCGAGACCGTTGCAGAGCGCGATGGCATGCACGGTGCCGATGTGGTTGTGGTTGCTTTTCCGATTAGGAACGGTGACCTCGGCGTAGTTCGGCCGCAGCGCCGTCACCAGCGGATGAATGGAGCCGAAGTACGGCGCCTTCCTGGCGAAGGCGAAGCTGAAGGCCCGCTTGCCCGCGAGCTGCCCGACGACGGGCACGCCCGTGAGGGTCTTCCAGAGGTCGTAGAGCTGTGACATGCGATCGAGACTACTCGTCGGTAACCCGACGCCGCGAGCGACCCGCAGTCTCAAGACAGCGAGAGGAAGACCCGCTCCAGCTCGGCCAGCTCGGCCGGGACCGCGCCCGCCTCCGCCCGCCTGCGGAACTCGCCGGCGAGCATGGCGAAGGCCGCCTTGTCGAGCGCGCGGGTGACTGCCTTGAGCTGCGATACGACCTCGGTGAACTCGCGCTCGTCCTCGATCATCCGGAGCACACCGCCGAGCTGCCCTTGGGCCCGCCGGATCCGGTTGACGATGCTGGTGTGGTCACCTTCGGGAGTGCGCGCGGCGGGGACGGTCGGCTGGGCGGGGGTCGTCTCGTTATCGCTCACGTGGTATCACCTCTCGCGGTCGGCTTCCGACCTGCCGGTACCCCCCATGGCTTTCCCAACGCGTGAGTGCGCGCGACGTTATCCCCGCCTCCCCGCGCAGACAGCTCATCCGCCGGACGGGAGTGGCCAGACCACCTCGATCCGATTGCCGAACGGGTCACGGACGTGGAACCGCTGAAAGCCCGCGGCATTGTGGCGTTGGCTCCAGTCGACGTCGTACCCCATCGTGGCGAGTCGCTCACCCAGAGCCTCGAGCTCGGACTCGGTGTCGACGGCGAAGGCAGGATGGGCCCGCTCGGGAGGCCTCGGCTCGCGCTCGACGCCGAGGTGGACCTCCGCGCCGCCGGGGCTGCGGAACCACGCACCGCCGCGCTTGGCGAGCTCGGCGGGCTTGGCGACCTCGGTCAGGCCGAGGCCGTCGCGGTAGAACCGTCGGCCGGCGTCTTCGCCGCCCGCGCGGATCCCGACCTGGACGTGATGGATCCTCACGCGTCCTCCTCGGGTACGCGGGCCACGCAGAAGATCCGCCGGAATGGGAGTACGACGCGGCCGTGCCGTTCGGGGTAGGCGACCGCCAGCCGGCGTTTGAGCTCGTCCGCGAAGGGCGCCCACAGCTCTCCAGGAAGTGCAGCCGCAGTGGGCCGGAGGCTGGTGCCCAGCACCCAGTGGAAGACCGGGTCCGCACCGGTCAGCTGGTGCAGATAGGTGGTCTCCCAGGCGTCGACCTCGAGGCCTGCCGCTACCAAGGTGTCGAGATAGACCGCCGGGTCGTGGGACGCCGGCGTGGCGAGGTCGCGGGTGTAGGCGGCGTACGGCTCCTCGGCGGCGAGCTCCGCGCGCAGGGTGTGACTCGGCTCCCCGAAGTTGCCAGGGACCTGGAAGGCGAACCAGCCGCCCGGACGGACCGCTCCAGCCAGTTGCGGGAGTAGATCACGATGGCCCGGCACCCACTGCAGCGTGGCGTTGGAGACCAGTACGTCGATGCTGCCGGGTGGCACCGCCCTCACCCAGTCACGCAGGTCGGCAACCTCGAAGTCGATCCCAGGCACACCGGCGCGAGCCTTGGCGATCATCGGCTCGCTGCTGTCGACGCCCCCCACCCGTGCCCCCGGCCAGCGCCGGGAGAGCAGCGCGGTGAGGTTGCCCGGCCCGCACCCGAGATCAACGACATCGGCCGGAGCCTCGGCGTCGATCCGGGCAAGCAGCTCGACGAAAGGACGGCCGCGCTCATCGGCGTAGGTGAGATAGCGGTCGGGGTCCCAGGCATGCGCCATGGCTCCTCCTAGTATCTTGATGTCGAGATATCTACCGTCTCGCCGCTATGTCTCGATGTCAAGATTCTCGATGGATCTTCCGTCGGCTAGTCTCGGCGGCATGAGGGACGAGGTCGATGACCTGAGCGAGGCTTGGGCCCGGGAGCGGCCCGATCTGGATCTGGCGCCCGTCGCCATCTTCTCGCGGCTCTCCCGTCTCTCCCGCCACCTCGACCTGGCGCGACGTACCGCCTTCACCTCTTTCGGCATCGAATCGTGGGAGTTCGACGTCCTCGCCGCACTGCGGCGGGCGGGCGAGCCGTACGAGCTCTCCCCCGGCCGACTGCTGCGCGAGACGCTGGTGACCAGCGGAACGATGACCAACCGGGTCGACCGCCTCGCCGCCCGCGGCCTGGTCGAGCGGTTGCCCGATCCGGCAGATCGCCGCGGCGTGCTCGTGCGGCTCACCCCGGAGGGGAAAGCCACCGTCGACGGCGCCTTCGAGGCCCTGCTCACCGCCGAGCGCGAGTTCCTTGACAGCCTCGACGCCACGCAACGGGAGCAGTTGGCCGGGCTGCTGCGGCGGCTGTTGGTGCCGTTCTCGGTCGAGTAGTTGGGGCGGCGCATGGGATACCCGGTCGACCGGGTATCCCTGGACTTGTCAGGTGTTGCAGTGCCGGACAAGTCCACGAACTATCCGACAGGGCCGGCCTACTCCAGCACCTCAGCCGCCTCGAGCCACTCCAGCTCGAGCTGCCCCTTCTCCCCCGCGAGTACGTCAAGCTCGGCCGAGAGCTCCGCCAGCCGACCGTAGTCACTGGCGCTCTCGGCGATCGCGAGGTTGAGCTTCGCCTCCTGCTCGGCGATCCGCTCCAGACGCTTCTCGATCCGGGCGATGCTCTTCTTCGCCTCACGTTCCTCGGCCGAGCCCGGCCGGGCCTTCGGTTCCGATACGCCTCCTCCCTCGACCGCGACTCGACCGCCGGGATCCACGCTGCTGCGAGGCTCGGGTGTCGA